>Ga0209083_1000006_pt1 | contig 368758 bp, 438 predicted proteins | sample AM7aDNAmetaG_FD_184132 | JGI IMG/M metagenome (GOLD analysis project Ga0209083, IMG submission 184132) | Freshwater microbial communities from Finland to study Microbial Dark Matter (Phase II) - AM7a DNA metaG (SPAdes) (version 3) | ecosystem: Environmental > Aquatic > Freshwater > Lake ...
ATTCTTCACCGGAAAAATATATTAAAACAAGCGATTTATTGACAGAATTTCACTTCGGTTGCAGTTTTAATGTTGACGCAGTGGACACCACCTACTCGTCAACCCACAACTGTTTATTTTATTAGAACTGAAGTTACTATAGCAGAATTTCTATAAATGTCAACATTTTTCAATAAAATGTTTGCTCTTTTCTGATACTTATAAACATGAAAACAAAATTTATATTTCTTATAATAAGTTTCTTACTGTTGGTAGGATGTAACACCGTTCCTAGTTTTACTTCTAATAATATTCTTAATTTAAGAGTGGTAGATGCTTCTCAAAACATACTGAGAGGTGGTCAACCAGATGCGAAGGGATTTATATATTTGAAATCACTTGGTATAACTAATATTATTAAACTTAATTTAGAAGATAATGAGGATGCGGAGGCAACTGCATTAGGAATGACGGTGGTTTATATTCCTATTAACACATATGATCAGGTAATTCATTTGGAAAAGTGGAAGTTCGAGGTTGCGGTAATTGCTATAACTCCGAACACTTTCATTCATTGTGCGCATGGACAAGATCGAACTGGGTTGGTTGTAGCGGGATATAGGATGGCGAATGGAATGTCTAAAGCAGATGCAGAAAAAGAAATGCTGGCGAATGGATTTCACAAAGAATTGATTGGGTTATGGGGATTTTTTAAAAAAATAAATTAATGATTTATCTTTTTCTGTTGATATTTAAGATATATGACAGAAAAACAATCACTCCCATCAAGCGTTTATAATTGGAAGAGACAAAAGCCAGATTCTCGTGATTATAAATTTGCAGAAATACCTTCGGTGAAACGATTAAAAGTAACAACTCCACCACCGGTTGTTAATTTACGAAAATGGTGTTCTGAAGTAGAAAATCAAAAATCTTTAGGTAGTTGTTTTACCGGCGATACTTTAATTCCTCTTTTGAATGGAAAGATAGCTACACTGAAAGAACTTACAGATGGGATGTATGGGAAAACTTTTTGGGTATATGGAAATAAAAATGGAAGAATGGTTCCTGCGTTAGCATCCGCATCTCTTACACAGTATATCGCACCCATTTATAATGTCACATTAGATAATGGGAGAACAATAAAATGTACTGCTGATCATCAGTTTTTGATGCGAGATGGTAATTACAAAAAAGCAATGGAATTAGTATCTGGGGATAGTTTAATGTCATTTAGAAGAAAATATAATAAATTGGGATATGAGTATGTTTTTTGCCACAGTGACCACAAATATCATCTTACACATTGGTTAGTCGGAAGTTATATACATGATTATTCTGTTAATAAAAATGGAGTAGAAGTGATACATCATAAGGATTTTATTAAAAATAATAATACTCCGGAAAATTTGGTAGGAATGACAATACAAGAACATTCAATATATCAAAATAAAACGGCGGAATGTAAATTAAAACGTTTTATCGCAGCGAAAAATAGATGGAAAGATATAACGCCGGAAGCTATGAGTCGTGTTGTAGATTCCGCAGAAATACGTTTGGGGGCAGTGGGAACACGAAGTCAGATAGCAAAAACAGCAAACGAGGTATTTCTTAAATGTGGAAATATTTCTAAAGAACAATGGGAAACGACGGACGTAACAAAACGATTTAAGTTTGAAACGGCGATGAAATATTTTGGAAACCAAGACGAGTTATTGATTGCTGCACAAAATTATAATCATAAAGTCGTATCGGTCATTAATAGTAATACATCCGAAGATGTTTATTGTCTCACGGTACCAGATACTCAAAATTTTGCACTTAATGATGGAGTTTATGTTCATAATTGTACCGGCCAGGCGTGGGTGGGTTTAATGGAGTGGCATGAGAATTTCATGGGAAGAGGAGGAAAGGCATTTCAAAATCTTAGTCGGTTGTTTGTTTATTATAATGAACGGGAACTTGAAGGAACCATCAATGAGGATGCCGGTGCCGAATTAAGAAGTGGAGCAAAAGCATTGGCTACGTGGGGGGTTTGTTATGAAAAAAGTTGGCCTTATAACATTGATACTTTCACACAAAAACCAAGTCCAATATGTTATCAGGATGGAGCTATTCATAAAATTAATAGTTATTATTCTATCAGTACATTTAATCATCTTAAAATGTGTTTGGCAAACAATTTGCCGGTGGTATTTGGATTTATGGTATATTCGAGTTTTGATTCCGATGTGGTTGCTAAAACCGGTATAGCTTCTATGCCAGATATTAAAAACGAGGAATTGCTGGGGGGACACGCCGCAATGATTGTGGGATATAATAATTATGAGAAGCGATTTTTAGTAAGAAATTCGTGGGGGAAAAATTGGGGACTTAAAGGAATTAATGCCGGTTATTTTACGCTTCCCTACGATTATGTGGCTAATCCCAATCTTGCCAGTGATTTTTGGACGGTGGTTCGTATTGTCGAAGACGCATGAAAATAGCGTTTTATAAAGGAACTAGTTGGTTTAGTAAAGCAATCATGCGAATTTCCCGTGGGGGTTATTCTCATGCGGCGGTTCAATTAAACGACGGAACCATTGTTGAAGCGGGTGTAAAAAATGGGGTATGTCTGAGAAAAAGTTTATTGGACGACGTGGATATTAATACTACGGTCGATGTATTTGATGTTCAAACTACGCCGGAAGAAGATGAAATTATTTGTGATTTCTTGATTCGACAAATGGGGAAGGGGTATGATTTCTGGAATATAATTGGGTTTGTATTATATTCATCTAAAGAAGGAAGAAAAGGATATGATCGGTGGTTTTGTAGTGAATTGGTAGTGGCGGCTTTTCGACAAGCCGGAATCAATCTACTCACACGAGTTGACGCATGGAAAATATCACCCACGATTTTATCTTATAGTCCTCTCCTAAAAAGCGGACAGAGAATGCAGATTACAAAAAGTAAACGATTCGGTGGCATAAAACACTCAAATTCAATACATACGACAACTGAAAACTTAGGATAATAGTTTATTTGCGGGCACAAGGACATCATTTTAATGGTTTTTGAATAATTTGAACTATTTATAGGATGAACTATAGATAAAATATGCATATCATTACACCGTATAATCCGTGGGCTCCTAAAAAGAAAAAAACTTGGCAGGAAGAGTTGTGGGAACAGCAAACCATTGCGGAGGCTGAAGCAAGAATGTTAGCAGAAGCTAGTAGCAGGACATTACCCAATAATTCTCCTAATACTTCAATGGCAACGGTTGGACCAATGGCAAATACTATGGCAGGCGGTGGCGGTAAACCCGTTTATGCATTTTTTAGCGCCGGTTCAGACGTGGTAAATTTCGATCGGAGTCCTGCTAGTGGAGATGGCCCAGTCACGGTCAATTTTATAAATTTAACTACAACTCCTCAGTTCGATTCATATAAATGGAGATTTAGTGATAATACTACTAGTACGGATGTAAATCCGGTTCATATATTTCAAAGCGGAAGTACTAATTCAACCATTTATATCGCATCGTTGGAAGTAAGTAATTCTGTAACCGGTGCGCCGGGTGGAAGAAGTCCAGATGTTTTTATTGTGGTAGGAGTTCCTAGTGTAACTGCCAGTTATACGTATACAACTACATCCAAGGTAGCGCCTTTCTCGGCGTCGTTTACTAATACTTCGATTAATACAAGTCAAACAAAAACGACTTCGTATGTTTGGATAATCAAAAACGACAATAATACATACACGTCTACGGCGACCGATTTTGAGGTTAGAATTGATAGTGGAAGTGTTACCGCATCGCTCGGAATGACTGGATCGTATGGATTAACTAGTTTGACTAATTCAATGTTTAAGGCGGCAGCACCCACATTATTAGTATCCTACACCGTGGTCACTTCGTCTAAATATGCTCCCGCTAATGTAACGTTATCAAGTTCATATAGCTATACCGGAATCGGAACTCTTAGTGGACTCTGGCGTGAAGGAGAGTATCAGGAAAATGGCACGGAATATGTGGTTGGATATCCCGGTGCAAAAGTTATTGGGCCGGAAGTTTTCAATACGAAATCGATTTCGGGCGGTGATGGAAAATTCACCTCATCATTAGCAATTACTGAGTCTATATACGGAATTACCGCTTTCTATACTCAGAGTTTCCAGCTTAAATTGCCAACGTTGGAACTGTCATTCGTCACTCGTTCATTTGGTAACGGTGGAATAGAGAATTCTTATATGGAGCCGGTTTCAATGTCGTACACTTCGAGTATCGTTACGGAAGGTATGTATGGGGCGAATTACACATTCCTTTGGGATTTCGGTGCGGCAAGTTTCACAAACTCTCAAGGAGTTTATGCTGGGACTGCAACAACTCAAGGACCGCATTTCCGATCTGATTATGCTCCCGGTTCATACACGGCATCACTGGAAGTTACATCGAGCATTTATGGATTGTCGGTGAGATCAACTCAAAGTTTCGTTGTCGGATCTTAATTTAAACACTCATTATAAAATCAAAGACAAGGCGTTAGTAAAATAACGCCTTTTCTTTTTTGTAACATAATCGTAACATAGATTCATCAATTTCGTTTGCGGTTCTTCATAGTTATTTGCAAATTAAAATTATGATGAAAAATCTAAAAGTATATGTTTATGTCGCCGCCCTGATCATGGTCGGTGTTTTTAATGTTAATGCTCAAACTAATGTTGTATCAACGGGTTCCACAAATAAACCTGTACATAAAACATTTAAAACCTTTGATTTGAGTAATTTCGTCTTTACAGTTGAAAACGAGTTCCGTGCTAAAGACACGGGCACCTCCTTCTTCTATGAACATAATGATATTCAAGCTAAATATCTTTTGATAGACAAATATTTTGATATCTTCACTGATTATCGACTTATTTTTAAAAACAGTGCCGAAGGTAATAATTGGAAAAATCAAAGTATGTTTCTTGAAGGCTTTAATATAAAATATCCCGAACAAACGTGGGGTAAAATTAACCTCCGTCAACGACTTGAAATTGGACTGAACCATGCTCCTACAAAAGACACTTATCAGTGGAATGTGTTTCCCAAATATAATACCCCATGGAAACTTACTAAATATGAAATCAATCCATTCGTAGCCGATGAATCCTTCTTTGACACCCAGCAATCTATGGGCTTTGTAAAAAATCGAGTCTATGCTGGTATAGATTATAAGTTTACTCCCAAAATCAAAGGTGGTACTTGGTACTACTATGAAACCGCTGCTCATTCATCATCAACCGCAAATGTCCTCGTTACCCAGATTAAATTCGAATTTTAAATTAATATGAAATATCTTTTTATAAGTGCTATTCTCAGTCTGTTAATGGTAGGTTGTAATAAATCTAATAACATCGTGACAACCCCAACCACTACCATCCAAGTAAAAGGCTCAGATACAATGGTTAATCTGGCTCAAGCATGGGCAGAAGAATATGTAAAAACAAATCCTGCCATCAATGTGGAGGTTTGTGGCGGCGGGTCTGGTGTTGGTATTGCTGCCCTCGAAAAGGGAATCATTGATATAGCGAATAGTAGCCGTAATATGAAACCCGACGAAATTGATGCTACTAAAAAAATAACAGGTAAGTTACCAGTGGAGTTCGTAGTCGGTTATGACGCTCTTGGTGTATATGTTCATATTGATAATCCCATTAATGAAATTACCATCGAACAACTCGCCCAAATCTATGTGGCAAATGGTAAAATTAATAAATGGTCGGATATTGGTATCAAAATTCCCAATGGAGAAGATAACATTGTCCTCGTCAATAGACAATCTAGTTCGGGAACATATGAGTTCTTCAGAGAACATGTTCTAAACAAAAAAGACTTCCGCCTCGGTTCGAGGGATATGAATGGTTCAAAAGAAGTGGTTGAATTAGTTTCATTTACAAAAGCCGCTATCGGCTATAGTGGTATGGGGTATAATATACCGGGAAAAGTAAAAATGTTGAAAATAGCTAAAGCTGCCGGTATCCCATCCGTCGAACCTACAATGATAAATGCATTAAATAAATCATACCCTCTATCTCGTTCACTATTATGTTATACTCTAGGAGAACCCGCTGGTGAACTGAAAAAATATCTTGATTGGTGCGTATCTCCTCCCGGTCAAAAAATAGTAGAACAAACGGGATATGTTCCACTCCCAATTAAATGAGCGGCAATTATCATTTTGTTTCTATTTATTTTGAAGGAAGCAGAAAACCCATCTGCTTCCAGCGGATGGGATGAATGCGACCCATTGAAAAATAGTTTGATGTTTCTCATTTCTCAAAAATATATATTCTTGTAGAAAGCAATCTTCGGATTAGCATTCTCAAGGGCTGGAAGAGTCCTATAGAAACTCTAATGTTAGAGACAAGTGGAAACCCACTTGCTTTAGCGGGTGGGTACTTCATAAATATGATTAAACTAAAAGATATTTTGTTTGAGCTTATTGATAAGAATGCGATATTATATTTAGGATGGGTTAAACGCAATAACCATGATGTTATGGGAATGGACATTCAGTCTGGGGAGGATGAGACGCATCATAATTATATGCTCGGATTGCCTCCGGAATGGAGAAATGAATTTGATAGTAATTTATTGAGATGGAGATATCGAAAAGATATTAATATTGTCTATTGGTGGGAGTTTGGTAATCCAACCGATGACGAGAAAGAGGCGGTAGAACACTGGATTGAAAAAAAATTAAATCAAAAAAATCCTTCTCATAAAATTATTCCTACCGATAAAAATAATATGACTTTTTGGAAATCTCATGGAGAAGATTAACAATGTCAAATTTTGATGTTGACATTTATAGAAATTCTGCTATAGTAATTCCAGTTCTAATAAAATAAACAGTTGTGGGTTGACGAGTAGGTGGTGTCCACTGCGTCAACATTAAAACTGCAACCGAAGTGAAATTCTGTCAAAAAATCGCTTGTTTTAATATATTTTTCCGGTGAAGAATATTAATAAACATAGGTTAATTGACTAACAAAAAGATGAGAATAGAAATATTCCAGCACGGAGTTTATAGTCCCGAGTGTTTTAAAAACCTAAATTTAGCGAGAATAAATTTCAATAGAACAGGTAACTATCTGTGGGTCAATATAGTGTTGACCATAAACAAAAAAAAATATATGAAAATTCAATCAATCATTTTAGCAGTTTTATTATCTACTAGCACTTTTGCTTTCGCACAAGATACACCTCAACCTCGCCGACAGGGACCGCCTCCCACCGTTCAATGTGAGGGAATGAAAAACTTAATGAAAGCAATGCAAGATCATAGAAAAACATGTGAAGTCTGCAAGACCAATCCTCCTCCGAGAGGAATGTTTGGTCCACGAATGGGCGGTAAACAGGGTCAGGGTCAAGGTAGAGGTCAGGGTAGAGGTCCGCAGGGTCCGCCTTCTTGAAAATAAGTTTTAATAGATATTTCGGGATCTGCTCAATTGACATGGGAGTATATTTGAATATTTTAACCTTCCTCCGAAAGAAATCCCTTTCCTTTAGGTGAGGGATGAATTTCGGAATATAATTAATAATTTTTTGATGTTTCGTATTTCTCAATCATATGTATAAGTAGAAAATGAAATTTACTTATAAATATAGAATGTTTCCGACAAAAACCCAACAATCCATTCTAAATGGACAGTTGGAAACTTGTAGATTTCTTTATAATCATTTACTTGAAATTAGGAAAAATGCATGGGAAAAAGAAAAAAAATCAATGTCCTGTTATGATACCCAAAATCTAATTCCTAAATTAAAAGAAGAATTTCCTCAACTCAAATCTGTTTATTCACAAGTTCTCCAAAACGTAAATGTAAGAATTGATTTAGCATATCAAGGATTTTTTAGAAGATTGAAAAGTAATGAAAAATCTGGATATCCACGCTTTAAAGGAAAAGGTAGATATAAATCCATTTGTTATTCACAATATGGAAATGGTTGTAAATTAGAAAAAAATAAATTATCTATTTCTAAAGTAGGAGATGTTTTCATTAAATTGCATAGACCAATTGAAGGTACACCGAAAACAGTTACTATAATAAAACAACCGACAGGTAAATGGTTCGTTTGTATTTCTTGTCAAGATGTTTCCAAAAAAATAAAGAATTTTCCCAAAACAAATAAAGAGTGTGGAATTGATGTTGGAATAACTTCGTTTGCTACTTTTGATAATGGTAATAAAATTGAAAATCCTCATTTTTTTGAAACCGAGGAAAAACAGTTATCAAAAGCACAAAATAAGGAAAAGTGGAAAGCGGTAAAAAGAATACATGAGAGGATTGGAAATAAGAGACATGAATTTCTTCATAAAATAACGAATGATATTCTTAAACAATATGATTTCATATCTATCGAAGATATTGATGTAAATTCTATTATAAGAAAAAGATGGAATAAGAAGCGGGTATATGATGTAGCGTGGAGTAATTTTGCAAACATACTTTCTCATAAAGCTGAAAATGCTGATAAGATTGTAGTAAAAATAAATCCGGCATATACTAGTCAGACATGTAGTGATTGCGGAACGAGAACAGTTATGGAAGAAAAGGATAGAATTTATAATTGTTCTTGTTGTGGGATGGTAAAAGATAGGGACGTGAATGCTGCAATAAACATTTTGAGATTGGGAACACAATCTCACGTTATTATATAACGAAGAAGCCCCTGCCTTTAGGCAGGGGAGTGTTCACATGCTATATATCATTATGAAAAAGATATTCCATATACTTCTAGTCAGTTTAACCGTGTTTATATTAGCCGGTTGCACCACTGCTTTACAGTCAGATAAAATAATATCAATTAAAACTCGTTGTTTTGGGGTTATAATTGAAACCTCATCGATGTCTGCCAACAGTGTTCCAACAGTAAAGCTTGGATTCATAAGTCAAGTAGTTCAATTAATTCCTACATCTACGAATGTTTTATATGCTCCAAATTATATGGACACTTTCGATCTAGGTCAGGGTATGAGTCCATTTAGCACTACTATATCCGAAGATACCGGGACCGGTAATGTAATGTTAGATCCAGGTACCGCCACCATAATTACTACTAATAAAATGGGATTAGCTACCACTAATCACGCTCCTTATAAATTAGGAGCAAGACTTCGCTCGCCTAAGCTGTTATAGTAACTGGTCTGTTCCAGCACTTCACCTACTGGTGCGGCGGTTGGGCATGCCGACAACAAGCGGAGGTGATATAGTAACTGGTCTGTTCCAGCACTTCACCCAAAGCAAGATTTTTATTCGCTAAAGAACAGTGTGGAGGTGATATAGTAACTGGTCTGTTCCAGCACTTCACCCTAATATGGGCGGTCCCGCTGGGGTATCCTATGGGGTGATATAGTAACTGGTCTGTTCCAGCACTTCACCCTAATTGCATTTCCTTTTTCTCGGTATCGAACCTACGGTGATATAGTAACTGGTCTGTTCCAGCACTTCACCCATCTATGAAAGAACGCATAGTAATGAAGTTAGCGAAAGGTGATATAGTAACTGGTCTGTTCCAGCACTTCACCACGGCGTGCGCCATTTAAGGAATCCCTTAGTTTCGCCGGTGATATAGTAACTGGTCTGTTCCAGCACTTCACCTGTGTCCCTCGTAACTATCGTATTATCAAAGAACTATGTATCAATTTGCGAGCGGTAGTGTATTCTATCGCCCTCGATTTGTCAACATCAAATATCATATTTCGTAAGTTCCACATTATCAGCGAGTTACAAGTTGCGAGCGGCTATGGTATATTTGACACCACCTAACCGCTCGCAAATTAACATAAAAGTCTCATATGAGAAATCCAAAAATTGTAGACGTTTTATTTTAACCGGCATATATATATGCAGATGATTAAACTAAAAAAACTTATCGAGACCCGAGGTCTGGAAACGCAGAATGATTATTCTCGGCAAGAAAGCATTGAACTCACTGGACCTGAAGAAACCGATATTGATTATTATGACGATTTAAATAGAATGGAAAAAGAATCTGGAATTAATATTCTCAGTAACAAAGAATTGAATACTTTAGCGGTTCAAGACGAAAAGCTGGTCGGAGCCCTCTATGTTTCGATGCAGAATGACGAATTTTCCTTTGATGTTATTGTCGATAAATTAGCTAGAGGACAAGGAATTGGAGCTAAACTTATTGATACCGCCCTTTCGCAATATCGAGAGATGAAAAATGATATGAGATTAACGTTGAAATTAGATGTGGTCAATCAATGGGTCGAAAAATATCTTCTAAAAAAAGGACTAAAAATTGTGGGAAAATACGGTACTCATACAATAATGACAATTTAATTTTTCTTGTTATTTGTAGTTGACAGAAACGACAATGTGTGTTATCAATAAAAAAAGTTTAATTGTTCCTCGTGGAACATCTCCACGAGGAATCATATGATATATATTATAACATATGATTAGATTAAAAAATATAGTAAATGGAATATTAGCCGAGGAGGAAAAAAGTTCGGAGGATACGGTTGCGAATAATAAAGGATATAATATAAAAAATATTTATCATGGTACAACCGAGAAATTTAATGTATTCAAGTTTGATACATTAAAAAATGTAAAAGCATCCGATACAGATAAGGTTATATATGCTACAGATTCCGAGGAAGAAGCTAAAATCGCCGGTAGTCCTGATAGCAGTCGATCTAAGGTGATGAAATTATATGGGAAATTAAAAAATCCTATGGTGGTTGATGCTAAAGGTACAGAAAAAAATAAAAGTTTTGGAACAATTGGTTATAAAAAATTAATACAAATGGCTAAAAGTAGGAATCATGACGGTGCCATTATAAAAAATGTTATCGATTTTGGTAATACTCCACAGACGACATACATATTTTTTGATACAAAGGCAGTTAAACTCGCCGGAGAAACTAAAGATAATAGCGGCAATTTAATTCCTTTATCACAGCGATTTAATTCAACCGTAGATGATTTGCGGTTTTGAATTGACATTTAGGAAGAATGTGATAGTCTATTAAACATTTTAAGAGAAATATAGAAAAATATTGTAATTTGCGGAAAGTTGGTTATATTTATAACCATATGAAACTATCGAAATGGGCAAAATTGCAAGGAATAAGTTACAGAACAGCATGGTCTTGGTTTAAGAATAACACATTGCCTATTAAATCTTATCAAACTCCAACTGGAACTATTATAGTAGATGACTCGTTGGATGTCAAAGAAAATAATAATGAAGTTGATATTTACTGTAGAGTTAGTTCCTCTAATAAAAAATTGGACTTAGACAATCAACTTAAATTATGTGAAGAATATTGTATTTCTAATGGATACAAAATTAGAAAATCACTAAAAGAAATTGCATCGGGAATGAATGATAATCGACCAAGATTGAATTTAATTTTGGACAATCCATCAAATAAATTAGTAGTCCTTTATAAAGACAGATTAACAAGATTTGGATTTAATTATATAGAAAAACTATTAAAATCAAAAAAGTGTGAGTTGATAGTAATAAATCAAAACAAAACTGAGGAAGAGGACTTATTAAAAGACTTCATTGCTATTATTACATCGTTCTGTTGTAGAATGTATGGTGCGAGAAGAGGACAATCAAAAGCATTACGTATGAAACAGGAATTGAAAACATGATTAGGAGTTCCAAACATTCTACAAAATTTACAAATCTTCGGAAAATGAAGACATTGGCGTTGTTTATCTCGGAATATAGAAAAATAGGACAAGAAATTGTTGACATAATATGGAATAATGGATATGAAGAATTTAATATTCAGGAGGATAAACTAAATTGTCCGAAATATCTCGATTATAAAAAATTCAACATAAATACATCCTTATCGGCTCGGGCATTAAGTTCTTTGGTTACACAGATATGTTTTAGTTTATCATCGGCAACAAAAAAACGAAAACAAATATTATATGCAAAGAATAAATTAATATCTGAAGGAAAGCCGCTTGGTAGAATTGATAAGATTCTCGATAAATATAAATTAATTAAACCAAATTTTTCAAACATCAATCCAGAATTGAGTTCAAAATGTTGCGATATTAAGGATGGAAATTCTTTTAATTATTTTTTAAGAATAAAATCAATAGGAAAAATATACGGATGTATTAAAATACCTATAAAAAATACAAAAGTATCATTAAAATGGTTAAAAAATGGAAAATTATTAAATTCATTTTCTATTGGTCAGCAATATATTTCCCTACGATTTAATATTACAAATAAAAATGTAAATGTTGGAACTAAAATAATTGGAATTGATCAAGGACTGAAAGATGTCGCAACATTATCAGACCATCAAATAACACCAAAATATGATATTCACGGGCATTCACTTGAATCAATTATAAATACGATATCAAAGAAGAAACGAGGTTCAGATGCATTTATTAAATCGCAGGAACATAGAAAAAATTTTATTAATTGGGCAATTAACCAATTAAATTTTAATGACGCCAAAGAAATTCGATTGGAAAAAATATGGAATATAGGATATAAACGGCGTACATCAAGAAGACTTTCACACTGGACGAATACGTTGATACGAGATAAGATTAAACGGAAATGCGAAGAGCTGGAGGTTCCAGTTATCGAGCAAGATTCCTCTTATCGCTCTCAACGATGTTCTTGTTGCGGATTAGTACGAAAGGCCAATAGAAATGGTAAAATATATAAATGTAAAACTTGTAAATTTGAATCAGATGCTGATTATAATGCAAGTTTAAATCATATTGTAGATTTACCCGAAATCAGTTGGCAGTTTCGCAATCAACGAAATAATCTAAAATGTGGTTTTTACTGGAAGCCAAGTGGATTATTTAGTATTGATGGAGTGGAGCTTAGAGTCCCACTTTCTACCGATTAAGATAATTTTCTATATTTTATCTAACTCTATTAAACAATGAATAAACTAACAGAAAAATCATGATATTAACAATAGTTAGACACCAACTATACACATGGTGAAGTGCTGGAACAGACCAGTCACTATATCACCAACGCATCCAGATTGTAAAAAAATGAGAGAATCGTTAGTAAACAAATAAACAAATAAAAAAATATAAATTATGGGAAATTCAAGAACAATAAAAAGAAGTATCGCCCGAAACCCAGAACGAGTATGGGTGGCTAAACAAACAGCAGCTAAACAAGAAGAAGATCGTCTTAATTCATTGAAGTCGAAGAATAACGTGGAATCTAAAGAAATATCCAAAGATTCTCTTTGATTTTTCAGAAAAATCAATATAGTTATACATGGTTAAAAGTGCGAACGTGGTACAGTGGCCGACTACGCCTTCTCTACACGGAGGAATCATCGCAGGTTCGAATCCTGCCGTTCGCACCAGCTTAGTTGTCGGTTATAGGTGTTGCGGAAGCATACAAGTTTTGGGAACTTGTGGGGAGCGTTCAACTCGCTCATAGCCGACCAAATTTTTGATATAGTTATCTTATAACGGTAATACGCTAGTTTTGCAGACTAGAAATCGGGGTTCGGCTCCACGGAATTTAAATTGCAGTAAGGTGTAAGAGTGCATGTGACTCTCATAAGGTCACGGGCCGGTGCGAATCCGGAATCTGCATCCAATTTTGCTAAACAGCAAATATAAATAAAAAAATAGAAGTTAAAAATATGAAAAAAATGTTAAATTTGGTAGCGGTTATTGGACTTATTACAATGTTGGGCACGGGTTGTTCTACTATTAAAACGTTGACACCGGCACAAGTGTCAATTGGAATTCAACAGACGGCTCAAATTGGTGCAACATATGCTATTCGACAAAATACCAACAATGTTAAATATTTTGTTTTAGCAGACGCAGCATTGAGTACATTTGTTTTAGGAACGGATCTGTCTCCCGCCTCATTTCAATCGGCATTGGCAAATGTCGGATTACAGGATCAGTGGGCACAACTTGCGGTTAGTGCAGTCATTATTGCATATACCGCAACTTATAATCAATATGTCATAAATCAGGTCAATTCTAATGCGATGGCTAAAGAGTTTTTATTGGCGGTTGATAATGGATTTAAAGTAGCATTGGGAAAACCAGTTGTTCCGATGGTTCCCATTGCGCTAAAAGGCGAAAGAACGGGAGCAGTTCCTTACTTCCTTAAAGATGGGAAGATAGATAAGAATGCGATTTACACAAAAGTTTTAGTTACTAAAAGATAATCTTTTCTTAATCTCAGACCCCCGATCCGTCAAAAAGATCGGGGAGTTTTCACTTCTTCGTTCTATTTATAAAGGAATACGGCGGTTTCATTTTATGAAAAAATTATTGAATATATTCTTTTTATTTCTATTTATAATTTTATTTGTTGGGTGTTTATCGGCGGGAAAAGGATTATCAAACACGGAGGTTGAATTGATGCGAGTCAATCCACATATACCAATCAATAATTAAAATATAATATCATATGAACGCCGATTCCGTAATTGTTTATGCGAAATTATTTTGTATATTTGGTGGTACAAGTTTGTTATGTCTTCAAACTGGGCTTTCGCAATGGTCAAACGAGGCGGCAACGCCGTCTAAGGTTCAGTGGATAATGATTTTAGGAGGAAGTTTAGGAGCTGGATTAATGGCAACTGGCGGATTTTTATCTAATGATTATGGGAACTATAGAAAATCGCAGAATGACATTAATAGCAATAGAAGAATGTCTTTAGTTATTCGGAAAAAAAGAGATATGGAAAAATCATAATAAGTTCATTGACTTTTCATTGGACATATGATATATATGTTAGAGTTAAGTGCGGACAGGTGATCCCCGCAATGATACGGGGCAGTCATAGATAATAATGTAAGTTGTTAAGTTCAACCGAAGACTATGATAGGAGTCGTCACCGTAATAATAATGGCGGCTTTGATGATGAGACAAGATTTTCATCTTACACTTAACTTTTTGTGGATAGTAAACTGTGACGGCTCACAGGATAGTCTTGAAAACTATAATGCCGAGAGGCATCTGGATCGACACCAGTACTATCCTCCAATTTCATTTCGGTGATAGTAAATTAAAAAAAAAACTATAAATGAAATATAACCGCATTGTAATTTGGTGTGATGAATGTGATACACATCTCATCGAACCGGGTAAGAAATGTCCTAAATGTGGTCATAAGAAGGGTGATCCTAAGCGATTTAAAAAATGAGTCATATTAAATTAAAACATCTTATTGAAGAGGGGTGGAGAAATAAACTCGGTGCATTGGGATTAGCGGGATCGCTATTAACTTCACCTGCATCTGCATCGCCGACCACAGGAGCACAGCATACCCATAATAAACCTGCAATAAAAAAACAAATTACAAAAGCAGTTCCTAATAAATCCGGTAAACCACCTATTGGAAAATCTAAACAGAACGTTGCTACAAAAAAGGTTTCTAACAAAACGTCTGGTAATCCGCTTGCAGGTAAGCCGAAGCACGGTTTGGGTACAAAAGGTATCCGTAATAATAATCCCGGCAATATTAAAAAGACAACCATTCCTTGGAAAGGAGTAGTAGGAACAGATGAAGAATTTCTTAAATTCGCAACACCGGAAGATGGTATTCGGGCAATTTCACGAATTTTAAAAGTATATGTTACTAAATATAATTTAAATACTCCCTCACAAATTATGTCTCGCTGGGCTCCTCCAATTGAAAATCCTACTAAAAATTACATTGGGTTTGTTGCAGATAAGCTCGGAAAAAAACCAAATGATAAAATTGATATAACTAATGAAAATGAGTTTTCTAAATTAATTTCGGCTATTATTTCATTTGAATGTGGTAGTATGCCATATGATAATGATACTATTAAACGAGGAATCAAAAAAGCATAATCGGCTCTTGACATTTCACCCGACATCTGATATGTTATAAACACAATAGAAAACATTATGTCACGAAAAACAAATGATACAGAAATGGCCGCACCTGTTGCTCCACAGGTGGTTACGGATAATCGTGAGCAAAGTGATACAAAAGCAATCAAGTATGTAGTTCTTCGAGATGGATATAGGGTTTCCGCAAATGAATATAATAAACCCAAAGATCCGAAAGCAATATCGGAATTGAAGTTTTGGAGTAGTGTTGAAAAGAATCATTCGTGGGGAGCCCCCGTGAAGATCGTTCAATATGATAACAAACTCCACCGAGTGTGGGGGGCTAAACCTATTGATGATAATGTAGTAGAAACTATTAATAATTAATTATGGGATTAATTGATAATATCAGAGTGGCTTCTAAAGTGGCAGAAGTAGAAAAGCTGTTTGTAGAAGGTAAAGCATATACCAACGCCTCATTGAAGACTCAACGTCGTTGGAAATATGTAGCAGTTAAACGTCTTAAGGAACTTGACGCAGTTAAAGTGGCTCCAACGAAAGCGCCGGTCGCTGAGAAACGGAAACCGAAAACATAATAGTTTAGTATTCATCAAAAACGCAGTCCTCAAAAGGGATTGCGTTTTTTTGTTTTTACATTTCTGTTTGAGATAGTTATTACTGTAGTATGGTAGTGCTTAGTAAAATCTAAGACAGATGCCACATATGAAAAATATCGACCAAGAAAATGAAAGTTATGTTCTTCCTTCAAATAATGAAGAGTTAAAATCTTTTATCTTCAAATATAAAGTAGACATGACAGAGCAGGTAATTTCCTCAATCGAATTTGCAATAAAACATAAACTACCCATTGCGGAAATATTTCAATTTAAGGGGTCTAAATTTGTGGTTACGGTATCCCCGAAAGAATTCGATTGTAATTTAGAAAATATTTATAAATATTATATTAAATCTGAGCAATATGAATTGTGCGAAAGAGTAATAAAATTGCGTGAAAAACTCCGTAAAAAACCAAATGAAAAAACGAAAAATTCTGCCACTGGAACCCATTGTACAACCACAACTCCCAATTCTTGATACCAGTCCAATCATTCCTCAAAGAAATAAAATAAAGAATCTTTTAAATATTTATCAACGCCCCGACTTTACCGAAAAACAAAAAGAGTTTATAGAATTGGCACTTGATAAAAAAACAAAACTACTATTTGTTAGCGGACCTGCCGGAAGCACAAAAAGTTATTTATCGGTTTATTGTGCGTTGAAATTACTTAATGATCGACGGGTTAGCGACTTAATATATGTTAGAAGTATTGTAGAATCTGCTGAATATAAGATTGGGTATCTCCCAGGGGAAATTGATTCGAAAGTTCTTCCATATATGGAGCCCTTGTATGACAAACTATCAGAGTTATTACCCAAAAATGAAGTGGATTATTTAAAAAAAGACCACCGAATAACTACTATTCCAGTTTCTTTTCTTAGGGGTCTCAATTTCAATGCGAAATGTGTTATAGCAGATGAGATCCAAAACATGACGATGAAAGAGTTAATAACTTTAACGACTCGTGTTGGGGAACATTCAAAAATAATACTTGCGGGAGATCCAGAACAATCCGATTTAAAAAATGGCAACAGGGGTGGATTTGAGAAAATAATGGGTATATTCGATGATGATGAATCCAGACAAAATGGAATTTTTACTTTTAGATTTACTGAAGAACATGTACTGCGAAGTAAATTAGTAAAATTTATTGTAAAAAAACTTAGAGGTCATAGTTAAAATGTTAAAATTTTTGGAGATTTATCGATTCCTTTTTTAAAACTTTTCCAATCAGATTCCCAAATATATTTTATATTATATCCCATAGATTTTAATTTTTTAAATCTATCAAATGTATGATTATACAATTCTCCAAATGTCTTTTTAGATAAATCATTTTTATTTTCCAAATTATATTTTTTAGGATTTCCATGCCAATAATCACCTAGAAATTCATATATTGTATTATCTTCAATTCCATCCACTATAAACGATTTTATAAAAATATTTCTATTAGTGATATTTATATAATTTAAAAATTCGGTTTCTGGTTTAGAAATTCGATGACCCGTGATTTTTTTAACTCCACAATGTTTACATCCTTTTCCAGATAAATGATTTCCTGGAGTTTGCCAGAACTCCTCATGAATTGGACAAATTATTTTTAATTTAGTTATAGAATTTATATAATTTATTTTGGAATAATTATAAAAATTATTGTGAATTTTATTTGACGAATTGACAAATTCATCTTTTGTTAATTTAAGCGTTTTTCCACATTTTTGGCATCCTCTACCCATGAGATGTTTATGTGGAGTTTGTAAAAATTCATCGTGATTGGGACAAATTATTTTCACTCTTGTATTAATATTTTTATAATTTACTTTGGAATAATTATAAAAATTATTGTGAATTTTATTTGACGAATTGATAAATTCATTTTTTGTTAATTTAAGCGTTTTTCCACATTGTTGACATCCTCTATTATTTAAATGACCATTTGGTCTTTGTAAAAATTCGCCATGTTTTTTACATATTATTATAACTTTTTTATTAGATTTTTCATAAATTGTTTTTGAATAGTCATATTTATCACCATGAACTTTTCTTGCTTTTTCGATGAAATCAGTTGTTGTTAATTTTTCCATGATATCTTTCTAGGTTTTTCTTTTTAATTTTTTCGGAATTTTTCCAATAATAACGCATTGACTTTTTTCTATTGGCGTTTTGTTTTTCGTCATCAGTAAAATATTTTGTTTTTCTTCCCATAATTGTATATCCACAAATAGAGTTTGAAGTAAGAAAGACGTCAGAAAAATGTAAATATTCAATCATTTATTAAATGGCGTGTATGTTTTTAGATTCACCGAGGAGGATATTGTAAGAAGTCCATTAACTCGGTTTATTGTCAATAGATTAAATAAAGTAAATTGAGTTGCCGTCATTGATCGGTTATTAAGAGATTTAACTGATAAAAACTATTCTTGAGTAATATGTATAAGGATAGAACCATATGGCAAATAAAAGAATAGATGAGCTTAACGAACTACTACGAAATCAAGTAGACGCTAATGATTTGTTTTTGATATCCGATCTGAGTGCATTAGAATCAAAGAAAATTCGGGCAGATGAATTACAAGCATATATCATAAATGGCGGGTCAATCACCGGATCATTTAATGGTACCGCTAGTTATGCGATACAGGCAAAAACAGCGTCGTGGGCTCCTCCTTGTATTTCTGCATCTTATGCTCTTTCAGCATCTTATGCAGATTTAGCAAATACAACATCCTACGTAGTTTCTTCATCTTATGGTCTAAGTTCTTCTTGGGCGGATAAATCTTATTATTCGGTTACTTCTTCTTATGCGTTGACATCTTCGGTTCAATTAGTTATTTCCAGTGGAATGTCCAATTTTGCCGATACTGCTTCTTTCATGTGGTATGATACCGGACGTTATAACGGAAGAATCTCCTATGCAGATGCATCAACCGCATCCACATCTTCATTTACTAGTTCTTATTTGTTATATACCGGAAGACATAATGGGAGTGCATCTTATGCTTTAACTGCATCCAGTGTTAATACATCGAGTTTTTCTAGAACCGCTTCTTTTGCTAAAACCGCTTCTTTTGCTGAAACCGCATCTTATGCGACAACTTCTTCCTATGCCGAAACCGCATCTTATGCGGTAACATCTAGTTATGTGATAACCTCTAGTTATTCGGAAATTTCTAATTATTCTAATTATTCTTCATTTATTAGTAGACCAATGGGGTGGACTATCATTTCTCCACAGTATTTAACTCAAACGATGGCTCGTATTAATACTATGAGTTTATTTAAGTCAAATGGAGCAATTCCGACTACTTACATAACGGTTACCGGCACGGTGGATTATAAATATATTAATTTTATATCTGAATCTGTAGCATTGTTTGCGGTTAATCAAACAACAACTACTTCTAGTTTTTATGATATGATTCCGATATCATCGAGAATGGAAAGTACAATGGGCGATACCTTTACGGGGTCAGTTAGTCATTCATTTACCTTGCAAGGAGAGGTAGATTTACCATCTGGAAGTTATAGCGTTTATCTCACGGCATCGTCTACTAATTTAACATTCGACGCAACCAGACGAATTAATTTTCGCATTGATAGTAATGCCGACAACTTTTTATATTCAGTATAATATATGGCAAGCATACCCATTACTCAACTTAGCTTTATTCCGCTACCGGTAACAGGATCGGATTTATTGGCAATTGTACAAACCAGTTCGATGACAACTTATAAAGTCAATGTGTTTGATGTCATAAGTTCTTATCCGTTTCCACAGCTTGTATCTGCTTCTTTATTTTCATCGAGGTCATTATTTGCATCGCAATCCATTTGGGCAGTATCAGCTAGTTGGGCATCCCGCTCATTATTTTCTGAAATCTCTTCTCAATCATTATTTTCAGTATCCGCTAGTTGGGCATCTCGTTCTTTAGTTGCGAATAGTGCCTTTTATTCTTCTGCTTCAAAAGAATCGATGTATTCAACGTATTCTTTATATGCGAATTTAACCGGCAGTGAAAATTATTTTCCATATTGGTATACCGACAAAACATTGGATGGTGGAAATTTTCAAGTAAATGGAGGGTTACAGAAAAATTCTCTTTTATATAATTATCCTGCCGGTGCGGGTGCGGGGACCGTAATTTTTGCTCCAGATCCCACTCTTAATCCCGCATCCACGATACCGGGATTTCCCGGCTATTCACAAGCGGGATGGTGGAATCCTTCGGCGGTAGCATGGGATGGAGAAATTTGGTTTGGCGGAGCGGGGATTTTTACGGCCTTGCCAATCGTTAGTACAGTATTCAATGGGACAGATCAAAAAAAGTGGCCATTCGCCACTGCAAGTAATGCAGTTTTCTCCAATCAATATTGGCAAGGGAATTATAATGGAGGGCCTCAAACTATAGGTAGTGCTAGCGATAGTATAGCAACTGCATTCAATGGCAAATGGGTGCGTATAGCTACTCTTGGGGTGAGAGAAGGTCCAGTAGTAGTAGCAAATGCTTCTAAAGGGGAAGTGAAGATGTTGGATACTGGATTAAAAGGGAGAGTTCGGATTAAAATAGCAGATGGCGGGAATAAAAATTACGGAGTTGTTGGATTTTATCAAGATATTGATATGCATCTTGATGCGTCTGGAAATATTCCACTTGCAACTAATGCAACTATATTTGCGGTAGTTCAAGATGGATGGGATGTAATTCGAAAATTAAGAATATCGGTAGATGGATCTGGTAATAATGATCCCATGTTCGCATTGGATATATTTATTAACGATATACCGGATGGAGTATATGGGTTTTATATTGAATGTCAATCATGGGGAGGAGTAAGGTTTTTGGAAACTCCAAATATTTCCCCGATTGCTTTAGTAGATGCAGATACCGACCCACTTTTTCCGAAATATTTAATTTTCCCACCGGCTCCTGGACATTATTCAAATAGACCTTTTGATACAGGACAGCCATATGTTATTGGGGGACAAAATGTCATTATTAACCCTAAAGTCAATGAAATTACTGAAAGTGCCGGTTATGGACATACCAATTTAATAAATCCTTATTCATTAGATGTAAGTGGGTCAATCAATACTCAACAGTATTATGCCAAAGGGCAGGCAGGATTAAATGCAAATTATGTAGCTTATCATCCTAGTGATTCGAAATGGTATAATTTAGAAATAACAGGCGGTATTCCTGTTAAAGCAACGGAGACTACTTCTCCGGTAGCTGGACCTACAGGCCCTACTATTATTGCAGCCGGAAATGCGACCTGTCAAAGAGATATTGCTCCTACCGAAAATTATAAGTATGGGTGTAGCATAACAAGAATAGACAATCAAAATATCGGGGTAACCGGGGGATTTCCTAGTTCATATGCGGTCACTGCTTTAGCTAGAAATTCCGCTGGAACGGCAGCTACAGGTTGTAGAATTAATGATCAAGGGCCAACTGGGTTTACAATTAGTCTGGGAAATTCAATTGAAGACGGATTCAATCCAACGGTTATTCAATTTATTGCGGTGGGCGGCGGATAAAAAATCACGTTTTTTCTTTTTTTCTGATATATATTCATTGGTAATATAGATATATTATCATAATAGTGCCTTTTGTTAGGGCTATTAAAATTAACAGACAATAATTGTTGTTAAAGAAAGAAAATAATATGAATATAAATAATCTAGTACGTTATAATTCAACTTACACTCCAACATTCTTCACCGATTTTTTCGATGACGAATTTTTTGCTCCACATGATGTTTTGATGGATAGAGTTTTTACTAAACTTTTCCCGAATACATCTAAAGAATTAGGTGGACCTTTATTTGAATCCCGAGCGTATCCTAAAGTAGATATTCGAGAAACGGATAAGGAATTTATCCTTGAAGCCGAGGTATCAGGACTTACTAAAAATCAAGTTAAAGTTGAAATTAAAGAAGATTCACTTGTTATTCGTGGTGAAAAACGAGATGAAGAAAAGAAAGAAGGCAAGTATAATGTAAAAGAAATTAAACGTTCTTCTTTTATTCGGTCATTTTCACTTCCATCGGATATCGTAGATAAAAATTCTATTAAAGCAAAGTTTCAAGATGGAATTTTAGAAGTTACAATAGCAAAAACGAAACCTATTCCTCCACCAAAACCGGATGTTAAAGTGATTGACATTCAATAAAGTTATACGTAAACACGTTCAGCCCCCGAACATCGGGGGCTTTTTCATTGCAATGATACAATAGGCGTTATTTGTTATATTTATATGGTATGAAATTTGAACATCTTTTATTAATTGCCGCTCTTTTAATGGCGGTCTGTGGCGGAGCATTTTCCATTATTGGGATATCCACTTTATTTGGAGGAACTCCTATATTAAGCGGGACAATGGCGGGCATTATAGAATTCGCTAAAATAATAGGGACCACGTTTTTATATAGGTATTGGACAAAAACGATGGGGTATTTGAAAACGTATTTAATTATATCAGTTTTTATATTAATGGTAATTACATCAGCCGGGATATATGGATTTTTAGGAAGTTCGTATCAGGGATCGTCTTTAAAATATAAAGCTCAACAGGAACAAATAGTTTTAACAGAAAAGACTAAAGTATATACTCAAACTAAAATTGATCAGTCTCAAAATAGAATGCTTATATTGAATAAAATGCGGGAATCTCAAGAATCTCGTATGTCGGAAGCAATGACAAATTCTTATATTTCAAGAAATCCTATTCAGTTGAAGCAACTACAAGATCAAACTGCTGAAATGATAAAAACAACTGAAGCGGATACTAAGATAGAACAAAATAAAATAGATACCGCCATTACGGAAATTGCGGGTATAGATCAAAAGGTAAATCAAATGAAATATTCGGATACTAGTAAAGATATTAGGACATTTGAATTTATAGCAAAACTTTTTAATACAACTCTTGATAACGTAGCTAAATGGTTTATTTTTCTGCTTATCATCGTATTCGATCCACTTGCGGTTGCACTTATTCTTGCTTATAATGTAATGATATATAAGGAATCGCAGGAATTAGTTCATTTGGACGAAACTCCGTCGAAAGAAATTTCGGTTATCGAACCGTTAAAAAAAGTTTAGGAAGGAGAGGAATCACCCCCTTCTCTTTCCAAAAAATTCCCAAGGTGGAGTCAAAACCGGAACCTATTGTTCCGGTTATAGTCCCCTCTCAAGTAATATCACCGCCCATAGATGACGCCTTTTTTCGAGGATATTTTAAATCATATTAAAATTAGTTGACATTTTTATGAATAAATGATAATATTAATTTGTATTAAAAAATGAAGAATATATCTTTTGGAAAAATTTATAACTATATATGAGCAATTTAGTTAAATTAAAAGCAACTATGGATCAATCTGATATTTCATATGTAATTGAATTGCTCACTAATGCAATACGAGACGAGGACTGGGACAGCGCAATTGAAGCCAGAGAATTTTTAAAAGAATATATCGGCGATGATGGCGGGCCTATCGAATTAGAAGAGTAATTATGTGGCCAATTTATTTGTTGATTTTCTTTATCATTTTTTTATTGATAATGGTAGGATTTTTGTCTAAAGCTCTCATCATTCAAATTAAAAAAAATGAAATTCACGAACAGTGGATCATTGGACTTCAGAACAAGGTTGAAAAAACATATCAAACCATCACCATGTTAGATGATAGGCAAATGTTTGCCAAAGATGATGAGGTGGGAACTGTATTTCAACAAATAGTGGAGATTGTAAAATCTCTTAACGAAATCACAACCAAAGAATAAGTTATGTCTAAAAAAAAGCGTATAACGCATAAGCACTCTGTACAAAAACGGAAGAAATTAAAAAAACATATAGGCAAGTCTCGACCCAAAAAAGAATTACCGGCTCCACCGCCGATAGTGCCCGTTCCTAAAAAGAAAAGGGAAAAGAAAAGGGAAAAGAAAAAAAGCAATATTTATTTTTCACAAGAGACAGAATCTGCCATTGTATTATATAATAATACAGAAAACATGTTAGAACGAAATAAGATTTATCATGAAAAGATAGAATATCCTCTTCAGAAATTAGTTGAAAATGTATTTAATCGGTTTGGGTTTACGTATTTTAAAACCAGTCCACATGATGTACAAAAGGAAGCATTGGCTCATTTAGTTTCTAATATGGGGAAATATGATCCTAACCGTGAAAGTAAAGCGTTTGGAAAGAAAATGAAAAGTAAAGCATTTTCTTATTTTTCAGTCATTGCTAAAAATTGGTTTATTTTACTTAACAATAATAATTACAAAGAGTTTCGAACAAATGTAGAGATAAGCGAGGAGCGGGGAGAAAATACGGTTCAACTTCAGCATGTGGATAAACATCACACTCAAGTTGAAATGGACGAATTCATGACGTTAACCATAGAGTTTTGGGAGACTAATGTTAGGAAAATTTTCATGAAACAACGGGATTTAGATATTGCCAATGCCGTTATTGAACTTTTAAGAAATTCTGGTCGAATTGAGGCTTTTAATAAAAAAGCTCTTTATTTGTATATACGAGAGATTTCTGAATGTAAGACTCAACAGATCACAAAGATTATAAACAAGATGAAGCAATATCATAGAGCTAATTATAAAACATATCTTAACACCGGGAATATAGAGCCATACTCAAAAGTGTGATCCATTAGATTTTTAGTTATTATAACCGATTTTCGGTTAACCTTCGAGAAACCCTCTCAATTCCTTGGGAGGTTTCTATTTATAAATATGCCAGATAACGATTTCGAAATTTTTGAAAATAAATCCTTTACGGGGTTGTGTAAAGATATTTACGATCGGTCAGAAAATAAAAAAGATCAATTGGATTTATTGATAAGTGAATTACGACCATATATTCGTAGTTTAGACGACGCCAGAGAAATGGTACCACTTATTCAAGGATATTTAGAAGTATCGGTTAGAAACGATGAACAGCTTGTTAAATTGGCACAAGTATCTCAAAGACTTCAAACGGCTAAAATGGATAGAGGAGGCGGCGAAGCACTATTAACGGATGCGGAAAAAGAGGCATTGTGGCAAGAAGTGAAAGAAGTCATTGAAGTAGTAAAAACCCCCGTTTCGATTATAACTAGTTCGATTACTCCAAAATAATATGTCATACTGGAATGCGCAAGGAAACAATGGTAGGTCCACTGAAAGCTTTGGACTGGGTGGTTCTACTTCAACGGGTGGCAGTGGGGAGTTTTATGAGTTGGAACCTGCGGTAGTTTTAGATATTGTTCTAGATAAGGATCATCCGATTTTTAAAAAAGATTCTAATGTAAAAACCACCATTGATATAGAACATTGGCCTTCTGATTATACCGGGAAAGCAAAACCAGTCAAAGGAGATATTAACTATACGTGGGTAGGAAGAGCATTGGTTCGGCTTCAATATTCAACCCCATCTGCTAAAAAAGATGATTTGGTTTGGGCATTTCCTTTGGAAGCAGGAATATCTGAATATCCTCTTATTAACGAAATAGTGATGATACTCAAATATCGCAATAAATATTTTTATAGCCGCCGAGTCAATATTGATAATTTTCCAAACGAAGCAGTGGATTTTGGAATTAATCCCATTGTTAGTGGTCAACCTAATACCGAGTTATATTCCAATGCAGATTATGCAGGGAGAAGCTCAAAAACAAATCACGATGGAACGGCAGGGTATAAGGGAGTTGCCGGAAAATATTATAAAATAAATAATCGTATACGTGCGATTAAACGATACGAAGGAGATACTGTTTTAGAAAGCAGATTTGGTCAATCGATTAGATTTTCGGCATATGACGCTATCCGAGCGAATGATATAGGAGATAAGAAAAACACGGATTATGACGATTACGGGGGGAATCCAATGATTCTCATTAGAAACCGACAACGGAAATTACTTAAAAAGGGAGAAACCCTAAAACTTAAAGATAGCCCTAATCCTGCTATAATTACCGGAACGGAAGAAGAAAAAAATGCGGGGGGATTTATTAAAGAGGATATTAATCATGATGGGTCTTCAATTCATATTACCACCGGACAAACTGAATCCAATTGGAAACCTACTTGTTACAAAAAGATGTGGGGGAACGGAGAAGAACAACCTCTTTACAATGGGATAAGTGATTTTAAATATCCCGCTCCTTTAAATGGCGATCAAATTATCATTCAATCGGATAGATTAATTTTCTCATCTAGATATGGCGAAACGTTTCATTATTCCAAAAAAAGATATGCAGTAGTAACCGACAATGAATATACGGTAGATGCTCATCAACAAATTGTTTTAACTACTAATTCAAAAACAGTGCTTAATGCCCCGGTTATTTATCTTGGAGCGTATGATGAAACTGCCGAACCAGTATTACTTGGGCAATCAACTGTGACTTTATTAACAAGTCTATGTGATTGGTTATTGCGGCATATTCATAAACATGAACATAGCCATGTTAATGCCGGTGCGCCGTCTCCTAAAACCACGCAGGAACCTACAAATCCCATGCTTGAAGATCTAAAGACTATTAAATCAAATCTTCAAGCATGTTTAAGTCGCAGAGTATTTGTTGTAGGAGGAGGATTGTCTCCCGGTGCCGACGGAGGAAAATTAGGATAAAACTATGGCATTTACATTACCATCGCCATCATTACCCGTGCCACAAGCGCCACCGCTACCTGCTGTTCCTAAAATATCGCTTCCAAAAGGACCGGCACCTTTAAAAATAAATACTATAACAGGAAAGGGAGTTCCTGGTGGATTTACGGGCACCAATAAATTAATACCGAAGGTAGCAGCCGCAGGAGTTGCATCTAATATAGCCGCAATTGCAGCTAAGGTATCTTCTATAAAAGCATCAATACCCGGTGCAACAGCGGCTCAAGCTAAGTTAGCGGGATTAAAAGCAAAGGCGTTATCTAAAATAAAATCATTAGCTAAAGCTCCGGATTTAAGCAGTAAATTGAAATTACCGGCTCCCCCTAAAATACCGTCGCCACCTGATTTTTCTAGTTTGAATCTTCCTTCGGTTCCTGCTTTGCCGTCAGTGCCGTCAGTGCCGTCAGTGCCTTCGGTTCCTGCTTTGCCGTCATTACCGTCAGTGCCGAAATTACCAACTATTGGGTAAAAAAACTATATTTATAGATACACACATATGAAAAAAGACGATTTAGTAAAAATAATTCGAGCGATTGTTCAACAGGAACTCAAAAGAGAACTGCCCAAGGCGCTTGCAAATGTATTTTCCAATTTAATGGGAACTCCACCGTCAGAAGTTCGTAATATGAAGACGGCAACTCCTATTTATAAGGGACAATCATTACCACATAAACCATCGGCGGAAGAAATGCCGGACGAAATTGATGAAACCATTCAATTAAAACAGCAACTTCGAGAAATGTTTACAGATGGGGAACCGGCGAGACGAACTGCTCCTTTGCAAACAGTTCAACCACCGAAGGTTTATACAAAAAATCCAATTTTTAATGAAATTCTAAACCAAACTCGTCCGTTTAATGGACAAGAGAGAATGGCGATGGGAGTTGGTGGCTCGGGAATGTCGCCATCAGTTATGATGGCAGCAGAGGGATTTCAATCGTCTACCGCAGCTATGACCGGGGTCGGAGAACTCATGGATGGTAATGAATTGGGATTTTTAAATAAAGTTCCGACAATGCCAGGAGCTGGTGGTCCGGTTTTAACGGAACTTCCGATGAATGTTAATACTATACGAGAAGGACAAGTAGGCGGAGCGGCTCCACTGGACGGAGTGTTTGTTGATTCGGCATTGGATTTGAAAAATCATCCTGCGCTTCCCGATAGCATTAAAGGAATTTTAAATCGTGATTATAGATCGTTAGTTAAAGCAATGAATAAGAAGAAATAATATGGCAACTAGAAAAATACCACTTGGATTGATGCTCCCGATTCGAGATGGGAACAGCGGGTATTTTGATCAGGCATACGATACTTTTACACAAAAACGTATGAATATTATCAATTTACTTCGCACAAAAACGGGTGAAAGAAGATTTCAACCTACATTTGGTTCAAGGTTGTGGACTGTATTATTTGAACAGAACATGGATATCTTACCAGATATTATAACAAATATCGTGAAAGAGGATATATCTAGATGGATAGATGGAGTAATTGTAAGAAAAGTAGATATTCAAGTGCCACAAATTAGCGAAACAACTGACTATCGAGATATTTATAGTTTGTTAGTTTCAGTAATTTTTGAGGATACCGCCACTCAACAACAAGGAACCGTTGAAATTTACATTAATAGCGGCAAAATATAACTTATGGAAAAACATACAAAAAATCGTGTCGAGTTCGGGGGTGCGGTCGAACTGATAAACAATGTATTAGGAGATTAAATTGTGCCGACTACCACTTCTAAAAATTTCACTCCAAATTCTAAAGATATTCGATATCTTAATCGGGACTTTACTCAGTTAAGACAATCTCTTATGGATTTCGCCAAAACGTATTTTCCAAATACGTATAACGATTTTTCCACGGCATCTCCCGGCACGATGTTTATTGAAATGGCAGCATATGTCGGAGATGTACTTAGCTATTATACGGATTATGCATTTAAAGAAAGCATGATCCAAAACTCGACTGAGCGTAGAAATATTATATCTCTTGCGAACTATCTGGGATATAAAGTGAAACCAATTCAAGGCGCTATCGGAACCATTGAGCTTTTTCAATTATGTCCAGCCAAAGAAAATGCGGTGGGAGTTTATGTTCCGGATACCGATTATGCACTTAGAATAAAAGAAGACATGCAAGTGTCGAATAATGCGGGGTCGTATTATGTTCTTAATGATTCGGTAGATTTTGCCGTAAGCACTTCATTATCTCCTCGAACGGATGCAGTATATTCCAGAAATCAAGATGGCACCCCACAATTCTTTTTGCTTCAGAAAACCGGCAAGATAGCTGCGGGAAAAGTATCTACAAAAACAATTACAGTGAATTCTCCTACCCCGTTTTTTCAAATATATTTAAATGAAACTAATGTATTGGGAATAATTGATGTGGTAGACTCTAACAACAATGAATGGCATGAAGTCGATTTTCTAGCACAAGAATTAGTTCCGATTGCGATTCCTAATGATTCGGAACATGAAGGCACATTGTCTACCTATAAAGATTCGGTTCCATATATTTTGAAGTTTTTGAGAACCCCTAATCGGTTCACTGTAAACGTAGATTCAAATAACTTTACTTATTTAGAATTTGGAGCAGGAACAGAAGGATTTTCTGAAGAATTCGTGACATTTGATTCCAAATTAATTGGTATCGGATTAAGAAATATTAGTAATTATAATATTCCATTTGATCCTGCTAATTTTCTTAAAAATAAAACCTATGGGGTTGCTCCATCTAACACAACATTGACGATTCGTTATTTAACGGGCGGCGGAATTAACTCAAATTCCCCCTCAAACGCAATTAGAAATGTAGTGTCAGTAGAGTTTGATAATCCAACAGATGGACTTCCTCCGGAAAAAAATAATTTATTAAATACCGTAAAAAATTCGTTGCAAGTTAATAATTCAATTGCTACAGTAGGGGGGAAAGAAGGAGAAACTGATAATGAAGTGAAAATGAATGCAACTGCTAATTTTGCCACTCAAAATCGAGCCGTAACCAAAGATGATTATTTGGTACGTATTTATTCTCTTCCTCCGAAATTCGGTTCTATAGCAAAAGCTCAAGTAATTACTGATACCAGTTTAAACGTGGGAGTAAATAGGGTATTATCGGGAACTATAAATTCAGAAAATATTGCAACAGTAACCGATAATGCAACTGCTAATTATTTCCGAAAAATATCATATGATTCCTCAAATCCATTTTCCATCAACATTTATTTGTTGGGATATGACGAAAATAAAAACTTAACTCCCGTGAATTCGGCTTTGTTAACTAATCTGATTACGTATATGAAACGTTATCGGATTATGACGGATGGAGTAAATCTTATCGATGGTTATATTATTAATATTGGAGTGAATTTTGCAATCACCGTATATAAAGGATATACGAAAAAAGATGTTTTATCGGAATGCATTCAAACTATTCAAAACTTTTTTAATATTGATAATTGGAATTTTTCTCAACCAATCAATCTTAGTCAATTAGAATTAGAAATCGCCAAAGTCGAAGGGGTTCAATCTATAGTTAATTTAGAGATTATTAATAAAACAACGTTAGATGGAAACTATTCTGCGGTGGAATACGATATTTCATCGGCCACCAAAAATAATATTATATATCCATCAACAGATCCTAGTTGCTGGGAAATAAAATATCCTAATAGTGATATTATAGGGAGATGTTCATGATTAAATTGAAAGTATTATTATTTGAAGGTATGACTGATACTCCTGAATTCAAGCAATGGTTTGGACAGAGTAAAGTTGTGGATGAACATGGACAACCAAAAGTAGTGTATCACGGAACATCAAAAAGTAGAGATTTTTCAAAATTCAATAAAAAAGGAGGGGGCTCTTGGTTTACTTCTAGCAAAGAAGAAGCTTCTAAGTATGCAGAACGTAACGATTTTAGCGATATCAGGGGGCACGATGAACATGGAGTTCCATATGGGAGTAATGTAAGCAGTAGAATATATCCGGTTTACCTTAAAATAGAAAATCCCAAATTACTTACATCAAAGGAAATTGAATGGTGGAGACATCAAAAGGATTATCGTAGCGCCAACAAAGAACTTTTAGCTAGAGCATTTGCCGCAGGACACGATGGTATTGATATGGGTAATGGTAATTACGTTGTTCACAAGCCGGAACAAATCAAATCAGCAATAGGCAATAAAGGAATGTTTGATCCTAAACATCCAGATATAACCAAAGAAACTATTTAAAATGCATCACCACCTATTTCCAGAATCGGATACATATGTAACGAATGAATCCGGATTCGAAGATAAAAATTTCGGTATAAATGAAATTCTTCGAATTGGAACTTCTACTTCTCCCATGCGAGTTTTAGAAGACACGAAAGATTATCCTTATTCAAATGTGATATGGACGAATCATTGTATCACAAATTTTACGGGAATCTTAACTGGTTCTTTTTCCGGTGCAGCGGAGTCTGTATACGGAACAATTATAGCCTCCGCTTCATTTAGTTCTTCTTATTTCAATGGATATTTCGATGGGGTTTTAGTAGAATCCAGCGGAGGGTTTTCGGGAAGTGTGGATGGAATTGTTTCCGGTTCTTTAACTGCATCCGTGTTTCCAAATTTCGATGGACAATTAACAAGTTCTTATGGAAAAATTACAGGAACGGTAACCGGAATAGATACTAGAAATGAAAATCATTGGGTAACTACTGCAACTAAATTAGTTGATAGAACTATAATTAAATTCGATTTAAATACTATTTCCGCTTCGGTTGCCAATGGAGAAATTACAAATCCGGAATTTAAATTAAATTTAAAAGTGTGTAATGAATATGAATTACCGATTTCATATGCTATTTATGCGTTTCCAGTAAGTCAAAGTTGGGTGATGGGAAATGGTTATTTTTCTGATGGAGGATCTTATACCGGAGCCAGTTGGTATTATCGAGATTACGTTGCAGGGACGGCATGGTATGCTCCTATTACTACTAGTTTAAGACCAGTCGTTGATTTTTTTAACACCGAAAGTAACGCAACTGCATCTTTTGCATATGGCGGAGGAACTTGGTATTACGATTCAGCGTCAAAACAAGATTTCTCATATGAATCCGCCGATATTTCGATGGATGTTACAGATATTGTAATGACATGGATAAACGGAACACTTCCAAATAATGGATTCATTTTGATGTCATCGGATGAAATAGTGGCCAGTGGTTCCGGATTCGCTTTAACGTTTTATAGTAAAGACACCAATTCCATAAATTCACCATACCTCGATGTAATGTGGAGTGATTGGATAGGAGAATCTGGAAGTGTTGATATATCTAGCGCAAATATAATAACGCCCTATCTCGGCCTTTCGGGAGAGGTGCAAAATGGGTCGTCGTTATCCGGAAATTCGATTTTATCAGGAGGTTCAACAAATGCAAGTCAACTTAGTGGGAGTTTTTCCGGCAGTTCATTGGTTAATTTTACTTTGAATTATATTACGGCTAGTAATGCACCGGTAAATAACTTATGTGTATTTCAATTTACGGGAAGTTTAACGGGGTCTTTTTTAGGAACAGCTTCTTATGCTTTAGGAATAATTTCCGGAGGTATCGTGGATTTTTATACAGATTATTTTACCGGAAATATTGATGGCACTCCTTCCACAATAACAAGCGGAAAAGTATTAAGTAATTCTTCTGTTTTAGGATCAATTACGGGCTCGGTAATTACTAGCACATATCTCGGGGATTTTTCCGGATCAATAACGAGTTCAAATCTGTATATATCGGGGGGTGTATCTGGCACATACTTAGATACTATATTCCATAATTTCAATGGATTTTTTGCATGTAACGGGTTTACCGGAAATATAAGCGGAGTTCCAGTTATAGGCAACGTTCAGGGATTGATTACTATAGATCCAGCTTCGGTATATACCCCAACGGACATGACAACGCTGTATCCGAGCATGCCGTATAATCAATCTCCCTACTCCACGGGATATCAAAATCTTTATTCGGATTCACCTTATAATGGACTTATAAATGTCTGGTATACATGGATGGGAGACACTTGGACGTCGAATGTGCCGGCATATCCAACCTATCCAATAACCACTTCCTGTGGGAATATTCCTCATCAAGCGCAAACTATGATGGGCACTCTTACTAGTGGCGTTTTTAGTGGAAGTCATTTTGTAGCATATTATTCAAACTATTCAATTCTTATTGGATCTTTACAAGGATTTTATACAACAGAGGCATTACTTAATTCAACCGTAACTATTCCTCTCCCATCCGGTATAGATCCATATGCATATGCATACTTCACCGGAACATATGTCAATGGGACGGCAATGGGACTTTATAATTTATATCCCAACAGTCATGATAGCTCTAGTTTTACTGGTCAATTTATAAATGGAGAACTTTTGGGTAGCTATGTTACTATACAATTAAGCGGAAGTATGTATACTTCAAGTTATTCTTATACGGGAAGTGTAAATTATACCTCCAACACATTTAAGCAACTTGATACTAATAGTCCATTTACGGTGATTGTAAAGAATCTCAAACCTACTATTAAAAGCGGAGATTTAATTCAAGTAAATGTATTTGGAAGACAAGAATTTCCTCTTAAAACATTTGAAAAGACATCACAACAATCAGAATATGTTATTCCTAAATTGTTGCCATCGGCATCATATTATGCAATTAAAGATAATATGAGTGAGGAAATGATTATTGATTTCGATCGGTTTACGCAAATTAGTTCAAAGTATCCAAACGGAAACTTTTTCGTATTAGATACCACTGGATTAGCGCAAGAAAGATCGTATCGGGTGTTAATACGAATACATAACAGTTCCTCTATTTATACATTTGATGATAACAATGTATTTAAAATAACAAGATAACCTATGATTTATTTAAAAAATTTAATTTCGAAAGTTCTAAATGAAGGAGTGTTATCTAAATTGGTAAGTATACCAGACCCTCTTAAACAAAAACTAGGAACTGTTATTGCCAAATGGTATTCTGATAAACGTTCACAAGAACAATCGGGAAAATTGTTGCCGAGTCTGGGAGTTCGGCTGGAAAAAATAAAAGTCACTGTCGAGAAACTTGGATTTACTAAACATCGAGACATGACTGGCGCAACTGAAATTGAATTAGCTATAGATATGTTATATCGTTTTCATATGAGGCAATCAAAAAATGTATGACAGATTTTAATAAACAAATTCTGGAATTCGAGCAGTATGGGACGTTTACGTATAAATATGACGAAGTTGGTAATGTCGTCATGAACTCATCTTCGGTGGACTTTGCCCAGAATTATTTAGCATTTCCGTTGGATAATTTTGTTTATAATAATTCTAAAATACTGGGATTTTATGATCCGGTTTTTTCTGAATTTATTCCAACATCGCAAACGGAGGAACAGCAGGTGACTATTGATGTTACCGCATTGCAAGACGAATTGGATGTTGAAAAAGCTAAAAATGCAGCATTAACAGACCAATTGAATTCGATTATAGCCGAGTCTGGTAATACATCTGGTCCCGATCCATCAGCTACACAACAAGTGGTGTTGGAATTGCGCAAACAGCTTGGACAGGGACGAGTCGATTCGGACTTTTCCGTTGATTTTCCGTATTCTCCGGTGATAAAACAAACAAATCTGGCAACCGGTACATAATTTATGGCAATTCCATTTCCATTCGTCACATCTAATCCTGAAAATATTAACACTGGTTCGTATTTGAACCAGAAGGAAACAACTAATTTTGTTTCTAATTTCTTACCGGACTTATGGTATGGTTTTTCAGAGGAGGATGTAATTGAGGTTTCTGTGTTTGATCTTGATCAGAATCCAATTGGATGGAAGACCATAAACACGGATAAGAATTATCGAACAGTTACGTTATCTTATCTTAATACGCTAGATCAAACCATTACTTATTCCTATAAAGAACTTTTAACAGATTTTACTTTATATAAAACCGAGGAAATTCTTGTTAATCCAATCGAACAATTTTCTTCGTCTTTTGGTATTATATCTGGTAGTTATTTGGCAACTTATAATTTTGTTCGGGAAATGGCGGGGAATTCCTTAACGCCGCTTGTCGTAAAAGACATTTCTCCATCAAGAAAAGAAGTTAAACTGGTTCCTCTTTTTAATAATACGGCGAGATACCAAGCATTTTGCACCAAAAAACTTCAAGTTAAAGAGGTTGCACCTTTATTATTAAGATTAACTAATCAATGTCCATATGATCAGATATATTCGAGAATTAAAGATAAATATACCAGCCAGATAATATTTCTAAAAAATTTATTATATCTTCAGACCGACGGAGAGTTCGTGTCGTTTTTAAAAACAATATATGAAGATGTGATAATTTATACATCACCTTCTGATATAACTCAACCACAAGAACGACTCAAAAGAACACAAGGAATTCGAAATTACTATCAGAATTATCTTCTATCTAATTATGAAACTATTACGGATTTTATTGAAATAGACAATTCTTATGATTCTTTTGCAACTCATAGAATAGAGCAACAATTTAAACCTTATGGTTTACAACTTGGTAAAGATTTTATAGATGCAAAACAATTTTTGATCGATTTCTTTACTACCGAATTTTATCATCCTATTACGGTAAGCACCAAAGCATCATTTGATGACAAGTACTATTCGCTTTTCAAAAATGCTTTAAATCTAGGTAATAATACCACGTTCATTATTCTTGATCATGCATACATGGATGAACGAATTACGCTTTCCGATCCACTTACACTTTTAGTTAAACTCAAAGAAGAACTGCCCGATGATGTTAAAATTCAAAGCCAGTGCTGGGTTAGTAATATTAGTCTTGCTCCTTTTGTTGTCAATATCATCTTCAAGCAGATGGGGTCTACAAAAACGATTAAAATATCGTCACCTAATTTTACATTGGAGTCGGATACAATAAGTTTATACAACGTCAATACTTCATATACGGCGAATGAACTTGTTACTCAACCGGCAGGACAACAAAATATCGATATTAGTAAAAAAATAAACGAACTTTCCGTTGATTATTCAGATTTCTCAAATTTCGTGATATTTTCATCTGCCAATCAACGGACAGCCAATTTCAAAACAAAAGTAATATCGTGGTATCAGTTAAGTTCTTCTTTGATGAGTCTCAACACAATTGCGGCTCAATCAACGCTATCAGGGTCGGCATATCCATATTATTCTACAGAGCGAGATACCGTTGAAGGTCAAATGAATGAAATTGTTAATTCATTTGATGGATATGAATCCTATTTGTTTAGAAGTGGTTCATATGAATACAATCCAATTACACGCAAATTTGTAAATGCCTCTTATGTTTCCGATAAAGATACAGATGCGGCATATTATGATAAATCGAATCGAGATAGTCTGATAAGTAATACTCCGGACCATATTGTTTTAGATAGTGATAATGATGAATATTTAATTTTCTTAAATATGATAGGTCATTTCTTTGATAATATCTATTTGTATATTACCAATCTTCCATCTGAAAAATTTGTCGTTAATGATCCTACCAAAACATTTTCTAAAAAAGTTATAGATTATATGTTGGATTCGTTCGGATGGAAATTGGGATCTACTTATGAAGATTTATCGACGATAGATACTTATACAACGTCAGCGATATCATTGATATCCGCCGAAGATAGAACCAAAGCAATTCGGACCCGAATTCTTACTACCCTTCCTCAAATATATAAAACGACGGGAACAGAAGAAGCCATAAAATTGTTATTAGCATGTCATGGTATTCCTTCAGATTTATTACAGATTCGAGAATATGGGGGATATGATTATTATACGGGATCAATGGTCACCTACACCAAACGGGAACGGGCATGTATGTTTGGGATTTCGGGGTCCGGCGCAACCATAAATCAGGTATATGAGCCAAGACCAAATGTTCGAACGGCAGAATTTAAACTAACAATTAATTCTCCGGAGATTTATCCCGAAACAAAAAGATATAGAATTGTTGATTCTAAAGTTATTTATTCGGTTAATTGGGGTGGATATCCTGATTCGTTTTTCCCAAATTGGGAAATAGGATTTTGGCGGGAATATGGAAAAATGGGGCGTATTTATGCTTCTCTTCCAACTCGTTTAAGTTCTTATTCCGGAAAAGATGTTATAGGGTATGGCAATCCAAGGATTTTTTTAACTAGTAGTTTGTTTCCGCTCTTCGATGGCGACATTTTTAATATCCGACTTCGAAGAAATAATCCAGATCCATATTTTCAATATACGGCAGATGAAGAACTGGTAACAACTCAATATGATTTAACCGTTCAAAGAAATGAATCGGGAAGAGTTGTTTTCAGAAGTATTGATTCCAAATTGGGATTATTCGAAGATAATATGATTTGGGATGGTATTTCTACTTTTGATCCTCCATCAACCGTCGGAAGTTTAGGAACTACTAATACGGCTTCAATCAATTGGGGAATACAAGGTAGCAAGGTTGATTTCGCATTCGGAAATGCAATGATATGGGATGTTCCTATCTCCGATACCGATTTTGACATTCATTGTAATGATTATAGCTCGTTTGCATATAGTGGATCAGAGGGAATGATACATCTAATTGCCCGAATGGATGCCGATGAAGCAACAAATTTTCTTACTATTTCTTCATCTTATCTTTATCAGACTCCTACGGGAAGTTCAACTTATGGATTTGGTATTGGAACTATTTCAAACAAATCAGAATATTATCCCACTTTTATAGATAAGTACGGGGCGTATGTGTTATCATCAAGTTATATGGGGAGTAACATGTCTCTTTATAATAAACCCATTATCCCAATTGGATTTTATTATAGTTCTCAAAACTATTTTCCTTTAAATCCAAATATAGTACAGACAACATATTGCCCTAACTTAACGACATCGCTCGTTGCTCCTAAATATCCATACGAATACGTGGTAAAAGATATTGAGAAAATATATACAACTCCTTTCTATGGTCCTAATCGGTTTAAAAATGAAAAAGTAAACAAAAAAGAGCAAGAAATATCTGCCCGGCTGGATGATAAAGATCGTTCAACCTTTGACTCGGGAATGGGAAGTCAAACGGATTCTAATTTACTCGGATTATATCTCGATCCTCAAGATGCTAAAAATCGAGATATAATTAAATATCTCGGAAATCAAAACCTAATGGAATTGATTGCGGACCCTTCGGATATGTATTCGTCCTCCTATTCTAACTTAACTGCTCTAAATCGGGAGTATAATTCATTCGGGGATAGGCGGGTATTATATAATGAACTTATTACGCTTTATAAAATCTATTTTAATCGATCGATATTCGATACCGTAAAAAATATTGTTCCCGCCCGATCTGCGGTTAGAACGGGTATTTTAATTGAGCCAACCGTATTAGAACGTTCAAAATATCAATATCAACCTATTTTTTCTGAATCCAATACAGGGTCGGTTGCTTATTTTGATGTTACCGCCAGCCATTATTGGAGAGATCCTATTACTAAACTATTAAAATTTTCGGGGTCGGTTGGAAATACCAGTAACGGAAAATTAGAAATTCTATATGGGGAATTTAATATTGCGGGCGTTAGTTCTTCAAGTTTAGATATGTCCACTCTCCCGGTTAATCCGCATTTCGATGTTGATATATCATATATTAACGAAGCTAATTTTAATTATCCTATTAATTATGGCGGAGGATATATTACCGATTTAGCGGACGAATTTCAAATGGGAAATTATGGAAGTCTTGGGAATGAATGGGGATATTCCGATGCTATAGGAGTCACTCCTCAAGGAAAATTAGAAACACATACACATCCATCTGGCAGTGAAAGAACGTTCATAGTAAAAAAATGGGATAAATACACCATTTATGCTAAAACGGGTCCATATGTCAAAACTTCCAACAAATTTGCAGATTTATATACGTCTAGCTCTATTTGGCTGTATTCGCTAGTAGGTATGACTCCCACCGGATATAATAATTTATTCTATACTTCTAGTAAGAATGAATTATCAGGGTCAGTGTGGGATTTAACTCCTACCAGAAATTGTGATGACGATGGATACTGTTATTATCAACACTATGCAAATACGGCAAAAAAGACCCCAAATCAACGAATAAATACCATCAAAGCCACGGATATGCATATAGGACCAATAGTATATGCGATAACACCGTATTATGATATAGCGCAAGATACATATTTTGAAGTTTTTGGAGGATATCCTAGAAATCACTATACTCATAAGAGAATGCAATTCTCCCCATTGAAAATGCAAACAATTAGCGGCAAAGCAACCGACCAAACTTATCAGATTTATGTTCGGTCGAGACAGACGGTAGAAACAACAATAGACGATAAATCAGGAATTGGGGATGCTTCGCTCCCAGTTCAGACAATTCAAACCAGCAATATTAATTTGATTAAGAGTAACAACGTCATTAATATGTGAAAAAAGAGGTTCCGAGTAATACTTATAACAAGAGACTAATAAAGAATAGGAATATAATATATGGGATATAACGATAATCAAACGGTGACAATAGATGCAATTCTAACTAAAAAAGGGAGAGAATTATTGGCAAAAAATGGAAACCTTAACATAACTAGTTTTGCGTTGGCAGATGATGAAATTGATTACTCCCTTTATCAGCCAAATCATCCAAATGGGAGTGCATTTTATGATATTGCACTGAGAAATATTCCAATATTTGAGCCGTTTACGGATGAAACACAAGTTATGAAATACAAATTAGTTACATTAAATCAAGGAGTGACGTCTATTCCTGTTATTACGATTGCCCAAGACAAAATTAGTGTCAATCGAGATTTTACTGGTCAGATTCTTATTTCTCCTTCTACTAATCCCGCCTATAATTTAACCGCCGGATATACCGCTATTTTGGGAAATAAAAACGTAGGAATTATTGTAGTTCAAACAAATAATTCTCTTAATTCGGTCTCAAATACAGTGCCAACATTTGCAGGCGATATTAATACCGCAAGTTCTCAGGTGGTTGTGGGAATGACATTTTTATTCGTTCCTAATTCTCAATTAGGAAGAACAACCACAACGGATTTAACGATTGTTGGAAATGAATCGGGGGGAAGCACAAGCATCGAAGTAACTGTTATTGTTCCTACTACAAGTTAAAATTGATTTATGATATTCAACACTTTTCAAGATACGGATATTGTCACCGGACGAACAACTCGGGTAGCCAGCGGATTTTGGCCAGGCGGCGTGACTAATTGGAGCCAAAGTTTATTTGTGGACGATTTATGGGACTTAACCGGATCAATTGCTACACCCTCGCCTGCGTACGGGACGTCTCTTTATGATGTTCGGCGAACCATGTATTATGTGAATGTGTTTCCAAATGCGACATATCATGAACAACACGATCCTTATTTTTCTGCTACATATGGACATATTGCTGGGAGCGGTTCATTTAATATTGAAACTTCGAGTATTTTAGTAAATCCGACTAAAGCAATTTATACACAATATAAAAATCTGCTTTTGGGAACCGGAGACGTAGATGGAAAATTTAGTTTTAAAATCGGAAGTGCGGGAGGAACTACTAATGCAAATGATATATTTGTTTTAACTTTTTCAACCTATAAAATGAAAGATCGGTTAGACGAAGGGATTTTTCAAATTTCATTTTCCGGCTCATATGGATGTAAAACTTATATAGATGATTCTATAACTGACACTCAAGTAAAAACGGTATATAATTTAATCTCAGGATCATTAGAATCAGGTGTTGCTCCAAATGCAACATATGATGGAGTTGGATTATTTTATCCGAATAATGGTATGTTAGTTATTAATGCTCAAAAGTTAGATGATATAATTGGAATGCAGGCGTCAACTACTGTAAATTATAATTCCGATGGTGGTGGAAAATATTATTATTCCAGTGCGTCTTTTTCAACCGATTATAGTCAAAATTCTAAAGTTATCGTGGAGGCGATTAAAGCGGCAGGATCGAATACCTCGATTCAAATGAAAATACGAAAATCCGAATATGTTCCGGCAAGACATTATTTTATTCGCATTAAAAATAGAGACTTTAATTATAGCAACAATCCGACATATGTTTACGATGGGACCGATGGAAACCATGCCAATGGAACTATTCGTAATAGCGATTTTGTAGACAATCCAAGAACTTATCTGACGACAATCGGATTATATAATAGTGATAATGAATTAGTAGCTGTTGCAAAATTAAGTCGCCCCGCCGTAAAAACTTTCGATAATGAAATCTTGTGCAAAGTTCGAATTGATACGTGACAATGAGCCATTAATTAAACTGAGAGCCGATAGTGTTTTGGAAAATGTCATTGATCAATTTTAGATTGATACTTATATTTAACAATGTTAAAGCAAATTCAACGCAATAATTTTCTTACGGTGCCATTTGTTGCTTCTAAAAAATGGAATTTACGTAATATTGATAATGAGGCTTTAGCTGTTATTGATGATGAATACATTGCATTAGAATATGTAGATTATTATGGCAATCCTCTTCTTAATCGTGATTGTAACATAACGCTTGAACAGCAACGTAATAATAATGTTATTTTTGAAATAGGTAGAAAATCTACCGGAATTTTTTATCCAGATCAGGAAGAAAAAAATGATACTGGAACTTATATTCGACTGGTATATGATCAGACAAAATTAGCTTTTTATAATGAATATAAGAATCCTTTGAAAATTTTTGGGGTGGAGAATATTGATTTTGGTAATAGTAGAATGTTTCGATATATTGCAGATGAGTTTCGAATGTTTACTCTTCCAAAAGCATTTTTTGGAGATTCTATTAAAAAGAAAAGCGTATCCTTTATGGATAATGCATTGGATGATTATGTTCAAATAAATGATGATGGATATGGAAATTTGATAGCTACAAAAAATCTTTTTTCTAAAATTCAAGAGGTTAGAAAGTTTTCAAATGCTTATAAAGAAGGAGATGCCGCAAATGAATGTCCCCCAGTTGTGATTCCTACAACCACTACGACTACATCTACCACGTCTACTACATCTACGACTACTGCACCGACAACAACTACTACGACTACTACAACTACTGAAGCTCCTCCACCAACAACTACTACAACAACCAGCACAACTAGCACTACCAGTACTACAAGCACAACATCAACAACCAGTACAACTACTGAAGCTCCTCCTCCACCAACAACAACAACTACTACGACTACTACAACTACTGAAGCTCCTCCTCCTCCAACAACAACAACTACTACGACTACTACAACTACTGAAGCTCCTCCACCAACAACTACTACTACGACTACTACAACTACCGAAGCTCCTCCACCAACAACTACCACTACCACTACGACAACTAGTACCACATCAACGACAACAGCGCCTCCTACATGTCCTGAATGTTCCACTTACTCCGCTACAACAGTATATTGTCCGAATACTGTTTTGTTATTCTCAACACAGGCTCAGTTCTGTCAAGATTTAAAAGATGCTTGGGGATTCGGAAGCGGTCATTCTGTTTTTATTTGGAAACCAATATATGATGGTATTAATGGAGCAACGGTTATTTCTAATCTTGCTACATTATGTGGAATGACGTTTACCCAAACATCCACTACATTGGGGAATACAACTTGTGAAATAACTCCTCCCGAAACAGAGTTTCGGTTTACTGTGCCGTAATAAAATAATATGTTATCTGTTATAATTCCCTGTTGGAGAGATAATTCCAATTTAATTAATACTTTACAATCGATGTATTCAACTTCCACATCGGAATTTGAATGTATTATTGTGGACGATGCCTCTCCTATTCCTGTCATTATTCCAAATGAGTATAAAAATAAATTACGACTGATAAGAAATAATAAACAACTTGGTTGTGGTAGATCCAGAACATTAGCCGCTAAATTAGCTACTCAGAAATATTTATTTACCATTGACAGTCATACAGACTTCGAACAGGGGTGGGATGATGTTATAAAAAAGAACTTAAAATTTGTAGATAATAATACTATTATTTATTTTCCTCTTAAAATTAGTAATACTTGGGATCGTAATTTATACGATTTTTGCGATATACGTTATGGAAGTTTAGCTTATCTATATAATCCCCGAAATAAAAACTTTTTAGGCGTAGAACAAATAGTCAATACAAAAATTGAACCTAATTGTTTACATGCATCATATGTTATTAAACGAGATTATTTTTTATATTTAAAGGGTTTACTTGATGTAAAATATTGGGGTTCCGATGAATTAATATTAACTATTAAAATATTAATGACAGGAGGAAACATAAAACTAATTCAAGATGTTATATTAACACACGTTGATTTACGGAGTGGAATGCACATTAGAAACTTGTATTATATCTATTATAATATTCTACGAATTGCAAAAACACTAATGAGCGTAGAAGAGTATAATGAGTTTTTGAGTTTCATAGATAAAACTCAAATACCCGTTCAATCATTTAAATTCTTAGATGATGATGTAGAAGAAATAGAAGAATTTAAAAAGTATTATAAAGAGATTTTTATTCACGATTTTTCTTGGTTAAAAGAAAAATTAAATTTTGATTTATCCGACAAAAATAATCCTTTACATTACAATGCATTATTAAATCGAGATACTATAAATAAACGATTAGAAAATCAAAAATTAATACACAAAGAATGGCCTGTAGTCAAAAATACATGGGAAAAGGCAGACGCATTTATAAACTCGGTAGCAAGCCGAGGAATTTTATCGACAACGATGAATTTAATTGGGATAGATAATAATTCCGGAGAAAAAGTATCGGAAGAAATTTATACTATAAGGCATAATTCTTGTTTTGGAATAACCGGTTCTAACCAATGTTCTCAACTTAAATATGCGGAGAACTTTGGTCATTATTGCGGAGCGTGTGGATGTGGGCAAACAAAATTAGCTAAATTGGATGGAGATGGATATAGATATACAAAACTTCATTATCCGTATCTTGAATGTCCATTAAAAAAACATGGATTTTCTAATTATATTGAAAAAAAATCAATTCTTTCAATTATTATAACTTGTTGTAATGAAAAAAAAGAGTATCTTAATAGAACAATTGATTCTATAAGAAAAACCGCTGGGAATGAACCAGAAATAATTATCATTGACGATGCTTCTATTATTCCTATTGAAAGCAATGAAAGAGTAATACGAAACGATGTTAGAATTGGGGTAGGAAGATCGAGACATAAAGGGGCTATAGCGGCTTCCAATCAATATTTACTCATTACAGATGGTCATATGATTTTCGATAATGGGTGGTATGAAAATTTCATTGAACGGGCAAAGACAGCCAAACTAAATGACATGTTCTGTGGAACCTGTTTGGGATTAGACGAAAAAGACAAAGATTTATCCGCCCATAAAGGAGCATACCACGGAGCAAGAATAGAGCTTTACAACGAAAAAGAAAATCAAATATTAGAAGGAAAATGGATACCCGAAAAAAGTGAAATGGAATATGAAATATCTTGCTTAATGGGAGCGTTATATTTTGTCAGGAAAGACTGGTTTTTAAAGATTCGTGGATTATCCGATATTAAAATGTGGGGATCGGATGAGCCGTTTCTAAGTCTGAAAACACTATTATGCGGCGGACATATTTTTTTGCTAAAAAATGTGAGAGCGGGACATGTTTTTAGAGATAGTGCGCCATACACTACAGGAGTAGAATATTTGGTCTATAATAAAATTAGAATGGCAAAAACATTATTACCGGATGAATTGGCTAATAAACTTATAGATAAATTACCGAAGGATGGTAATTTTAATGCAGCAATGAAAATGTGCGAATTGGAGAAAACTGAAATTGAAGAATATAAAACATATTATAAATCTATTTTTATAAAAGATTTTTATGAATTTTGTAAAGAATACGATATAAAATTATTATGAATGATATAGTAGAAAATATAATTAAAGAAAAACCAGAATCAATTCACAAATTAATACCATCTGAATTTTTTACGAAGTATGATTCGTATGACTATGTGTGGAGTGGAAATTGTTTTGAATGGTATTATGCCATTAGCAAAGTGATACAACCAAAAACATTTATGGAAATCGGGGTCAGATTCGCATTTAGTTTTTTACCATCTATGATTGGCGGAGATAAACTTGAATATGCTCTTGGTTGGGATTTAGAAACGTATGGAAACAATACAATAGCAATTGACAATCTTACAAAATATTATCACGGATCATCTAAATGGGAAATATTACATGTAGATTCACAACTACAATCGGAACTTCCTCAATTTTTTGATTTAGTAAGTATTGATGGTTGTCATGAATATGATGGAAAAATTCACGATTTAAAAATGGCAATGAATAATTCTAGATATGTTATATTAGATGATTATGATTATCATTCCGATGTTCGTAGAGCAACAGACTTCTTCTTAAAAGAATATAGAGATAGAATTGAATGGAATGAATATATAAAAACATTTAGAGGAAGTCAACTTATAAAATTTAAATGAAATATTTAGACTTTTTTGAAGATGTATATTATATCAATTTAGATTATAGAATTGATAGGAAAATACTATTTGAAAAAAGAGCATCTGATGTAGGAATTATTCCTAATAGATTTTCAGCAATACAACCAACTGAAATAGAATGTCAATCGATTACTCCTTTTAAAGAAATAAGAAGATTTAAAGTTGGATGTACAATGTCTCATCAGGCAGTAGTTAAAATAGCTAAAGAAAAAAATTTTTCAAATGTTTTAATATTTGAAGATGATTGTCTATTTTTGGAAGGATTTCAATCAAAAGCTCAATTATGTGTTAATGAATTAAAAAATTTACATTGGGATATTATATATTTTGGTGGAGAACCTAATAATCAATGTGTAGATATATCAGATAATTTGGTAAAAATAGAAAATGGCGGAGTTTATTGTTGTCATGCTTATGCTGTTAATAATACATTTTATGATAAAATACTAAATGTAAATCCTCATCAGATAGATGTTATAGATATATTTATTTTAAACTATGAATGTTCACGAAGAATATATCTTTTAAGTAGAGATTTACTAGCTGTTCAAGATGGAATTTTTTCAGATTTAAAACAAGGATTAAATGAAGCTGCAGCTTCTTATATGAAAAAAGGGTGGGATAAATACGTTAATAAAAAATAATGGAAAAAATTATACATCAAATTTGGGTTGGTAAATATAAAATGCCAAAAAGAGAAAAATCATTTGTTGAATTAATGAAACAAAAAAATTCCACATGGGAACATATGTTGTGGACAGATTTAGAAGTATTACAATTAAATATGCCCCCAAATATAAAAAATGCTTATAATTATTTCTTAAAAGACGATGATTATGTTGCTCAAGCAGATATTTTAAGATTATTTTTAGTTTATGAATTTGGAGGTATATATCTAGATGTAGATTTTGAAACCAGAAAGGGATTTGATGAATTAAATCTTTTATCATATGATGGATTCATATGTTATCATGATACAGATATTAGAGTTGATACCATTCCTAATGGTATATTTGGTAGTAAAAAAGGTAATAAATTATTTGAATTTTTAAATAAAAATATATCATCTAATTATCATACTCCTTATGTTGTAGGAAAATTTATTAAACAATATTACAATTTAAATCTAGAAAAAACAGAACATCTTGGTGAAAATGGATTGTTAAATTATTTTAAAAGAGATAATATATTTTATATGCCATTTAATGACTTTCATAACAATTATTATTTTCATCATGCGTTATATTCTCATTCACCAGAAATGAAACGAAAATTTAAAGAAGGAAAAATAGAATGACAAATCCAAAAATTACATGCCTCACGTCTACTTATGGTAGATTATCAAAATTAAATGAAGCAGTTTCCTGCTTTTTAGATCAAGATTATGAAAATAAAAAATTAATAATTCTCAACAATCATCCAACACCTTTAATTTGTGATTTACCACAAATTATTGTATATAATGAACCAATATATCCTACTCTAGGAGATTGTAGAAATAGATTAATAGAATTAGCAGACGGTGATTTTATCAGGACGTGGGATGACGATGATCTTTATATGCCTTGGACACTTTCTCAAGGAATAAAATATATAAAAGATAGTCCTGCATGGAAACCAAAAAAATCTTGGTTTTGGTTAAAAGAAAAAAATCCTGAATTGGCTGAAAACGTATTTGAAGCTGCAATATTAATTAGAATTGACATTGCTAAAAAATATGGATATTTAAAATCTTCTGGAGGAAATGAACATGAAACTTTATGTAAAGGCATAGAAAAGGAGGGCGGTTGTAGTAACGACGACCTTGGTGATTTAGCATCTTATGTATATCGGTGGGGATGGGGAAGTTGGCATATTTCAGGAAGTTTAGGTAGCAATACCATTGAAAATAGAACAAAAACGTGGTGTGAACATAATAATGATGTACAAAACGGAATTATAAGAAAAGTAGATTTATCCGAATATTGGAGTCATTTCCCAACGTGGAATCCAAATTTACGAGCTTTCAACAAACAACTAGTTTAATTGGCTCGGTTCTTTTCAAATTAAATAAGCGTCAAGCTGATATGTATTAAGTAGAATGTATATTGAAGTCCACAATGCAAATTACGGATATGCCACTGCCACGTATGGGGATTACGTTGCCATCGGTAATCCAGTTTTCCTACGATATACCGGGAGCACTCCTGATGTATACTATACCGGATCGGTAGATGTTTTCCGATATAATAAAACAACCGATCAACACGATTTAATTAACACTCTTTTTGTTCACGGGGCGGGATTAGAAACCCTATTAGCCACCGAACTAATTGATCCGTTATTACATACAGAATATGGATCTTACTGGTCGGCAGACTTGGACATCTGGATCGACAGAGAGAAATATTATTCTTCTATAGAAGATGGGACAGGTGTTTCTCTGGATATGTATGCCAAAACACTGGTAGCGGGAGTTCCATATTATAGAGTAAGATTTAAGACCGATTATGTTGAATTATTTGCTTCGGGATCCGCCGTCGATATTTATGATTTCACACGAAAAGAGACAATTCCCGGCACAGACCCTTATGTTGGTTCTTTGATGAATCCACATAGTTATATAACTGAATCATTTGGAATAGGAGTGGGAATAAATAGCGAATGGATAGCAGTAGGATCTCCACTAGTAAGTTCTTCCTGCGGAATGGTATATGTTTATCAAAATATCTCAACTGGAAGTAATAATTTTAGTTGGTCTCTTTTTCAAACAATAACTTCTCCAAATCCCATGCCAGAGCAGCAGTTTGGACGAAGTGTAAAATTAAATAAACAAAGTGGATATTACAGTTCTAGTATGGTGGTTGGATGTGGACTATCTTCTTCAAATGAAGCTTATTATTTTGAGTTTATTAGCGGAAGTTGGATTTCCAGTTATACTTTTAAACCAACCACCGATATTTACCCTTTAACATTCGGCAATTATCCTCCGTATGCTCCGACGATGAGTCTAAATAGTGGGTTTGGATACGATGTCTCTTTATTTAATAATTCGGTTATTATTGGGGCGTATGCAGATAGATTGGTATACGAGTATACCGGCTCCTCTCAATTTCAACAGGGTGCCGTGTATATATTTGAAAAATGTCATGACGTGCCGTTATCCAAGTTTCGATTGGCGTTAAAAACATATGGAACCCCCCTCACATTAAGAAACAATAGAATGGGATTTTCGGTTGATATGTTTGATAAATATGCCGTTGCCGGTATACCCAAAATAGATTCATTAGATATGACGCCTTGTTTCGTTCAAGGTACATTAGGGCAACTTCACTATTGCGATCAAGCATTGGAAGACATGTTGCAAGGTCAAGCTATGTTACTTGAAAAGAACACTTCTTCTTTAGATTGGGAAATTATAAATGTTTATCAAAAGAAAAAACGCTTTTTAAGTCCGCATCGACACTTCGGATGGGATGTTTCCGTTGACGGAAGGTCTATGGTCGTGGGTGCCCCCATGTATTATAGCGGTTCCAGATTTATTAATATTGAGACAACTGCCAGCAGTGGAGTTACCATTGATGATATCGCAGGTAAAGCATATATTTATAATTTTCCTAATCTCCGACCCGAATTTCATGTTGGAAACGTATTTTACCGAAATGGAAAAATTGTTATAATGACGTCCGGATCGGCATTCAATGGACTGTTTTTAAATCCCGTAAGCAATATAAATTATGAATATGATTTAACTTACAACAGTCAAAGAACAATTCATGAACAACAGATTTTATGTAATGTGGAACCGGGAGAATTTAATGTTAGTACAAATCCATCCGCAATAATGTTACCTTCTTCGACATTAGATCTAAATAAAAATGGGAAATTTGATTTTCAAGATGTAGACGTTCTTTTAAGATATTTACAATATAAACAAGATTCAACCACCGACTGGAGTTCTTCTATCTTGTCCGCCGATGATGAAATAAGTTTTTATAACTATAACGCATCACAGTGGAATAACACCGATTCAGTATGGAGTTCGAGTTTTTATAGATTTGAAAACGTCGATACCACTTTTATAGATTCTTTGGATATCAATTTCGATAATAAAATTAATGGCTCAGATATGATCGTATTGTGGAAATATTTTTCAAATAGATTGGAAGAAAAGAATTACAATACCTGTGTTAATATTAACTGTAAAAGAAAATTGGTAAGTGAAGCGATTAGTTATCTAAATTCAATTTCAAAAAGACATTATCTTCCACAAATTTCTCCGGAGTTTTTTAACTATGATACTTTAAGCGCAGGGGATAAAACCGGATCATTTCTTGCACCGATGGTATCTACAATTGGGCTATTTGACGGGCTAGATCTAGTTGCAGTGGCCAAATTAGGATCGCCGGTCAAACTCCCTAAAACATTATCAACAAATTTTTGCATCAAAATGGATTATTGATGATATTTATAGTTAGGAAATAACAACATATGCCAACACTTAATATTAAAACGGAAAATGCGAGACCCGCATTGACTCAAAATCTTAAAGACTTATATGCCGCAATGCATGTAGGGGGGACGTATGATGCTAAAGCTCAAGTCATTACAGATGGGACTCATAATGAATTGTTAGATGTGTTTGGAACGGGAGAAGCCAGTAAAACCGTTAAAGGATTCAAAACTAAAATGCAAGAATGGGCAACTGAATTCATAATGGCAAAAGACGCACCGAATGAAGGGAAAGAAACAACTGGATTGTTAACTAGCGTGTTTGGACACCATTCCACTACTCGTTATAGTAATGGCCGAATTCAAGATTAAAAAACTAAAAAGTTATGTCGGATTTAGGACATTGGATGCTTCCTGCTGATGCATTACAGGATATTCCTGTAGATTCCATTGGATTTGTTTATTGTATTACTAATAAAACTACTAATAAAAAATACATTGGCAAAAAACTATTAGAAAATAAAAAGAAAAGAAAGCCATTGAAAGGTAGGGTTAATTCTAGAAGATATAAAGTAGAATCTAATTGGAAAGAATATACCGGATCATCTCCTATATTAAATGCAGATATAGAAAAATGCGGCAAAGAAAACTTTATATTTGATATTTTATCTTTTCAACCATCTAAACTTCTGTTAGCATATTGGGAAACTAAAACTATTATAGATCGAAATGCTATTTTTAGTAATGAATACTATAATGAAGTTTGTAACTTACGAATACGCAATAGAAAATCACAATGAAATCCGGTTATTTATATATTGTTATAAATCCTGCCTTTCCGTTATGGTGCAAAATAGGCATCACTACCAATCTTAAAGAACGAATTTATTTGTACCAAACTTGTGATCCCCACCGAGGATACAAACTGGTGTATTCCCTTTATCATCCGGATTACAAAGAAGCTGAGAAAAAAATAAAAAAAGCTATAAAACCATTCGCAAAATCAATTAAAAACGAATGGGCCGAAATTGATTTGGAAATGTGTAAAAGTCGCCTTCAAGAGTCGCTCGAATCCTATCAATCTGGCGAGTGGATGTGAAAACTCCCCTACCCTAAAGGGATAGGGGCTTCTATGCTGTTCACAGCAAGAGATTGTCTTCCCAATCTCAAAATGTTTCTTGCCGCATTTATGTCTCTATCCATAGATAGACCACACGAACAATTGAAAACTCGATCTTTCAACTCCATTATCGTTCTCGTTCCACATTGGCTGCAAGTTTGACTAGTATAGGCAGGGTTGATTTTTATCAATATCTTATCAGCATATGCTGCTTTATAAGATATTATGTTTCCAAACATACTCCACGCTACATCATTTATCTGTTTACTACACCATCTTTTCTTTAACAATTTATTTGTTTCAATATCTTCTATAAATATAAAATCATATCTGTTTAATATACCATTTGTTGTTTTGTGAAGAAAATCATTTCTCTTATTTACAATTCTCTCATGAATTCTTCTAGCAACTTTCCATTTTTTCTGTCTCTGTTTTTTTGCTAATTGCTTTTGCTCTTTCTCAAAAAATCGTGGATTGTTTATTTTAGTTCCATCATCAAAAGTGGCAAAAGATAGAATCCCAACATCTATTCCAGTTTCTTTACCTGTTCTTCTAAATTGTTTTTTATTATTTGGAATATCGCAACAAGATATAGAAACGAACCATTTATTTGTTGGGGTTTTGGCTATGGTTATAGTTTTTGGAGTTCCAAATAATTTTCTATGTAATACAATATCAACTTCTCCTACTTTTGATAATAATAATTTATTTTCTTTTATTTCGCACCCATTATTATATTGCGGGTAACAAATAGAAAAATATCTACCTTTTCCACGAAATCTAGGATATCCCGGAGTATCTCCATTTTTCAATCTTCTAAAAAATCCTTGGTATGCTAAATCAACTCTTATTGCTACATTTTGTAAACATTGAGAATATACAGAAGTTAGTTGGGGATATGTTTCTTTTAAAATTGGTATTTGTTTGATTGAATCATAACAAGACACAGACTTCTTTTCTTTTTCCCAACTATTCTTTCTAATTTCAAGTAAATGATTATAGAGAAACCTACAAGTTTCCAACTGGTTATTCAGGATTGTCTCCTGTTTCTTTGTTGGATATATTCTGTATTTATATGTAAGTTTCATTTTCTACATATATGTATATCAAAGAATGTGAAAACGTTGATTTATTTTGAATTATTTTTCTCTTGGTCGAATTCATCCCCAAGGCTAAAGCCGTTGGGGTTTTCTTCTCCCAAGATTATAAAAAGTTGTGTTTTCTTGAGTTTCTGATAGTGTTTACCTCATGATTTTACAGTCGAATCTCCTTTCTCTTCTTAATGAATTGATTGGTCAGAATGCCAAACTTCGAAAAGGAGGCACTCAGGCAGTTTATTTTTGTAAATGTGGGCATTACAAGCGAAAACTTGAAGTTTTATTAGACCCGCCGTTTTATTTTAATTGTTGGGTGTGTCATTTTTCCGGAAATATTTACACGCTGTTCAGAGAATACAATGCCCAACCATCTCATTATAATCGGCTACAAGATATCGTCGGAGATTCGGGCGGTTTCCATTTAAAAGGAGACGAAAATAAAAAAACAGACTTGTCTTTACCCGAGGATTTTATATCTTTGGCCACTCCCCCAAAGCCCGATGCGCTTTATTCAGAACACATGCAGGAGTATCGTAGAGCAATGGCATATTTGAAAGGCCGTGACATAACGATAGAGGATATTTGTCGGTATAATATGGGTTACTGTGAAGCCGGAATTTATAGGGATTGTATTATTGTCCCATCTTACGACGATGAAGGAAAACTTAACTATTTCTCGTCTCGTTATTATTATCCGCATCCGTGGCTGAAATACAAGAATGCCCCGTTTTCAAAGAACATTGTCGGGTTCGAATGCTTCATCAATTATGATGCCGACATTGGAGTTACAATAACGGAAGGAGTATTTGACGCAATATCCGTTCGAAACAATGCCATCCCAATGTTTGGAACATTCCCATCAAGAAAACTATTGGATTGTCTTGGATTACATAGAGTTAAACGTGTTAATATATGTCTAGATTCAGATGCTATTAAAGAAGCATTAAAAATATATGAAAAACTTGTTCTAGACGGGACTGCATCCGAAAATATTCACCTTCTGGTTCTACCTGAAAAAGATCCATCCGAAATGGGATTTGATTGGATTCATCGTATTATAACTCAATCCAAACCAATTTCTATGAAAGAGGTTGTGGAATTAAAATCAAAATATTGATGTAAACGGAAATCTAAGACCCAAAGATGCATTAAGAGAAAAAGAAATAAGAGATCATTTGAAATGTACATTTGTAAGAATAAAAGAAACCAATTTCAATGAAGAAGACGCAATAAAAATTATTTATGAAAGTATTACAAGTTCGGAATCAAAACTTTAAAAGAATAATCCATCTGGCAGATGTTCATATTCGTCTTTTAAAACGACATATAGAATATAAAGAAGTATTCGATAAATTTTTTGAAGAGATATCCATATTATCGAAAGAAGAAACTTGTATCTGTATTCTCGGAGATGTTTTTCATTCAAAAACCGATCTTCAACCGGAATCTATAGAACTATGTAATTATTTTCTGTCGGGGTGTGCTAATAGGTTTCCAACTATTTTAATAGCGGGAAATCACGACGCTATTTTATCTAATAAAACAAGATTGGATTCGTTATCTCCAATCGTCAAGGCGTTAAATAATCCTAATTTGTATTATCTTAACAAAACCGATTTATATGGATTTGGAAATATCCTATTTAACAACATGTGTATTTTCGATGATCCAGAGAAATACATGAAGGGATATGATATTCCAGAGGTATATCGAAATCAATATTCTCATATTATAGCACTTTTCCATGGAGCAGTGGATGGGTCAGTTACAGATACCGGATTTCGAATGAATAATCCCGCTATCATGCCCCCGTTATTTGATTGGCATCATATCGCATTATTAGGAGATATACACAAAAGACAGAATATACAGGAAGCAATACCAGAAGAACATAAACCGTGCATTCATTTTTGCGGCTCATTATTGCAACAAAATCATGGAGAATCTTTACACGGTCATGGATATACATTATGGGATTTAAAAGATTATTCTTATAAACACGTTGAAGTTCTCAATGATTATGGACATTTTACATTAGAATTAAATGGCGGGCAAATATTAACTAATTTAGACGATTTGCCGAAAAAAACATATCTTCGAATAAAATGTTTAGATACTATACCTTCAGAGGTCAAAGCTACCGAAGCAAAACTTTCATTGCTTACAGAAATAGTTGAAACTGCCAGAATTCGTATTGAGTCTGAAACAGATAAACAGGCAAAAAAAGAACGAGTTTGTAAAGATGTGAAATTGGCAGAAATTGCAGATGTCGATTATCAAAATAAACTTATTACTGAATTTCTAGAAGTTAAAGAGAATCTTCGAGACAAATCTAAGGTTGATAAAATTCTTCTTATTAATAGAGAAGTTAATACCGAAATTAAAAAAGATGAGTTTGCTCGTAATATTAAATGGATTCCTATTAAATTCGAATGGTCGAATATGTTTGTTTATGGAGAAAATAACGTTATAGATTTCACTCAAATGCGTGGAACCTATGGCGTATTTGGACCAAATACATGTGGCAAATCCAGTATATTTTCCGCATTGTGTTTCTGTATGTTTGATAAATGGGATAGAGGATATAAATCTATCGTGGCTCGTAATGTTTCTACACAGGGATTTCACTGTAAGTTTGAATTTGAAATTAGTGGTATACGTTACTTTATAGAAAAAACCGGAGAAACCACTAAGGGTGGGAACGTTCGTGTCGAAGTTAATTTTTGGAGAATAGTGGACAGGGTTGTGCAAGATCTGACAGATGTGATGCGCCGTAAAACCAATGATGTTATTCGTGATTATGTTGGAACATTTGAGGATTTTATTGTTACCACGTTGTCAGTTCAAACTGTAACTAAAAACACGATTTCATTTATTGATTTAGGAAATACTGAACGAAAAGATCTTTTAGTTCAGTTTATGGGGCTTAATGTTTTTGATAAATTGTATGATGCGGCTTATGCTAAAGGAAAAGAGTTAACTATTGAACTTAAACCACATAAAGATAAAAATTATATAAAGGACTTGGATGATACCGAGGCAACATTAAAATACACGCAGTTAGCGATTGGGGAATGTCAACATGTTGCGGAGGACGTATCTCGACAGGTCAAAGAAGTCAATGATAATATTGTGATTGAAACCACAAAATTAATAAAATTGGATAACGAAGTGCCTACTGATATTCTTTTTCTGGAAAAGAAACGTTTATCTTCCATCGCAGAGACGGAAAAACTAATAAAACAGATTGGCATTGATAAACCGAAATTAGAAATTTATCGCAAAAAAATGCTGGAGTTGAACGAACAACTTTCAGAAATCATTGCGGCAGATTTGGTTAAAGAACATAAAAAATATAATGAAATTTGTAAGCAATTGAATGATGAAACTCGTAAATATGAACTTAAAAAAGTTGAGATTAAAAATAAACTAGATAAATTAAAAAAACTGGAGGAATATAAATACGATCCGAACTGTGTTTTTTGTGTCGAAAATGTGTTCGTAAAAGATGCCCGACAAACGAAATCCGTTCTAAAAACGGATCAGGAAGAGATGAACATAGCATTTGCCTCTATCACAAAACTCAAAGAACAACAGAAGGAATGTGATTGGGTAGATGCCGCATATCAGCATTATACTAAATTATTAAATGATCATAGTAAAGCTAAAGATGATTTTACTACATTAAATACCAAAATCCTTTTAACCGAGAAAGATGTCGAAAAGGGAACCCAATCACTGTTAGAAACCGAACGTAAAATCGAACTTTATCATCGAAATCAAATTGCATTGGAAAATAACCAAAAGATCAACCTAATCATTTTAACATATAAAAATACTCTAAATAAACTTGAATCTACATTTAATTCTAATAATAAAAAACTACTTGAATTGGTAGGGAAAGAACAAGTTCTAAAGGGAACGGTTCAAACTGTAACGGAAACCATTCAAAAAATGATTGATACTGAGGAAAAAAGGGAATTATATGAGTATTATTGTAGGGCGGTCGGACGCAATGGCATTCCTTACGTGGTTATTTGTAATACTATACCAGAGATTACTCGGGAAATTAATGCTATTTTAACACAAACTACTGATTTTACGGTGGATATAGAATACGATGAGAAAAATATTACCCCTTATGTTAATTATGAAACAAAAGGACGCTGGGTAGTTGAGTCTTTAAGTGGGTTTGAACGGGTTATAACTTCAATTGCAATCCGAGTTGCTTTATGTAATATATCTAATCTACCCAGAAATAACTTCCTAATCGTGGATGAAGGCTGGGGGGCTCTTGATGCTCATAATTTATCATCTGTCCCGGTTTTACTATCGGTGTTAAAAAGTCATTTTGATTTTATAATAATCATTTCACACTTAAATGTATTGAGAGATTATACGGATAATCAAATAGAAATAAAACAAATAGGAAATTTTAGTAAAGTTACATTTTAGCGAAAACGTCGGTTGGAGATATATGTATATGAATGAGTTTGTTATCATCATTTGGGAAGCAAGGCGAGACGCTCGGGTTGCTTACCCTTAAAGCGGACATCGAAGATACAGCACAGCTATCTAAATATTTCGCATTGACGGAGTTTGACCCTGTTTTTACCGCAGGGAAAAACTCCGTTGCTTTTAATGGATCTAATCTGTTAAAGGATAAATCCGAGGTTAAAGTCGAATGTATAGATTCTCATGGCAATTCCTTATATATGGAAAATGCCAGAGCAATCAATTCACAGTTCACGGATGCGTCCAAATTTGTTTTAGCGGTTCATATCTATGAGGAAGTTTATAATGGACCAGGAAAATTAATCCTTGTAGGAACTACCGTTCGAGGAGAAATCGTCAGATGGATAGGAAACATCACTATAGATAAAACCCTCGATAATAGTTCTAAAGTCAGATTTTATTATAAACCCACACTGGAAATCCGTCCTTTATTATATCCACTTATAGATACAGGAGTGGCTCAAACAATTTATCCTCCCCTTCCGGCCACAAGAGGCGCAACTGCAATTGCAACTATAACAGGCAAAATCGAGCATATAGAAATTACTATCGGAGGAAGGGACTATACATATGCGCAGGTTGGACTTAAGCGTGGTCCATTCTATACACAGTGGGTCAGTGCAGATGTGGTGGTAGATATACATGGAAGTATTATATCCCTTGTTATAACCGGACAGATGCCACCATGGGAAGGTGTGGTGGAAAGAATAGAAATAAAAGGAGATGGATATGGTGCATTTGGAACTCCAGTCAAGTTAAATCAAGTTGCGTCTATTATTTTGCAAGATGGCGGAATAGGATATACGTATAACCCTGTAGTTACAATTACCGGAGTTGCTGGAACTGGAGCAACAGCAACCGCAACTGTATTTAACAGCGTCGTAACTTCTGTTGAACTCACAAATTCAGGGTCTGGATATACCGCCATTCCTACTGTTAATTTTGAGGTTCCTCCTTATGTTCCCCCGGCGATATTAAATGTTCCAGTATCTTTTACTGGAAGTTTTTATACGTATGCAACTAATCCGCTTAGAGATGCGGATAAGTTCACACTTAATGCTAAACAAACGGAGGTTGATTATCGTCTAATATTATCTGGATCAACCGATGATTTTAAATTAGATTCGCCGACATTTCCTTCTAATTCATTTAATAGTCAAATGGAAGGACAGACTATTAATTTAAATATAAGTGAAATTTTACTTCCCTTTTCTTATCAAACAGTATCCTCAAGTATAACCCAATCTTTTACAATTAAAAAAGTAAAGGACAATAAAACCATTCAATTATCGGAACCCTTTTATTATGCGGATGGAAAAAATGAATTTGTTGCTCATATTACTAAAGGAACATTCAATTGTTTATATGACTATGTTTTATATAACACAAACCCAGATTCTGTAAAAAAAATAAAAACATCTCCAACTGAAACAGTAAATGTTGAAGAATCTCACGCCGAAATTACGTATAGAAATCTCCGAACTTATTCGGGATTTGTAGCTCGACATAAATTATATCGAAAAAGCGCATTTGCTCCGGGCGATTTTCAATTAATTTCAGATGAATTATTAGGATCATTAGAGTTATTACAAGACACGGTGACTTTTAATAAATTTTATGATAGAATGGGAGTATTTTATAATCAACTTCATGTTGACAAATATTGGTTTACCAGTTCAAACGCTATAAGTGTTCAAGCACAATCTTCTCCTCTTAATTCAATGAAGATTTCGGGAAGTACTCCAACCACGTTTGATGGTCATCAATATGTTATCATAAAAAATGATTCTACCGGTGGTATTAATGATAATATATATTATCCTTACAACGAAATAGAATTTAATCGACAATCGGGATCATCCTACAATGCTAATTTTGTACCTCTTAAGAAAGACGCACTATATGCACTTTCTTTTAATGTGACAATGGAAAAAGAGGCATTGGATACAACTGCCAATGTTGCATTCTATTTTACTAGTTCCATTCCCAGTATAAAGTTAGAAAAATCATATGAATCCCCACACGGATTGAAATTAGGAGCGGTATCTACAACAGATAAAACTGCCATAAAATATTTTACGGATAAACAAGTATTATATTTTACTCCAACTAATGATTATTATGGAACTTTAGTAGTAATACCATATCATTGCAATGTTATATTATCGGATATTTCTTTAAAATTGTATGGAGATCATGGGTTTTCTCCGGATATTCTTTTTATTAGAATACCGTTTCCGTTAAAAGTCGCAAATGAAGCATTTAACTTGAAAGCGGAGTTATTAGATATTAATTCTAATGTGGTTTTTTCTAACATTACATCAACCCAAACGTTTGATACAATTGGCGCTAGTTTGAATGGGGCTGGAGTTAGTAATTTAAACGCCGTCATTTCAGTTGTACCAACGGACGGCACAACGCCCCCCACGGTTGTAGTTACAGGAACCCCATATCTCCCAGATTTAGCCGCTGCTACGGATCTTATTAGATTTGTTGGATGGCACATTCCAACCGATGTAGGAGAAAAAGGAAAACTGTGCTATACCAATGTATCTCAATTATTTATTGATTCAGACGAATATATTGTATTAAATTCGTATGAAAGTGGAATAGAACATATTGCGAAATCCGTGGCAGTTAGATATGACTTTTCTGTCGGCCAAGGTCGCAAAATCGTGGTTAATACTCTTGGAGTTAAAGAATCGTTCCCGTAAATATTTATAGAAAAATATAGAAAAATATACTTTTTGAATAAGAATGTTCATATATACTAATATGAAACTATCTCATTGGGCAAAAACTCAAGGCATTACTTACCGGACCGCATGGAATTGGTTTAAAGCAGGGAAAATGCCGGTGAAGACTATTCAAACTAAAACCGGAACAATATTGGTTGAAATCTCATCTCCAATTAATTGTATAAAAAAGTCAAAGCCATGAAATCTGAGTTTTGATGATGTAAAATAAGCATATTAAAAAGTAATTATGTATAAGAATAAATCGAATATTTCCATAGTAAAATCTTATTTGGCAGGGGAACGTCCATTTGTGAAGGTAGGATATTCCGTACCCGAAATTAAACGAGAAATCGGTTCTACCTGGGTTGATAATCAGGATGTAAAATGGGAACAAAAAGATGGATATAAAACCCGAATCAATGAACAAGCTAATATGATTAAAGCGGCAATGAAACGAAAATGCAAATGTGGACAGGAAATTCAATATGGAAGTAGATTGGATGAAGTATTCTTTTCTAAAACAGGTAAATGCTTTGATTGTATTATTAAAGAAGAAACCGAATACCGAGTTTTAGGAGTCTATCCTCAATACGAAGCTTTCAAACTTCTATCGAATTATTTAGGATTTTTAGAAGATATGAAACAGAAAATTGAAGATAGTATAAAATATTTTCAAACAGAAGATGGAACTTTGCAAATCTTATGTAATAGTGAAGGATTTTTGGAAAAATTCAAAGGAATAAATACCGAAGAATTATTGGTTTCTGCTAAAAATGATTTGTCCGAAATTACAAAGTTAATTTCAAAAACGTCCAAAGATAAAAAGAAAGCCAAAAAGACATTTAATGAGGATTTAAAAAAGACCCGAAAGAATTTAACTTCTAGCATAAAATGAGCGATAATACAGTAAAAAGATCTCTTCAAGAGATCATTAAAGAAGAATATAAAAAATGCTTAATAGATCCGGTATATTTCATGCGGAAATATGTCAAAATTCAGCATCCTATTCGTGGAACTATAGCGTTCGATCTTTATCCGTTTCAAGCATCTACGCTGAAAGATTTTGCCGATAATGATTTCAGCATCGTATTGAAATCTCGCCAAATGGGAATATCCACACTAGTAGCGGCATATTCTCTGTGGCTTATGATTTTTCATAAAGATAAAAATGTACTTATCATTTCTATTAAACAAGACGTATCTAAAGAAATTGTATCAAAAATTCGATTTGCAAATGATAATCTTCCGTCTTGGATGAGGGTAGAATGCAAAGAAGATAATCGACTATCACTTAAATTAGCCAATGGATCACAAGTATCAGCGGTCTCATCTGCTACAACCGCAGGGAGATCCGCAGCACTTAGTCTTTTAGTTTTAGATGAATGTTGCGAAAAATCTACAGTGGTGTATATTCGAAACAAGAAAACCGGCGAAACAAAACCGGTAAAAATTGGTGAATTATATGAATCAAATATATACGTGTAAACTGGATAATAAAGAATGCAAATCGCAGTCAGAATTTGTGGTTCATTTGAAAAAATGTCATGGATTTAATACGAAAAGTTATTATGATTCGGTGATTAAACCCGGATTAAATGGGAAATGTTTAAATTGTACAAAAGATACGATTTTTTTAGGATTGCGGGAGGGATATCAAAAATTTTGTTCTAATAAATGCCGCAGTGAATATTTTAAAAATCACAAGGAGTTGCAAGAGTTACGAACACAAAAAATAAAAAAAACTAAGTTAGAAAAATATGGAGACGAAAATTATAATAATGTAGATAAAATGCAGAAAACATGTTTGAAAAAATATGGGAAAATAACAGCTACTGGCACCGAAGAATATAATAAAAAACATCGTGAAACTTGTTTAAAGAGATATGGAGTGGAACATCATGCTCAATCCGACGAAGTAAAAAATAAGTCTAAACAGACATGTTTAAATCATTATGGAGTGGAATATACGTTACAATCAAAGGAAATAAGAGATAGGATAGATAATACTGTTAATGAAAAATATGGCGGATATACATTGGCATCGAAGACATTATCGGAGAAAATGAAAAATACAATGATAGAGAAGTATGGCGTGGAAAATGCGCTACAAAGTGATGTCATAAAAGAAAAGCAACGGGCAACCAATCGGGAGAGATATGGAGCATCTGTGCCAACTCAAAATAAAGATGTTATTTTAAAAATGAAGAAAAGTAACATAAAAAAATATGGAATTGAGAATACTTTTAATCTTATACAGACAAAAAACACTTTTCTGGAAAAATATAACGTTATAAACCCATCTCAAATACCGGCAGTTCAAGAAAAAATTAAGGAAACGTGTCTGGAGAAATATGGTAGTAATACTTTTTTTGCCTCGGATTATGCAAAGGAAAAAATTAAAAATACATGCATGGAACGATATGGAGTGTCCTGTGTTTTATTGCTCCCCGAAATAAAAGAAAAATCGAAGCAAACCAACATTTTAAAGTATGGAGTTGCACACCCAATGCAAAATTCAATAATTAGAAACAAAGTAATGTCGGCTATAAATAGAAAGTCGTATAAATTACAACAATATATGACCATTTTTAACGATAATATTGTATATCAATCTCTTCCGGAACTTGCATTTATTAAGCTGTGCGAATCGAGGGGACTTCGAATTTTAAATGGACCGGTTTTACCGTATATTTTAGATGAAAAAAACAGAATGTATTATTCAGACTTTTTAATTTCCGACACGAAAAGTCAGCGAATAGTAGAAATTAAAAGAAAGCATGAATGGTGGTTTTCCGGATTAAAATCGGGAGAAATTAAAGCAAAAACGAAATGCGCAATAAAATTCAGTAAAGAAAATGGATATTTGCCGTATAAAATCATTTTCGAAAATAAGATATGAGCAATTTTAAAAAAATATCGGATTGGGAAGTATTAACTCCAAATGGGTGGAGCGAGTTTAAAGGGGTTCAGGTTCGTCAAAAAGATTGTTATATTAAAATGGTATTTGATGATGGAACAATTTTAGAATGTTCGGAAAATCATAAAATTAAATTATTAAATGGTAAATTTGAATATGTTAAAAACATTGAACTTGGCACTTCGATTTTAGCATTAAATGGAAATAAAATTTTAGTATCTAAAGAGAAGATTGATGGGGAAATTGATTTATATGATTTGATAGAAGTGAAGAAAAACCGGGAATTTTATTCCAACGATATTTTATCAAGTAATTGTGCATTTATTGAAAAGGCGGAAGAGATTTGGGCGGCAGCCCAGCCCACACTATCTTGTTTAGATAAAAATACACTTATTTTATCCGACATGGGTTTAATTCGTTTGGAAACTTTTATTAATAGCTCAACTAAACTGGAATTTAATCCTGTAAATATAAAAACACATGATGGCGATAATATGGTTGATGTTTCTTCTTTTTATAAATCCGAAAAATCGGATTTATATGAAGTGGAATTTGAAAGTGGTGGCAAGATTGTTGGAACCGAGAATCATCCATTAATGACAAAAAGCGGGTGGAAAACTATTGGGGATTTAAACGAAAATGAGGATGCTGTTTTATGTAAATATTCTCAAAATGTTTTTGGTTCATCTATAGATTATACTAAATTCAATCCCAATATTAGGAAGGATGCTATTGTTTATAAATTCTCCAATGAAGAAATTGCTTATTTGTGCGGGATTTGGACCGCTGAAGGTCACATTTGTAAAAAAACAGTTGGGATTACTAACACAGATAAAGAAATAACCGATTGGTTAAAAGAAAAAGGATTTAAATGTTATGATGATAGACATTATTATTTAAGTTCGGGTTGGGTGGTTAATCTTTTAAAATGGATAGGATGTGAAGGAACGGCTCATACAAAACGAATTCCGGAACGAATTCTTGCGGCATCCCAAGAAGAACAAATTGCGTTTCTTCAAGGATTGTTTGATGGAGATGGTTGTTCATTAGGTTCCAAAGGAATTAAACTTACATCGGGTTCATATGAACTGCTTTCTAATGTGAGAGTTGTTCTATTGAATATGGGAATAAATTCTTATATACGAAATGCAGTATGGAAATCAACAAAATCCACGGTTATTAAAGATAAAACTAGAATTTTCAGTGGGTATGAATTACATATTGGAGGTTTTGACGCCCATTCATTTTATTCTACAATTGGGTTTAGAATTAAAAGAAAACAACTTGGCTGGCAAAAGTTATCAAGAAAATCTATTAAACGGATTTTTCCAGATAAGACAATCGTTAAAAACTTAATTCTTGAAAGTGGGATGTCGGTTAGAAAATTTTCAAAAAAACACAAGTGTTATTATGATAGATATTTATGGTATGAAGGAAAGGGATTAAGCATTACATCTGTTGAAACTTTGTTAGATGTAATGAATGGATTAAATACTTCCGAAAATTATAAATTATTAAAACAGCAATATGACAAAGACATATCAGAATATTATGATAAAGTAGTTTCTATAAAATTCTTAAGAAATGATTATAGTTATGATTTAAGAGTTCCTTCAACCGAAAAGTTCCTTGCTAATGGTTATATAAACCATAATACTGGTGGTAAAGCTATTTTATTATCATGCGTAACAAAAGATACTATGGTGTTATCTTCAAACGGAATCTCGGAGATGGAAGATTTTATTGATACTTCAAAAACAGGGGGGTATCAGAGAAATGATTATGGGATTCTAGGAGTTGATAAAATAAGATACAGTAATTTAATATATAACAATGGCATTCAAGATACTTTAAAAATTAAAACCAAATTTTCGGAATTAGAATGCACAAAAAATCATAAATTGTGGGCATTTAAAAAAGACACAAATTCATTTGGATGGTATAAAAGTGAAGAATTGGGAATAGGAGATTTCCTTTCAATGCAGATTGGTATGAATATTTGGGGAGATTATTGTAAATTAAACGGATTTAAACCATCCACTTCGAATAAAATTCATTCTCCTTTTTGTCCAACCGAAATAACTACAAACCTTGCATATTTGTTTGGTTTATATATTGCGGAAGGCAGTTCATACAAAGTAAAAAATAAATTGGGAGAAATGGTTGGAGGCTCAATAACTATAACATGTGGAGATGATATATCTTGGGTGTTTGAAACATTAGGATTATTTTATAACTGTTGGGATGGAATACATTATACTGTTTCGAACAAAAACCTACTGGAATTATTTGAGTATGTTGGGTTCGATTTGTCTTTAAAAGCAATAAATAAAAAGATACCAAAAAATTTATTGAAAATGAGCCGTGAAAATATACGGTGGATGTTGAAAGGAATATTTGATGGCGATGGGGGTGGAACAAAGAATATCGTTCAATTAACGTCTACGTCCAAAGAATTAATAAAACAAATTAGGTTTATTTTAATGAATTTTGGAATATTATCCGGAGTGTGTAATCATTCCAAAGAAAAAATGAACTCTTATCGGGGAAAGATAAAGCATAATAATGGTGCATTGGTTTTAGAAATGAATGGAAGAAATGCTTTAAAATTTTACAATGAGATAGGATTTAATCTAGAACGGAAACAAAAAAATAAATATAAATTATCTTTATCCAATTTAAAAAGAGCATGTAGTCACGATGTCGTTCCAAATACTTTATCTTTAATTAAATTATTAATCGATAAAACGTCACTTAATGGAAAAGAACTTTATGAAAAAACGGGATTATTTTTAAATGGATATTTGAATAAAAAAACTCCTTATAAAACATCGCACCTTTCACGTCAAGACGTCCTGTTTTTGTATTCGCTTTTTGGGAATTTCCTTTCTGATGTAGAACAAACCAATTGGAATAGAATATTAAAAGAGAATATCGTATGGTGTGAAATTAAAAATATAGAGTCTTCAAAAAACGAAACTTTCGATTTCTCACTACCACAAAACGATGAGGATTTTTGGTGTCATTCAGTTATTTATAATGGATTTATTGGTCACCAAACTCCGAATGGCGTGGGTAATTTCTTCCATAAAATGTGGGTTCAAGCTGAAGAAAATAGAAGTAAATTCTTCCCGATTAAACTTCCATGGCATTTGCATCCGGAACGAGATAAAAATTGGCGAGATGAACAGGATAGAGTTAGTGAAAATTTAAAAAAGACCGCACAGGAATTGGATTGTGATTTTCTGAGTTCTGGAGCGACAGTTATTGATTTGGTTCTGTTGGCATGGTTTAAACAGACCTATATGAAAGATCCGGTGGAGAAACGTGGAATTGATCAAAATTATTGGATTTGGCAATATCCATCTTACACTACGGATACTAGCTATGCAGTAGCCGCAGATGTGGCAAGGGGCGACGGAGAAGATTTTTCATCATTTCATGTTTTAAATGTCAAAACAATGGAACAATGTGCTGAATATAAAGGACATATTTCAACTAAAGATTTTGGAAATATGTTGGTTTCGGTGGCAACCGATTATAATAATGCTTTACTTATTGTAGAACGAGAAGGTCCGGGATGGGCAACTTTACAGCAAATTATTGATAGATCATATCCCAATACCTTTTATGGATCTTCGGATTTAAAATATGTAGACGTAGAACAACAAATGACCAATAAATATTATACTGAAGACAAGAAATTAGTGCCGGGATTTGCGACTACCCTTCGAACTCGTCCGACCATTATTTCAAATCTCTGTCAATATTTTGTGGATAAATCCATTACAATATATTCCAAAAGAACTTATTCTGAATTAGAAGTATTTATTTGGGAAAATCATAAGCCGCAAGCGGCTAGAGGGTATAATGATGATTTAGTTATGGCGCTGGCGATTGGAATCTGGGTAAGGGATACTGCGCTTAGACTTCAAATGGAACGAACTAATCTTACTAGAGCAACATTAGATCAAATCGTAGTTAAAAAAACATCCGAAACCCCGATGTACAAAATAGGCCCACAGCGAGCAAAAGATACATGGTCAATGCCAGTGGGACCAACTAAATCTCCATGGGGCTCAAAAAACGAGTCCCTGACGTGGCTTTTAGATTAAATTCGCTATTTATACACAAGAAATATACACAGACAAAGAAATACAAATATATGGGAGAGCCAATTAAACAATTTGAAGATGATGTGGTAGATATAAAGAAACAGTCTCTTTATGCTAGATTAAAACGACTATTTTCTACGGACGTAATTGTTCGTAATGTCGGCGGTAAGCAAATTAAGATTAAAGATACTGATAACATCATGTATGCAACGGATCGCAATTCGTTGCGAGATAGATTTAATCGAATTCGAGCCACTTCGTATAATGCTTACTCAAGAGATTTTGCCCTGTCTTATCAGGCCGCAAGAATGGATTTATTTCGAGATTATGATTGTGTCGGACCCGATACCATTATCCCATTGCCCGATGGTTCTCGTCCAACAATAAAAGAATTAACAGAAAAATATAAAGATAACCCACAGGAACGTTTCTTTGTATTTTCATATGACCACGGAGGCGACTCGATTAAATTAGGAAAAGCATATCACCCAAGAATGAAAGGTCCACGTATTGGATTTAAAGTAACATTGGATAATGGTCAATATGTAATTGGAAGTATTAAACATCCGTTCCTAATGCGAAATGGTGAATATAAAACAATCTTTGATTTGAAAGTCGGTGAGTCAGTAATGCCATTTAATATAAATGATGATAGAATTTATAAATGTGTAAATGAGACCGAAATCGGGATGTTTTTCGTGATGTCAGCGGCATTAGAGGGAAATTATAATGTATCTCCTAAAATTGCATCCATTGAATGTATTGGAGAAATAGAAGTATATGATATGACCGTGGAAGAATATCATAATTTCGCTACTGATAGTTGTTTTGTATCAAACACAATGGATCAAGATCCCATCCTGGCATCATGTTTGGATATCGTGGCAGATGAGTGCCTTACTCTCAACGAATTAAAGGAAGTAATTGTTATTCATTCTAAAAACAACAATGTTAAGAAGATTCTTCATAATTTATATTATGATATTTTGAATATTGAAGGTAACATGTGGTCATGGACTAGAAATTTATGTAAATACGGGGATTTCTTTTTAAAATTATATATTACTCCGGAATACGGTATTTACATGGTGGAGCCAATTTCTCCGTATAATGTTGAACGTATTGAAAATTGTGATCCCTACAACAAACGATATGTTAAGTTTCAACTTCGTCCTACGGATACTTCACAAGCCGAGATAGTAGAGAATTATGAAATGGCACATTTTCGATTATTATCGGATAGCAATTTTCTTCCATATGGAAAGAGTTATATAGAAGGCGCAAGGCGAGTGTGGAAACAGCTTTCGTTGCTCGAAGATGCCATGTTAATTCATCGTGTTATGCGGGCACCAGAACGCCGGATTTTTAAAATTGACGTGGGAAATATTCCTCCTAATGAGGTTGATTCTTATATGGAGAAATTAATATCCAAAGTACAGAAAGTTCCTTATATGGATGAACGAACCGGAGACTATAATCTTCGGTTTAATTTACAGAATATGGTACAAGATTTTTATTTGCCGGTTCGGGGTGGAGACAGTGGAACCGCAATCGAATCTCTTCCCGGCATGGAATGGACAGGTATTGAGGATCTAGATTACGTTAAAAACAAAATGATGGCGGCTTTGAAAATTCCCAAGGCATTTTTAGGGTACGATGAGTCAATATCAGGGAAAAGTACTTTAGCTTGTATTGTTCCGGAAACAAAAATACCATTATTAAATGAGAAAATTAGTACTGTAGAAGAATTAATTAAAGATTATGATGCTGGTATTAAAAACTACGTGTATGCTTTTGATGAAGCAACTAAAAATATTGTTCCCGGCGAGATAGAATGGGCGGGATTTACTAGAATGAACACTGATATAGTTAGAGTTCACCTTGATAATAGTAAATATATTGATTGCACACCGGATCATCGCTTTATGTTAAGAGATGGGACATGGGTAGAAGCGCAAACCTTAACCCAAGGACAATCATTGATGTCATTATGTTTATCAGAAAATATAGAAAACCATAAAGTAGTAAGAGTAGAGATATTGTCAGAAAAAAGAGATACTTGTGACATAACAATAAAAAAACATCATAATTTTGCAACATTGGCCGGAGTTATTATTCATAACTCGGAAGATGTTCGTTTTGCGAGAACGATACAACGACTTCAACGTATTTTAACTTCCGAGTTAAGTAAAATTGCCATTGTTCATTTGTATGCACAAGGGTATAGGGATGAAGCATTAGTAGATTTTGAGCTTGAACTTACCAATCCAAGTACAATATTTGAGCGGGAGAAGGTTGAAATTTGGTCCGACAAAGTTGCAGTTGCAACTGATATGATGGAATCTAAACTATATTCTAAAGATTGGATTTATAAGAATATTTTCAATATGTCAGACGACGATAAGACTGTAGTTGAAGATCAGATTATTGAAGATACTAAACAGAAATATCGCCTTACATCAATTGAAGAAGAAGGTAATGATCCGGCTAAACCTGCTCAAAAAATAGGGGCGGATGAACAAGATGGGGGAGGCGAAAGTGGAGGAGGTTCAGAGGGCGGATCGGATTTAGAAAGTTTAGGAGGCGGGCCTGAAGGCGGGGAGGGCGAAGGAGGAGGTGAACCTGGAGGCGGAGAGGGTGGAGGAGGTGAACTTGGCGGCGGGGCTCCTGGTGGGTTAAAAGAAGAAAAGGTTCAAGATCGAAGTGATAGAGATCAAAGCGATAGGGATCAAACTGGGTTAAAACATTCGGAGGATTATCCCTTTGGAGAGGATTATGATGGCAGATTAGGGATGAAGTCCAAACCAGGTTCGGATCGTAGAATTCAATATAAACCACGGGATGTTCAATTCGAGGGGGTTCGTATAAAACCAACAATCGATAAAGGAGTCTTAAGCAATTTAAAGGCGTTTTTAGAAAAACCACTATTGCAAGAGCAAATCGAACTAAGGGAAGAAACCGAAAAAACCGGTAAAAGAAAAACTTTACTCGATGAAGGTAATATTCGAGATGAGTAATCAAAGTTATAATAAATATACTCTTTTCAATGAGAAAGAGTATATTTATAATTAAGTCAAAATACTACTATGCAGATCCAGAAGAAAAAGCGGCATTCTAAGTTTAAAAATACTGGCATTCTCTTTGAACTATTGACACAGCAGTTAACCGCCGATATTGTCGGCGGTAAATCTGAGTCTAATGCAAAGAATTTGTTATTCAAGTATTTTAAAGAAAACACAGAATTAAGTCAAGAATGGAAGCTATATAGCACTCTTTTGACGCATAAACTCAAAAATGAGGCACAGGCAGAACGAATGCTTAGTATTATCCTAGAAGCTCGAAAGAAACTTAGTAATAAAAAATTAAACCAAGAAAAATACGAATTAATAAAAGAAATAAAAGAAACCTATCCTTTGGATGACTTACTTAAAGCGCCGGTTCGAAATTATCGCATATTAGCATCCATTTATAAAATCTTCGAAGATAATATTTCCCGAAATATTAAATTCAATATCAATGAAGTATTTCAAGCTAAAACCTGTATAATAGAACATGTCATCGATAAACCAAAATCGATAATTAAAGAAACCGAAGATGAACAACTTCTTAATACGTATAAACAACAATCTTCGGAAACTCGTCTTCTTGCATATGAATTTTTACTTGAAAAACTTAATGCAAAATACCATACTTTATTGGACGATGACCAAAAAACAGTTTTACGTGAATATATTTATAATATAGCTAATACTAATTCTCTGGGAAATTTCATTAAAATCAAGGGGATAGAAGTAAAAACACAGTTGACTGAAATTGTTAAAAAGATTGAAGATAATGTTGCCCGAATTAAAGTAAATGAAGTAATTCATCAATTAAATAAAATAAGTCCGGAATCTTCTAAAGTGCGTGATAGTCAGATTATGGTACTGCTTTTATCCTATGAACTTTTAAAAGAAGTTCGCAAACAATTGGGAATAACTTTACATGGATAAAATAAAATTTCAAAGTTTAGTTCGGGAATGTATTAATGAATATTCTTCCCCAAAAGAGACAATTACTAAAACAGAGCTTAAAACGGTCATCAAAGAAACTATTCGAACCATTTTAAATGAAATGGCAAATAAAGCGGAGGAAGAGGAAATTTTAGATGAAATGACTACAACGTCGGCGGTTGGTCCTATCAGTCTTCCCGGTAATGTCAGAGGAGGATGGGTATCGGGTAGAGGCGGCAGTCATCGAGGAGTAGCCGGATCTGCTGCTCTTGGATATGAACTTACCTCGATTGGTAAGAAAGATATGAAACGTAAACAAGACCCGGTGTAAATTATATGAAGAAAAAATTATTTGAAAGTTTAGGTGGTAATCAATTTAAAATAGCATCGCCACAACCAATGGGAATGATGGATGAGGTTTCCAGTGAACCCGCCACAGTTTCTTTAATCCGAGAAATAAGCAAGCTTTCCGGAGATGTAGCAAAATTACAGGAATTGCTCGAAGCCAGACAGCATACTGCGCCTCTAGCAGATAATTTCATTCAGTATTATATTGGAGAAATAACAAAGATAGATAAATTGATTTTGAAGGCTATCAATGATGTCGATGACCAGAAATCTACAAATGATGATTCGCTGCCGCCCGTCTAATTGATGACAAAAATAAAAAGTAGATTTTAAAATAAAACTTAGTCGCATAATTGAACAGCAGAACAGTCAACCGTATGAATGAACGAAAATTATTAGTAGAAGTCCAGACTTTCAGTGCCAATCCGAGAATGCTTCGGGAATCACTCGAAAAGCCGAATGCCCCATTTCGAGTCGAAGGTGTTTTACAACGGGCAGAAGTTCAAAACCAAAACGGTAGAGTATATCCAAAACAAGTCTTAATGCGAGAAGCACAAAAATATGCCGATACGTTTATTCGTGAAAGACGGGCGCTCGGTGAACTCGACCATCCAGACTCCTGTCTAACGCAATCAGGTCAAATTCTGACCAAGAATGGTTGGAAATATATTAAAGACATTGCGGACAATGAAGAGGTATTAACATTAAATCTTACTACTAATAAACCGGAGTATAACACAATAAATAAAAAGATAGACAGTGCATATAAAGGAAAGATGTATCATATTAAAGGAAAAAATATAGATACCACCGTTACTCCAAACCATCGATTTGTTATTGAAGATAGATATGGCAAGTTAATGCTTAAAACTGCCGCAGAATTATATGATTTAAATAAGAGTGTTAATACTCATTTAAAAATTCCGAAACTTAATGACTCCAATTATATTCACATAGACAATAGATTCATTGATATCAAAGAGATTGATTATGATGACAGAATTTATTGTGTATCCGTTTCAAATGAAACATTTTATTGTAGGGACAATAATAAATGTTTTTGGTCTGGAAATAGTGTAGTTAATTTAAAAAACGTTTCCCATAATGTTATCGGTATCCATTGGAGCGGTAATGATCTCATCGGCACAGTCGAGGTATTAACAACCCCCAGCGGTAACATTCTTCGTGAATTATTTCGTAATGGTATTAATGTAGGTATCTCATCCCGTGCCCTCGGTTCACTAAATAAAATTTCAGAAAGCACCTCGGTTGTAGGTGAAGACCTAGAACTAATCGCTTTTGATTTCGTCAGCAATCCCAGCACAGCAGGGGCATTTATGTTTATGAAAGATCAAAATTCATTACATGAAGGCGTTCAAAAAGCACAAAATCCGGTGAATAACAAGTGGGAATCGATAAATAAGATCGTTCGGGACATTCTTTCCAACATCGGTTAAATTACCTCCAAAAAAATAAATCTCCAAAAAGATTGACATTATATCTTTATTGTAGTATGTAATTATACAACAAAGTCAAATGTAATAATGTCTTATGAATGAATTAAAAGATTGGGTTATCGATAATCTTCTGGGTAAAACCAAAAAAATAATAGCTAAAAAAACGGATGAGAGTTGGTTTTTAGAAAACGGATTTTTGGAGAAGTATCATCAAATAATAAATACTACTTCATTTCTTTTTAATAATCCATCCATGTCACAACGGGTATGGCATATTATAAATGATAAACCAGCGGCGAATAAATGTAACAATCCAGAATGCAACAATTCCACTACTTTTTTATCATTTATCAGAGGATATTTGGGAACATGTTGTAATCGATGTGCTCAAAAAGTTCCAGAGACATGTGAAAAGATCAGAGCAACGAATATGAAGAAATATGGACACGCATATGGACTTCAAAGTTCGGAAGTAAAAGAAAAACGAGTTTCTACCTGTTTAGAAAAATACGGAGTGGATAATGTATCAAAATTAGACATTATAAGTGCGAGGAAAAAAGAAACTTGTCTAAAAAATTATGGGGTGTCTTGGATATTGCAGGATACTGACCGAATTCAGCATGGGGTTATGAAAAAATATGGAGTTGATAATGTACAAAAATCCGCTGAGGTTCAATTAAAAACGACGATAACACGTCGCAGTGCATTTTACGATTCATTGTTTTCCACGTTACGATTAAATGAGCGTGCGGTTCCCCTGTTTACGAAAGATGCATATATAAATGGAGGGTACTATGAAAAATATAAGTTTAAATGTAAAAAATGTTCCACTATATTTGAAGATTGTTTAGAAGATGGGGATATTCCACGATGCACCGACTGTTATAAGGGATCGTCTACGTTTGAAAAAGAAGTTACGGAATATATAAAATTAATATTGGGGACATCAGTAACAATAATCGAGAATGACAAAAAAACTCTTTCGGGAAATTATGAACTGGATATTTTATTACCTTCTATAAACATTGCAATAGAATGCAATGGTCTTTTTTGGCATGGTGAGATGGGTGGAAATAAGTTAAGGAAATATCATCTTCAAAAGACTATTGAGTGCGAAAAGAAGAATATTCAACTTATTCATATATTTGAAGATGAATGGATAAATCATTCCGATATAGTTAAGATAAAACTTTCGCATCTTTTGAAACAAACAAAATTAGAGACTATTTATGCAAGAAAATGTATAATAAAAGAAATTTCTTCTACTGAAAAAAATATATTTTTAAACACTTATCATATTCAAGGACAGGATACTAGTTCCATAAAAACCGGACTTTTTTATATGGATAAATTGGTAGGAGTTATGACATTTGGTCATAAAAGGATATTCATGAATCATAAACAAGACAATAAATCTGAATTTGAATTAATTCGATATGCAAGCTCATCACATGTTATTGGAGGGGCCGGAAAACTCCTTAACTATTTTATAAAGAAATATACTCCCACTAAAATAATATCATATGCGGATAGAAGATGGACATTTTATAAAAACAATTTGTATGAAAAATTGGGATTCGAAAAAGTGTCAGATGGAACTCCGAATTATTGGTATTTCGGACGAGGAAAGGAATACAAAAGATATCATCGATTTGGGTTTAGAAAAAATGTTTTAGCGGCTCGATTGAAAATATTTGATTCTAATTTATCCGAATGGGAGAATATGAAAAATAACGAATGGGATAGAATTTGGGATTGTGGCAATTTAAAATATGTAATGACTTTTTGAATCATATTTATATTATATGAAAAAACAATATCTAAAACAACTCATTCAAGAATGTGTTAATATTCTAGTCACCGAAAATTTCTTAACGGAAGATGGCGGAGCCGCAGGCGGCGGACAAGGTGGTTCTGGCGCACCGGGAACGGGAACGGGGAATGTAACTGCTAATGTGGATCCTATCCGAACTCCAAAAGCGTTCGACCATCCGAGAGACATTAAAGCGGAAGGACAGGAAGAACCACCGTTATACGTCGAATATATTGGAAAAATGCAGGGCGAAGAACCGTTTGTAATGGGAGGTCGGCGATATGAATATGTGTGGGCCAAGTATCCATCGGGGAAAAAAGACATCGGGGTTTATGTTTTTGGTCAAGATATGGTTGTTGCATATGATGTATTTCGAAAATGGTATAATATTAATGAATCTTTCAGTCCCGGTCCTCCAATAAAACCAATCAAGTTTAGCGAACTTGTTAAAAAAATAAAATAAGTTGCTTTTCTGTATTTTTGGTATAGCCTACGTCAAAATGCAAAAACAGTTACAATATAAAGACATTATTCTTCGTCCTAACAAGTCTAACGTAAATAGTAGAAATATGTGCGATATTTCCACATATATTGGAACAAAAAAATACGCATCTCCGGTATGTTGCGCCAATATGCAGTCTCTCCTAACACCCGAGATATGTAAAATATTTGATGATCGGAATTGGTTTTATGTTTACCACCGGATTAATGGAGTGTCGGATGTTGAAAATTTTGTAAAAACCGCCAATATAGAAAAATGGAAAACTGTATCTATATCAATTGGAATAGGAGATGAATGGTGTAATCTTATTAATCGGCTGAACATAGAGGGGTTGACAGTTGATAGTTTTACAATTGATGTAGCATTATCTCATAATAATAATATCATAGTCACCATTAATAAAGTTAAAGAGAAATATCCAAATGCGTATCTCACAGTTGGAAATGGATGCACTCCCGAGTGGATTAACTGGTTAGAAGATTTTGGAGTAAATTGTGCAAAAATCGGAATAGGCACCTCTGCCAGTTGTAGAACTCGTCAATATACTGGATTTGGATCAACAACGGTATCTTCGTTATTGGAATGCGTAGATGCCGCAAAAACAATTGATATTATGAGTGATGGGGGGCTGACAATAGATAAAAATGGAGAAGTGTGGATTGGGGATGTAAACAAAGCATTATCGCTTGGAGCCGATTTTGTAATGTCCGGAGCATTATTTTCTAAATGTTTAAATTCTCCCGCCATTATAAATGGATATTATGGAAATGCATCGGAGAAAGCAAAAGGCAATAAGACTCATATTGAAGGAGTAACAATAAAAATAGAAACAAATGGACTAACAATTTCCGAAATGTGTGATTTAATAGAAGACAGCATTCGAAGTGGAATCTCATATAGTGGCGGAACTACGTTGGCGGCGTTTAAAACTGTAAAATGGAATATTGTTTTTTAGTTATAAATAACAAATATGTATTATAAAATATCAGGACAGTCGAAATCGACATCGAAATGGCAAGATATCGGAACATTTGCAGATAAAAAATTTGCACTTAAAAAATTTAAAGAATATTCTACGCAATATCCCAATTGCTGGTGGAAAGTAATTGGCATAAAAGAAGTGATTAAAGAGATTATAATTGCGGATTCTAAAACGAAAAATGGAAAAAAGAATACTTCCAAGATATATCGATCTGAAAAACGTGCCGTTGCTTGAACATGTCAATCACGGACAGAAAGTCCGATTTCAATATTTCAAGAACAATACGTTTTGGTATTATCATAGGTAATTAATTTTATTGTTTTTTATTGTCTTTTCGTGTTTTTTGGTTATATGTATTCTATATGAAATTAAGTCACTGGGCGAAAGAAAAAGGAATACTTTACCGAACAGCATGGTTGATGTTTAATCGTGGACAATTAACAGGAGCATATAAATTACCTACTGGAACAATTATTATTCCAAATGAAATCAATAAAATTAAGGAAGAATATATTATTACTTATGCCAGGGTATCTTCTTCTGAAAATAAAGATAATCTCGAAACACAATCTAAAAGATTAATTGATTATTGTAATGCTAATGGATGGAAAACTCATGAAAATATAAAAGAAATTGGAAGTGGATTGAATGATAAACGTCCCAAATTAATTAAAATTATAAATGACGGTAAGGCGTCAATCATAGTGGTTGAACATAAAGATAGATTAAGTAGGTTTGGGTCTTCTTATATTGAATTGGCATGTAAACATTTTAACTGTAAAGTTATTTATATAAATAATATTCGAGAAGAAAAAGAAGATTTAGTACAAGATTTCGTAAATATTATAACTTCATTTTGTGCTAGAATATATGGTCAACGAAGAAGTAAACGAAAAACCGAACAACTAATCAAAGAACTGGAAACATCCAAATGATTCGATCAACCAAAACAACTCTTAAATTCTCCAATACCACAAAATTGGATAATATCGACCTGTTCATCAACGAATATCGTAGAGTTGTTTCTCTGTTTGTTGATAAATTATGGAATATGGATGATGTCAAATGCCTCCTCGATAAATCTCTAACTTCTACCGTAGATAGTTGGTTGTCTGCTCGTTCCATTCAATGTGCCGGAAAACAAGCGTCTGGGATTGTTCGTGGTTGTAAAAAGAAACAATCCAAACGATTGTTCCAAATACGTAAATTCAAAAAATTGGGAATGCCTAAAAAAGCTAGGATTCTTCAAACAATTTATAATAATACTAAACTATCTAAACCAAATATTCAAATAATTCAACCAGAACTGGATTCGAGATTTGTTGAAATTGACTTGAATAATATTACATCATTTGATGGTTGGTTGACTTTAACCAGTTTGGGAAATGGATTGAAAATCGTTGTCCCTTTCAAGAAAACGAAGCATTTTAATAAAATGTTGGAGCATGGAGTGTTAAAAGATGGAATTAGAATATCAAATGATGATATAACTTTAATGTTTGAATTGCCATCTCCGGTTAAAGTTGAAAGTGGAAAAACCATTGGGATTGACATTGGACAAATTACTACTTTAACTTGTTCTGACGGACAAATTGTAGAAGCAGATATTCATGGTCACACCTACAAATCTATCTGTGAAAAGTTATCAAGAAGGAAGAAGGATAGTAAGAATTTCAATAAGACTGATAGGCACAGGAGTAATTATATACATTGGGCGGTGAATAGGATAAATTTAGATGGAGTAAAGAAAGTAAACATTGAGAATATTAAATATTTGAGGAGAGGAAAGAGATCTTCGAGGTTATTATCTCATTGGAACTACGCAGAATTATTTGATAAGTTGGAAGTAAGACTGAACGATGCTGGTGTCCAGATAAGTAAGGTTAGTCCGACTTATACCTCACAGAGATGCAACAAATGCGGATGGACTCGCAAGAGAAATAGGAAGGGAAAGCAATTCAAGTGTGATAAGTGCTCATATGAGTGTGATGCGGATTTGAATGGTTCCCTGAACATTTCTTTTGATCTTGTTTCAATTGGGAAGCAGGAACGATTACAGCAGAAGAATAGGAATGGATTCTATTGGGATGTTGTGAGCAAGGAACCTATAGTTCCTAGTGTCCGGAAAACTAGAGTGTTGTCATAAAAGACAATAAAATTAGTAACTATAAAACAGAGAAAGGATTATTATTCCCTATTTCTCTTCAAGAAGCACAGGCAGGGAACTCTACTTTTTTAGCCGAAGATAAAGCTATTTATTTTATTCGATGGATTAGAAAATGGATTAAAACAGATAAAGAAGAAGAAAAAAATGAGAATAGTAATTACCGGACATCGGATGGAGAAGATTGCTCCGTATGATTTTGGATGGATACAAACCGCCATTGACGATGTTTTAGTTGAAATAAAAACTAAAAACAAAGATTTATTAGCTTATACTGAAATGGCGAGTGGAATTGATTTGTATTTTTGCAAATCATGTATTTTGCTTGGAATTCCATATATTGCCTGTATTCCGTTTGAAGGACAAGAAAACACTATGCAGGTGCGGGATGCCGAGTGGAGAAAGCAACTGTTGGAATCTGCCAAAGAGATAAAAGAAGTTAAAAATTCATGGATGGTGGAACACATGGATGTTGGAATCTGCGTTTTCGACGGTAACAAGGGAGGAACCGCCAATGTTTTCCAACAATTCATTGAAAAACGACGAAGTTTCTATTGGATAAATCCGGTTGGAAAAGTGACATGGAAATGTTTTCTGTGATTGACTTTTCAGCATATGTCTGTTAACCTGGAGTGTAAATATGAAGAAAAACGAAAAATTTCGTCGGACGGCGGAACTGACGATGAAAAAAATCCGAGAAATTTCCAGACATATTCGAAATGTCAGTGATAATTGCCTTATTTTAGGCGAAAAAATGATAGAACGGGGGGAAATCGATTTAGGAAGAAATCTTATTGCGAATGGGTATGCGCATGATTTGAGTAAGTTTACGGGAATTGAATTTGAGTTTATGGCTCCCGGTGTAAAATATGAAGAAGAAAATGCTAAAATGAAATTAAAATTAGCAATTCATCATCATCGGCAAATAAGTCCGCATCATGCGGAGCATTGGAATGGAATTGAAAACATGCCCGATGTATTTTTGGCCGAGATGCTATGTGATCTTAAAGCCAGATCAGAAGAATTTGGAACTTCTCTTATGGACTATATTGATAATGAAGGACTTAAACAATGGCAAATCACCAAGGAAGCCCCGATATACAAAAAAATGATTGGTTATGTAAATTTACTTTGCACCAAACCATTTGAGAATATTGCACAGAGCTAAAATATTCCCTTGACTATTTCTAAAAAACCAATATACTCACCACCATGAAAAATAGAACATCATTTGTATCGAATAGCTCATCCAGTTCATTTATCTGCGACATTTCCGGAGAAGACATCGAGGTATATGATTTGGACTTTAAATCATCTGGATTATGCCGGTGTACGGCGGGACACGTTTTTAAGGAAGAATATCTCTTTGAATCTTATAAACATTGTATCTCACATAAGGAAATGTTCAATAAATTAATTGAGATTACTGATAGCAAAAAAGAGTGTCAATACTATCAAAAATTAAATGATATTGAATTACGAAAGGTTTATGATGAAAAAATTAAATCAAATGGAAATCCAATTGGCGGAGATTATCCCGCAAATTGTTGCCCGATTTGTTCTATAAATGTAATTACCGATGCCGATTTGGTAAAATATTTTTTAAAGAAATTTAATGTATCCCGAGAAGATATTATCAAGGATATTCGTGTTTTCTTCGGCGGTAGTTTTATTAAATTTCAAAGTTATATCAAGGAATAGAACTAATATAATTAGTAACTATGACACTAATAATTGAAAACGGCATTAAGAAGTTTCGGTCGAAAGATTACAACTATAATTTTCGATTGGAGGACGGGTATTTTCAGCGATGGGGGAAAACAGTGGAGGATGATCCACAACAGTCTCCTGCTCCCGAAATTTTAGATATAGAAACATCGATTAATGGATGTCCCAAGGGAAAGGAATCCGGTAAAATCTGTAATTTTTGTTATAAAGGCAATTCGGCAGGTACGCCAGAGTATATGTCCTTTGAAAAATTTAAGAAAATTATCGATAAATTTCCTAAAGTGAATGGAATTCATTTTTTGACTCAAATGGCAGCAGGAATTACGAGTTTTAATGCTAATCCGGATTTATTCAAAATTTTTGAATATGCTCGTCAGCAAAATATTATTCCTAATCTTACCATTTCGGGAAGGGATACTCTGACAGATGACGAAATTACAAAACTCGTCTCCCTTATTGGTGCCGCCGCATTTAGTATTTATAAAGAGGATAAGGATCAATGCTATAAATTGATTAATCGTTTTCTTAAAGCAGGGTTAAAGCAATGCAATGTGCATTATATGATCAGTCAAGAAACGCTTTCATTTTTATATGAAATATTGAATGATATTAAAAACGATTCTCGTTTAACTGGGTTAAATGCAATTGTATTTTTGGGACTAAAACCTAAAGGCAGAGGAAATACATTTCATATTCTTCCATATGAAGAATACGATAAATTGGTTACGTTTTGTTTTGATAACAATATTCGATTCGGATTTGATTCCTGTGGATCGCCCAAAGTAGAGAAATCGGTATCCGAAAGCAAACAGTTAAACGAAAAAGTTAAAAAATCTATTCTAATGGCATGTGAACGGTGTGAATCCAATTGTCATAGTTATTATATCAATGTAGAAGGAATTTCTTTTCCATGTAGTTTTGCTGAGGATATGGAAAAGGGAACAAATATACTAGAAGTAAATGATTTTTTAAATGACGCATGGAATTCTCCGGTGTCTTTAAATTGGAGGGAACGTTTGCATGGGCTGGACCGTCAGTGTCCACTTTATCCTCAGATTAGAATATGACATATGAAAACTAGAAATGGATTTGTATCAAATAGTAGTTCTTCCTCATTTATTGTTGCAGTGAAGCAGCATTCAGATGCGTGTCCCACTTGTGGAAGAAGAGACCCAGATTTCCTTGATATGGTAGAACATATGGGCAATTCCGATGGATATGAGACGACTAAACTTCATCATCGAACGGCACAAGATATTTGGGAGAAAGGGGAAGAAAGTAGAGGATATCAACCGCAAAACAGAGGAAAATCTCCATTATTTGGAGTGATGATAGATGCCGAACATAAAGGATACAAGGTCGCTGAGATCGAAATATCCTATCATGATACTTCTACCACAGAGATGATGAGTCAAATGGAAGCAACCAAAAATCTTATTGTCTTATGGAGCAATCATAGAGACATTAAGCCGAAAAATATAAAATTATGAAAACTAGAAATGGATTTGTAAGTAATTCTTCTTCATCTTCGTTTATTGTGGGATTTGATACAATACCCAAAACAGTTGAAGAATTGAAGAAGTTACTTTTTAAGAATGATGAAATTCTATCTGCGTATGATATAGAATTGGACACCCAAAAAGCGGCAGATATAATTTTCGATGATATTAAAAATCAAAAACTTGCTACAAAAAAACGACTTTTCGATGTAATTAGAGCAGGTGAATTAGCAGATTATCCTGAAACGGAGTCAAACCATCCGGTTTATAAATTAATGGATGAGTTTTGCAAGAAATACCCCAAACAGCATTGGGGCACTCCAGGAGAAATAGAAAATAAAGATACAAGAAAATTCGCTCAAAAAATTTGGGATATGCAGCATGCAAAATGGAAAGCGGAGAATAAATCGAGAGATGTGGCGGCAATGAAGTATGTTAATGAGACGGTTCTTCCTAAATTGAAAGATAAGAAAGTTTTTATTTTTGAATACGAAGATCATGATCCGGTTGGAAATGTATTGGAACATGGTAATGTTTTTAACCGAGTGGTTCATTTTCATATTAGTATGCATTAAAAAATTATGAAAATTAGAAATGGCTTTGTAAGCAACAGTAGTTCGAGTTCTTTTATTGTTCGGCGGGGCGACAGGAGACCGAAGGGGTCGGTATGTGTACCAATGGTTGTTTTGACTGAGCAACAGGATACCATATTAGATAATTATGGTTTTCGTAAAACTACTGCTCATGTTCCAAGTGGAGTTCCTTCGTTTTATGACAAAAAAGCATGGAAATCTGAGGCGAGGATTATTAGTAAGGGTTTGAACGAACTTGGATACAATTGGGGATACGAAGTTGATTGTAATCAAGATGAAGTCATGGTATTCTTAATTGAGAATAAGATTCCATTCGTAGCAGAATGTCATTACGGACATGAATCATTTATATATGATCCTAAAAATGATACTCTATACAAGGGAATTAATTATGGAACGATGATGGAAACCTACGGACCCAATAGTTATGAAATTAGTAGAGTAACATCCGTCACCGGTAAAGAATGGATAGAGAAAATAAACATTAAAAAATTATGAAAATAAGAATAGGATTTGTTTCAAATAGTTCGTCGAGTTCATTTATATTATTTGGCGCTTATATGGACACTACTAAAGACGAGGAATTACATCAACTACCCCTGCCTGAAGGCAGAGGTTTGTAAGACTCCTAAACTCTTAGAAGATTTACATACAATAGGCTGATTGATTGCAGCCCGAGAAATATTTATACTGGCATTGTAATCCGCATTAGTAGAATATCCACATTTCTTACAAGTAAATAATTCTTGTGTTAATCTATTGTCTTCTTCACAATGATTGCATTTACTGCAAATTTGAGAAGTATATGATGGATTAACAAATAATACTGGTATTCCTGCTATTTTTGCTTTGTAAGTAATGAACTCCCTCAATTGTCCGAAAGACCATTTACCAAGTCTTGCGTTATTATCCCGCAATTTCTTGTTAAACTTTTTAACCGTTTTCTTGGAATAAAAATGTAAATCTTCCAACTTAATTCCTACTTCAAGTGCCTTTGCTTTCACAACAATCTTCTTACTTATACAATGATTTGTATCTTTCTTATATCTGTTTTCTTTTTTACTAATTTTAACTAAATGTTTTCTCGCCGATTTTGTTCCTTTTGATTGTAAATTTGATTTTAATAAAGTAATCTTTTTTCTATGAGTTTCAACCTTATCTCCCGAATAAATTTCTCCATCGGATGTTACTGCAATATTAATTATTCCCATATCAACTCCTAAAAACTTATTGGTTTCTATTGGTTTCTTCTCAATTTCATCATAAACAAAGTTAACATAAAATTGTTTTTTTACTTTGTCATAGATCAACTCACATTGGCCACATAAGTTCAGATCACTAAGTTTTTTATAAGATTGATATGGAATTTTAATTCTACCACTCAGAACCATTAGTGATACCATATTGTCTTTTTTAATGGTAAAATTTCTGGTATCATAGTCTATGGAACCATATTTGTAATAATTTATCAATGTATTTCGCTGGTCTTTGTTGGCATAGGAAGAAGAAACTTTTCTTACTACGAGGATTGCCATTTGAGATGAAAGATTGTATTTCTGTTTTAATTCGTAATACACTGATTTCTGCAATAACATTTTATTAAATATTTTGGAATGGAATGCTTTTTCGGCAACCCAGTTACAGGCATTATTAAAATTCTCCATAACATCGAGTAATTGTTGATGTTGTGAAGCAGTTTCTAATAATTTACATTTAATGGTTATTTTCACTTATTCAATCTTTCACCACATAACTATAATGTAAGAATACGAAAACATCAATTATTTTTATTTATTTTATGGTGGCAATTCCTCCCTTACCTAAAGGAAAGGGATTCCTTGCCACAAAAAGGTTGAAGAACACGGTCTCATACTTTGTGAGAGTGAGGAAGACGGCACATGTATAGGAGTAGGTGTCGAAGAAATGAAAGGAACCGAAACCCTTACCCAATTTAGAGAAAGAATTGCCAAACAATTCGCTGAAGTTGGACTTGAAGTGAAACTCTCAGATTTGCGTTTTATCGGCGGGAGTTGTCGTAGTTAATATTAAACGTTGACAAAATAATCACTATCTGATATAATATCATTATGAAAGTTAAAAAAACATTAAAATATGAAAACACGAAATGGATTTGTTAGTAATAGTAGTTCGAGTAGTTTTATTATTTACCGCAAGTTATTGACAGAGGATAACTTGGAGAAAATTCAGAATTGGTGGAATGAGAATGAGAAAAATATTCATGATGATGACGGGGCGTATTACAGTGGATATAATCGCTTCTCACATAATTTTATTTTAGCTAGATGTCATAGTCATAGCACACAATTCTCAAAGTTATTGAAAGAATGTGGAGTGAAAGAGGAAGATTATATGATGGATTATCGTTAAAATTATGAAAACAAGACAAGGATTTGTATCAAACAGTTCGAGTACATCCTTTACCTGTGACGTTTGCGGAAATGAGCAGAGCGGGATGGATATGTCTCTTAGAGATTGTAGTATGGTTAAATGTGTTAATGACCACACGGTTTGTCGTGATGAAATGTTGAACTACGAGAGTGGGAAAACCTATGATGTTCCCGCCGAGTTTTGTCCGTTATGTCAGATGAAGAAAGTATGTCACGATGATATTTACGGGTATGCCTTGCGGAAACTCGGAAAGACACGCAACGAATTGGAAGAGGAAATTAAAATCCTCTTCCCAACATATAAAGAGTTCAAAGATTATATTAAATAATATGAAAACAAGACAAGGATTTGTATCAAACAGTTCTTCTGCTAGTTTTATTGTAAGTCTTGAGAAGATCACCGCAAAAGATGCATTAAAGCTAATGGACTATGATAAACTTCCAGCGGATGCAATGGGACGGGAATGGAAAGACGGATGGGATATTGAGGTGGATTTTACTAAAGGATTAATTCACGGATGTGCCATTATGGATAATGGCGATTTGAGTGAATATTTGATAAAAGAAAACGTCAATATAAGTCTTTTTGTGTGGAAACACGATTGAAAAAGCCGGTAAAAAATATGAAAATAAGATCGGGTTTTGTATCGAATAGTTCGTCCAGTAGTTTCTGTATTCTCGGGGTTGATATTGATGCCGATACTATGGATAAAATAGAAGGAATGTATATGGAGCTAAAAGGAACTCGGGTGAGAACTCAATTTTCTATATCCCACGATAATGGAAAATATGTCGGCATCGATGTTACTACGATGAAAGATAATGAAACTCCGCTTCAACTTAAACAAGAGATTGTTGATGTTCTGCATAAATGCGGGGTGGACATTGAAATCAATAATATTAACTTTATCGAAGATGGGGGTTATAACGGATGAAAACACTATGTTCATATTTGGGTGGAAGTATTAGTTATGGATTAAACACTCCCACCTCGGACAAAGATGAGCGATTTGTGTTTTTAAACACAGATGTATCTAAAATCGTCGGGTTAAGCCGACATGAACATGAATCTAACCAAACGGACACCGAAGATAAATTTGGATGGGAAATTAGACATTTTTTAAATTTGCTTCATAGGGGAAATACAATGTGTCTGGAAATATTGTATAACCAAAATTGGTTGGAAATTACTAAAGAGTTCATATACATTCAATCCTTTAAAGATAAACTAATAGATTCCACTTGTTTATACAAATGCCTTCGAGGATATTGTCAATCCGAACGGGCATTAGTGTTGGGAAAAAGAACCGGTGTTCTTGGCGGCAAACGAAAAGAACAATTAGAAAAATATGGATACTCGTATAAAAATGCAGTTCAATTTTTACGATTATGTTTATGCGGAAAAATCTTTTTTCAAGAAGGATACTTCCCGGTTAATATTCGCCAATTCGATGCGTCAGAAACGCTGTTTTCAATTAAAACCGAACCGGAAAAATATTCGAAAGAGGACGTTATAACTCTGATGGATGACTATGAAAAAATGCTAGAACAATCATATGCCACCATTAAAATTAAACACCATTACGATGTTGACATTGCTAACCAAATCTGCTATGATCTATATGTGCCGATATTAGTAACTGTCAATAAAAATAGATAATTAAAAATAAACAAATATGTCAAAAATAAGCTTAGAAGAAGTTGAGGGAGTCCTGTTGCAGCATAAGATTAGCGATACCGGTTCAATTATCAAAGATTTGGAAAAAATCCTTGAGGAATTGAAAGCGGAATCGGAAGCCAATGCGGAGGATAAGCCAACGTATGAATATGTTGTCGTTATCCACGATCCAAGCGGAGAACTAAAAGCACAGAAGAAAGACGAGGTGCTTTCAGCTTACATCGTGCAACAGGAAGAAGGACAAGATGCCGGTTTGATTCTATCCAAACTTAAGGAATGTGCGACTACTCAAAACGAAACCGCCAAACGCAAGAAATCTCGATTGGATAGTATTCGTGATATTTTCGACGGTCTAAAATCTAAGTTTGCTAAAGAGAAGAAGCTCAAAATAAAGACCAAGGAACCAGTTCGGATTCTCTTGACGGACGGAAAGTTGTAATAATCAATAATAACATAAAGCCTCTGGATTAATTTCCAGAGGCTTTTTTTGTTTTTAGATTAAACCTTTTCGGCGGGAGCAACTTTGTAATACCGTTCGACGATATGACGAATATCATCAAATAAAATCGCACAGTGTTGTTTTTTTACGTAACATTCTTGGGCGATCTTCTGAAGTTCTTGAACTTTTTTACTACAGTCGGCGAAATTCTTTTTGATGATATTTTCTTGAAATACATCTGGGCATTCATTTATGGCATAATTCTGAGCTAATTCCATAAATTGACTAATGACTTTTGCTGACTCTACAATAGCCTTTTCATCCTCGAATGACTTACCATATTCTCGGAACATGTATGCCATTTCTTTCAATTGACGTTTCATTTCCGGTGTCATGGGAGGTTTTACTTGCCCCATTTTATCGGGAATAGCGCCCATATTTTCAACGATTTGTTTGAGCGAAAATTCAGTTGTCTTTGGTAAATTCATATTATTTAATATAAATAGCGTTAAATTTTCAATTTAACCTCTTTCTTTATCTATTTCGGGCTGTGAATATTTATTGAAATATTCAATTATTTTTTCAAATTCTTGGAATATTTGAATTCCGTTTTTATCTTCCAGAAAAAAACACTCTCCTTTCGGTGTTTTCTTTTTATAAATTTTTATAGCAGGTTTTTCTAAAGACATAACATAATCCCCATCAAATTCAAATTTCATGTCTTTTAAATGGGAGGCGTCATTGAATTTCCAATCATCAATATTTATTAAACCTTTTTTCTTTTCATCCCCCACAATATTTAGAAGTTCAGTAAGTTGCATAGATTAAGTTTGTTTATGAAATACTGCCGCCAAGAAATTTGTTAAAATCTCAGATCCTTCTTGATCATCAATAGGAACAGATTTTATGATTTTAATTTCATCACCGCCACCTTCCGCTTCTTTTAAAGAAGGTGGAGGGGGGGCGGGAGGCGGCTCATTGGCAGGAGGGGATTTTGGTTCGGGTGATGGTTCCGGTTCTGGCTCATCTTTTCCAGATCTATTTTTTACAATTGCAACATATATAAATCTACCTGCCGGATCGGAACTCGAATTTTGCGAGGGGACATCTTCCTGAAGATTCAAAGGCTCCCATAGTTTTTTTACCATAATTAGACTTGTGTTGCCATAGTCATCGGATTTATTATATCCAACCTTAAATTTATTGTGAACAGTTGGTTCGGCATCATCGAAGTTTTGAATTGCTTGATTTTCTTTTGGAGTTAATTCGTATCCACGATACATTCCAAGAGTTTTTTTGAAATCTCCATGAAATGTTTTAGCACTTGCTATAGGGTTTGGAGAAGATTCAACTTCTTCTTCCTGAAGATTCATGGGTTCTTGAATCTCTTTAAGTGTTTTTAATAGTCTTCTCTTGGATTCTATATTACATTTTTGGAACCCATATTCTTGCATTAAAAAATCTTTAACATCCTCGGGCGTCATTGAATCCGCTGCCTTACCCGCTTGTCCGGATTTAGGAGTTTTTCCGTTTTGCATGTTATAAACTACATGCATGAATCTATTTTGCTCTGGCGATTTGCTTGGCATATGTATAAATATGAGAATATAGAAGTAAAATGCCTATCCACCATGTTTATTTTTCGAAGATGGAACCCATTCATGTTTTAGATTCCCACAATCCCAGATTCGATCATATCCATTTAATTGCATATTCTGCCATTCAGTTAAGTTACTGTCGAAATTGGGAAAAATATCTTTTAAATTGTGTTTTCTAAAATTATATCGGTATATTCTTTTATTATAATTCTTTCCCAGATACCAATAATTAGGTCCGGTGTTTTTATTTATAGAAGTAAATCCTAATGATTTATAAATATTTTTATCAGTATTACTCCATCTTACATCCGAATAAGATAAAATATATTCGGGATTATAGTTTTTTATAAAATAGGACAATAACTTACTGCCAATTCCAATAACTCGTTTATTTAAATGCGTACAAAACCTATACATTTCCCATTGGTTCTTTTTAGCGATATTTCCTAAAGCTATTCTCAATGCCCCAAATGTCATCACCGCCACAAGTTCGTTATTGTAATATGCTCCCACCCTCAATGATGCCATATCTTTTCCCTGAATATGATTGAGATCTAAAAACTCATTACATACATCCGCATTTAATAATCGAATATCACATTTTCTGGCATATATTTTATCAGAAAGATTTTTATTAAATATATGAATTAATTTATTTTTGACTATTTCCTGTTTGTATATCCATTCGTCTTCAAATATATGAATTAAACGTATCTGCTTATCTTTACACGCCGTTGTTTTATTGAGGTGATAGTTTTTATATTTTTTCCCTCCGATTTCTGAATGCCAAAATAATCCGTCATATTCAATTGCAATATTTAGAGATGATATAAAAATATCTAATTCTTTACCGCTCAATATTTTTCGATCGTTTGATATAATAGTTTCATTGGGTAATATTGATTTTATAAATTCTAATATTTTAGTTTCGGTTTGGGTTTTACTTATAGGATTGCAAATAAAACATCTTGGTATATTACCATTCAATAAAGTATCTTCAAATTTGGATTCACAGAATTTACATTGAAACCAGTATTTAGTATCATATGATACATTCCCCCGATATTCCAATTCTGAAAATAATGGTATTATATTTGTAAATTTACTCCCATTTACTATAAAATTATAATGATTTATCCGGCGTGCCTGTAATTGTTTTTCTTTTATTTCTAAATTTTGAGATATATAAGGCACTCCATAAGTTTTAATGTTAGTCGCCTTTGTTTTCTTTTTATTCTCTTCCAACATCGCTACATTATTAACTCCATATTTATCCAAATTTGTTTTTTTAACTCGCTCTAATATTTCGGAACTTTTTAATGGAATAGTAACTTTATATTTTTTATATAATGATTCTATTTGCCGGTTTCTTAATTCACTGTTTTGTTGAGGATTCCTTACCCCATATCGCTCTAAACATGTATTAATCTGTTTATCTCTTATTACTTTGTTCTGACTGGGGGATATTACTCCATATTTTTTTAAACACGTTTTTTTAGCTTTCTCCGATATACACTCAAGTTTAGCTACATTATCAACTCCATATTTTTTTAGATTAAAATCCCGCCGACGAAGATTTGTTTTTTCAATATTCTCAGGCCGAGAACGATATTCCTCAAAACATCCCGTAGAACAATGCTGCTTATTCCGATGACGAGTATTAAATTCTTTATTACAATTTTTACATTTTTTTATCATATACTGGGTTTGCCTGTGCCATCGTTTAATAAATATATACTACTTAACTATAAAAACCAAGTTTTTTTATTTCAAAACATATTTATATTCGTAGCGGTAATTAGTACATTCTAAAACCGCAAACATGTGGCAATACGGTAACCCTTCTTATTTGCCGTCACATCGACATATTACCCACATTGTGGTTCTAATAACTACAGAGATAAAATATAAAATATTATGGATTCAAATTTATTGAAAGAGGCAATTGCAGACGCAAAGGCTGTCCGACAAACTGCTCTGGCAAATGCCAAAGCGGCATTGACAGAAGCATTTGGAGAACAACTTTCAGCGATGCTTGCCCCAACACTCGAAGAGGATACCATGGAGCAAACTCCTAATGGTCAAGATCCTTTAGCTCAAACGCAACCACCCGTTCCCGGCATGGAACAAGAATCGGTCAATGAAGCCGATATCGAAGAAATCATTCGTGAACTCGAATCTGGGATTTCACAGGATCAACAAGATCCAACTGGAATGGGTGCAAATGTTCCACCGCCAGTACCGGGAGCAGGCGCTCCGCCAGTACCGGGAGCAGGTGCCCCGCCATTGCCGGGAGCAGGTGCCCCGCCATCACCCGAGATGGGAATGGGAGCAGGCGCTCCTCCATCGCCCGAAATGGGAATGGGTGCAGGTGCCCCACCACCAGTACCGGGAGCAGGTGCTCCGCCAATGGAAACCCCGCCAGTAACACCAGATGCAACACAAGGAGATGAAGAAATGGATGAAGAATTTGATATTAATGAACTTTTGGAATCGTTAAAAGACGAGGACGAAACGTGCAATCTCCCTCCGTGGGAAAAGAAAGGCAATGACGACGAGGAACAATTAGATGAAGGCGTTCCCGTTAAATCTTCAGGCATTGCAGGTTCTAATAATAAGATGCCGTCATCCGATGCAAGTGCCTCTTCTCATATTGAGTCGGGTGGCAGAGATAAAGTTGGCGGTGGAGAAGGCTATAAAGCCGGACCCGAAGATGCCACTACAGCTAAACGACCAAATCAGGCTAAAAATGCCAATAAAACAAATCTTTCTACTCCCGGTGGAGCATTAAAGGAAAATACCGGTGGTTCTACTCCCGGCTATCCAGAAGGTGCTAAAAAGAAATCTACCGGTAATGATCCAAGTGAAGTCAGTGATACGCCAAATGCTGGTCCAGTTACTCCAGAAAAAATGTCTACTCCTGCTCTTCATAAGGAAAATGTTGCCCTTAAAGGACAACTCAAGGAAGCCGAGGATACCCTCACTTACCTTCGTACCCAACTTAATGAGATCAACTTGCTAAACGCCAAATTGCTTTACACGAACAAGCTGTTTAAAGAATATAGCATGCATAACGATAAGAAAATGAAAATCGTTGAAATGTTTGACCTCGCCAAAAATGTTCGTGAAGTGAAAATGACCTATGCGGTTATCGCTGAGTCCCTCAATTTCGGTGCCGACTTTAAAAGAAAAGTGTCTTCTAAAGTTCAATCTATCACCGAAGGCATGGCGAGTAAACCCATAGCCGGAACTGCCCCTCGACAAATCATTGCCGAAAGTGCGAGATCCGAAATGGTGTCTAAATTCCAACGACTCGCAGGAATTAAGACCCCATCAAATAAATAATAGCGAGGAGAATTAAGGAAAAATCGTATATGGATAATGTAAAAGAATTGTTGACCAGTGCGCTGGATCCACAAGCTCGCCTGAAGAAGGAAACCCGTGGACTCGTGTCTAAATGGGATAAAACCGGTCTTCTTGAGGGACTTAGGGATGATATCGCCAAGAGTAACATGTCAGTGTTACTCGAAAATCAAGCAAAACAACTGATCGAAGAGTCTTCCGTCACCGGAACCTCCGCTAACAGTGAACAATGGGCTGGCGTGGCACTGCCACTCGTCCGTCGTGTATTTGCTGAAATCGCAGCCAAAGAGTTCGTCTCTGTTCAGCCTATGAACCTGCCGTCCGGTTTGGTGTTCTACTTGGACTTCAAGTATGGATCAAACTCCGGTGTGTTCACTGCTGATTCTAGCACGAATTACTCATCGCTGTTCGGTGGAATCTCGGGTTCCGCCACTGCCGACCCGTGGAAACTCGGCTCAACCAATGCCCCAGTGGGTGGTCTCTATGGACCAGGACGTTATGGCTATACCATTAATGATATAACTTCGAATAACCTCCCAATCACGGTTGGTACTGCATCCCTTGCAGATATTAACTTCGATACTGGTAACAGTAACGATCCCGTGAATGGAAGCATTTCATCGTCTCTCGCCGCAGGTATGTTGTTCACCGTAACCACAAATGGCTTACCGTCTGCTTCTCTTGCCCTCGCAAGTTCATACCCCGATATGAATGCAGTTCGCTCGTTCGCCCCCGCTTCTCCTACTATCTACACTTGCTTCCCCGGCTTTACTCGTATCGCCGGAACCGAAGTATTGTTTGTAGTTAGTGCGTCAAAGGCTAATGCGGCATGGCTCGGAGCTGAATTAACGGCATCCGTTAATTATTCCATCCAGCCAAAGGATACCAGTCGTGGTGACTTTGAAGATCGCTTGGGCAAAGCCTCTGGTGATACCGGATTGAATAAGGATATCGGTATTCCTGAAGTTAATCTTGAGTTGAAGAGCGAGCCAATTGTGGCCAAAACTCGTAAACTTAAAGCAGTTTGGACCCCAGAATTGGCACAGGACTTGAACGCCTACCACTCGGTAGACGCTGAAGCCGAATTGACCGCTCTGTTGTCTGAATACGTGTCTATGGAAATCGATCTGGAAATCCTCGACATGCTGATTAATAACGTTCCTAATATCAATAAGGAACGTTGGAGCGCAGTGCTCAATCGTGAAATCGTCAAGACTGGCGCTAATTCGTATGCATTCCAAGATACGACTACTGCCGGTACTGGTGGATATTACACCAAGGCAACTTGGTACCAGACCCTTGGTAACAAGGTTCAGAAAGTATCCAATAAGATTCACCAGCTAACGCTGCGTGGTGGTGCTAACTTCATGGTCGTCGGACCAGATGTCGCCACTATCCTCGAATCTATCCCCGGCTTCGTGGTCAACACGGACGGCGATAGTGCCAAATTCGCTATGGGTGTCTCTAAAGTCGGTAGCTTCGCAAGTCGCTTCCAAGTATATAAGAACCCCTATATGCAGGAAAACCTAATCCTAATGGGATTCCGTGGAAATAATTTCCTCGAAACCGGTGCTGTGTATGCTCCATACATCCCGCTCATCCAGACCCCACTGGTCTATGACCCAGTCAATTTTACCCCTCGCAGAGGTGTGATGACTCGGTACGCCAAGAAAATCGTTAGGCCCGAGTTTTATGGTCTAATCTATGTTTCTGACACCGATAGAGTCTAACATAACTCCTTCAAATACAGGGACTTCTGAGAAATCAGAAGTCCTTTTTTATTTGTAGATACACGAAATAGATAACTATCTTTTTGGCATATCCACTCTCTAAGAATTTAGTTGAACTATAGACAATTATCTGATATAGTTATAACCATGATAATAAATCAAAACGAAATAATAATAACGGAAGACGAGTCAAAAAAATGTAAATTATGTAACAATATATTTAGATCGGGACGAGTAATGATATGGCATGTTCGAAAAGAACATAAATTAAATTTTAAAAGTTATATTTTACAAACATATTACAATAATGAAACTCCTAAATGTTTAAAAACAGGAAAAGAACTAACGTTTAAACCACATCAATTAGGACCATGGTTTAGTAATTATTCTAAAAACAATTTTCCGAGAAAAAATCATTCTGAAGAATCTAAAGGAAAAATACGAATCGGATGCGAGAGAACTTCAATGAATAAATTCGGGGTTAAAAATGTGTTTCAAACAGAATGGTGCAAGGAAAAAATAAAAAATACTATTAAAGAAAAATATGGAGTTAATAATCCGATGCAAATTGATGAGTTTAAACAAAAAATGATTAATTCATTTTTTGAAACGATAAAAAATCGTCCAATTAAAACTTATATAAAAACTAATATAGATCCTAATCGTCCATCAAAATTAGAATTTGATTTTTCAAACAAACTGAAATGTAATAACATTGACTTTATATCTCCTTTTGTATACAATGGAAAACGTTTTGATTTTTATATTCCAATTTTAAATACAATTATTGAACTCGATGGTGAAGCATATCATAAAGATCAGTTAGAATCATTAACTCTTAAAACAATAAACGGAAGTAGGAATGATTACAATAAAAATAATATAATAGATAAATCATTTTATGATTTTTATCGAATACGATATCATATTGATCGGTTTATTTTTAACGATGTTGCATCTTTAAATAAAGCAATCAACGAAAATAAATATTTTCCGAATTATGGAATTAAATATAAACAAAAAATTGTTGAAAGGAAATATTTCAAACGGTATATCAGTTCCAAGGGAAAAGAAAACCTTTTAAAATATTCTTATTTATTCTTAAAATTCATTAGGGCATTTCAGCCGGAGTTACCGTATCCGGATTTGGAGGAAGAATTGGGTAATATATTACAAAAGGTAGCTAATTATGATATAGCGAGGGTATATGATAAGGGCACCGGGAATTTTTCGAGTAACATATCAATGGTAGGGAACAATTATTTAAAGCATTATTTTCATTCGTATTGGGGAGCAAAGTTTTCGGGTAATTTGAGTCCAAAGGAGGCATGGTTAGATAATAAGATAATGAAAGAGGTTATAGAATATCGGGTTGGGTGTAATAACAGCAATGAGGTATATGATTTTAGTTTACATCAAGTGGTGAGGGGATTATCAGCGAGGAGGATTACGGTATCTTTTTTTCCTTCTTTATTAGCCGCCAGCATTTATTCGGTTATATTAGGAGATAAAGAATATCCGGTGGTATTAGATCCTTGTTGTGGGTTTGGAGGAAGGTTACTAGGATTTAAGAGTAAATATCCTAATGGGACATATATTGGATGCGAGCCAAATATTGAGACATATAATGAGTTACAGGATTTAGTTAAACGGGCGAATTGGAAGAATGTAACTATATATAATTGTAAATTTGAAGAATTTGAAGATGGAACTGACAACTATGATTTGATATTTACTTCTATTCCATATTATGATATTGAGATATATAGTAACAATACTGGGTATGGATCATTTGATGGATGGAGGGATACATTTATTAAATCGATAGAGAAATACCGGGGAAAGAATTGTTATATTAATGTAGCGACGGAAGTGGCGAATCGGTTACAATGGAATGACCGTCCGTATAAAATTTTAAAGAATACTTCACATTTTTGTAAAAGCCGGAATCAAAGAATGGAACCTATTGTTAGGTTATGAGTAGAAATCGATAAAAGAGAGTGTTCTTTGCAGTTCATCTGATATTTATATATCAGATTAATTATGCCATTACTTCGAGATATATTATTAAATGAGAAGAAAGCGGTTATACCTGATGAGGATATTAAGGAGCGTTCATGGATAATTGTTTTTCGGTATAATCCTTCATTAGAAGTATTAATTGTAAGGGATTCAGATAAGCGGTGGACATTACCTGGGGGACAATTAGACAATGGAGAAACGGCAGAGGAGGCGGCATACCGGGAATTAGAAGAGGAAACCGGTATAGTTGCTAAGAAGCTAGAATTTCTTAAAACGATTTATCATGACAAACCTAATAAACTTAAAGTATCTAATGTTTATTATACTGAGGTTTCTAAGACTATTAAAGTAAGAGCCGGTGATGATGCAGAGAAAAGCAAATGGATTACACCATCTGAGGCCAAGAAGTTATCTGATTTAAGTGATCCTAAAGTTGATGTTATTAAATTAGCGATGGAGAAGGTTTATGATGCCGGTAAAGAGCTTAAAGAGACGATTGAATTGGCTAGGAGCATGGGTTTACCTCTTCAATTACTTACGGAGTCTAAAAAGAAGCGAAAGACAAATGAGGGGTATTTAATTGTATTTGAGGGAATCGACGGTTCGGGGAAAACGACAGCCCGTAAAAAGTTAAAAAAATGGTTGGAAGAAAAGGGGTGGAAAGTAGCGGTTAGTAAGTGGGGAAGTTCTCCCGAGATTGCCAAACTTTTAAAAGTAGGAAAGCAACAAAAGTGGCTTACTCCGATGTTATTTTCTCTTTTACATGCTAGCGATATGGTATGGAGGCATCAAAACGAGATAGCGCCATTTTTAAAAAAGGGTCATGTTGTTATTTGTGACCGATATCATTATACTAGTTATGTGAGAGATTGTTTACGGGGAGTTGATAAAAAGATTTTAGATGGGATTTATAAAGATTTTGTAGAACCGGATTTATTATTTCATTTCAAGGTATCTCCTCGCCTTGCGGTAGAACGATTACTAAAAGACAAAGGTTTTAAATATTATAGTAGTGGGATGGATATTGGGTATCATAAAAAGATGGAAGAGTGTGCATTGGTATATGAAAAGAAAATGGATGCCGAATACTGTAATATTCTTCCAAAGGTAAAAAGTTATAAAAGTGTAGACTCGGAGAGAAGTATAGATGAAATATTCGAAGAAATAAAGAAGTTTATTCATGAAAAAATAAAAGAAGTAGAACGTTCTCCAAAGGAAGTGATTGAAGACAATATGATAAAAATGTCAGATTTGATGAGAGATTCCATTTCGAGTGAAGCGGGAGATTCGTTCAAAATTTTATGTGAAGAATTTCATGAACATAAAGATTGGTTTCTGTATGAGGGATCGGATAAAATAACTACGGTATTTGAAGATAATTCTCGACAAACATTTAAGGTTCATTTTCGAGATAATCGCAATGAAAACCGAGAGAAACACCGCATGAAAGCGGCTAGGACATGGAAACGGTTAGCAATGGAAATAAGGAAAAACGCAGGGTTAAGTGAAGGTGGGAATCCTATTATTATTCCATGGCAAGAATGTTTTTCCCGAGCATTGAAAAGCGATGGGATGAAAGAATTTGTGGATGACGGATCAGCCGCCCCGATTTTTGAAACATATATTTACGAGACAGCATCTCTCAATGAGATGACATACGATGAGTTACAACGGAGCATGCAAAGATATCGTACCAAAGCAGATATCAATAGAGGAACTACTACGGGAGCAGATGGTAGAGAGCAAAGATCGAAAGAGGTTAAAGTTAGATCATTAAAAATTATTAGTACATTAGGTCGAGATAAAGAAGAGCATGAAACCTCCACATTTAGTTATAAATCCAATGGAAGCGATCAACGATGGAATGGATTAATCCGGTTTATAGAAAACAAAAAAGATGGGGAATCAATTCCGGTGGCTCCAAAAAAAGATGATCAGGACGTGGAAGTAAATTGTGACTGTCCGGATTATAAATATGTCTGGGCCAAAGCAAATTCGGATGTAGATGCGGGAGAGACAGGAACAAAGACTACAGGGGGATTTTCAGCAGGAGGCGCTGTATCTAAGATTGAACCTAAATCGATGCAATATAAGACACAGGCAGCTCCAGGAAAACCGGTGAATATTTTTGAAGTTGGAGAAGGAGAAGTTGTTAATGTCGATAGGAGAGGGGGATTTCAAGGGGGAAATACTAATAATGGGACAGATGGTAAAAGAATTCGAAATCCAGATAACACTCCTGGACTGTGCAAACACTTAATTGCATTAGCGGATTATATTGAAGGAAGAACTGTGAATCCAGTAGCTTCTACAGAACCGGGAAAAAAAGAACCATCGGTGGTTGCTAAACCATCTGCTCTTAAAAAGACAGGTAAACCGGTAAATATATTTGAATCTATTAAACAATTTGCCATGACAAATCCAACTTTTATGGTTAAATACGAGGACGAAAATGATTAAATTAAAATCATTATTATTGGAGATGATGAAAAAGATAGAAGTGCCGGACGAACCCGGTACCGTTTCTATTCCATCCGATCATCTTCGTTTATATCACTACACAAATATATCTCCTGAAATTATTAAAAGGGAAGGTTTATTACAATCCAAATCAAGAGGGAGCACATATGGTGAACCTAATGGGGTATGGGCTTCGTTAGAATTACCACAGAAATATAAATTGTATGCAGAGTTTTCAATGGCAATAGATGACCGTAGGTTTACTGGGGGCGGATTGGGTCCGGATGTGAGCAAGGGGGCGGAATGGTATAAAGGAAGAGGCAATGATTTTGTTATATTCGGAGATGTTAAACCGTCTGAAATTATAGCAATTCATGAACCGTGGCATCACTCATATAGATATTTAGTAAAAGATAAGAAATTAATTGCCGAGGTTTTAGCCGGAAATTTCGATGATTTGTTAAAAGGAAATAATCCCACCGAGGCGAAAGCAATTCTTGCTATAAAAACCAACTTCGGCAATAGTCACTAATTTTTTTAAAATGAAAAAAAGCCAACTTAAAGAACTGGTGCGAGAAATAATTAAACGCACGTTTTGGATGCGAGAACAGAGACTAGATGAATCACAAAAAGGCGAGTGGTGGATTTATTCAGATGGAAGCACTCAATATGCGAATGGCGATATAGGAGATTCCGGACATGAAGGATATGTTATAGAACATGTAGCTCGTGAAATATATGAACATTTTCTTGGAGATCTATCGGAAGAAATGGGATATCTTGGAGAATATAACGAAGATATTAAACAAGCGTTAATATCCGATGGAAACCTTGATGAGGAAGAGTCGAATATATGGGATGACGGAAAACCAACTCAAATTTTAACTAAAAAACTTCTTGAGGATAAAGTCTATAATAATGCCCAACAAGCATCGGATGCGGTGATTATTGCGTGGGGGCCTAGTAGTATAGATGCCCGTGAGTATGCCATGGAGTATTTAGGGTGGAAGAGATTAACTACTAATAGAGGTGGAACGAATGTTCAGACATGGTTTTTACGGCAGGAAGATTTGGATGTTATTAAACGAGGTATTTATGATGCATGGGGAGATAGTGATTATGGAGATGAAAAATCGGATGATAGTAAACATAAAGTTACACTTGAGGTAATAGCCAATCATAAAGTGTTTAGTGATATTCCTATGGAAGAATTAGAAAAGGCGGCAGTCGGAGATATTATAACGCATCAAAGAGGGCTAGCATGGATGCGAGAGCGTAAAAAATCGGCCCCGATAATTGATCCGATTAATTTTACAAGGATGGGTTAGATTTGTTTAACATATTTTATCGGAATAGAATGTTCTACGATTACAGTATATGGAGACATGTCGCTGGGCATTTCATCCTGTCCGGTTTCCCGATTCAATGAAGAACGAATATGGGTTCTAATTAGATATTCCATTATATCTGGTTCGAAATCCAGGTTTAATTTTTTGAGGTTAGATTCTTTCATGAACCGGTTTAAATCTAATTCTAAACAAATATTCCCATAAGTTCCAAGCGCATATTCTTCTGAATTGGTGCTTGTAAATATTCCACGTGAATATCGATTAGTCAATCCAGTTCCGCCACTTCCAATAACAACGCCCTGTTTTTGAATTTCTTCGAATTTTTCTTCGGTAGTATAATGATATACTTTACCGGGATTTTCTTGTAGGCATTCAAGTGTAGATTCTATCCATGGATTGTAAATTTTAGAAGGATCAATATCCAGTGAGGCTTCTCCCTTATCATATATCCATTGATCGATATCTTTTATTAAACTTACCGTTTCGGCATCTTTATCATATTCCACATAGATATTATGTTTTTTATCCCACAAGTTTAAAACTTTACCACTCAAATATTTTTTTCCGGCTAAATCATATTTTTTGATTAATTTGAGGAGTTCTTCTTTTTCGATGTCATATACAAAATAATCGATATAATCATACCAATCTTCCCATTGTTCGGAATCTTCGAGCTCTCCTTCGAGAAGTAATTTAAGTTTTATCATATTAAAATGGAGATTCTTCTATTTTTACAAATTCAAGAACACTGGGAGGAACAGCATAAACAGTATAAAATGCGTCTCCTTGACTATCCTGACTACAGATTTTATCAATATCAACATTGGGTAAATTAATTTTTTTAACTCGAAATATTGCAATGTCATGATATTTTTCATCATCGAAACTATGAAAAGCATGTTCGGCTATTTTATAGACCCACCAATCTAATGTGCCCAAATCCGAGAAGAATATTTTTCCTTTACTATATTCTTTATAATTAGAAACCGTGACGGGTTTACCTCTTATTTTTAATCCTTCTTTTTGAATTAGCGGGACATATGGAGCCAGCGTTACATGGTAATAATATTCATCGGATTTCGATCTTAATTCTTCTTCTAAACCATATTTTTGTAACTGTGTTTTAAATGAATTATCCGTGCCTTTTGCTATTTCAGGAACTTTACCGAGCCATGTTTTACTCCACTCCATCGATTTGTTAACATCAAATCCTTGATAATCATCTTTTACCCAGAGCCATTTATGGTGCCAAATGTTATTTGATTGTCCTTCTCGAATATTACCATCGGGAAAAACTGCTATATATTTTCCTACATGAGGCTCTCTGGCAGTATCAAAATCACTGACTTCATCAAATCGAATAAGATTGGTTTTGTGGTCCCACATAACCGAATTAAATTGAAAGGTAGGTATTTTTTGTTTTAATATTTCTACTGCATTTTTGAGTAAACTATTAGGAATTACTTCTGAAGCATATTTTCGGTGAACATAAAGTTGTGAACCAACTAGTTTTCCAACTTGATTTTTATATCGCTTAATTGTACTTCCCTTAAGTGTTTTCAGAGCTTCTTCAATAAGTAAGTTTTTTAATTTAATCATGTCGATTAATAAATATAACCATAATAACTGAAATTCGGAAAACGATAGAGTTATCTTGAATAGGATGATATTTATGTTATATGGATAATATACTTTCAGATCAAGATAGCATCAGATTTACCGGCAGTGGTTCTAATCCTGCTGGTAACACTCCTTATGGTTTTTACGACAACGACGCAATTTTCCTTACGGAATGTTATAGAGGAATGTTATGGGCATCTAGAAAATTGGGTTATCCGATAACCGACATTGAAATGATTGACATTAATTTCTACGCCTGTTATGAAGAGGCAGTCAATGAATACGGTAAAGAAGTAAATCAATTTAATATTGTTAACAACATGCTCGTGTTTCAAGGTCAAAATCTTGAAACTTTAGGTAGTGTAAATGGCAGGAACGTTCAAGGAACCGGTCTTAGTCAAATGATTATGTTGGCGAAGGATTATGGTTCGGAAACCGGTGCTGGTGGTAGAGTAGATTGGAAACGAGGTTATATCCAAGTTAATGCGGGTATACAAGACTACGATCTTCAGGCATTATGGGGAGATGCTAAAGAAAGCTGTAACAAAATGGAAATAAAACGTATATTCCATGACCGACCCCCTGCCTCGGCTCGAATTTATGACCCATTTTCGATGACAGGAATGAGTTATAGTAATGTTTTGACTGAGCTAGGATTTGGGGCATATTCTCCGGCTGTTCAATTTTTAATGACCCCAATTTTCGAAGATTTGCTTCGGATGCAATCGATTGAATTTAACGATATGGTACGTAAATCGGCATATAGTTTTGAGATTGTAAATAATAAAGTAAGGGTATTTCCCATTCCGACATATAGCTATAAGATGTGGTTTGAATATATTCTTGAAAAAGATAGATTAGAGAGTTTATTATCGGCATCTGGGTCGAATGTAGTATCTGATTACTCGAATGTTCCGTATGTTATGCCTATATATTCCAAGATTAATGAACCTGGGAGACAATGGATACGCAATTATTTTCTGGCCTGTTGTAAAGAGACTTTAGGACAAATTCGTTCAAAGTATCAGACTATTCCTATTCCGAATGGAGAAACTACTCTTAACGGTCCGGAGTTGATTCAGGCGGCACAAACTGAGAAAGAATCACTATTAGAGAATTTGAGATTAATGCTTGAGCAATCGGGGAAATTTTATCAATTGGAAAAACAATCTGAATTAACCGAACAAATTAATAATACATTAAAGGGAGTTCCTTTGTATATTTACGTGGGATGAAAGTTTAACTGATATTTTGTACACCCGCAATCCCAGATTCTATCCCATCCGTTATTTTTCATATTTTCCCATTCAGAAAGAGCGGGGTTAAAATTTGGGAGTCTATTGGACAGAGAGTTCTTTTTAAATCCGTATCGATGATATCTTTTAGAGTGATCTTTAGTATAGAAATAATTGGGATTAGTTTCCAATATTTTTGAAAATCCCATTTTGGAATATATTTCCCCGGTTCCCCATCTTCTATCGGAATAGGAGATAATTTTTTCAGGGGAATAGTTTTTGATAAAGTAATTTAATAATTTTCCAAATCCACCTATCACGGAGCGATTTATTTTCGAACAGAATCTGTACATTTCCCAATGATTATTTACGGGAACTGATCCAAGAGATTTTCTTAATTTTCCAAATGTCATTACAGATATCAACTCATTTTTATAATACAAACCGAGTTTTATTAAGGATGCATCTGATCCTTGCAGGTGATTTTCATTGAGAAATAAATTAGAGTCTACACCGGGCACTATTTTAGTTTCACATTTTCTGGCATATATTTTTACGGGAGATGTTTTGAGTATGGATTGCAATCTACTTTTTACAATTTGTTCTTTGAATCTCCATTCATCTTCAAATATATGGATAAGCCGGATTCCTTTGGTTTGACATTGCAATGTTTTATCGAGATGATATTTCTTTGAAATTCCTCCAGTTAATTGACTATGATAGTATAATCCATCAAATTCTATTCCTAATTTATGAGAAGGAATGTAAATATCTATTTCTTTACCGGACAAAATGGTTCTATCATTTTCCTTTACATCTATTACATTTAAAGTGGTTTTAATATAATCTATAATATCTTTTTGGCATTTTGAAATATAGTTTGGAAAACAAATTGGACATCGAGGTATATGTCCATCTTGGAGATGATTATGAAACAAACTTTTACATAATTTACATTCGAATTTATATGTTAATTCGACCCCCAAGTATTCTTCTTTTGAAAATAATGGGGTGACATTTTTATATCTTACATCGGTAAAAAATCTCTCATAATTCTCTTGTAGAATATTTGACCGAATTTCTTTAGATTGAATTGGATAATCGGTTCCATATTTTTTACGATTGGTTTCTTTTATTTGTTGTTTGCATTTATCCAATTTTAGATTACAATCTTCCCCATAATGTTTTAAGCAAGTTTCTTTCTTTTTCTCTTTTATGAGAGGAGATATTGATGGATTTTTTACTCCATAAGTTTTTAAACAACTGGCTTCTTTTTTCTGTTTAACATTGGTGGAATTATTGGAACATTTGCGAGAGCAATACGATCTAAAACCGGAGAATATATCATTTAAAACGGTAATATTTCCGCATTGGATGCAGTTTCCGACATTGATTATTTCCGGATGAATCCATTTATACAATTTCTCTTTAAAGGAATTTCCGGAAAAGTTAGTTAGAATGGACGAATAACATTCGGGATAATCTCGGCGAATAATCATTTCATAGTGAAATCTATGTGAATTAATGATATTGATTGCTAATTCGGATGTTAATTTCGATATAATAACGTTCCATTCTTTTTTCTACCGATGTTACTATTATGTATCACGATGGGAGAAAAACACAAGTTATTTTATTGTTGAGTACTTTGATAACTCAGTGATATTTATAAGATATGACATTTGGGCGATATTATTCTGATCGAGACCGTAGATTCATCAATTCAGTTAACCGTGAGTTGATTGGGGACATTATACAATGTTTAGTAGACATTCACAAGTTATGTCCGGATCAGAGTAAGATAAATATGTATGGGGAGTCTGCGGTGACGGAGGGAGGGAAAGTATTTTTTCCAGGGGTATCAGTGACTACATTAGTGGACAAGAGGGATATAGAGACGACGGCGGATGAATTTGGGACGGATAGGAAGCAAATTATTCAATTTCGGTTTCGAGAACTTACATTAAAAGATTTTAATTTATTTCCAGAAGTGGGTGATATTATCATATATAATGATAGATTACATGAAGTGGATGGAGTTATTCAAGATCAATTTTTAGGATCTATACCGGACAAATCATTTTCTATTGTGTGTGATACCCATTATAGCAGATTAAGTAAAGCGGGCATGTTTATTAGAAGTTAACAGAAAGAAAATATAAAAAAATGGCTTCATGGCAAGGCAATCCGAAAAATCCAACACCCAATCCGGTGCAAGAAGATATTTCACGTTCTGAAAAGAGGGTGGATGAGAATCGTTCATTTCCCGTGAGGAGAGACACGGATAAACAGAAAAACAATGTAATTACGTTAATGGATGTAGACAGGGTAATATTCGATCATTTGGAACGTATGCAGATAACGGTGGTAGATGAAGGGAATATAATTAAAGTTCCTATATTTTATGGATCACCGGAAAAATGGGTGGCGGCTAGACGGGATGGATGTATTCGTGATCGTCAAGGGAAAATCCAGCTTCCCGCTCTTATTTTCCGAAGAACGAATTTGGAAAACGATGATAATATGGAAATGTTTAATCGATATATTAAATATCCAGTTATTCAGAAACATTCGATAAAAAATCAATATACCCAATTTTCAATTCTTACGCAGGGTAATGCTCCAGTAAATGAAGTGTTTAATATAACGATGGCAGATCATATGATATTCACGTATTCGTTTATTGTATGGACAGAATATCATGAGCAAATGAATCCCATTATTGAGAAGATTAAATTTAATACTAAAGATTATTGGGGGACCACTGGAGGGTTTAGGTTTCGTACTAGAGCCGAGGCATTTTCCCACACCATTGAATTGAATTCGGACGAGGATAGACTTGTTAGAACCGAGTTTAACTTGATTACTAATGGATATATTCTTCCGGAAAGCTATCAACTTCTGGATCGGCAATATCCTACGACTGATAAATTTTTTACTCCAAAGAAAATTATTATAGGGACGGAGACAGTAGCGGATGATTATGATATGTCACAGTTAAATAATAATGCCGATAAATGGAAAAGTAAACTATATCCAAATATTAATATGGGAGAAGAACCAAAAGGACCGGGAATTACCTGGGAAGATGCCGGAAATGCGACTTCTCTGCCAATTTCGGCAGTTAATGTTCTAAGGTCTTTACAGGTAGTAAATACGATCGCTGGATATGAATTTGCATCTACTACATCATCTAATGTTATGTGGCAAAAAGCTCCAAGTTTTCCAGATTCACCAGGAACTGATGGATGGATGGCGCATGATGCCAGTTATTTATATATTTATACTGGCGGAAGTTGGAAACGAGTTCCTATAAATCAATTTTCATAAAATATGGTTAATCCATACGAGATAGTTTACAGTAAACGGAATGCGAGCGGGACAGGATTTGACGAAAAAATACTTGTTCCCGCAGCGGACACACTTGTCATCGTTAATCATTGCGGAGATTTAGCAACTTCAATAGAAACAACCGCTTCGCTTAACATTACTGCATCTCAAGCTATAACTGCTTCGTATGCATTAATTGCATCTCAAGCTATAACTGCTTCGTATGCATTAATTACATCTCAAGTATTAACTGCTTCGTATGCGATAACATCTAGTACGGTTAATAATTTTCCATTTGACACGGTATCAGCGATATTAAATATAACAGAATCGGCGGTAATGTTTTTTCAAAAATCCACTGGATCATTCAATGCGGTATTTTTTGATTATTATACTAAGAGTGGGAGCAATCAAAGAGCGGGGGTAATGTTTGGAACATGGGCGGATGTTTTATCATATACGGAGCAGACTACAATGGACATTGGGAATACAAGTGATATTGCGATATCAATGACGCTTAGTATGAGTAGTATTCAGTTTTTAGCGGTGGCACAAACTACAGAAAACTGGAACATTAAAGGTTTCATTAGATACTTATAATAAGAGAATAATATTTATGGCTTATTTACTAAACATCATAAAAAGCCAGTCCAATGCTGGAAGAATTTGAGAAAGGTAATTTTTAAATGAACGAACTAAAAGTAAAAAATGGGTTAATTGTAGAAGGTCCGGAGAGGATAACAGGATCGTTATATGTCTCTCAAGGAATAACATCCTCATTTGGTCTTTGTGGTACTGCTTCATGGGCGACTAACGCTGTAGATGCACTTTCCGCAACTTCCGCATCATTTGCTTCCAGTTCATTGACCGCTTCATATTTAATGAACGGCACGCATGATATAACTGCCAGTTGGGCAATTAACGCATCGACTGCTAGTTCCTTGATTGGGTTATCATTTGATACGACTTCCTCGATAAGTACAGCTCCTTCTAATATAATATCTCAACGAGATACTGGTTCCTTTATATCTGTAAATTATCAATATGCTGCTCACAGCAGTAGTAATATGAGAGTTGGAAATATTTTTGGTGGATGGCTTCCAAACGGTTCAGAAGTCACGTATGCGGAGTTTGTTACCACGGATTTGGGAAATACCAGTGAAATGAGCATGTCAATAGCATTGACAGATTCTTATGTTCAATTGATATCCAATGCACCATCATTATCTTGGGCGATTAAAACATTAGCAACTTATTTGTAATATAAAAGTTACAAATACAATTAAATATAATTCCGGAAAATGAAAGAATTATGCCAACAATCAAATTACGAAGTAATATTACGGGGCTATGTACCTTATATAGCAAAAATGAATTTGTAAATACATCACTTAAAAACATCACTGTTAGTGGGAGGTATCTATGAGCCACGAATTTGTAGCAAAACGTGGATTAATTTCCCGAGGTGATGTACAAGTTACTGGTTCGTTAACCGCCACCGGCGTTATTTTCGGACATCATACTGGTTCTACTTTTGGAACGGCTTCTTGGGCAACTAATTCTTTAACCACGTCTTATGCAGACTCATTAACTGTTAACAATGATTTAACAGTTGGCGGCATATTACGAGCCGGACAAATTAGTAGTAGTTTTATATATATCACCTCAAGTTATATTGTAGTAACTGATAACATACTTACATTAAATGCACAAACTCCTCATGTAAGATACGCCGGGATTGAAGTATGGGATTCGGGTTCTACCGATCAAATGGCGAGTGTTTTATGGGATGGCGAGAATAATTACTTCTTTATTTCATCCAGCGATGCGGGATATAGTAAAAAGATTATATTGGGACCGAGTGGTGAAGTAGATTTAACCGTCGGTAAAATACCTGTAGTAACTACAGGCGATAGTATTGGTGATAGTATAATACAACAAATTGGATCGGAAATCAATATTACGGGCAATTTAGTAGCTACGTCGGTAACTGCATCATTGATGGGGACGGCATCAAATGCTATTAGTGCGTCCTATGTTCCTAATTTATATCCACAAATTATACAAACCACCGTTGATTCTGCATCGTGGGTGAGTGCTTCGGTATTTATCACTACTGCACAAACCGCTTCTTATATCACTTCCAGTAATATTTTTGGTAAGGTAACCGCCTTTAGTTCTTCATGGGCAAGTGCTTCGGTTAGTGCATCCTATGTTCCGAATTTATATCCACAAACATATCAAGAATCTGGTTCATGGGCATCTTCATCGATTAGTGCCAGTTATTTATTTGGACCTCATACTGGTTCGACATTTGGAACTGCAAGTTGGGCATTATCATCTTCGACTGCGATCAGTGCATCTTATTCGCCAGTAGAACCCGATTATAGTTCATCGGTATCGTTACAAATAGATACTAAACAGAACAACATTGTTACCGGTTCAACCTTACCGATAACTGCAAGCTGGGCTAACTATATTTCTTCCAGCAATATAATTGGTAATGTTACCGCATTTTCTGCTTCGTGGGCGAGTGCTTCAATTAGTGCTTCCTACGTTCCTAATTTATATCCGCAGACGTATCAGGAGTCGGGGTCATGGGCCAGTGCTTCATTAAGTGCAAGTTATTCTCCGGTTCAACCGAGTTACAGTGCAAGTATTTCCGATCAATTTGCGACTAAACAAGATACATTAGTAATTGGCAATACTTATTCAATAACAAGTAGTTGGGCAAACGATGCTATTACGGCATCATATATTTCTTCCAGTAATATTTTTGGTAGTATTACCGCATTAAGTTCTTCGTGGGCATCTTCCAGTATTTCATCATCTTACGTTCCCAATTTATATCCACAGGTTATACAAACCACCGTTGATTCTGCATCATGGGTAAGTGCTTCGGTATTTATTACAACGGCACAGACTGCTTCGTATGTATCTTCCAGCAATGTTATAGGAATAATAACCGCATTTTCTTCCTCTTGGGCGAGTGCGTCGATCAGTGCTTCCTATGTTCCTAATTTATATCCTCAGACATATCAAGAGTCTGGTTCATGGGCATCATCCAGTATTTCGTCATCGTATGCTACATCAGCATCTTACGTTCCCAATTTATATCCACAAGTTACACAAACAACAGTTGATTCGGCGTCATGGGTAAGTGCGTCGGTATTTATTACTACTGCACAAACCGCTTCTTATATTACGGCCAGTAATATATTTGGAACGGTAACGAGTTCATCGTATGCTTTAAGTGCGTCTTGGTCACCGCAACCGGCAATACCGACATCAGTTCCTTCCTCTTCATGGGCATCATCCAGTATTTCGGCGTCATATGCATTAACAGCGAGTTTTGCTTTAAATGCATCAGCACTTACATCGGCAAGTTGGGCAAGTAGTTCTTTAAGTGCATCATATCTTAATGCGGGGGCGAATATATATCTTTCGCAATCATATATTTTTGCTAATACCAATTCAATTGTACCGTCATTTAAACCGGGACAATTATGGTATGATTCATTAACTCATACGTATGCGATTGATACTGATAAAACGGATGTTCGTCTTCAGATAGGACAGGAAAATTATGTTAGAATTGTGGCGGGAGAATTAATTGCGAATGGAAACGCTGTTTATATTAGCGGGTCGAATATAAACAAACTTCCGATTGCATACCTTGCGATTGCAGATGGAACGGGATTGAAAAATCTAGTAGTTGGTTTATCAACTCAACCACTAACAATAGGAGAAGAAGGGTTTGCCACTACAGTAGGAGTTGTTAATAATATTAACACATCTACCCTAATTGACGGCGATGTATTGTATTTATCTGACGTTACTTCTGGTTCCTTTACAAATATTATACCATTATTTCCTGCTGAAAAAGTAATTGTTGGAACGGTTTTATATTCTGGAATATCCGGAAAGATTTTAGTAGATTTGAGTCAACACACTCCTCGGGAAGATTTCAGTGTTGGGGTAATAGATATTCCTACGTTATCTAATATTGGCAGTACGATTTATATTGGGGCATCTAAAGTTAATTTCTGTATTAATTTATCCGGAAAAGGTATTATACGTTCATTTACAGTTCCCTCCGCATCATTTACGATTACAACGGCGTTTTTGGATGTTCAATATATTCTTGCGAATTATAATAATGGCAATCCGATTTATCAGATTGCGACGGATATGTCAACGGTAGATAACATTCAAACTGTTCCGGTAGCCACATTTACATTGGGGTCGGGTGGAAATTTTTCTTATGTAGATTGGGACTCTTCCGGATTATTATTAAGCAACAAACTTGAACGTCGTATTATTGATATTTATGGTGCTCAACGAGCAAGTGGATTAGAAATAGGAACCAGCGGTTCTCATATTACTATTACATCCGGAACGGGATATCTTGGAGTTAAGCAATTAACATTTACTAGTTCAAGTACTGCCAATACAAATCAATTTGCATTAGTAGCACATTCCGCATCGATTTGGTCGGGATCTTTTATTAATGGGTATGTAACTACTCATTATGATGATGGCATCAATTTACGAACTCTTGGATCGGGTAAATATGTTGTAAATTATGTTTATCGTGGAATTGGATCACTCAATCGATCTCAGGTATTGTTGAGCCCGCAATATGTCAATTACGGGGATGCGGTCAAGGCAATAATGCCTATTCCACCGGCTGAATTATCGAGCATTTCTATTTTTTGTGGACGCATAATAACACAAGAAGGAGATGGGGCATTATTGGTTGAGAGTGCATTTACAACTATTCTTTCGGTGGCGGGTATTACTGATCACAATTTATTAAATAATATACAAGGTGGAACACCGGGTCAATATTATCATTTATCATCGGCAAGTTACGCTCAGATGATAAATGGGACTGCAAGTTATGCATATACTGCTAGTTATATATCTTCCAGTAATATATTCGGGAATATAACTGCATTTAGTGCTTCGTGGGCATCGGCTAGTATTTCGGCATCTTATGTTCCTAATTTATATCCACAGACATATCAAGTGTCTGGTTCGTGGGCATCATCATCGATTAGTTCGAGTTATTTATTTGGTTCACATACCGGCTCTACTTTTGGTACGGCGAGTTATGCATATACTGCTAGTTATATATCTTCAAGTAATATATTTGGTAATGTAACCGCATTCAGTGCTTCGTGGGCATCGGCCAGTATTTCGGCGTCATATGTTCCTAATTTATATCCGCAAACTTTTCAAGCATCGGGGAGTTGGGCAAGCAGCTCTTTAAGTGCAAGTTGGGCACAATCTGCATCAATTGCATCAACAGCTAGTTATGTATCTTTCAGCAATATTTTTGGTAATGTAACTGCATTTTCCGCATCATGGGCATCGGCTAGTATTTCTTCATCGTATACTTTAAAATCATATTGGAATGATATTACTAAAGAGCCATCTGGATTTCCAAACCGGACAGATTCCACTCTTAGTTATGACAGTGCTTCGGTTAAATTAATGATATCGGGATCGAACTGGAAGGTTTATTGTAATGGCAATGAATTTATTAAAAATAATGAATCCATTGTTATTTCTACACCGACCAAAGGACAGTTATATTATATTTATTATGATACGAATGGGGTATTACAACAAGCAGTAAGTGAATGGAGTTTTGTATCTGGAATTGCTTCCGTTTGCACGGTATATATTGGGGCAGGGGCGGGTAATGGATTTGTTTCGGATGAACGGCATGGGGTTTTAATGGACGGGATGACCCATGAATATTTGCATGAGACAATGGGGCCGAGGTATGCTTCTGGATTTGCGTGGACGACAACGACAGCTTCGCTTGGAAAATATGCAATATCAGCGGGGGAATGGTATGATGATGATCTTGAATTTAAGACTACCACTATTTTAAGTAGCAGTTTGATGGCATATTATTCGGGAGCGATGGTAGTATCTACAACGGAGACGAGTTCGATGTATGGGGGAGGAACTGAAAAATATAATAACACTACATTAGGTACATTGGTAAATATTACGGGGGGTAATGCTGGGTGTTTCTTCATATATGCTATTAATGGGATTAGCAACAATTTAGTATCGATATATGGGCAGAGGATTGACACTAGTGTTGCGAATGCTCGGACGAACAATACACCGGACACTTTAATATTTGGTAATTTCCCATTTCGGGAGGCGAAGTTATTATATCGTGTAATTGTGACGACGGCGGGTATTTCCGAGACCACGGATTACCGAACCGCACAATATGCTGGGTCTACATTTACACCTACGTCACATGGATCGTTGACTGGGTTAAGTAATGATGATCATCCGCAATATCTTTTATTAGCGGGTAGAGATGGGCAAGCGGCGGCTACGTTTACGGGATCTATAGTTGGCAGTTCTTCATATGCGACGAGTGCTTCGTATGTTCCGAATTTATATCCACAGACATATCAAGTATCGGGGAGTTGGGCAAGTAGTTCTTTAAGTGCGAGTTATATATCTTCCAGCAATATTTTTGGTAATGTAACTGCTTTCTCTGCTTCGTGGGCATCTTCTTCAATTAGTGCATCCTATGCTCCGGTTCAACCATCATACAGTGCGAGTATTTCTACACAATTCGGAACTAAACAAGATACCCTTGTAACTGGTAATACTTATTTTATTACATCCAGTTGGTCGATAAGTTCAAGTTATGCACCAAATCTTTATCCACAAACTTATCAGATAAGTGGAAGTTGGGCATCTGCTTCAATAAGTGCATCCTATGCAACGATGGCTGGAACAGCGAATGCGATTTCCTTTGTTCCTCTAACATCGACTAGTGCCTCTTGGGTATCTGCTTCCGTTTTTATTACAACCGCACAGACTGCATCTTATATTACATCTAGTAATATTGTAGGAATAATAACTGCTATCAGTGCAAGTTGGTCAAGTGCCTCAATTAGTGCATCATATGCACCGGTTCAACCAAGTTATTCTTCCAGTGTATCCACTCAATTTGGAACCAAACAGGATACTCTTGTAACTGGAACCACTTATTTCATTACATCAAGTTGGTCACTTAATTCAATAACTACATCTTATATTACGTCGAGTAATATTGTGGGAATAATAACTGCATTTAGTTCTTCTTGGGCTAGTTCTTCAATCAGTGCTAGTTACGTTCCCAATTTATATCCTCAGACAGAACAAACATCCGCTTCGTGGGCTTCTAGTTCGATTAGTGCAAGTTATTTATTTGGACCGCATACGGGATCGACTTTTGGAACTTCAAGTTGGTCACTTAATTCAATAACTACTAGTTATATTACTTCCAGTAATATTGTGGGAATAATAACTGCATTTTCTGCCTCTTGGGCATCTTCTTCATTGAGTGCTTCATATGTTCCTAATTTATACCCACAAACAGAACAGATATCATCAAGTTGGGCTAGTGCATCTATAAGTGCAAGTTATTTATTTGGACCGCATACAGGATCTACTTTTGGAACATCTTCTTGGTCTAACAATTCCGTAACTGCATCTTATATTACTTCAAGTAATATTTTCGGTAATGTTACCGCATTTAGTTCATCTTGGTCAAGTGCATCAATTAGTGCTTCATATGCAATAAGTGCTAGCATCGCTAATGCAATTTCTTTTGTTCCTATTGCTAGTGTAAGTGCATCATGGGTAAGTGCATCTGTATTTATTACAACTGCACAAACTGCATCTCATATTACATCCAGCAATATTTTTGGAATTGTAACTAGTGCTTCTTACAGTTTCTCATCCTCGTATTCATTAACATCTAGTTATTTGAGTAGTTCAGTTATGGGAAATGGTGTATATAATATCGTATATCTCAATAGTGCAAGTTATGCCGCATTAAATCCTCCTGTATCAACTACAATTTATGCGGTAATGTCCGAAAACTTTCGAGTTACAGAAATTGATGATTTAAGAATTACAGAAGATGGTGATATAAGAATTACACAATTAGGAAATATTGTATTATATTTAGGATTGAATCCGATTTCAAGTGGTGAGAATATTATATCTTGTTCGTGGGCATCTTCTTCAATTAGTTCCAGTTATTTATTTGGACCACATACAGGATCAACTTTCGGAACGGCATCTTGGGCAGTGAGTGCATCTTGGGCTGGTAATATTGCTGCTTCTGGATTTCCAACGATAATAGCATCAGGAAATTATAATACATATCCACAAGGAACAGATGTAATTATTATGACAGAATTAGCAACTATATCTAATACTGGGTTGTATAGAATATCTGATACTTGTAATACTTATTTAACTTCTGCCGCCGCCATTTACTTCACTCGTAGTGTTGTTTGGTCGGATGAGACAAATACTAGACGTACTAGAAATTCAATCCAGTTTCCTACTTATGCCATTGGTGAGAGACCAGGTTTTTATGGTAATTGGGCCAATGATGTTTTTACTTTATCTATATTAACCGGAACTAAAGTATCTATAACAGAAAGTTATACTTGTAACGTACAAACAGATGCCTTTCATAGTAAGATTGCATTGGAAAGATTATTTTAAATTATATGGAATACATTTCACTGAAATATATCTATTTATAAGAGATTACAAAAAATGAAATACGCCGAATTATGTCAAATACACGAATAAGCAATTTAAATGCCGCTGGAACAATCACTGGAACCGAATTGATTGAATTAGTCCAAACCGGTACGTCAGTATATTCTACAATCAATAGTATAGCATCTACTACCACCGCCAGTTTATTGGGCGGTAATCCAAATGAATGGTTTATAAAAGATGATATAACTCTGCCAGCTTTTGCTACCACTAATTCACAATCAATGGTCGTTAATAGTAATTTATTAATTTATATAAATAACAAACCGTATACATTTACTAGTGCTAGTAGCACCATTATAATGCCCGCTCTAATGCTCGCTGGAAATGATTATGGTATCTATGCTACTACCGCAAGTACTTTAATCGCTACCTATACCAATACCAGTTCCATTGAGTTAGGTGGTTATACTGCTCCTGCTGGATACGATGCCACTAACTCCAGATTAGTCGGCGGCTTCTACTTCGCTCATTCTGGCAGTGCCCCACTGTCAATGATCAGTAGATCTAGATCTGCAGGCGGTGCTGCAGCCTCCGCTTCAATCTCTATGAGTAGTGCTGCTCATGGTTTAGTTACTGGTGACTATATTGATGTAATATTGATGACCGATTTAACTTATAATACCACAAATATTCCCATCACCGCAAGTGGAACAAATATTATATTCCCAAGTTCAGGAACATCCGAAACATATGTCGGTGACACTGCCGGTAAAGTATACAAAATAAATAATCGGGGCATCATTAATCAATATAGTATCTGGGATCTAAAATTCAAACCAAAATGCCCAGATCCCCGTGGTATGATATTAGTTAATGATTCCTTCTGGGTTGATATCTGGCTAACTGGTAATAACTATCTAACCAGTGGAACCAGCAGAAAAGGTGAGAGAATTGCGGATGGTCAAGGCGGTGTATCGTATCCTCTAATTTCAACAAAAATGGGCGGAAATGGTACATCTAGATACGCAAACTGCACTTGGTTCACCTCAAATGAAGTACTTGCTCACTGGGGAAAGAAACTTCTGAGTTATGCTGATTTCTGTGTTGCTGCTTTCAATGGAACAACAGAGAATGGATCATATGGAACAGATAATCAGTATACCTGTAGACCTCCTGGTGCAATGTATACCAGCAAATGGGGAATGGAGCAATCCTATGGAATCATGTGGATATGGGGTGCAGATTTGAATTTTTATTCGGGAACAATTAACTATGATTGGCAGAATACTACTGAAGGCAGAGGTTATATGTACACAACATCCACAGGAACGATTGCAGGTATATACGGCGGCAGTTGGAATGATGGTGTTGCTGGCTCTCGTAGTTCTTATTGGCATGATTATGTTTGGGATAGCAACTACAGTATTGGGCTGCGTGGTCGTTGTGATCATCTTGTTGTTCCGTAACGGAGCGGAAGCGAAGTGGGAGGAACAACAGTAGCATTTCTGGTAGTATAGAAGAAAAATTTGGTATAAATAAAAATAAATAATATGGCAACGAAAAAAATAAGTGAATTAAATGTAGCTGGTACTATTGGTGGTAATGAGATGGTGGAATTGGTACAGAGTGGATTATCTGTACGATCTACAGTTAGTAATATAATAATTACTGCCAGTGTAGTGAACGGTAATACCAACAATTTTTTTGTTAAATTAAATTATAAAACGCCAGCATTTGCTACTAATAATTCTCAATCAATGGTGGTAAATAGTAATTTATTAATCTATGTAAATAATACCCCGCACAATTTTGCCAGCGGCTCTTCTATCACCATGCCCGCCACTATGCTCGCCGGAAATGACTACGGTATCTATGCCACCATCGATAATACCCTGATAGCTACGTATACCACTCCCAGTTCCGTGACTCTCGGAGGTTATACCGCTCCTGCTGGATATAATGCCACTAACTCCAGATTAGTCGGTGGCTTCTACTTTGCCCATTATGATAGCTCACCGCTCTCAATTCTCGGAAGATCTAGATCGTCTGGTAATTCTTCAATCTCTATGAGCAATGCTGTTCATGGTTTAGTTACTGGTGACTATATTGATGTAATCCTAATGACCGATCTAACTTATAATATCGTAAATGTTCAAATTACTGTGAGCGGTACCACTATAACTTTCCCAAATCCAGGATCAAATGAATCATATACCGCAGATACCGCCGGTAAAGTATACAAAATAAATAATCGGGGCATCATTAATCAATATAGTATCTGGGATCTAAAATTCAAACCAAAATGCCCAGATCCCCGTGGTATGATATTAGTTAATGATTCCTTCTGGGTTGATATCTGGCTAACTGGTAATAACTATCTAACCAGTGGAACCAGCAGAAAAGGTGAGAGAATTGCGGATGGTCAAGGCGGTGTATCGTATCCTCTAATTTCAACAAAAATGGGCGGAAATGGTACATCTAGATACGCAAACTGCACTTGGTTCACCTCAAATGAAGTACTTGCTCACTGGGGAAAGAAACTTCTGAGTTATGCTGATTTCTGTGTTGCTGCTTTCAATGGAACAACAGAGAATGGATCATATGGAACAGATAATCAGTATACCTGTAGACCTCCTGGTGCAATGTATACCAGCAAATGGGGAATGGAGCAATCCTATGGAATCATGTGGATATGGGGTGCAGATTTGAATTTTTATTCGGGAACAATTAACTATGATTGGCAGAATACTACTGAAGGCAGAGGTTATATGTACACAACATCCACAGGAACGATTGCAGGTATATACGGCGGCGGTTGGACTGATGGTGGTGTTGCTGGCTCTCGTAGTTCTTATTGGTATGATTATGTTTGGGATAGCAACTACAGTATTGGGCTGCGTGGTCGTTGTGATCATCTTGTTGTTCCGTAACGGAGCGGAAGCGAAGTGGGAGGAACAACAGTGGCATTTTTTGTGATTTATTATGGATGAAAATATAAAACAACTTGAAATTATTGAAAAATACGAAGAATTTGTTAATTATATTTATCCAATTTGTATAAATATTCCTAAAGGTGGGCATGTAACATTGAGGAATAAGATGACCGAATGTATATTTAACCAAGTGGAATTATTTGTACAAGCGAAAAAATCTAATCAAATATCAAAACTTTACTTAGCAGATGCGGGATTGGCTCTGTTGAGATTTTATTTACGGTTTCTGGTTCACCCAAACCGAAAACTTATAAGCAACAATCAACATAAAGTAGCAACATTGCATTTGTGTGAGGTTGAGAATATGTTAAAGGAATGGATAAAAACTATGAAGCCGTGATGGGTTGATTGTGTAAAAAACGGCGGCAATTGGAATAATGGTAATATTGCTGGCTCTCGTAGTTCTAATTGGAATAATTATGTTTGGAATAACAACAACAATATTGGGCTGCGTGGTCGTTTTGTGACGATACGATGTATTTTTGGAATTTTTTGTTTCTATATGATTACGGTTATATAGACAAGACCAATAATTATGTTTGAGAAATAACAACAAATGGTCAGCATAATCATCCTGCGATAAGCAAACAAATAACGGGCAAATTGTGGTGAATAGTAGAGGGTGAACTCAAATTTCACCACAATTTATTTTCTATGGGTAAAAAATATAAAAATCTAATACATTTGGTGGTAGATGACGATAATTTACGTAAAGCATATGAACAAGCAAGAAAAAACAAACGATATAAGAGAGGGGTGTTAATATTCAAGGAAAGATTGGAATATAATTTACAACAGATCAAAAAAGAGATTTTAGAAAAAACATATAAAATTGGTGCATATAAAGATTTTACGATATATTATCCAAAAGAAAGAAAAATCTCGGCTCTACCATTCAAAGATAGAGTAGTTCAACATGCATTATGTAATATTATAGAACCTATATTTGATAGATATATGTTTTCCTGTAGTTATGCTTGTAGGAAAGGAAAAGGAACGCACCGATGCATGATGAAAGCAAGGGATATAATCCGTGCGGTACCAAAAAATAAACCATTGTTCTTTCTAAAAATGGACTTTAGAAAATTCTTCCCTTCCATAAACAAAGAAATATTATATAAAGAAATAAATCGAAAAATAAAAGATAAACATATCATGTGGTTATTACATCAAATAATACCACCTATTGGAAATGGGCTTCCTATCGGTAATCTAACCAGTCAATTATTTGCCAATGTTTACGGAACTATTTTCGACAGATATATAAAACAATTTCTGCGAGTAAAACATTATGTCAGATATATGGATGACACCGTTATTATATCCACCGATAAAGCATATCTTATATCAACTCTCCAAAAAATAACGTGGTTTATAAAAAATATATTAAAATTAGAATTCTCCAAATGGTACATAGAAAATATTAAAAAAGGACTTAATTTCGTGGGTTATAGAATATTTAGATCTCACATTCTTATCAGAAAATCGTCAGTGGTTAGATGTAAAAGAAAAATTCAATCCTATTTATACCACGAGAAGTACAAAGAATTGTACAGATCGCTAATAAGTTGGAGTGGACATATTAAATGGTCAAACTCATACAATTTAGGACAACATATAGAAAGACAAATACAATTATGGCAAATGAATTAGGAAATATTACAACGTACAACCTTTTGAAATCAGAAGGTGAATTATGGCAATCCGCCGCAATAGCAGCAATGAAAGCTGCGGTAAACATAAAAAATGAAAGTCCAGAAACGCAAAGACATACCGAAAGAATGCAATGGGCAGGTAATGTATTATCAAATCCGGATACTTGGGTAACCGCTCATAGATGGGATATCATACAAAATCCTACTATCGCAACTAATGGACATACTTCAACTGATAGTGATATCGAATATGTCGTGGCTGGATTGGTGCCGGTATAAATAATTAAAACTATCAATTATTCAAAAATTCCAAATATATATACTTATAAACGATGAACTATAATTCGGTTCAGAGAAAAACTTAACTAAGAAAGATATTAAATCTATGGCAGAAATTAAAGTCGAAAAACAAACAGTAACAAGCATGTATCCAATTCAATATAAATTCACTACCTACAAAACAGTGAGCGATATTAATGGAGCCGAAGTCCAAATTGTAGATACTACCGAAATTCGAACCACTGCGGACCTGGAATCTGAAATAACCCAACTCAATTCCCAAGTCACTTCCGTCCAAGCCAGAATTACCGCCGTTCAAGCTAAACAAACACTGATCGCTGATCTGTTAGCCGAAGAAGTTACTCCCTAATCAGAATTAGAATTAGGTGCCCATCATGAACCCCGTATTTTTATGAATACGGGGATTTTTGACGTACATTATTAATATTTTTAAAGAGGAATATGATTGGTGGGCGACTTTCTGTTCCTTCTCTATATTTATGATAGAGAATAATATATTAATATGTTAACCGATGCCCCAAATAAATTAGAGTCAGTTTGGATACAACGAAACACCGGTAACCAATTTTATGAGCAGATTAACATTTCCGGCTCAGATCTGCTTATATATCACTCTTCCAGCGGAGAATTACAAGCCGATAAAATATCCGTTTTTATGGCGAAGTATGCGCCATCCGCTACCACTTCATTAAGCGCATCATGGGCTTCTTCTTCTCTCAGTACTAGTTATATAGCATTCGATGGTAATAGACCGATATCTCGGAATGATCCTAACTTTTTCGGTATTAATGTTGGTGGAAATAATATGACAGATTTTTTAACTAATTTTTTCTTCCCGTTTTTATCAGCAACGGTTGCAATTAATTCAGTTGGACCCTATTTTGAAATTGGGACTAGTCAGAATATTACCATAAATGCATCCGTTACTGTTAATCAGGAAACTATATTTGGGAGCGGTAGTATATTAAAAGATGGATTAATTGTTTTAAATTCAGCTACTCCTACTGCCGGATTTTCATATGCTGACACCGGAGTTACTACCTATCATTCATATATAGCAAAAGTACAAACCGATAATAACGGTTCTCCTACGTTAATTCAATCAAGTACACAAACCGCCACTTTTATTTATCCATATTTTTATGGCACATCAACAAATCCGGCATTATCAGGAACTACACTCTATACCACCCTTACTAAAGTGGTTGCCCCATTGGGTAATCCACAATTAAATTCAATTGCGGAAGTAACTGCAACTTATCTTTATTTTGCCTTTCCTGCCACCCATGCGGATGCAATTGACGCACTTGATCCTAACTTATTCCATGTTTTAACCGCATATAATAAAACCACAGTATCGGTTACTAGTGTAGGATTAGTCAGTAATTGGACAACAAATTATACAGTTTACCGTTGGTCAACGATAGCGAATTTCAAAGGAACCTATACGTATACTTTTTAATGAAAAATCACCCGTAATAAAGATATTCTATGCCAATCCCGATTTCAACTTTTTTCGAGTTAAGTACCGAATTACCCATTGATAATAGAATTGTTGCGGCTAATATCTCTATAAGAAATGCGATCACAGATACATGGAGATTTGAAGGATTGCATTGTTATGTAGTCGATGAACAAATAAATTATCAATTACAAGGCGGTATTTTAAATACCGATTGGGTTGTTTTAAATGCAGGTGGAACTGCGGAATCCGCATCATGGGCTAGCAGTTCTTTAAGTTCAAGTTATTTATTAGGATCACATACCGGTTCTACTTTCGGTACAGCAAGTTGGGCAGTATCCGCTTCATGGTCTCCTGCTCAACCATCTTCAACGGCAGAATCCGCATCATGGGCTAGTTCATCTATCAGCGCCAGTTATTTATTCGGTCCACATACCGGTTCTACTTTTGGTACTGCAAGTTGGGCAGTATCGGCTTCGTGGTCTCCTAGTCAACCATTTTCAACAGCAGAATCGGCATCATGGGCAAGTAGTTCTTTAAGTTCAAGTTATTTATTTGGTCCACATACCGGTTCTACTTTTGGAACCGCATCATGGGCACTTAATTCGTTAACGGCTAGTTATATTTCTTCCAGTAATATCACCGGCGATATTACTGCGTTTAGCGCCTCATGGGCATCGAGTTCAATTAGCGCATCATATGCATTATCTTCATCCTGGACAATTAATGCGAGTACTGCAAGTAATTCTTTAACGGCGTCATATCTTACTCCTGAAAATAATTACACCGTTCATAATTTAGATATTACTAATAATCTTACGAATGGAACGGGATCAATTGCAAACAGTCTTGTTTCTCATGCGGAAGGTTATTTTACAATTGCAAATGGGTATGCATCTCATGCGGAAGGAGATTCTACTACAACCATCGGGATATCTTCTCATGCGGAAGGCGAATCTGCCACTGCAACCGGTAATTTTTCTCATGCCGAAGGTAAAACCACCAATGCAATTGGAAATTATTCCCATGCAGAAGGTCAAAACACACAAGCATATAAAGATTATTCTCATGCCGAAGGTTATGGCACATGGGCAAGCCAAATATATTCTCATGCGGAAGGCAATTCTACCGTAGCAATTGGAACCGGTTCGCATGCCGAGGGCGACGTTACAACTGCGGCTGGAAATTTTTCTCATACCGAAGGAGATTCTACTACTGCAAACACAAACCATTCTCATGCGGAAGGTTCATTTACTATTACGAATGGAGTGGCGTCTCATGCCGAAGGAGAATCTACAACTACAGATGGACATTATTCCCATGCCGAAGGTGGTTCTACAAAAACATTCGGACCGTATTCCCATGCGGAAGGTTATAATACAATTGCACGGTCATGGGGGTCTCATGCCGAGGGTGCTTTTACGATGGTGTCTGAAATTAGTGACGGAGCACATGCGGAAGGACTAGAAACAACTGCATCGGGACAAAGTTCTCATGCGGAAGGATTTGGTTCAGTTACAACCACAAATTTTTCTCATGCCGAGGGCGATCATACTACTGCGAATGGCCAAAGCTCTCATACAGAGGGTAAAAATACAATAGCAAATGGAAAGAGTTCCCATGCCGAAGGTTATTTTACAATTGCCACCAATGATTTTTCCCATGCGGAAGGTATGAACACGGAGGCATATGAAGAGGGTTCTCATGCGGAAGGAGGCGGTACATCTACACTGGGAGTTGGTTCTCATGCGGAAGGCGCTTCCACAACTGCAACTGGACATTATTCTCATGCGGAAGGTGATACTACATATGCAAATGGAGCGGCTTCTCATGCGGAAGGTGGATCTACATTCGCAAATGGAGTTAGTTCTCATGCGGAAGGTTATTATACAACTGCAATTGGAGATTATTCCCATGCGGAAGGTGGATCTACATTCGCAAATGGAAATTATTCTCATGCAGAAGGTTATAGTACAACTGCAACTGGAGAATTTTCTCATGCGGGAGGTAATAATACAGTAGCATACGCTAATTATCAAACAGTCGTAGGACGATTTAATATTGCTAATAACAGCACCGATTTATTTGTAGTTGGCGGTGGTGCAAATGATGCAAACAGAAAAGACATATTAAAAGTATCTACCACCGGTGTTATTGTAAATGGTGGCGTCACTTCTTCATTATTTGGAACCGCATCATGGGCACTTAATTGTTTAACTGCGAGTTATACTTCTGCCAGCAATATTACCGGAAACATTACCGCCTTTAGTTCTTCCTGGGCATCAAGTTCATTGAGTTCTTCCTACGCCTTATCCGCCTCTTATGCATTATCGGCATCGTATGCATTAACAAGTAGTTACGCCAATTCAGCTTCTTATGCATTATCTTCATCTTATGCATTAACTGCGAGTTATATTTCCAGTGCATTTGCGATCGTAGGAACAGCATCTTATGCTTATAATGCGGGGACGGCATCATGGGCATGGAATTTAATTGGAGGATTACCGTCAATAGAATCGGCCTCTTGGGCATCATCGAGTTTATATTCTATTGGAGCAATTTATGCATCCAGTTCAATTAGTTCCAGTTGGGCATCCTCATCGATTAGTTCGAGTTATTTATTTGGATCACATACCGGCTCTACATTTGGAACTGCAAGCTGGGCATTTAATGCTTTAACGGCTAGTTATATTTCTTCCAGTAATATTGCCGGAAATGTTACCGCATTCAGTGCGAGTTGGGCATCTGCTAGTATTTCCGCAAGTTATTTAAATGGATCACACACTGGTTCTACCTTTGGGACTGCAAGTTGGGCAGTATCCGCTTCATGGGTAAGTGCCTCTACATTTATTACAACAGCACAAACAGCTTCATATGTATCTTCCAGTAATATTTTCGGTAATATAACTGCATTTAGTGCATCTTGGGCATCATCTAGTATATCATCCAGTTATTTATTTGGACCGCACACTGGTTCAACATTTGGTACATCGTCTTGGGCAATTAATGCTACTACTGCATCTTATATCTCTTCCAGTAATATTTTCGGTAATATAACTGCGTTTAGTGCATCATGGGCCTCTTCTTCAATTAGCGCAAGTTATTTATTAGGATCACATACCGGTTCTACTTTTGGTACCGCATCATGGGCACTCAATTCATTAACAGCAAGTTATATCACATCGAGTAATATTTTTGGCAGTGTAACCGCTTTTTCCGCATCATGGGCAAGTTCATCTATTAGTTCCAGTTATTTATTCGGATCACATACCGGTTCTACTTTTGGAACGGCATCCTGGGCACTTAATTCATTAACGGCTAGTTATATTTCTTCCAGTAATATTGCCGGAAATGTTACCGCATTCAGTGCGAGCTGGGCATCATCCTCTATCAGTGCGAGTTATTTATTTGGGTCGCATACCGGCTCTACCTTTGGAACGGCATCCTGGTCAAATAATTCAATAACCGCTAGTTATATCACATCGAGTAATATTTTTGGCAATGTAACTGCTTTTAGTGCATCATGGGCATCAAGTTCAATTAGTTCGAGTTATTTATTTGGTTCACATACCGGCTCTACTTTCGGCACTGCCTCTTGGGCAATAAATTCCTTAACGGCATCTTCCGCCGATTCTTTTTTTGTAAGAAACGATTTAACCGTGGGCGGCATATTGCGGGCGGGACAAATTAGTAGTAGTTTTATTTATATCACTTCAAGTTATTTGGTAGTAACTGATAATATTCTTACATTAAATGCACAGACACCGCACATGCGATATGCCGGAATTGAAGTGTGGGATTCGGGATCGACAGATCAGATGGCAAGTATATTATGGGACGGTCAGAATAATTACTTTTTTATCTCATCCAGTGATGCCGGTTACAGTAGGAAAATTATTTTAGGTCCAACCGGTGAGGTAGATTTAACAACCGGTAAGATACCAGTGGCTATAGAAGGAAATAGTATTGGTGATAGTATAATACAACAAATTGGATCAGTAATTACTATCACGGGTAGTTTAGTAGCCACATCAGTAACCGCTTCATTATTTGGAACCGCAAGTTGGGCATTAAACGCTTTAACAGCGAGTTATGTATCTTCCAGTAACATCGCCGGTAATGTTACCGCCTTTAGTTCGTCGTGGGCATCGTCAAGTATCTCAGCAAGTTATTTAAATGGATCACACACTGGTTCTACGTTTGGAACCGCATCTTGGGCGAATAATGCTTTAACCGCATCTTATATTTCTTCGAGTAATATTACCGGAAACATTACCGCATTTAGTTCTTCTTGGGCATCAAGCTCATTGAGTTCATCGTATCCATGGTTTACTACGGGAAGTAATATTGCGTATGTCGGAGGAAATGTTGGTATTGGGATTGCTACACCGGTAGAAACATTAGCAATATATCAACCTATTGGTTCGAATTCAAGTCTATCATTGGCGGATGGAGATGTTACACATGGAGTAACAACATTAGCAGGAACAAATGTTTGGTTATTAATCAATGAACACACTACAGATAAAGGCGGAGCACAATTAATTGGATTTTCGGATGCTTCGGATAATCCGGCATTTGAAATAAAAGGAGTTAATACTACAGATCCGGATGTAAACATACCGGCAATTGTATTAGATGGATATAGTGCCAATGGAACTGGAGTTAAAGCATTGGCGGCAACTAAAACGGTGGTACAGCTTCAGAACAATGGAGTTGCGCTTTTTAGTCTTTTAGGAAACGGTAATGTTGGCATAGGAATTACTAATCCAATAAACAGTTTGGATGTAGTAGGAAACATTTCTTGCAGCGTAATAACCGCCTCGTTATTTTATGGCACTGCCAGTTGGGCTCTTAATTCTAAAACAGCGAGTTATATTTCTTCCAGTAATATTTTTGGTAGCATTACCGCATTTTCTTCTTCATGGGCTTCCAGTTCATTAATAGCAATAAGTGCAATCTATGCATCCAGTTCAATAACAGCTACGAGTTCGATATTCGCATCTGCGAGTTTATATACCACCGGCGCAATTTATGCGTCCAGTTCAATCAGTGCAAGCTGGGCATCTGCTAGTATATCGTCTAGTTATTTATTTGGATCACATACCGGCTCTACATTTGGAACATCATCTTGGGCTTTTAATTCATTAACTGCTAGTTATATTTCTTCGAGTAATATCACCGGCAATATTACCGCATTTTCTTCTTCATGGGCTTCCAGTTCATTGAGTTCATCGTATCCATGGTTTACTACGGGAAGTAATATCGCTTATGTCGGCGGAAATGTTGGAATTGGAACAACCAATCCAGCAAATATTATTGATATTTATCAGAATACAAATTCCAAACCGAAACTTTTGTTTACAAATGCATCAAATGGCACGGGGGCACAGAGTTTAATGGAGTTTGCGAATGATGTGGGTAATAGAGCGGATTTTGGAATGAATAGTTCCAATAAAACCCAATATGGTAATATTGAACCCGGTTTCGCATTTATGTATACGACTGCCCCTGGTTTCGCATTCATGGATGATAGCGCAGGGGGTAAAATAAGTTTTTGGATAGGTTCTAATATATGGAATTCGGCACAATTAACAATAACCGCATCTGGCGTTGGCATTGGTATCACGACTCCAGTAAATAAATTAGATGTAGCAGGTAATATTTCTTGTTCCATAATCACCGCCTCATTATTCTATGGAACTGCATCGTGGGCACTTAATTCTTTAACAGCTAGTTATGTTTCTTCCAGTAATATTATTGGTATAGTAACCGCCTTAAGCGCAAGCTGGGCTAGTGCATCAATCAGTGCTTCATATGCTCCAGTCCAACCAAATTATTCTTCGAGTGTTTCTGTACAATTTGGGACTAAACAAGACACACTTGTAACTGGAAATACTTATTCTATTACATCATCTTGGGCTTTTAATTCATTAACTGCTAGTTATATTTCTTCCAGTAATATTATTGGTAATGTAACCGCATTTTCTGCATCATGGGCATCTTCCAGCATTTCTTCTAGTTATTCCATAACTGCCGGAACGGCGAATGCGATTTCTTTTGTTCCTTTAACATCGACTAGTGCCTCTTGGGTAAGTGCTTCGGTTAAAATAACTACTGCTGATACTGCATCTTATATTTCTTCCAGTAATATTTTTGGTAATGTAACTGCTCTCTCAGCATCATGGGCTAGTGCATCAATCAGTGCTTCATATGCTCCAGTCCAACCAAATTATTCTTCGAGTGTTTCTGTACAATTTGGGACTAAACAAGACACACTTGTAACTGGAAATACTTATTCTATTACATCATCTTGGGCTTTTAATTCATTAACTGCTAGTTATATTTCTTCCAGTAATATTATTGGTAATGTAACCGCATTTTCTGCATCATGGGCATCGGCATCTATTTTTTCGATTAGTGCATCCTATCTATCGGGAGCAACTGCTATTATAGGAAATGGTGCAACCATTGGAGCAATATCTCTAGGAGTTCCAACTTTTTCATCTACTCAAATAGGATATGGATTAACTGGAAATAATGATAATTCAAGAACAGTTCAAGTAGGATATCAAGCCGGTTCGGATACAACCTCCGCAACTGACGCCGTTCAAATCGGGTTTCAACCGGGACAATTCATATACAATGCAAATAGCTCCGTTCAAGTTGGGGCATATGCTGGCAGATTTGCTACTACTTCATCAAATTCCGTTCATGTTGGACGTTCAGCCGGAGAAGGATCAACCAACTCGGAACAATCTGTTAAAGTGGGTGCCTATGCTGGCAAGAGTTCACCTACATCTATTAATGCCGTTCAAATCGGTTTTCGGGCAGGAGAATTAACTGGAGATTCCACTAACGCCGTTCAGATCGGAGTACTTGCGGGATATTCCGCAACTCACGCAGAAGGAGCAACCCAAGTCGGTGCTTTTGCAGGACAATATTCTAGCGAAATAAGTTTCTCAACTCAAATAGGATACCGGGCCGGATATGATGCAAAGTTAGCAAATTATACAACGTTTATCGGAGCATTCGCAGATGCATTCACTCGTTCATTGTCATTAGATGTTCAAAAAAGCATTGCGATAGGATATGGGGCAAAAGTTTCTGCTTCTAACACCGCTGTAATCGGAGGAACAATTGGAAGTGGAAACGAAGTTAATGTAACCATTGGCGGCACAACTGCTACAAACAGATTAGATGTAATTGGAAATATTTACTGTAATGTTATAACTGCCTCGTTCCATTTTGGAACCGCCTCGTGGGCACAATCATCTTCCGTGGCATTAACGGCATCTTATGTTTCTTCCAGTAACATTATTGGAACCGTATATTCTCTCAGTTCATCATGGGCATCTGCTAGTTTATATGCAACGGGAGCGATTTATGCTTCCAGTTCAATCAGTGCAAGTTGGGCATCAAGTTCATTATATTCATTGGGGTCGAATTATGCATCAAGGTCAATATCATCTTCTTGGGCATCTGCCAGTTTATATGCCATTGGAGCAATCTACGCTTCCAGTTCAATTAGTTCTAGCTGGGCTAGCAGTTCTTTAATAGCAGTAAGTTCAATCTATGCATCCAGTTCAGTAACAGCTACTAGTTCGATATTTGCTTCAGCTAGTTTATATGCGACGGGAGCAATTTATGCGTCCAGTTCAATCAGTGCAAGTTGGGCATCTGCTAGTATATCGTCTAGTTATTTATTTGGATCACATACCGGCTCTACATTTGGAACATCATCTTGGGCTTTTAATTCATTAACTGCTAGTTATATTTCTTCGAGTAATATTACCGGAAACATTACCGCATTTAGTTCTTCATGGGCTTCCAGTTCATTGAGTTCAAGCTATCCTTGGTTTACTACCGGAAGTAATATCGCTTATGTCGGCGGAAATGTTGGTATCGGCATTGTTTCTCCAGTAAATAAATTAGATGTAGTAGGAAATATTTCTTGTTCAGTAATAACCGCTTCTTTATTTTATGGAACCGCAAGTTTGGCATCATATTCTTTAAGTTCATCGGTGGCTACGGTATCGACTGGTCCTTATTATTTATTAATGGCAACGGGATCAACTGGGAATCAGCCATTATATATTGACAATGGGGTTACGTTAAATGCGGCTACGAATACCTTAACAGTAACGTCATCGAATGCCTTATATGCAATAACTGCTAGTGGAACTACACCGGGATTAAATGCGAGTAATAGAATTACCTGGACGGCGGGGGAGATGATATTTAGCAGTGGGGTGCCGTATAATCTTGAAGTGGCTCAATTATTGGCAGGGGGATCATGTTTAGTGAAATTGACGATACAGGGAGACGATGTTAACACGGGGACTCCATATACGTATTATGGAGAATTTATGGTATTGAGAGTTTATTTGGGGGCGAGTCCGCAACCGGGGTATATATTGCGGCAGATTTCCAGTCCGACCTGGGCGATAACGTCTACGATTATAGATCCCGGTGCTGGTACCCCTAATACATTACAAATATATAATCTCTCGTTCACAGTAAATCAAACGACAACTGCGAGATATTTAATGGAGAAGTGGTTGTTTGTGGGCAGTGGTTATGGAGTTTAAAATATGGCAAATATAACACAAGTAGTTGAAAACATAGCATATGGAACAGCGTCGTTGTATGGAACAGCCTCCTGGGCTCTTAATTCCAAAACCGCATCCTATATTTCTTCCAGTAATATTATTGGTAATGTTACCGCCCTCTCTGCTTCTTGGGCGAGTAGCTCTCTAAGCTCATCTTATCCTTGGTTTACTACCGGAAGCAATATCGCTTATGTCGGCGGAAATGTGGGAATTGGGACTACGAGTCCTGCTCAGAAGCTACATATTGAAAGCTCTACCAGTGCCACCTCTCAATTGCTTATTCGCAATACGGCAATCGCTTTTGGTAGTGGGTATTCATCTGCCTTATTATTCGCTCCGATTTCATCCTTTGGTGGGACTACGGAAGCGTTATCGGGTGCGAGTATTAAATCGATAACCAGTGATAACTATTCCACCGACCTTTTATTTAGTAATTTTGACCAAAATCGTGGAACTTTTGCGGAATCAATGAGGATAACAAGTATCGGCAACGTTGCCATTGGCACTACTACTTCGAGCGGACAACAAGTAACAATCAATTCGAATCAAGGAGGAGTAGGAAACGCCGCTCTTAAAATAATTTATAACAATAGTTCGGTTTTAGGTGAAGTCGCTGTATTAGCTCACCGAACCACGGGATGGAGCAGTTTATATGTTAGCGGCTCTGGAGTTAGTTTGGTCAATGCGGTTTTTGTAGAAGGAGATAAACCGGTTATACTCAATGCGGGCAATGTAGGCATCGGGACGACGACTCCGAACAACAAACTGGAAGTGAATGGTAATTTGTATGTGGGAGGTGGGTCTGGTGGGTCTGGGACAGCGACTCAAAGTGGTTTTCAAGATACCTATGGTGGTATTCGTTCTGCTCTGTTTTTGAGAAATAGTGCAGATTATGCGGCTAGCAGAGGGACAGGTATTGATTTTCAAAGTGGAGCAGGAGTCGCCAAAACGAGAATATATTCCCAAGCTCTTGATGCTAATCAAGATGGTTATTATATGGCGTTTGCTACAACTCCGACGGGTGGAACTATTGGCGAAAAAATGAGATTGAGTGCAACGGGTGGCTTGTCTTTGGGGACTTATACTGGCACAGACCCAGGGGCAGGGTCAATGATAATAAGTGGCAACGTCGGAATAGGAACTATTTCTCCGGTAAACAGATTAGATGTAGTAGGAAATATCAGTTGTAGTGTAATCACGGCCAGTTTATTCAACGGCATTGCCACTAATATAAGCGGTGGAGTTGCAAATTATATACCAATATGGGCCAGTGGAACTACTCTATCCAGTAGTAATATCTATCAAACCGGAGGTAATGTCGGAATTGGGACGACGTCACCGGGACAGAAATTATCGGTGGCCGGTGGGACTATGACTTTTTCGGCTGGTGGACTTTCCAATCCCGCTGTTGGTATTGGAAATACTCAAGCCGCTGCTCAAGCGGAACTGGCAGGTTTCTATACCTACGATAGTTCCAGCGGTTATCAGGGTTGGATTGGTGGTATTGCGGTAGGAGGAGAAGCGGGAGGTTGGGGAGCAAAAACTTTGAGATTTCAAGTTCCTGATGGTAGTGGAAATCCCGTTAATGCGTTGAACATTTTGGGAGGTAACGGATATGTCGGCATCGGGACGACGGCACCGGGGGCAACGTTAGATGTTTCGGCATTTTCCAGCATAAGAGGCCCCGAAATAAGATTGACCGACAGAACTGTTATTGCTGCTGCTAGAAACTGGGTCATCGGTAATGCTGTAGGAAATCTTTCATATGGCTCATTTGGTATCTCTTACGGGTCATCTCAAGGAGCTACCCCCGATGCAAATACGGCGCTTGCGATATTAAATAACGGCAACGTCGGTATCGGGACTACTAGTCCTGCGACAAAACTTCATATTTCTGGAGCAACAGGTGTCGCTTCTTCAATGTTATTAACTGATACTACGGACAGTGCGGAAATGGTATTCAGACCTGTTTCGGGAGGGGGTTTAATTGCGGTTACTGACCCAAAAGATATTTTGTTTGGAACATACTCTACACCTTCAGGTTTGTCGGGCTATACGCAGAACATGGTAATAAAAGGAAGCGGCAACGTCGGCATCGGGACGACGAGTCCTAGGGCGAAGTTACACGTTAGTACTGGAAGTATTCAATTAGAAGAAAATTATGGTATAAACTGGTTAGTGTCAGGAACTACTCGTCGCATGTTAGCCTATGCTGGAAGTAATATTTATTTTGGTAGTATAGACAACGATATTGCTACCAACAATTATTATCGTGCGGGTAGTACTGGCGTGCATATTTTCGAAACCAATGGGGGAGAAAAAATGCGTATCACAAATACCGGCAATGTCGGTATTGGTACTGACACTCCCGGTGGAGGATTAGACGTAAGGGTTGTCGGGGCGGGTATTGCTACTCAAAAAACGGCGGATAGCGTGAGACTTGGTTCTTCTGCTTCCGGACGAAGTTCAATTTGGTTGGATACTTCAAACACCACCTATACGTGGCGAGCTTGGTTTATAGAAAATTATCTCGGCGATCTCAATATCGGAAGACCAAGCCTAACTGTTATGACTCTTTTAAACGGAGGTAATGTCGGGATTGGGACTACTAGTCCACAGGCGTTGACAAGTCTTTCTGGGCTAATTGGCGCACCCGGTATAACAGATAAAGGGATATTACAAATTTATACAGATGCAACTACTCATCCTGGTAGTGCGGTAAATGTTGGTCTTAGTATTGGAGGCTATTTAGCATATCCGTATGGGATGTGGATTCAATCTATGGATTCAAGGGCTAATCAAAATACCGCTTACCCAATCATTTTAAATCCACTTGGCGGCAACGTCGGCATCGGGACGACGAGTCCCGGCAGTTCTTTACATGTTTATAGTGCTGGCACGACGGCTTTCATTCAAGTTGATACTATCGCTGCTAATACTTCACAATTTAGACTACTTAAAGATAATGTTCTTAAATGGGCAATATATTCTCCCGCTGGTTCAAATGATTTAAGATTTTATGATGCTGCGGATAGAGTTACAATTCAAAGTGGCGGCAATGTTGGTATCGGCACTACTACACCCGAAGCATTATTAACGTTGTCCAAAGATGCGGATATTGCCATCCGATTTAACACGACATCCGCCGTCACAGTTGCACGTAATTGGGCAATAGATGCATCAAGACTCGCTTATGGTGATTTAGCGGTAATGCAATCAACCGCTCTCGGAGGTGATCCCCTAGCAGCAGGAACTGCTAGAATGTATTTTGATTATTCAGGCTATGTCGGTATCGGGACGACGAGTCCGGAATCTTTGTTACATATATCCGGAGGAGCAGTAGATATATCTCCCGGCGCAAATGGTAATTATAATGAAGGCATACGTATTCATCCTGCTAATAATGATTATTCAACTATTGTAATAGGTGCGGTTTCTGGAGCAAATGGATCTGGAACCGGACAATGGAATTTTTTAAGATATCCGGCGGCAAATGGCAATATGTTTTCTATCCTACATAATGCCGCAAATGTTATGACTATGACGACAGGTAGTAATATCGGCATCGGGACGACGACACCAGTCGCTAAACTTGATGTAAACGGTACAATTAATTCCGGAACTGGTCATATATATTTATCTAGGAACCTTACTGATTTATCGGCTCGTCGAAACTGGGGATTTGTAACTGAACAAGACACTGTTGGTGATTTTAGTATTAGGGAAAGCACTTCTAATGTTAATGACCCCGCTTCTTCTAGGTTGACTATTTTAAGCGGCGGCAACGTCGGCATCGGGACGACGAGTCCAGGAGCGAAGTTGGAAGTTAATGGAAGCATTAATGCTAAAACTGCTGGTAGCAATATCATTTCTTCTACAGTATCAGGCACTGGTGTATATGCATCGGTTCAAACTGCCGCAGATACCGCTGGATTATACCAATGTACATTCGGTTCGACTTACGGCGGAACTCTATATGGCGGAGTTACGGGAAACAATCAAGTTGTCAGTGAAGTTCAAGGGGCAAGTAGTTATTATTTTGGAACGGTTGGTACTGCTCCGATTTATTTCGCTCCACAAAGAAGTATTGCAATGACAATATTAAATAATGGCAACGTCGGCATAGGAACTATTTCTCCGGTAAACAGATTAGATGTAGTAGGAAATATCAGTTGTAGTGTAATCACGGCCAGTTTATTTTTTGGTACTGCATCAAGAGCAACCAATGCATTGACAGCGGCATATGTATCAAATACTGGAGTAGTAATAGATACTACCGGAATGAATGTTAATAATGCTACCACCTATGGGGTTACTGGTATTAATTTCAGTTCCGGAATAACTTATGTATCCAGTAGTGGAATTATCTTTACTTCCGGTAATAGTTACAAAGATGGCGCTGCTACCGCTTCTTTATTCGGTACGGCCAGTTGGGCACTTAATGCCAAAACCGCCAGTTATATCTCCTCTACCAATATCTCCGGTAATGTCACTGCCTTTAGTGCAAGTTGGGCCAGTTCTTCTTTAAGCTCATCCTACCCCTGGCTTACCACCGCCGACAATATTTCTTATGTCGGCGGTAACGTCGGTATCGGGGTATCTGCTTTCGGAAGTACTGCGGAAAAATTATTGGTCTCCGGAACAACTTATAACGTAATCAGTGGCGTAGGAACTCTAGATAATTATTTACAATTAAATATTAAAAATAGTAGCGCCGGTGTCGCCGCCAGTTCAGATATAGTAGCAACTAATAATACCGGCAATGAAACCGGTAATTTCGTAGACTTAGGTATTAATAGCAGCGGTTATACTTCCAATGTCGTCGGATTACAAAATGATGGCTATTTGTATAATACCGGTAGTAATTTCTATATCGGTAATATAACCACTGGTAAAAATCTCTACCTGTTCGCAGGTGGAACCGCCGATACCGCCTCCGTAATAATAAATTCTTCTAAAAATGTCGGCATCGGTACAATTTCCCCAGTAAATAAATTAGATGTATTCGGTAATATATCATGTAGTATAATCACCGCTTCTTTATTTTATGGTACCGCTTCCAGAGCAACTACTGCTACCACCGCATTATCAAGTTCCACTGGGGTGTCTTCTGATAGTACAGATTATAATTTAACAATGGTGGCCGGAAGTGGTAATCAACCATTACTAGCAGATACACATCCAAGTTTAGTATGGAATCCAGGAACAACCGGAGTCGGTCTATTAAAAGTAGGTGGATTATTAAATCTTAGAGATCCTAATTCGACGACGGTTTTATATAGAGATACATATATAGAAGATGCGGGCGGTGCAATACGATTTACAACAAGCGGATCAACTTATACCACATTCGGGGTTACTGGAAATATCACTATTCCCGTAACCGCCAAATTAGTCGGAACATCCAGTTGGGCAGTAAGTGCCTCCTGGGCTCCCTCTGTAGCTGCTAGTTTATATGTCACCGGCGCAATCTATGCCTCCAGTTCTATTAGTGCATCATGGGCATCATCGAGTTTATATTCTATTGGGGCAATCTATGCCTCCAGTTCTATTAGTGCATCATGGGCATCATCGAGTTTATATTCTATTGGGGCAATCTATGCCTCCAGTTCTATTAGTGCATCATGGGCATCATCGAGTTTATATTCTATTGGGGCAATCTATGCCTCCAGTTCTATTAGTGCATCATGGGCATCATCGAGTTTATATTCTATTGGGGCAATCTATGCCTCCAGTTCTATTAGTGCATCATGGGCCAGTGCATCTATAAGCTCATCCTACCCTTGGCGTGCCATTGGAACAGATGTTTCTTATATGGGCGGTAATGTAGGAATTGGTACAACTACCCCAATAGGAGCAGATTCAACAAACCGAACCTTCCAAATCGGCGATCGGTTTGTAATTCAAAGTACTGTCGGCAATCAAACTACTATTGCAAATAATGCGTATTATGACGGAGGTTGGAAAAAAATAGTTACCGGAGCTTCAACCGCAGTTCGGTTAAATGGACTGGGTACCGCCGGAGATATTACTTTTACCACCAGTGCGAGTGCGGCAGGTGGAACTGCAATGAATAATTGGGATAGCACTGATATTAAAATGACCATTCTAAATGGCGGTAATGTCGGTATCGGACTTGCCAATCCAGGAGCAAAATTGCAAGTAGCTGGTAATATTAGACTACCAAATGCCGGTGGATATCTTGAATGGCTGGATGCGGGCGGCGGAGCTAATATTGGATTTTATGCTTCTGTCAATGATTTAGCATTTTATACAGCGGGAACTAATCGCATGCAAATTGATACTGCCGGTGGAGTGTCAATTGGAAATGATACATATGTAACCACAACCCCACCATCTAATGGACTAATAATCAGTGGTGCCGTTGGTATTGGTTCACTCGCCCCGGTAAATAAATTAGATGTAGTTGGTAATATATCATGTAGTGTAATCACCGCTTCTTTATTTTATGGAACCGCTTCCCGAGCAGTTAGTTCATCCTTTGCTATAACGGCATCCTATGCCTCAAATGCCGCTTCATCAACTCCGTCAAATGTATATACATTAGTTAATAATTCCGCACAAACACAATCAGTAAATTTTACTATGCCTTATATTGCAGTAACTGCCGGTGCTGGAAATTTATATTTTATTACCTCTTCAAATAGAACCGCCGTTAGCTCAACCGTAATATACGTCTCTGCCTCTTATTCAAGATTGTTACGCTGGAATGAAGACTGGCAATACTTAACTCAACCCCATCCCAATAGCCTAGCCGCCGATGAATCATTAATAGCAAGCTTTACTTGCTTCGGTACCAATGAAACCGATGTAATAGTAGCAATCGCCGTAACAGTATAAAAATAAAATAATATGTTTGGATCATTATCAGATGCCGCCTTCGTAGGAGAAAATGTATACAGTGGAAGTGTATTAGCTATCGATTTTAATTATGGAGTAAATCCGCCGGCAGTACAAAGAACTTTAAATGCTAATATTGTATCTAATACAGTTGATATTAGCAACGTTCATTGGAGAAGATTATATGCTACTAGATGTCCCAATCTTATATATCTGTTTGCGGTATCGTGCAATCTAAGTTATATAAGCATATTAAATTGCCCAAATATCGATTATCTCTATTGCGATATTAATAATTTAACGTCATTGGATTTAAGTTATTCAAAAATTACTACGCTCTCTGTTTTACTTTGCCACCACAATCAATTACAAGTATTAACATTAGGTAGTTGTTTAGTACAAGATCAATTGGAATGTCATAATAATCAACTCACTTCATTGGATTTACATACTCAAACCTCATTAATATATTTAAATTGCAGTACTAATCCACTGGCATCATTAAACGTGCATACGGCTTCGGCGTTAACAAATTTAAATGTACGTGATTGTTCTGCATTGAGAATCTTGGATGCGTATGGAACAGCACTAGATCAAAATATGATCGATATCGTATATGGAGATCTACTTTATAATGCAATAACTTATAATTTACGTGGTAATGGAAATGTAGATTTAAGAGTAGCCAATGCCAGTGTAACTCCATCCGCAACCGGTATAGGATATAGAAATACTCTAACAAGTACCTCATATTTATGGACTTGTATAGACAATGACAATTTTTGATATAAAATGTCAAATAATCATAAAAATAAGTTGTTTTTCCAGTTTTGAATAATACATATTCTTGGTTGAATAATCGATAACGATATTAGATTTTCCGGTGTAAATGCCGAAAAACAACTAAAAAGTTATATAAATTACTAGTTTAATTAAAAAATATGAGCGAAAAAATAAAGTTTACCACCGAAGAGCTTGCAGAAATCAAAAATTTGCAGGATAAATTTCAAGGAAAAGTCTTCCTGTTCGGTCAGTTTCGGCTAGAACGCATGCACCTATTGAGATTAGTCAAAGAATTGGAAACTCGGGAAACCAAAACCGAAGAGGAATATATCGCTCTCCAAACTGACGAAACTTCTCTGCTTGAGAAATTAATGGAAAAATATGGCGCTGGACAACTTAACCTCGCCGATGGATCCTTTACTCCAGAGAAAAATCTGCCTCCTACCCCAACCGCAACTGCACCGTAAAAAAAGTTCGCAGTGAATAGTCCTGCTTATAGCTCATCCATCAAGTGACGGGTGATCACACTGAATTGAGAATGCATATTCGATTCGGAAAAATAAAAATTATATAATTAATTTATCTTTCCAAAAATTGGTTCCTATTTATATTTAGTGAACAATTATAATATAAGGATCAAATATGCCTACAATCAATAATGGAGGATATACCCCCTCCCCCATCGTAAGTCCCGGCGTTTTTACAAAAGAAAACGACCTCTCAGGATTAGCCCAAGGTGTTGCGGAAATCGGCGCAGTAATCGTTGCCCCATTCCCTAAAGGACCAGGATTTACTCCGGTTATTGTAGAGAGTGTCGCCGACCTAGAAAGTCAATTCGGGGTCGCCGATGGAGTATACTATGGACCCTATACCGCCAAAGAATACCTGATAGAAAAAGGATTCGTCACCGTTTGTCGTGTCGGTGCTCTTACTGGATATGAACAGCAATTCCCATTCGTCATTTATGCTATCAAAGGCGAATGGACCCGAGCCATAGATGCCGGTTATACTAATTTCGACAAAACATGGCTCTTAAATCCCGTCTTTGTTTTAAATTCATGGAATACCGACAACACGGCGGCTCAACTTATAACTAATGGAACTTTTACTACCGATACCTCCGGATGGGATCATTCTGGAAATGGTGGCTTTAATGTCGTTGATTCATATTTAGTAATAACCGGAAGTGGTCTCGTAACGCAATCATTTGCAACTGCTTTAGATAAATCATATGATTTATATTATTCATTCATGTCAGGATCCGATACACATGGCGGAAATATTAAAATCGGAACTACTGCGGGCGCAAGTGATATTGACGATATTCGTGAATCCGGAGTTGGTCCTAATATTTGGGCTAACCGAACCGCTTCATTCGTTGCTCAAGGATCAACTACTTATATAGCTCTTACTAATGCCATTGTCGGAACTACATTATCTGCTAGTTTCGATAATATTTCAGTACAAGAAAAAAATCTTACTAATACATATGTCACCGGCGCTGTAGTATTTTCTTCCTCGTTTACCGTACAATTCGCAGATGTTGCCGGGTCAGCAAGTGCGCAAGCAGCAGGACATGGAACGGGAAGTTCAATGTATTATGGACAAAATGTTTATATTGGAAATGTTGCGGTAAAACTTCCAATATCTCAAGCATTAGCATGGAGAGATATTAGCGTCAATGTAGCGTCTTCTTCTATCTTAAACGAACTATTACAATCTGGATCGATAGTAGGTAATTTAGTCACAACTAACAATAGTATTACGGGCATCGGTGAACCGTGGAATAATCCTTTCGACCCCAACACCACTGGACCGGGAACTCAATTTGCATCATCTTCATACATCAGTCAGTCGTTTGGCGAATGTGAAGGCGCAGTATATAAATTGGATGCCTTAATTAAAGGTAGATTCGGAAAATATACCGGAGAATTCCAATCGAATGGTACTCCAACCTATAATCCGTGCGACGGAACTTGGAAGACAAATAATGCAGATTATAAAGTTTTAGCAGTTCTGGCAGATACTCAAAACTCTCCAGTAAATAGTAACTTGATAGCGGCTGGTTTTAATGGATCTACAATGGTAACTGCAAGTAATATTGCGGGTGCTACTGAAATTCCAATCGATTATAATTTAACCTTGAAATCTACGGATAGTACCGCTCCATACGGAACTTATGCTTTCTCATTCGATGCCGGTTCTACAAAATATATTACTACGGTGTTTGGAGATGATCCTACCGCCGGAAATATTGCAACTTATGCGGCAGGAACAAAACGAGAAGCGGCTTATACCTATAAAATATTCGAAAATACTATCCGAACCGTAACTGCCGATCCATTGCGATGGTATATTTCAGGAAGTGTATTGCCCGATGATACCTTCAAAGGTCAACCAATGAACTTCACCGATGAATTTTCATTGAAATTAAATGAAGGCGATTGTCAGTTCGGATTAACTAATGCAGCAACTCCTTGGGTTATTTCACAAGAAATTTCTCCTTGGAATGGCGGCACTCCAACTCGGTTCGTTCTTTTCCGAGTGCTCACAATGAGCGATGGAACGGATACTAATAGATCCTATAAGATTGAAATAAGTAATATCAAATTAGCCGGAACAGTCTCCGGAACGGATTGGGGTACTTTCACTCTTTCGGTTCGTGATTATAGTGATACCGATAAAAAACCACAAATCCTCCAGCAGTTTAATAATTTGACTCTTGATCCAGATTCTTCAAACTTTGTTGCTCGTAGAATCGGCGATAGATTCAATTTCATTGACTTCAATGGAAAAATTCTGGAATACGGCACCTATACTAATAACAGTAAATATATCCGTATTGAAATGAATGATATTCCGTGGCCTATTACAGCAGTCCCTTATGGGTTCGAAGCATACGCACTGCCAGTTGATAGTTCAGCGGGATATTGGTGCCCTCCAATGCGATATACTAAAGCATCAGTATATTCAGTTAGTCCCGGTAAATACCCATCTGGTATAAACTTCGACGGTGCTCCAACCGGTGCCGAAAATTCACTGGCAGCATTATATCCTACTTCATCTACTGGCGTAGGAACCGCTGAAGATAATAAACAGTATTTCGCACCACTTCCCCAATTCGATGGTAAAGGCGGAACCTATAGCAGCGTTGGACAGAATTCTAACTTTGCTCTGGATATGGATATTACTAATGGCGGAGTAATCGAAGCCCCTATTAATTCCGGAAGTCTGCTGGATGGAACAAATATCATTCCCGCAATATTAGACAGAGCCGTGGAATCAACTTACGTTAAAATGCGTAAATTCATATTCGGATTTCAGGGTGGATTTGATGGTCAATCTCCTGCAATTCCTATTAATGTTGGCGGAAATATTATCCCAGGTAATACCCAAGGACTTGATTGCACAAATATCAATTCAGCCGGATCAATTGCTTATAAACAATGTATCGCCGCTCTCGGAAATGCCGATGAATTCGATATTAACATGATCGTAACTCCCGGTGTTCTCTATGATAGTCATCCATATGTTACTACTCTAGTAGTTGATATGTGTGAAGCTCGTGGTGATTGTTTTTATATCTTGGATCTCTATGCCGATGATGGCAATCCCAGCGGTGGACAAATCGAATCAGTCATTAACTTAGCCGCAGAATTCGATACCAATTACGCCGGTGCTTATTATCCTTGGGTGAAAATCAAAGATACCAATACTAACAAAATCATCACCGTTCCACCCTCGGTTCTTCTTCCCGGTGTCTATGCTGCTAATGATAAAGTAGCGGGCGAATGGTGGGCAGTTGCCGGTCTAAACCGTGGCGGAATTCCTAAAGCAATCCAAGTAACTGATCGCACAACTCATGCAGAACGGGACGATCTCTACGAAGGAAAAGTTAATCCTATCGCCGCATTCCCCGGTCAAGGTATTGTAGTGTGGGGTCAGAAAACTCTCCAAGTTAAAGCCTCCGCTCTCGATAGAATCAATGTCCGCCGATTACTCATCGAAATCAAAAAATTCTTCGCCTCATCCGCAAGATACTTGGTCTTTGAACAAAATACCGCCGCAACAAGAAATAGATTCTTGTCAATCGTTAATCCTTACCTCCAAAGCATCCAACAAAGATCCGGTTTGTACGCTTTCCAAGTGGTAATGGATGATACCAATAACACCCCAGATTTAATCGATCAGAACGTATTGTATGGACAGATTTATCTGAAACCTGTGAAATCAGCCGAATTTATCATCTTCGATTTTAATATTTTAAGCACAGGTGCCAGTTTTGGTGCAAGCGCATAACACTGATGAACTACCCACCCGCTAAAGCAGGTGGGTTTCCCCCCCGAGCAATAGTTATAAAATCCTGACTTAGAAATGAGTCAGGATTTTTTCTGTCATTATAATAAATTGTGGTTTCTTTCTTTTTTTGATATATATCATCATGCACAATAACATTGTAACCATATATGCCATATAATCACTGTAATCAATGTAAAAAAAGATTAAAAAACGATGCAACTGAGAAGTTTTGTTCAATAACCTGTAAAACAGCTTATCAAACCTCTCCAGAAATATATTGTAAGTTTTGTAAAAAAACTATAGGAATATCATCATGTAATAAAAAACAGTTCTGTAATAATATCTGCGTCAACGAATATCAGAGGCAAATAAATAAAATTGAGCGAATGTGTGTAAATTGCAATAATCTATTTATCGTTCAAAAAAGTTCGCATCGTTATAAATTATGTTCTATAAAATGTGAAAAGGAATATGTGGCATCAGACAGAAGAAATGAAGCCAGGATGAATTCATTAACGCATAATAATCTAAAAAAATATGGGGTAGAATTCACACAGTCTTTACCAGAAATTATACAAAAATCACAAAACACAAAACAATTAAAATATGGAGATAGAAATTATAATAACATTAATAAAATAAAAGAAACTAATTTAAAAAAATATGGTAAAGAATTTGCCATGCAATTGGATATTATTAATAATAAAGCGATAGAAACAAAACTAAAAAAATATGGTACTTTAAACTTCAATGATAAATCAAATAAAACGAAATTGGAAAAATACGGAACTTTGAATTTTTATAATAAAGCGTCAAAAACGGTAAAAGAAAAATATGGAGTAGATAACATTTCACAATTGGATAGTAACAAAAAAAAGATGTCAGAATTACAAAAAAATCTTTTTTGGGAAAAGATATCCTTGGGAAATAGACTACAAAATAAAGCGAAACCATTATTTACTATCGATGAATTAAAAAAATCGGAATATAAAACTAAATATAAATTTCAATGTAACACTTGTTTAGTTTTATTCTCGGATCATTTAAATTGTGGTCATGTTCCCCGATGTCCAAATTGTTATCCATCATCAATAACAAAACCACACCGTGAAATTTTAGATTTTATAAAATCCATATATAGTGAGGAAATTCAAATTAATAATAGAAATGTATTAAATGGATTCGAATTGGACATTTATATACCGAAACTAAAACTAGCGATTGAATACAATGGATTATACTGGCACGGTGAGGTGAGTGGAGGAAAAGAAAGAAAATATCATTTAACAAAAACAATTAAATGTGAAGAAAAAGATATACAGTTAATACATATTTTTGAAGATGAGTGGTTTGATAAACAGGATATAATTAAATCGAAATTAAAACATTTATTGGGATGCAACAATGAGGTGATATATGCTAGAAAATGCATAATCTCCTCTATTAATTTTGATGTTAAAAATGATTTTCTTGAAAATAATCATTTACAAGGAACCGATAATTCTTCAATTAGACTGGGAGCATTTCATAATAATAAATTGGTAGCAGTTATGACATTTGGAAAATTACGAAAAGCACTTGGAAACAATAAAAGCGAGGAGGGGCATTATGAAATGTATAGATTTTGCATTGGAAACAAAAATGTGGTTGGCATTGCGGGAAAATTCTTAAATTATTTTATAAAAAATCATTCACCAAAACAAATCGTTTCTTATTCTGATCGTAGATATTCAAATTTAAATAAATGTTATTTATCTAAAATAGGATTTAATTTAAATAGTAAAACCGAACCGGGATATTGGTATTTTGATAAAACCGGAATCAGATATCATCGATTTAATTTTCGTAAGGATCAACTTTCTAAAAAATTATCTGTATTTGATCCAGACTTGACTGAATGGGAGAATATGCAATTAAACGGATATGATCGGATATGGGATTGTGGGAATTATAAATACATATGGAAACCGCCAATTTCAGATTGATCTAACATATCAAATAATGAACCACCCCTACGTCTTTAGCGTAGGGGTGAGTTCATAAGAATATGATCAAATTGCTTCACCGGTCGAATAATGGGCGGGTGGAGTGCTATATATTAATAGGTAAATTATTATGGATAACAAATACATTGAAAATTTAGGAATGGTGAGCGATATTGATGAAGGATTCGTGAATACCATGAAGGCTAGAGCAGCTTCGTTGGCACAAGGTTATCACAACATTAGAAGTAAAGGTAAAAAATCCGGTGTAAATATAGGCACTCCCGAATCCGCTAAATTTAAATCTTTATTTAGTGGATTTATAACAAAAGTGACGTCATTGATTAAAGAATTCGATCCGGTTATTCTTCCATGGAAAAAATACGCAATTCCTGCGGAAAAAGATCAAATAAATGCTATCAAGACATTGTATTCAGCTTTAAATAGTATCAATCTAAGCAAGTTACCTATTACCGAAGCCATGCCGTTTGCAAGTCTCGGAGTAAGAGCTAGGGGCGGTGTTCAAAACATTTTAGATTATTATAAAAAACAAATAGCATCTGCCTGTGGGCAGTTTAAAATAGATATTGCTATGTTAAATATAAACCCAGACGAGTATCTAAAAAAAATAGCGGATAGGAATGCCGAAGTAAATTCCGTTTTTAACGCTCTCACACCGATTATAGGACAATCTATTATCAAAAAACCGGCTCCTCCTGCGATCCCGGTTTCTACTGCTACGGATACTACTGCGTCTACTGCTCCTACTCCTGCTCCTGCTCCTGATCCTGAGCCTCCTACTCCTGCTCCTACTCCTGCTCCTACTCCTGCTCCTGAGCCTCCTGCTCCTGCTCCTGCTCCTGCTCCTGAGCCTACTGCTACGGTTCCTACTGAGCCTACTGCGTCTACTGCTACGGATACTACTGCGTCTACTGATACGGCATCTCCTGTAGCGCCACCCGCAGAAGAAAAACCAGTTAGCAGGCCAGGGGATTCATATAAACCGGATCAAAAAGATACTTCGACGGCTCAACAGAAATATGATTTATATATTAAATCCGGTTATACGCCAGCCAAGGCACTAAAAAATACTCAGATGAATTATCCTGATTTTTCTGGACCCGCTGCTCAAGCACCACATGTAAACAATCCGACGGAAGCTAAAAAAGTATACGAGTTGGCAAAACAAACGCTTGAGATTATTACAAAAGAGATGGCACCTAAATCACCTCCTGCTCCTGCTCCTGTTGAAATCAAGGAAGCAGAGGGGGACGGTGAGGATGAAACCGAATCCGACAGTTCCACTGCACCCGATGCGAAAATCGATAGCCTTCCGATGCCAAAAAAAATACAAAGTTATTATTCTAGGAATGCTAATAATGCGCTAGCTGTATTCGAAGAACGTGCGGAAAGTGGTAATACCACATGGAACATACGATGGAGATTCGTAAAAAAAATTGAAGGAAATTCAATTGACATTAGAGCGACAGAGGGGGAGAAAAGTAGCCTCTGGACACCTTTTATAACATATAGTGCAGACGATATATATAAACAAGAAGTCGCTACAGAATTTCTTCCAAATTTTGATACAATGGCATTAATTAAAAGAACTAATTATAAAATATTTAATTTTATAAAAGAATGGGAAACGCAGTCAGAGCCATTTCTTAAGGAGGCCGATAATAAAAAATTACAAGAAGTTTTTAGTGATATTTTAATAGCAAGATTACCAGACAACGATCGTGGAGCAAGAATTTTTAATAAAAACAAGTCAGATACTGCTCTCAGAGACCCTGCTGTGTCTCCTGAAACTACACCTCCGATACCTCCTGCTTCTCCATCTTCCGGAGAAGAAGATGCGGGAAGAAGTGCAGCGAGTTCTTCTTCAGATAAATCCTCCACAGTCCCCTTAGTTGACAAGAGTAAAATCACGAAAGCATCCGCTAAGACTGTCGAAAAAAAACCATCTACAAGTTCATCAAACCCTCCCGATGCTGAACTAGCAATAAAAAAAATAGCTCACGCCAATAAGATTCTTAAAACCCATGGTGTAAATGCAGACCCTTTTACGGAATTAAATAAAGTAGTTGCTTTTTTTGACGAACTTGGGACAGGGGAGAGGACACCCACATCCGTTAAAGCTGCATATGACAAAGCGATGGCACGCTCATCGAAACCCGTGAAAAGGGGTAAAAAGATTGAAGAGGGAAAAATAACCTACAAGGATTTTTTTAGTTGACAAATTTTCCTGTACATATTAGTACAAGTACTTAGTACAAGTACTTAGTACAAGTACTTAGTACAAGTACTTAGTACAAGTACTTAGTACAAGTACTTAGTACAAGTACTTAGTACAAGTACAAGTACTTAGTACAAGTACTTAGTATTTATATAGTAACTGTTTAAAACATAGAACATATATACTGTTTGTACAGTACAGTGTACAGAGAAAAATTAAAAAGTCAACTTATTTTATTTATTATCGAGTTTTTATATGCAAAGCGAACACGTAATTTTTTTAGATATGGACGGTGTGATCACGGATTTTGATACCGGGTTCAAGAAATTATCGGGGGGGTTGACTGGGGATGAATATAGAGCATTACACGGCAGAACCGAAGAAACTTCTCTTTTTTTATCTCGTGGAAACACATTCTGGGAATCATTGAAGTGGATGCCGGGAGGAAAAGAATTACTTTCATTTGTTTTTAATCATTTCAAATCAATTCGGATTTTGTCTTCTGCTGGAACTGGTACAGATTGGAATAGATTTAAAAAAGTTCAAATTGGAAAAATGACCTGGTTGGCTGAGAATGCTCCGTATATTCCTAAAAAACATATAATCATTGTACCTTTTGCAAGCCTCAAGTCTAGGCACTCCGGACCCAATCGTATTTTGGTAGATGATAAAGATACGACTATAAAGCAATGGCGCATAAGCGGTGGAGTTGGTATTCTTCATTTTGGTTCGACTTGGCAAAATACAATCAATGAGCTTCAGAAATATTCTGTCGGTAATATTAAACTCCGAGAAATCGTTGAATCAATCTAATCAATCTGTTTCTGAGTGATATTTATAGACATAATGAAAGCCGCCGATTTAAACGCCCTAATAAAAGAATGTGTTCAAGAAGTCATCGATGAAGAGTTTGGTGATGAAGGATGGATGCAAGCCGTTAATATCGCAGAAAGAGAAAATGAAAATCTCAACGTGAAAGATTAATTTTAAATATGAGAGATAAATTAACACATGCCATTGATGATATAATCAAAGAAGTTTTACTTTTAGAAGACCCCGATACGGTCACGGATCAAAGTGGGATGACAATCGTTCGACATGATACTCCCAATCAACCTGCTATTGCGTTTTTTTGTATTAATGATGAGTCAATTGGAAAGAAAAAGTTTTTCTTTTATCGAAATGATAATGGGAGCGCAGCTCACAATAAAATTAAACAGGATTCAACTCCTGATTTCCCAGATCCATGGGCGGGGAGTGATCGGTTTCTTCGTGGTCGAGCATGGACTAAATTAAAAATTCTTTCATTTTATTCGAGTGAACAAGAAATCCAACCTTATTTTAAAGAGATTGAAGATTTTTTCACAAGCGAGCTTCATTTAAATATTAATGAATTCAACGTTGATTTCGGTGGATCTTCGGAAATCGAAGGTCTTAAACCATGGCTGGGAAATGGAGTTGTTAAATCTGCTCCAAAACAATTAACTCCTGAACAGGAGCAAACCGTTAAAACTTTAAATAAACAAATTGCAGAATTACAAGCAACTCTTCATCTAAAACGGGACGAAGAAAGGGATGAAGTTGAAGATAATATTAGGATTCTTAAAACAAATGTAGCAGATATAACTGGAGAAAAGCCACCGGCGCAAAGACAATTATCGACATACGAACAGGCTGAATTGAATAAAATAGATCAATCTCTTGAGGATTTGTATTCCAGACTTGCAGCGGGAGTGCCACTGTTTAAAAGACGCCGATATGAAAGAATTATAAATAAATTACAAAAGCAGAGAAAACTCATTGTTCGTCCATCGAGAAAAGTGTATCGTCCGGAAATTGAAAAACAACGTGCAAAAGGAGGTGGCGGTGCATTGGCTAGATATGCTGGAAGTCTTCCGGCACTTCAAGAACAAATTAGACGACTTTTGAAAGAAGACCCCGATACAGTTTACGGTACAGACGGAACGGAATTGGCATTTTTTGGAGAAAATAGTCCTGCTATTGCATGGTATTGTATTGAGGATGCTAGCATTGGAAAGAAAAAGTTTTTCTTTATTCGGAACAATACGGGAGCGGCATATCACTCGGATATTAAACTATACGCAACTCCCGATTTTCCCAATCCATTTAATAGTAATTCAAACGATAGATTTCTTCGTGGTCGAGCATGGACAACAAAGATGATATGTTCTTTTTATGCCAGTGAAGATCAGATTCGTCCTTATTTTAAAGAGATTGAGGAATTTTTTCAAAATGAGTTAAATTTAAATATCAATGATTTTAAAATTGAATTTGGAACTTCAGCTAGAAGAGAAGGGTTAAAACCATGGCCGGGAAGTGTACAAACAACAAAATCTCTGATTTTATCTCCGGAAGAACAAGCGAAGGTTGATGAAATAAATAAAAAGATAGCCGAACTTCAGGCGACTCTTCATTTAAAAACGGGATCGGATAAAAAAGCGGTAGAAGATGAAATTGAGGAACTCGAAAAATCGATTGGAAAAATTAGTAATCGTGAAGCTTCTAAAGCTGCTTATAGAAAAACGGGTGCCGAGAAAATTGCTCCTTTTGAAAAAGGAGCCGGTTCATATGCTGGATATAAAGGGAGACTTCCTGCGATTGCGGAAGAAAAAGTTCAGATTTATAATAAAACTCTTTGTCCGGACCTCTGGCGGAATGAAAATAAATTAAATCCAGAAGTTAAAACTGCTTTATTGAAAATAGCTTTTGATTTTTATGTCGATACCGAGCTTAAATCTAAAGTTCAAGATGTTTGTCTATTAGGGTCCGGTGCTAATTATAATTGGACTTCTCAAAGTGATCTGGATGTTCATATTGTAGTAGATAGTGTCACGTTATCTATGCATCCGGAGAATTCAGAAAAATTCTTCCGCTCTCTTTCTGGTAGGTGGAACCTGGAACATGAGGTTAAGGTCAAAGGACATAAAGTAGAGCTTTATATTCAAGACGCTCAAGAAAATAATAGTGCTACCGGAGTTTATTCACTGATTCATGATGATTGGGTTAAAAAACCATCTCCGGAAAATATTAATGTAGATAAATTACTCATTCAAAAGAAATATTCTACGTGGGTTGAAAAAATTGATAACGCTATTAAACAGGAAGACGAGAAAATGCTCAAACGGATTTTAGATGGTTTGAGAGAATATCGGCAGGCCGGATTAGATAAACAAGGGGAATTTAGTTCGGAGAATCTTGTTTTCAAAATTCTTCGTTCTCGTGGCTATCTTGAAAAAATAAAACAATGTTATAATAAAATTTATGATAAAAAGATGACCGTTAAAGATTGTTTTGATCCAACTTCTGCTGGTCCAAATCCAGCCGCTACCGAAGGACAACCTCAGACCGGCACATTTTATAAAGATTTGAATAGTAAAATGAGAAAAATGGAAGAGGGAAAAAAATATGACGGAAATTCTAGATCTTGGATGGATTCCAGTGGTAAGTTTCATCCAACGGAAAGACATCTTATAGGAGCTAGAGAATTACTTGGAGAACCGAGTAAACCGTTAAGTCCCGGTGGAGAAGAAGATGATATTGATTATGATAGAACTGCATCTGCTTTATTTAATAAAGGATTTCTAAGAATAGCGGAGACTCCAAATATAATATATGCTACGGGTAAAGTGAGTTCTGGTCAATTGAAACTTTTAAAAGATAAAGCAATTGAACGCCATAAAAATTTAATATATAACGGCAAGGAGTTTAATTTTCAAACCGGAGATACGGTTAAGATTTATCAAGAGGTAACTCAGCGAGATATAAAATCCACATTACCAAATCGGGCAATCGATTTGACCGATATTCCATTTGACGAGTTAACAATGGATAATCTTATGGGTTTAAAAAATAAAATTGAACGTTTTTATAATGAATATATGAAACGTCCAGAACGAACCTCTGAAGAACAAGAAGGGATGCGGATTAAATTAAAGGCATTGTATTTGATTAAGCAAGAGATAAAAGACCGAAGTAAATTTATCAATAAAGGGTTGGAAGAAAGTACAATTGATTGGGTGGCATGGGATAAAGAAAAAAATGCTAATACAGTTTCCATTCCTATACCGGGAACGAATATGAGAATGGCGGCAAAAATGCGCCCTCCATCTCCCGGTGAAAAAACAAAATCGAAAATGGTCGGGTTTGGTGGAGACCGTGATCAGGCATATGGTAAATCCAGTGAACCGAGGCATTTTGAAGAAGGTTATGGGGCCGGTAACCCAGAAGAAGATAGATTAAAAATAATTAATCCGGATGGTTCTACCCGAAGATGGCAAGTTAAAAGTAAAAATGCTTCTAAAACTCCTAAAATTGTTGAAGAAATGATAAATAAGATTTTAAAAGAGACTTTTTTAGGTAAGCCAAAGATATAATTCACGGTTGGGTAAAAATCCATTTTGAATGACCGCAATCCCAGATTCTATCAAAACCATTATTTTTCATATTTTCCCATTCTGATAAAGAAGCATCGAATAATGGAAGTCTGTTTTTCTGTTTATGTTTTTGAAATTGCATTCGATTCATTAAATATTTATAATCTTTAGAGATATAATGATATGATGGCGGTGTATTACTTATAAAATGAAATCCTAGAATAGAATAAAGATTACCATCAAAGTATCTCCGATCGCTATAAGACACGATAGAAGTAGGATTATAAATTTTTACGAAATGAGAAAATAACTTACTTGCTCCGCCCGATATTATTGTATTTAGTTTGTTACAGAACCGTAACATTTCCCATTCGCTGGTTTTATCAAATCTGGAGGATTTGCGAAAGGTCATTAAAGATACTAGTTTTTCATCTGAATATAATCCTAGTTTTACCGTTGATTTATCCGCTCCTTGTAAATGATTCCCGGTGAGAAACATATCTTTTTCTTTGATTTCCACCGTTTTGATTTCACATTTTCTGGCATGTAATTTTCTAAGGTTAATGGGATCGTCTAATTTATTCCTGATAATAGATTTAATAATCTCCGGTTTGTCCCTCCATTCATTCTCAAATATATGAATAAGCGAGATTCCATGAGATAAACACCCTTTGGTTTTATTCAAATGATAGCTTTTAATGTGGCCACCCGCATTTTCGGAATGCCAATATAAACCATTAAGTTCAAATGCGGTATTTTTATCTTTAACTAAAAAATCTAGCTCCTTTCCATATAAAATCGTTCGGTCTCTTCGTTTTATTATTCCAACTGAACAGGCTGTGAGAAAATCAAAAAATCTGTTTTCTAAAGTAGGTTGCCGAGTTGGATCGCATTTTCCACAAAATAAATTATCGAGATTGTAAACGGTACTGTTGAAGATATATCCACATTTTTTACAAATAAATTTATAACAAAATGAAAAATGATATCCTTTGTATTCTTCTAAAGAAAACAATGGGGTAAGATTTTCCTTTTCACAAAATTCAAGCAAATAAGTATAATGAGCGGTTTTTCTCGCTTGTATTCGAGTTTTCATTATTTTATCCGATTTACATACGTTATCCACCCCATATCTATTTATACAAGTTTTTTTTGCTTTTTCTCGGTTTGTGTAATTCTCATTTCCATACCGCTCTTTTTTTGTCACTTTTACTTTATTATTATAATCTTTATGCTGCCCATACCATTCTACTCCATATTTTTCCATCATCGATTTTTTAAATTTCGTTTTTGTCTCTTCCATCTCCATTGGATGTTTTCCTTCATAATTATTAGCATACGTTGCTAATTGACTCTGTCGCATTTTTGCTAATACCGCAGTATCGTGATTGGCACAGGACTTACTACAAAATCTTTGGCGGTTTTTCCGATAGGAGATAGTAAATAGTTTATTACAAGTGGGACAGGTCTTATCAATTGTTAATGGATTTATTCTGGGTCTTGACATAATATGCCTTTGGTTCGTATAATGGTAAGTATTATACAAAACAATGAGGAAGTCAATATTTTTCCATATTTCGTATATTTATATTTGAATGAGTAAAGTGTCTGAACATATGAAAGCTCTATCCGAAACCAAATATTTAGGAAAATCTGTGGATAAGGGTCAGTTAGAATTTTTGGTAAAATGGAATCGATTAGGATTTGAATTTGAACCTAATTATCAGGTTTATACAGAAAAAGATTTGTTCTATATTGATGGATACGATAAAGAACATAATGTGGTTGTGGAATATGATTCTAAATATCATAACAAAACCCATCAAAAACAAAAAGATTTAATTCGGCAAAATAAAATTATAGACATTCTTAGCCGAAAAAATTCTGGCGGTATAACGCCGCAAATAAACAATGTAAGAATGTCTTAGAAAAGGCAGGGTAACTCTATGGCAGATTTATTAACTAATAATGAAATATTCTTTACAATGTATGAACCAAAAACACAGAACAGGTTCATCATGTATATTGACGGTATTCCGGCATTTCTTATCCGAAAAACAGATCGCCCAAAATGGTCTTCTGAAAAAATGACGTTAGATCATATTAACGTTCAACGTTATTACAAAGGAAAGACGAAATGGGAAGAAATTACTATTGAAATGTATGATGCTATCGTTCCATCTGCCGCACAATCGGTTTTTGAATGGTTCCGTCTATCGCACGAGTCTGTTACCGGGAGGGACGGATACATGGACTTTTATAAAAAAGATGTAATTATTAATGTGGTTGGTCCTGTTGGTGATAAAGTAGAGGAATGGAAACTTGTAGGAGCATTCCCTATTTCATTTGACGGCGGTACCCTCGATTGGACCAATGGTGGTGATGCTCTGCTTGCAACCTGCACTTTATCGGTGGATTACGCAATTTTACAATATTGATATATCTATCGTATTTTCAGATACTTATAACATCCCTACATCAGCAAAAAGATCGGCAAATTTCGCCGGTCTTTTTTTTTCTGAAAATTCTTGATACTTTCACGTCAATGGTATATAGTTATGTTTGAAACCAGAATGTGATATGTTAATTGATTTGGATAAAATAATAAAAGAGAATAAAAGTTGTTATTCTTTTTTCATAAAAAGATATCACAGAGAATTATATGATGAAATTTTTAAGTTAGATGGAAGCACTTTTTCGGAGAAGTTGTATTTTTACAAGCATGGAATTAGAGGAGTTTGCAAGGAATGTAGGAATCAGACACCGTTTATTGGAATAAATGATGGGTATCGAGAATATTGCTCGAATAGATGTGTAAATAAGAATTTAGAAATTAGAGAGCGTATAAAAAGTGGTTTTATAAAAAAGTATGGAGTTGACAATGTTTCTAAAGATATTTCTATAAAAGAAAAAAAGAAGCAGACGTTTTTTAATAGATATGGAGTTAGCAGTCCATTTGGGATTAAAGCGGTAAAAGAAAAGCGTATAAGAAATGCAAAAAAATATATTGATTGTCACCGAAGTTCCATTCTGTATCGTTTAAAAGAAGATCGGAGAAAAGCATTTATTGATCAGTGTGAGAATGGGGAGCGACTTGGATCTGAAATAGAGGCATTATTTGATATAGATAGTTTTACCAATATAAAAGACAGAATGTTGAAATTTAGGTGTAAAATATGTAAAAATATTTTCCATCATCATTTACAATGGGGAGTAATACCGATTTGTTGGCGATGTCATCCTAATTCCGGCTTTCAGGATGAAGTCACGGATTTTTTTCAAAATACGAAATTGATTGTGTTTCCAAATGTTAGAAATGTGATTCGAGGGGAATTAGACGTATACATTCCTTCGATAAAGTTGGCGGTAGAATGTAATGGTGTATATTGGCATTCGTGTAAAAGAAAGAATCAATATTATCATTTGAATAAAACTATACAATGTGAAGATAAAAATATAAAATTGATTCATTTGTTTGAAAATGAATGGAATGATGCTACAAAGAATCTATTATCATCGATTTTATCGGATAAATTTAATTTCGATGGAAGTTTTGAGGTGGATAGAAGGATTTTTAATAAAGTATTTTTTCAGAATAAAAAATATCAATTAGTAGGAGAAAGTATGCCGGAAAAGAAACTATTTGGTGGGTATGAATGTTGGGATTGTGGAACATTAAGTTTTAAATAAATATGAAGACCATTATATTGAATCTTATAAAAAGTAATAAAGATTCATTTGTTCAAATAATAAAAGCAAAACATTCGTTATTTTATAATGAAATAAATGAAAAGTTTTCTGGGGGTTCATTTTCAGAAAAAATTTATCAGTGGTTAAATTATGAATCAGGAGTTAACTGTGGAATTTGTGTGGAATGTAAGTCTTCCACCAAATTCCTTAATATAAAGGATGGGTATAGAAAATATTGTTCTTCTAAATGTGCGAATGTAAGTACTGCCAGTGTTCGATCTATAAAGATGACTCATGTTGAAAAGGATATTAATATATGGGAACAAAAAAAATGTGAACTATGTAATGAGGATTTTTGGGCATATAAAAAGAGGAATGGAAGGTTTTGTTCTAATAAATGTAGTGCTTTGTTTACTGCCAACAATAAAGAACGGCTGGAAAAAATTAAATGTACTAAATTAAAAGTGTACGGAAATGAGACATATGTTAATCCGGAAAAGGCAAAGCAGACTTGTTTAGAAAAATATGGGGTAGATAATGCTAGTAAGGCTAAAGAAGTAATTGTTAAAATTCAACAAGTTAATTTGGAGCGATATGGAAAGAAATGGTCATGGCAATCGGAGTCGGTTAAGGAAAAGATAAAGCAAACAAATCTACTTCGTTATGGAGTAGAAAATCCTTCTCAATCTTCTCATATTAAAGAGAATAAGATACAATCATATTTAAAACAATATGGAGTTAAAAATCCATTTCAGAATCTGACAATTAAAGAAGATATAAAGGCACACTATAAGGAGAAATTTGGAGTTGAATATCCTACTCAGATTGAAGAGGTTCGAAATAAAATAGCAGAAATTGTAAGAAAAAACAATTATAAATTGCTATGTTCTTCAAAGCGGGTATTAGATAATATAGAAGTATTATTTACGGTTGATGAATATAAAGGATCCTCGTCTGAGTTTTTATATTCAGTTAAATGTAAAAAATGTGGCAATGTTTTTCAAGATCATTTCGATGGAAATGGACATCCGAGATGTTTAATATGCTATCCTAATATCGCCGGTTTTTCATATGCCGAAAAAGAAATAGTTTCATATATTCATTCTATTGTTTTGAGAGAAGAGATTATAGAAAAGGATAGAAGTGTTCTTGGTAATAGAGAATTGGATATTTATATTCCTTCAAAGGCATTGGCTATAGAATATAATGGATTATTCTGGCATTCTGAATCTAATGGTAAAAAATCTAAATTATATCATTTGGATAAGTTAGAACGATGTCAATCTAAGGGAATTAGATTAATTACAATATTTGAGGATGAATGGGAAAATAACCGGGATATTGTTCAAGTTCGGTTACAACATATTCTAAACCTATCCACAAATAAAATATATGCGAGACAGTGTTCGATACAAGTTGTTACATCTAAACTTGCGAATGCTTTTTTAAATAAAAATCATATTCAGGGAGGATGCTCTTCATTAGTTAATTTGGGATTGTTTGATGAAAATAGTATATTGGTGGCAATTATGACTTTTGGGAAGCCACGACTTAGTTTGGGAAGATCGGTGTCTATGCCAGGAGAATATGAATTATTAAGATATGCTACATCAAAAGTGGTTGTTGGAGGAGCATCTAAATTGTTTACACATTTTATTAGAATCCACTCCCCTGTAAAAATATTTTCATATTCCGATAAACGTTGGAGCACCGGAAAAATGTATGAAAAACTCGGATTTTTGTTTAAAAAAGAAACTAAACCAAATTATTGGTATTTTAAGCCGGGTTATGCTATCCGATATCATCGTTTCGGATTTAGAAAGAATATATTAAATGAAAAATTAGATATATTTGATCCAGAATTAACCGAGTGGGAGAATATGCAGTTAAATGGATATGATCGAATCTGGGATTGTGGGAATTCTAAATACGAATGGAATAGTCAACCTTTTTGTGGCAAGGAATCCCTTCCTTTAGGTAAGGGAGGAATTGCCACGATATAATAAATTGACTTTTTTTGTTTTATACTATATATTTGATACAGTCATAAAAGGCACTCCGTTTACGGAGACACAGTTATGATGACATTGATTTTTTGTTAGTTTATATAAATTAACGGGGCTGCAATCAATCAGCCTATTGTATGTAAATCTTCTAAGAGTTTAGAAGTATTATAAACTCCCACCTTCAGGTGGGGTAGTTGATATATAGTTATTATCAGCGGAGTCTATATACAGAGCCCTCGAAAGCGATACTTTCGGGGGTTTTCTTCATATTGGGAGTGCGGTTAAAATATTTTTGTGGTTGACACTTTTTCGGAGATGTTGTTCTATTTATAATAGTGGAAGGAATTCCTCCCCGAGGCTAAAGCCATTGGGATTTCCTTCCTCCAAAATTATGAAAAAAGAATTACTGGAATATATTATTCGGAAGTGTGTAAAAGAAGTATTAGCGAACGTTTCTGAGGCGGATGATACCGCAGGAGCACCCGCCCCGCCTGCAAGTGGGCAGGGAACCGCAGATACATTAGCAATTCCTCCGGCGTCTCCTCAGGGGGCTCCGAAACCGGCAAAAGCAATAAAAGGGGTATGGTTTGTTGATCCAAAGAAAGCATTACAGCCTGATTATAAGGGGGTTCCATTGCAAGATCTTAAACCGGGAGATCAAGGAAACAATGAACGGAGAATTTATAATATTGCAGCTAGAAGTGGTGGTCCCCGAGTTATGCTTACTATTTCTGCTCGTCAAAAGGTTGATGCTGTTTTAAGTGGAAAAGTGCCATTCGTTTATCTTTATGTAGGAACGAAACCATGGTCACCTTCTCAGCAATCCAGTCCGGAGGCATCTACTGGAACTCCGTCGGATGATTCTGAAAATGCAACGGTTTCTATACATTGGGCACCCACACTTCAAGCCGCCAAAAGTTTAAGTGTGCCATCTGGAGTATCGGCGGAACATCCTCAGACGGCGTTCAATGAACCAGAACCAGGGTTAACAACGCCTCAGACTGGTCCTCAGACTGCTTCTAAAACTCAGGCTCCAAGCATCGATGAGAGTAATAGTTTAAAAAATATGGTTTCATCTATGATTGGGGAAGCTCTTAGAGAAGCCCGAAGAAAATAAATGATTATTAAAGAATCGCAATTTAAAGAGCTTTTAGGACATTTGGTAAAAGAAATTATGACCGAATTAGCTTCTAGCTCGGACCCCGTGGATTCGATGTCTCAATCTTCTCCCGATAACGCTTCTTCCCCTGTTACTCCTATTGATATTGCAACTCAACGGAAAGTAGCACGGGATAAGAAAGACGCTACTAGGAAGGCTCTTAAATTGTCCAAACAAGAATATGCTCAAGGTATAGATCAAGCGAAAGCTGACGAAAAAAGAACTGAACTAAATAAACGGACAAAGCTTCCTAAGTTAAAACAACAAATACAGGCACTACAACGACAACAATCGTTACAATCGCCATAATATTTTTTGTAAAAGTCTAATTGTTGACTATATATTAGCAACAGATAGATAAGTTTTATTATGAATGATCAAATCGTTACCCTTACTCGACCGGGAGTTCGTCCCGCTGCATCGCAATCGACCAAGCAGGAATCTACATTTCCTACAGAAACAATCAACATCCCATCAAAAGGATGGTTTTATTCTTCTGACAGTCCTCTTTCGGCGGGTACATTGGAATTAAAGCCAATGACAGCAAGAGAGGAAGATATTCTTACTTCTAAAAATCTTATTCAAAAAGGCATTGTTCTAGATAAGGTATTGGAGTCGCTTATAGTAGAAAAAGCAATTCATTCTGAAGACATGTTAAATTGTGATAGAAATGCTGCTTTTGTGGCTATTCGTCGTATGGCATATGGAGACGAATATAAAGCTAATATCACTTGTCCTAAGTGTGGTGTTGACAATTCTTTAACTATTGATCTCGGAAAAATGGATAACAAGCCATTTGATTTTGAAAAATATCCGAAAGGGACAAATGAATTTGAGTTTACGTTGCCGGTATCTAAACGGGTAGTGACGTTTAAATTACTTACCAAAAAAGATGAAGATGCTATTGATGCTGATTTAAAAGCTCTTACAAAAATCTCTAAAGAAGTTACGAGTGAAATTACTACCCGTCTTAAATCATATATTATTGCATTGGACGGGAATGCGGATAAAAGTGCTATTCGGAAGTTTGTGGATGAGATGCGAGCGGGGGATAGTTTAGCATTAAGAAATTATGTTCGCACTATGACACCGGATGTTGACATGAGTTTTGATTTTGTGTGCAGTTCATGCGGAGTTGAAAGGAGGGAGGACGTTCCATTAAGCGTCTCCTTTTTTTGGCCTAACGGATGAATATAGAATATCCGTTTACGAGCAAATAGATGGAATGGTTGAGCGGGGTTATAGCTTCTATGATCTCTATACTATGCCGGTATATCTTCGGGGTCTTTTTATTCGCATTGCAATAAAGAAACAAGAAAAAGAACGTAAAGATATGGATAAATCTCGGGGAGTTTCTGAAGGGGCATCTACCAGTAAAAAATCACCGGGAACAGTTCCTGGATTTGTTGCTCGGCAATCTTCTGCTAAATAGTTATTTTATCATTTCAATCATCTCATCCACTGGAAGCAGATGGGTTTTCTGGCGAGAGTGCGATAAAAGAGAAGTGCCGGTATATTTATAACAGTATATCGAATAATATATTAATATGGCAAAAAAAGGTACAACTCAAGATCGAGATAAAACTGAAAATGAAGTAACAGAGCAAAAAGTTGCGCTTGAACGAGAGCTTGTAAAGATTCGACAAGAATCCGAATTATTGTCGAAAGAACAAGCGAGTATGGATAAGCAACTTTTAGCTAATGTTAAAGCGAGGCTTGATTTAATCGGTAATAATTTTAACCTAGAAATAAAACTTAGAGATGAGCTTTTTAAAATGCATGCGGCGGAAAAAGTTGAAGAAGGAAAGGAAAAAAAGCAATTAACCGCAAAACGGAAAGGGATAGAATCGCACTTACGAGATGTAAAAGCCTTAAATAATATAGAAAAAATACAGCTTGAGACAGCTAAAGAGTTGCTTGCGTTGGATAAAAAAGGAAAAGATGAAGAGACGGCTAAATTTGAGGGTGCATTGGATTATGTTGGTAAATTGGGAGATATATTTAAGCTTCAGGCAAATCACTATAAATGGATTAAAAAAATGGATATAATTCCGAAATCGTGGTTGGTGCGGGCGGCAGGATTTGCGGCAATTATTGAGTATACTGTAACTAAATTTTTAGAATTTGATAAAGCAATGGCAAAGTTCCGTATTCAAATGGGACTTCTCCGAGAGGATTCAAAGCGAATATCCGATAATATTAAAAGTGTTTATGTTAGTTTTGTAGGTATTGGGGTTACTATAGAGGGTGCAGTTGTTGCGGCGGAGGCATTGGCAAATGAATTTGGTGGAACGATGAAGATTTCTAAAGATCTGATTGAAACCACCGCAATTTTTAAATCGCAGCTTGGGGTTGCAGAAGATGCTACGGCTGGGTTTCTCAGAAATATTTCTGCTATTAGTAAAACCACCGCTCAGTCTAATAAACATATTGCATATTTTGCCAGTAGATTATCCGCAGCAGCGGGGGTTCCGCTTAATATGGTTATGCAGGATGTATCTAAATTATCTGGGAATGCGTTATCAATGGTTTCTCGAATGCCGGGACAATTAATAAAAGCGGCAGTAGAAGCAAGAGTATTGGGAACGACTCTGAATAAAATGGCAGATGCCAGTAGACATCTGCTTAATTTCACGGAGAGTATTCAACAGGAAATGGATGCATCGGTTCTTGTTGGCAGAAACATTAATCTTCAAAAAGCTCGTGAGTTAGCATATCGAAGGGATCTGGTTGGATCTACAAAAGAAATACTTCGTATTGCTAAAAATATTAATTTTGAAAACTTGGATGTATTTCAGATGGATGCATTTGCTGCTGCAACGGGTAGGTCTACCGATGAATTATTAAAAATGATACAGGCTCAAAGACAGCTTGAAGAAGCCAGAAATATAGATGGGTTAAAAGATGAAGTTAGAGAATATGAAAGATTAAAAGGAATACGGGAAGGGGATTTGAAAAACGTTGGACTTCAACGGGAGCTTCAAGTAAAACAAATGGCAAATCAAGAAAGAATTGCGGCATTACAGCAGCAATGGAATAAACTTTTACTTCAAGCTACGGCTACGTTGTTTCCTATTCTTGATGCCACTATGAAAATTGCGGGAGTAATTCTTGCGTTGGGACCAGTCCTGATGCCCGTAATAAAACTCGTTGAAGTATTATCTTCACGGATTGGCCGTATAGCAATTGGTGCTCGTACACTTAGAGATGAATTCATGGTGGCGTGGGAACTATTTAAAGGTGGAATAGAACTTAGTGCCACGCTCTCTAAATGGATTGCGAAAATAGGAAAAGCATTTTCTGTCGTTTTTAAAGTTTTCTCTTTTGCAAAAACTTTTGCTCCATTTTTTGAATTTATTCCAGTAGTAGGATGGATTATTACTGGACTGACTTTACTTTGTAATCTTTTTAAACGTATTAGCACGGAAGGGTTTTCGCTTGCGTCTATTGGAAAAGCAATTGTGGATACTTTTTGGCAGCCATTTGTCGATGCATGGGAATGGATTAAGTCTATTTTCGTTGGAAATTCTCCTTCGGTTATGTCACAAGGAATTGTTGATGGTATAATTGCAGTAAAAGGATTAATTTTGAATCATTTACTTTCGCCATTTAAGGATGCTTATACATGGATTATGGATAGGATGGGAGGGCATTCGGCATCGGAGTTAATGTTATCCGTTATTCGTGGAATTATTGGGGGTGGGGCAAAACTATTGGATGTATTGACCAGTCCATTTCGTCAATTTTTCGCATGGGTATTAGAGAAGATACCATTTGTTGGAAAAAATTTAGCAAAGGGTATTCGGGGTGGATATACCGGGGCGTTAGAAAATTTGGGTGTATTAGAAAAGAAAATTACTACACCGGAATTAATTCCGACGGCAATTACGACGGAAGCGGTTACTGCTAAATCCCCCCCTATTACTCCCACGATTCCTCCTACTTTAGAAGAATCAAAACAACAGCAACAAAATTCCACGACTTTGGCGGCGATTTTAAAAGAGCTTTGTAATTTAAATGCAGATTTAACTGCGGGTAAAATTGCGGTTAATATGGATGGTATGCTTGTAAGTGCTCAGATGGATAGGATGACTAAGTACAAAAAGGGATATGGTGTAATGACGACATAAGATTTACTATTTATAACATATGGCAAACCAATCACCCATCCCGTTAATTCCCTTGTTGAAAGTTCCGGCAAATTATCCTACGGTTCCTTCACCGGGAAAAATTCGTATTTTATACGACAAAAATAAAAAAGAGCTTTATCATCGATTATCTCCGTATGGAACCGATACTTTCATGGGAATAAAATCGACCCAGCCGTTTAATTATGTTTATCCGGATGGTCCTAAAAGTAGTGATTGTTACCTGATAGATTACGTTCAACATGCGCTTAATGATGTTAAAAGAATAACTAAATTCATGATATCCGGACAAGGAGTATTGTGGATCGGTAAACAATTCTTACTTCAAACCGGAAACGCATTTAATGAAACTCGTATCTGGAATCCTACTTCCCCTATTGTAGCAGCATCCTTTATTATCAGACCCCAAAGAAATATAGATACCAGTAATTTATTGGGAAGCTTATTGGGTAGTGTTGGCTCTGCGGTGGGAGGGGTATTAGGGCTAGGTAATTCTCCAACCGCCCCATCCGGAACGGTTGGAATGTCTGCTCTTTCTCGTAATAGCGTAACGGCGCAATCCGGTGGAAAAGGACTATTGAGAGCCGATACCGCTAACGCAGGACTGGCAACTTTTAGAAGTAAGTGGGGACCACCGGCAACTGGCGGAGGATTTTTATCGGATTTTATTAAAAAAACATTTAATAATTTTATACCTGCACGTCAAGAGGGAATAAAAGTTCGTTCCGACGAAAAGTCCTATGGATGGATGATTGATGATGGTTCATGGGGAGGGGCATTTGACTATGGTGGAACCTCACAACTTATTAAATTTCATCAGAGATGGATAGCCGGTGATAAGGGCGGAATACGCATTGCCGATCAGGATAATATGATGCATGGTGGAATAGCATATACAACGTTCAATGGGTTGCGGTATCTTCAAAATACCAAAACTTATAGTAAAACTCTTCAAAATGGTATTAAATTTGGATGGTCTATTGAACCTAGTACTGATCCGATACACCCTGGCATTCGATATGAGAATGCAATTGGAATGAAAGCGACGGATCAAGATGGGCAATATTTCGCATCGAGTATGATGGTTCAGTGGGGAATGTTTCAGGAAACGGGGAAACAGTCGCAATATCCTTCTAAGATGACCGATCCAAAGGGAGCCAGGGTATTAGCAGAGATTTTATATGACCGACTTAAAACTTTAAGAAAAAGCGAGGTTTATACCTTTCCCTCGCTTACTTCCATTCCAGACAATGGAGTTTTTCCATCCGCATATCCCGATATAGATGGTTATGATAGATTAATGTCGGTGAAGAATATAGGTGATCCAAAACACTTTGGAAATGACAAAACAAAGTTGTTTACGTTAGCTGCATATCGGGCGGGTAAAGTTAGAGTGTTAGAAAACCAACATACTGACGCTACCGAAAAATCATTTAAAATGGGAGGTACTGGTCAGTTTGATGGCATCAATACTCTTATGGTTATAGATGGGTCTTATAAAAATAGAGGAAAATCAAATGGTAGTTTTAAAATAGAAAATCGAAGAATAGTGGAGTGGACTGAATGGAATCCTTATAAAGACGATCTCATTGCATTTTATTTCTATGATATAGTTAACCAGAAATATATTCCATTTCGAGCTACTATAAAAGGACTACAAGAAACCGATTCCGTTAATTGGGAAGAACTTACTTTTATTGGAAGAGCAGATAAAGTATATTCCTATGGCGGATTTAACCGATCTCTAGCATTCAATTTCACGGTTCATATTGGAAGTCTTATAGAAATGGCTCCAACGTGGCAACGAGTTAATTATCTTATGAGTTTAGTAAAACCGGCATCTTATACACGGCGAGATAATAAAAATGATTCTAGTGGAACATATACTCGATTTATGGTTCCTCCGATGGTAATGATTACGATTGGAGACATGTATAAAAATCAACCGGTAGTTATTGGTTCGTTAGGTATTACTATTCCGGAAAATACGTCTTGGGAAACTCTAAATGAAAAAAATTCAACCGAATGGTCTTATTTAGTTGATTACATAAAATCTCCCAAGGTGGGTATGAATTATGGCCAGCTTCCACGAACCATGGAAATTTCTGTTAATGCATATCTTCTTGAGAAGGAACGAGCAATTGTCGGTGCGGCTCATTTTGGTCATGCTCCACACAACGAACAATATGATGAAAAATTTAATGTAAAAACAATACCAGATAATGAATTTCCCACGGAACTTCATAAATCTATGGTTGTTTATAATAGACAGTCATAAAATAAATGAACCGATATTCAAATAATTTATCTGGGAAGAGGTGGGATGGGAAAGAGGTGTATAAAACCACTATTTATCCTCCTGTTCCTTTGTCTGATAGTGATATTTATATTACTGCAAGTGAAACTGAGTCATTAGATACATTGGCATTTAAGTATTATAACGATTCAACGCTTTGGTGGATTATTGCCAACATAAATAATATAGGAAAAGGAAGATTAAGTATTGAACCGGGATTACAATTACGTATCCCTACCGATATCATTTCTGTTCTCAATACATTCAAACAATTAAATCAATGAAAAAAAATCAAATAAATATTTTGAAAATGATATGAGTTCACTCGTACTAATTCCATGGGAACCACATTGCTGGGACAATGCGATACAAACCGAGCTTAATCGGCGTTCGGTTAACAGAAGTTTAAATTATATTGAAAATTCCGGTGCAACTTGGAAGGCAGATACCGATGATTGGAATTCTTATAAAGGTCCGATGACTTCATGGGTCAGGGTATGTTCAAATGGATATGGATTGGAGAACAAGAATAAGAATAAGGATAAACCGGGATTTGTTCTATATGGAGGGAAAGATTTTTATTCTACATATGGATTCAATACCGGAGTTAAAAGCGGAGATGGATCTAGCAATGAGAGTATTATTGGATATACCCCGAATGGAATGCCACATATAGTTGATAATAGTTTAATTAATAATAATTATCCAATTCATGTTCCGGTTCCAGAAATTGAAAAAATATCTGCTACTATTCAAAAAGAAATTTTGCGGCGGGTTAATATTGAATGGACGTGTTTTTCTTCCAAGCAATTGGAATATATGACTCCTTATTTTTTGGTACCGGGTATTTCAGTTATTGTTGAGTGGGGATGGAATCATTTTAACCCGTTGTCGTTATTGGATTTGGTTAAAACAGATAACCTTTCTTATCTTTTTAATAATCCATATTCTTTGTATACTGATAATGTTTTAGATTCCAAAGGAAACTATGAAGTGGTGTTTGGAATTATAACAAATTTTGAGTGGTCGATAGATGGAAATAAAATTAAATGTAGAACTGAAATTACTACAAAGGATCGGCTTTGGGCGGGATTGGCGGTTAACTCACATATGATTGAAAAAGATACCGAAATACCCGATACAGGTTCCGATAAGGGAAAAATAAAATCCGAGTCCAGAGTTATTGACTCTTTGAGACAATTTGTAGACAGTTATGTTGATGGATTTATTAGTTTAGTGAATACAAAAGAAGATGATGGAGATAAAGCTATCAATAGTTTTTTGAATACTGTTGGTAAATCTAATCAAGAAGTTATTACGCAATTCGAAGCGAAAAAAAATGCTGCTCCTATTCCTTCTCCGCTTTTCTTAATGAATCCGGTATGGGCGGGATTAATGCCCCCCGAAATGCCTGTGGCGGAACCTGTTAAATCTCAATCTTCTAATCCGGAAACTCCTCTCGTAAATCCGATGGAGAGTTTTATTAAATATATTAAAATCGCTCATCCTGATAATTACTTGGAATATTTGTTTGGAATTTTTAATGGTAGAAAAAGGGTCAGATCTAGTTCTCCTATGGGTGGTTATATTGCTAGTTATTCTGAATTAAATGATTGGGATTATTCCAATTCCGATATTAAATCGTGCTGGATAAACATGGGATTAATCGTAGAGATTATTAATTATCATTCATCGGGATTGATAGGTGTAAAAGATGCTCCGATGTTTAGCATTGATATAGACGATTGTATTATTAATGCGCATCCCAATCTTATTTCTACTAATAGCAGTAATCTTTTGATACCTAATCCAGTTGCTCCTAAATATTTTGAAGGTAAATTCGGATATGATGCAAATAAAGAAGATGCCGATGCAAAAAAATACCAAGCTGCATTTAAAGTAACTTCGGTCTCTAAACCATATTCTAACACGCCATTAGATCCGAATAGAACACCCTCTGATATATCCTATGCCGATCATAGATTGCGAAAAATCGTTTATCCGATGGGGGATACGAAAAGAGATGATCTTTCTCAGTTTATTAATTCTAATAGAAGCGTACTTAGTCAAAAATCGATACGTAAAACCCCTTTTGATTTCCCGTTCAAAGAGGAATATAATGATATTACGGACGGTGAAAATAATTCTAGAAAAAGACCTGCATATTTTACGGGTCTTTTGAAAAATTTATATATTAATACAGAGGCATTTAAAAATATGTTAAAGGGGCTTGATCCCGGAGTATTTTATGAAAAATTATATGAAGAACTTTTTAAATTGATAAACGGTGCTGCGGCGAATTTTTGGGATTTTAAAATAACTGCGGCGACGGGTAGACATTCTACCGGTAACGTAGCTAAAATGAAAATAATTGATCAGAATATGACTCAATATACCGGAAATGAAGGGGAAAAGGTTTATACATTTGATTATTATGGTGCCGATAGTTTAATTAAATCAATGGTTTTTAGGCCCATGTTAAGTAATGCTCAAGCTATCCGAACTATATATGCTCAAGTAGCTGCGAATAATACAAAAAAAATAGTATTGAGCGATGAGGCATCTTTGTTAGATCCTAAATTTAAAGATAGACTTTTTAGCTCTAGTGATGTGTCTTCTAATAAAGGTCGCAGTGAGCGGTTTGGAAGTGATTCGCATCAAAAAACAATGGCACAAATCCAAGGATTAAAACCAATTAGTGCAGAAGTACTTCAGATGTCTAGTAAAAAACCCGACGGAAAAGTTCTAATTGTTCGGCTCGCTATTCCAAAAAACAATTCAGATTTGTTGTCTTTATTATTAGATGATGAAGATGAACAATATAATCCTAAATATACCGGAATTATGCCTAATATTCAAGCGGAGTTTACGATTCAGGGGATTGCGGGACTCCGCACGTTTGGGATGTTCAGAGTTAGGGGATTGCCCGACCCCTATTCCGAAGAAAATATTGTATTTCGTATTGTGAATGTTCAAGATACTATTCAAGGTGGTCAATGGGTAACAAATATCGTCGCCGGTATTATTCCGCTGCGTGGATACATGCGAGATAAATTAGGACTGCCGCCTAAAGAAGTGCCTGCAAGCGGCAAATAAAAAAAGTTGAGATTTCTGAGAAGTACGGTAAAGTTCCTAAAATGATCGAATCGTGGGAACAATGGTTTCAATTTATCAGCACGTCAATAAACGACGATTTGCTGTTACATGTGATTCCTCTTCATGATAATGTTCATTCTGCCCGTAATTCCCCCTGTTTGTTATTCATTCGGAATTTATCCAAAGGAAAAACTTATTATTATGGGTTCAATCATCCGGATATAAAAACCCCGAAGCCAGTTGATCATCAATCGATTATAGATACCCTCGACCAGTTGCAAGGAATTAAATGGGCGGTTGATAAAAAAGCATTTTCTCATTTAATTCCAATTAAAGAGACGTATGATGTAGGAATGATAGGATATTTATCCAATAATAAAATTCTAGAATTAAGTGAGTTTGATACACCGGCACATTCTCTTATTCGCAGAAATTTTTCGGATAGACCCGACTACGGTAAGCTTGTTCCGCTAACAAAACATCTGGAATCTTTTTCTGAATTGGCGGAGGTCTGTGAAAAAAGTATTAAAAAGATGTCTAATATCGGGGACTCATTTAAACAATTTAATCGACTGATAATAGAGCCGTTAGCAGAAGTCGAAAGCCAAGGACTGGCGATAAATCCGGCGATATTTCGAGAGCATTTTGGGGATATATGTATAAATTCAGGGAAGGTATATACTCAATATAATGTTTATACTGCCACGGGAAGACCGTCTAATCGATTTGGGGGTATCAATTACGCTGCTTTAAATAAAGAAGATGGATCTAGAAAAGCATTTATTTCTAGATTTGGTGATAACGGTAAACTTATTTTAATTGATTATTCTGCTTTTCATCCTCGAATTGTTTCTTTATTAACTCATTATCCGATTTCGACTTCAATCGATATCTACGAATATCTTGCTACGCTTTATTTTAATAAAAAAGAAGTCGATGAAACTGATATTGCCAATGCAAAACAGATTACTTTTAGACAATTTTTTGGCGGAGTTCAATCGGAATATGCTCATATTAAATATTTGGCCCACTTAAAGGATTTCATTGATTATCATTGGGGATTTTTCAATCAATATGGGTATGTTGAAACTCCATTATTTAAACGCCGAATTTCCAATAAACATGTTAAAGAACCTAAGCCCGCTACTATATTTAATTATATTATGCAGGCAGTGGAAGGAGAGATTTCCATTCCGGTGTTGGGAATGGTGAATAATCTTTTAAGAAATAAAAGAAGTAAATGCGTTTTATACACATATGATTCTTTTTTAATAGATTATTGCTTAGATGACGGAAACATTTTGACAGAAATTCGTGAAGAGATGAGTCTAGATGGGAAATTCCCTACGAAGGTTTATATGGGAGATAATTATCATGATATGGATTTGATAGTATAATTTTCATTTGCTTTTGGCATTTTAGGAGATATTTATAATCGTATAATGTCTCTTGAACATGTCTAATATCATTGATCAAATTTTAAACGAAGTCTGTTTGGATGAACGCATTCCAGATGGAATTTTCGATATGTCCAATTCACTTCACATGGAAGCGTTATTGGAAAACCTTACAACTGAACATCAAATCCCCGTTAATGATGCCAAAGCGATTCATAATAAACTTATCGAGGGAAAATACCCGGAGCGCCAGGCGTACAACCGAGATGGGCTGTTGGTAACATTTCCTACTCCTCAACATAAGGCCAGAGCTATTGCAAGAGGGACGCATTTTGAGAAAGATCCAACACTCGGAAAGACAGATATGTTTGCCGGGGGACAGCCTCCTGCACAAGGTCAGCCTCAAGTGCCTGCGCAAGGACAACCAGCGACGGATGCTCCATCTCAAAATCTTTTTCCGCCACCGCAACCGCCTCCGCAGCCACCGCCTCCGCAGCCACCGCAACCGCCTCCGCAGCCACCGCCTCCGCAGCCACCGCAACCGCCTCCGCAACCGCCTCCGCAACCGCAACCTGCACCAGCGCAAGGTGCAAGTCAACTTCCTGCATCCAATATTCCATCGGCGACATCTTCCCCTGCTGCGGTATCATTGTTGCCGCCATCGGATCAACAGTCGGCGGGATCGGATCGACAAGGACTATCTGTAGAACCAGCGCCAGCGCCAACCGGAGCAGCGGCTCCTGTTCCTCCTCCTAATTTTGATACTAAAAAAACTCCGCAACAGCGATCGGCGGAAGCACAGGTCGTAAAACAAATGATGCGGGGTGATAATACTAATAATCAACAGGAAATTCGACCATCTCCAATTACTGAACTCCAGAATATGAGTGGGGATGCGATTACAATAGCAGAGGTAATTAATACGTATTCCAAAGATGCTAATAATAAGAATGATCCTACGTTAAATAGACAAACTTTAATTAAGATACAATCATTATCTGGGATGCTGGTAATAAAACTAAAAGAAATTCCAAGATAAATTCGCAGTTATGACAATGTTTCAAGATAACCGACAATTATTGTGTACCTTTTCAACGGTAGCTGATTTTCAAAAAATAATTCAAGAAATCCTTTCTTTCTATGAAATATATAATAAACGAGTATTCGTTTTTTCTAATATTAAAAATCCCAAAGAAATTTTTCTAACCTATAACGTCCTTAATATGCGCCGGGACGCTCCTAAATTTCCCAATACTATTCTTATTCACCGGAAAAAAGAATTTAATGTATTATATACGCTTAATAGTATGAATCGTCTTATTGAAGAAGAAAATGGCTCATTCGATAGAACATATCAGGTAAATTGGAAGCTTTATGCGAATTCTCTCATTATAACCGGTGATATTTCAGTACGAATTATCCCACTGAAAATCCATCGGAGTTAGTCTTTTCAAAAAAATAACTGCTTTCGGGATAAAATAAGTTGTGAAAAACGTTTTTTCTGATATCGTCTCTATGTATAAAAGGTAACAGAGTTAGAGACTTAACATGTTAGTTAACGATTTGACTCGATTACCTAATTAACTAATTAAATATAAGAAATAAACAAATGAACTTAGATTTCATCAAAAACAAGTTGGATGCCTTACAAGGTAAAAACAAACAAAGTTCCAAATTTTGGAAACCTTCTGAAGGGGAACAAAAAGTCCGTATTCTTCCATATAAATTCAATCGTGAAAATCCATTCACTGAATTGAAGTTTTATTATTACAGGCAAGCTAACGGAACTACTAAAACGTTTCTTTCTCCTAGCGTAAATGGAAATCCAGACCCCGTTCTGGAGTTTTGTGAAAAGTTGCGTGGTACCGGTTCTAAAGAGAATTGGGTTCTATCTAAATCGTATGAACCCAAGCTTCGGACCTATGTCCCCGTTATTGTACGTGGACAAGAGGATCAGGGCGTAAAGTTTTGGGGGTTTGGAAAGACTGTGTACGAAGCCATCTTAGAGAAGATGAGCAATCCTGACATCGGCGATATTACTGACCTCGAAAATGGAAATGATCTTATTATTAAGTTCACGAAACTTCCACCTACTGGTAAGAAGTATCCCGATACTAAGATTGATGTACGTTTTAAGAAGACGCCTGCGGTTGACCCCTCTAATAATGACTTGATGGCAAAAATCCAGGATCAAGTGGATGTTATGACGCTCTTTACCGAGCCAAATTATGCTGAACTCAAGCAGGAATTTGAAAATCATATCAACCCTGATAATGATCAAGCACCAGAGATTGAATCGGAGGTTCCCACTGATCAGGGTGGGAATGTAGAAGTAGATGAAACCTCTGCTCCTGCAAAAACGTTGAGTCCGACTGAACCCAGTGAGAACGATACTGGCGCAGTTGTGTCTCCATCGGCGGAAAAAGCTGCATCTGTTGCCCTTTCGCCGGAAGACATGAAAGCAAAATTCAAGCAAATGTTTGCTAATGCTGCTACGGCAAAGGTGTAATCATAGATAACAATTCGGGAGTCTATCTATATGGTAGACTCCCGATTTCATTTAATTTATATTATGGCAAAAACGAAATCAACTCACGTAGAACAAGATGAAACCGCAAGTCGAGATAAGTTGGCTACTTTTCTTCAAAAGGCTCTTAATGGCCGACAAAAGGATGGTCAAAAAGTAGCTTATTTTTTGGATGAGAAAGAAGACCCCTCCAATGTAATTGATTGGGTATCAACTGGATGCACCATGTTAGATTTGGCTATTTGTAATAGACCAAATGCCGGTCTTCCTGCCGGGAGAATTTCTGAATTCAATGGGCTCGAATCCTGTGTCACCGAAGATACCGAAATTGCAGTAAGAATTGGCGATGATGTAAAAATCTTAAATAAGTTTAAAATTGGTGACGTAAAACCCTTGATGGAACAAGGAATCCCTGTGGCGGTTTTAACTGTAAAAGAGGAATTTGTTAAAATCACAAAATATGTAGAAAAGGGATTACTTGATACATTTGAAGTATTTACTGAATACGGAAATAGTATTAAAGTAAGCCGTGAACACCGGTTTTTTACTAATGACGGTTGGGTGGAATGTAAAGATTTGATTCCAGGAAGACACTCTATTTTTTATCGTGAAGATGGATATACAAACGCATTATCTTTTTGGAAAGTTACAGAAATATTTCCGATAGGAAAACATAACATTGTTGATATTACGGTCGATCATCCCGATCATTGTTATTTTGGTAATGGAATGTTAAATCATAATTCCGGGAAATCTTTACTATGTGCTCACATTATTGCAGAGACGCAGAAAAAAGGTGGATTTGCAGTTATGCTTGATCCGGAATACGCTGCGGCTCCTGATTTTTGGACCGCATTGGGCGTTTCTGTGAAAGATCTTCTTTATGTACCTTGTTCCTATTTGGAAGAGATGCTTGGGCATTTGGAAGCTATTATCGGAGAGACTAGAAAAGAAAATCCCGATCGATTAGTTACCATTATTACGGATTCAATCGCCTCGGTTCCTACAAAGAAAGAACTTGAAGCTGATTATGATGCCGCTGGGTATGGAACCGATAAATCTAAACTGCTTTCTTTAGCAATGAGAAAACTTAATGGACTTATTGCTCGACAACGGATTTGTGCGGTATTCACAAATCAACTTCGACAAAATCTTAAAGCAGTATCATTTGGTGACCCCTATCTGGAACCGGGAGGTATGGCATTTCGGTATGCGGCAAGTGTGCGAGTTAGAACTAAAAATGTTGGTCGAGTATCTACTAAAGAAAAAGAAGTAATTGGTAGAACTATTCAAACTCAAGTGACAAAGACTCGATTCGGCCCGTCTTTCCGAACAGCGTCTTTTGATATCCACTATGATAGCGGTATTCAAAATCTCGCAAGTTGGTTGGATTACATGAAAGATCATGGATTGATTACCGGCACAAAAGCGGGATATACATTTAAAATGTGTGATAATCAAATTCTTAATGCGAATGAATTTGTTCGTGTCGCCAATGAACAGCCCGAATTCAAAGAAAAAGTTTATAAATCCATTTGTGATAATTATATCATGGTATATCGTCCCGCAAACTCCAAAATAGATGAATCGGTAGAGCATTTAGAAGGAGATGGCAAAGATGAAGAAAAAGTAAAAGAGACTGTCGAATAATTATGAGAATTTCTAAATTGAAAATAAAACACGTAAATTCAACAAATTGTAAAAACAAGAAAGTATTTTGTTGGACTATTACAAAGCATCTCTCGGATGGAAGAGCTATTGTAAAAATATTTCCATCTAGAGGCATTGCCAGAAAAAAGTTGAAAAAAATGAGAGAAGGATTGGAATATTCGAATATTAAATATCAGTTACACCGATCAATATTGTCGATAATATAATTCATATGCCGTCCAAAGAAGAGAATGCAAGGGCATTCGGTTTATTTTCTCAATTCAAAAATGATTTAGTTCCTGATCAGGGATTAAATCGGAAGGTAAATGATAAAATTCTTTTGGTAGATGCGTTAAATTTATATTTAAGATGTTGGAATGCAAATCCAATGATGAACGACGACGGATTGCATACCGGAGGACTTGCGGGGTCTTTAAAATCCTTAGGCTATGCTATTAAGTCTATTAAACCTACTCGTTGCGTCATTATTTTCGACGGAGACGGCGGGTCTGAAAAAAGACGCAAAATATATCCTGAATATAAGATGCATCGCAAAAGTTCGATTCGACTTAATCGGACATATGAAGAATTATCGGAAAAGGAGGGTGAAGAGGCTAGCAAGCTAAAACAACTTGTGCGTTTGGCGGAATATCTTCAACATCTTCCAGTTAATGTTTTAATTTCTAATGGAATTGAAGCAGATGATTCAATTGCATATTGTACCAATGAATTCTTTAAAGAATCGGACGTTATAATCATGTCGTCCGATAAAGACTTTCTGCAACTTGTTACTGATAGAGTAAAAGTTTGGAGCCCAACTAAAAAAATAATGTTTGGACCGGCTGAAGTGCTTCACGAATATGGAATTCATCCTAATAATTTTGTATTGTTTCGGGCAATGGATGGCGATCCCTCCGATAATATTAACGGGATTAAAGGAATAGGAATTAAAACCGTTATAAAGTATTTTCCTTTTATGTCCGATCCTACCCCCCGAGATGTAAAATATATAGTAGGATATGCTCAACAAAATAAAGGAAAAGTTAAGATTTATGAAAAAATAGTGGAGGGAGAACAAATATTAGAAAGAAATTATCAATTGATGCAGTTAAAAGATTCAATTGCGTCCACTTTTTCTCAATTAAATATTAATGATTGTTTAACCAAATCAAAAATTCCTCGTTTGGATAGGTATGGTATGATTAAACTTATTACAGAAGATAAGTTATGGAATAATCTTCCTAACCACCAGACTTGGATTAATGAAACTTTTTCCGGTTTAGATTCAATGGCAAGATCGATACTATGAAAACTTATAAATTAAAATTAAAACGGCAACATAAACGACATGAAAAACACGAATGGAAAAAACAAGCCGGTAAAGAAGTCTTCCAAGAAGAGTCCCTCAAAAAAGCCAAAATGCTTACCCCAGCTTCAGAAGATTTTGAGTAATTATTTCAAATCTTTGAAATAAAATACAATCAGTCGTTCCGATGGATTTTGACGCAAAAAAATCGCATCGGACTTATTATAAGTGGACTTTTGTGTAATAAGTGATATCTTCAACAGAAATACAGAATCTCAATATGGAAGAACAAGAACTTGGTAATTTAAAGGAGTTTGGAACGGAATTTCAGAATAAATGCCTTACCGCATTATTGACAAATAGAGCATTTTTGGAGCGAGTAGTAGATATGCTATCTCCGGATTTCTTTGAAACATCCGCACAGAAATGGGTGGTGGAACAAACGGTAAAATATTTTATGTTATATCGGGATATTCCTACCGCCCTGGCATTCACGGTTGAAATTAAAGCCATCGATGATCAGTTGAAACTTCTTAAACAATCGGTTGCGGATTTATTAGGTATTATATATGATCATTCGACTGACACCGATTTAAAGTATATTGAAAATCAATTTCTTGAATTCTGTAAAAGTAGGACGCTTGCCAAAGCTATTCTCAAATCGGTTGATTTACTTAAACAGCAAGATTATGATGCTATTAAAAGCACTGTTGATACTGCATTGAAAGCGGGAATGGAACGAAATCTCGGACATGATTATATGGTGGACGTTGATAAACGAATGTCTCATGTTGCGAGGGATTGTATTAAGACGAATTGGGACTTGCTTGATCAACTTATTGATGGCGGATTGGGTAAAGGAGAACTTGGTTTTGTGGTTGCACCCGCTGGTTCTGGAAAGACATGGTTGTTATGTCGATTTGGAACTGAAGCGATGAAACAAGGAAAGAATGTTTTACATGTTACGTTAGAATTAAATGAGAATTATGTTGGTCTTCGATATGATGCTTGTTTTACTGGGTTAGGGTTTCAGACCATCCGCAATCATGTAGATGCCGTTAAAAAGGCAATCGAAAAAATCCCAGGTAAACTTTTTATTAAATATTATCCTTTGAAGACAGTTAGTCCTCAGAGTATACGACTATTTATTGATCGGTTTCAAATGTTACAGCAAATAAAAATAGATATGTTAGTGGTTGATTATGCAGATATTCTTCGTCCATTTGTTCCAGATAAGAATGCTAACAGTTATACCGAAGCGGGGTCGGTATATGAGGAACTTCGTGCGGTTGCAGGAGAACTTCAAATTCCGGTTTGGAGTGCTTCGCAGAGCAACCGGCAAGGTCATGAAATGGATGTATTACAGGCGGGAAACGTGGCGGATTCTTATCGTAAAATAATGACGGGAGACGTTATTCTTTCGCTTTCAAGGAAAATGGAAGATAAACAACAAAATGTTGGACGTATTCATGTTATGAAAAACCGATTTGGAGCGGATGGCATGACTTTTCCATGTAAATTCGATCCATCTAATGGTCATGTTAGTATATATGAGGAAGCTTCTGCCGATGGTATGTTGCTTAAAAAGAAAATGAAAGACGGTGAGAAAAGTATTAAGAAATTGACTAAAACGCTGTATGACTCCATGCAGGGTAGTGATTCGGATTAATATTGTTTTCGGAAACAGAATAATTTGTTCATATTTTTAAAAATGAAAAATGTGAAATTGAAAATGTCGGATATAGTTATTCTTTGCAGATAAAAATTTATAAATATAAAAATACATGGAAACTCTAAAATTACAGCCACATATAGAAAAGATATTACAAGAACGGTATTATTTAAAATCCGAAAGTTCCTGGAGTCAAATGACAGAAAGGTTATCTGTTTTAGATTCTAAAATGCACGAATATATTCTCAATAGAGTTTTTATACCTAGTACTCCGACATTGATGAATCTTAATACCAAGGGAGAAAGAAATGGGACTTTGTCTTCATGTTTTATTTTGGATATTGAAGATAGCATTGAAGACATTATGAATTCCATGAAGGATACCGCTTTTGTTACAAAAGCGGCTGGAGGAGTGGGGTTTAATTTTTCAAAACTAAGAGGATCGAATGAAAATGTAAAAACCATCAGTGCTAATTCGGGGGGAGTGATGGCATTCATTCAAATATTCGATTCTGTATTAGATGGAATTAGACAGGGTGGTAAACGTAGAGGAGCAGGTATGTCGATGCTTTCCTGTGTTTCTGGAGAAACTTTAATTTCAACATTAAATGGAAAAATCAAAATAAAAGATTTGGTTGGTAAATTTCCAATTGTGTATTGTACGGATTTGAAAGGAAATATAAAAATACAAAAATCCAATAAAGTGTGGAAAACCGGAAAACTAAAAACCATTAAAATTAAATTTGATAATGATTCCCATTTACAATGTACTCCAGATCATAAAATATTATTATCAAATTATACATATAAAAATGCTGGGGATTTAGTATTGGGAGATAGTGTTTCTGTTTTACATAAACGAATATATTTTAGAAAGGGACAACAAAAAAATAGAGCTGAATATGTTTTAGACATAACAAAAGGAAATTCAATTAAAGAACATATTGCGGTGTCGGAATATAAATATGGGAATATTTCGAATACTATTTTAAATGATAATAATGGATTCGATGATGACTCTGAAATAATTCATCATATAGATGGAAATTCTTTAAATAATGATCCTGATAATTTAGAAAAAATGACATATAAAGGAAGAGAGAATTTAGCAAAAATCAAAAAAGGAAAAACGTGGGAAGAATTTTATGGTATAGAAAAATCCGAAGAAATAAAAAACAAATTAAGAGAAAAAAGAAAAAATCAAATAGTTAGGAATGCTGGTTTTTTGGGTGAAGATTATAAAAGACATTATAAAGATGGATTTAAAAATCAATTTTCTAATCATAAAGTTATTTGTATTGAAGAAGGAGATGAAATAGATGTATATGATATTTCTGTTCCGGAATACAATAATTTTGTAGCAAATGATGTTTTTGTCCATAATTGTTACCATCCCGATATTCTTCAATTTATTGATGCGAAAGTTGAGGATACTACCAAATATACCCGAAGCAATTTTTCTGTATGGGTAGATTCTGCTTTTTACAAGGTATTAAAACAAAGTCCCAACAAGGTGTTTAAAGTTCGGAATGTAGTAGATGGTCAAGAAAATGAATTAAAAGATAATTCTGGGCAACTATATACTTATAAAATGTTATGGGATAAAATTATTCATAATGCTTGGAAAAGAGCCGAGCCCGGTATTTTTAATGGAGAAATTGCGGCGGATCGTTGTACTTGTAAACACATTACTCGTAATATTTTTTCAAATCCCTGCTGTTTTGCTTCTAGTAAATCCTTATATGTAAAAACCTCAAATGGAATTAAAGAAATCAAAGAGATAACCTCTAAAGATAAAATACTTCTGCCCGATGGAGAGTTTACTGACACCTGTGGTTACTTTAATGCAGGGGTTGCAGAGGTTTATGCGGTTGCGTTTTCAACAGGAGAAATTTTTTATATCACTCATAATCATAAGTTGGTTACGTCCATTGATAACGGCATTTATGAACTTAAAGAATTGCGTTTCCTTAAAGAAGGCGATTATGTTTTACTAGATGATGGGCAGAAAGTAAAAATAGATTCTATTCGTTTATATTCAACTGAGAATGTGGGGTGTATTACAGTTCCGGGAGTCGGATTTTTTATTACCGAAAGCGGTATTCTAAGTGGAAATTCGGAATATGTACATATTCCATATACTTCGTGTAATTTAGCATCTTTTAATCTTCATAAATTTATTAAAGATAACGAATTTGATTGGAAATCATTTGAAGTTGCCGTTGATGAATCAGTAGTGTATATGAATGGGGTTATTGATAACAATCGATATCCTATTGAAAAAATTAGAAAAGAAACTTTGAATGTTAGACCAATCGGGTTAGGTATTATGGGATTTGCTCATTTATTATATGAATTGAGAATTCCCTTTGATTCACTTGCTGCCGCTAATTTGGCGGAAAAAATTTGTAGGTTTCAAACATTAGTTGCTATGCGTAAAAGCGTGGAAATGGCGAAAGAATATAAGAAAAAGTATCCATATTTTGATTATGATATTTTTATGGATGCTAGCAAACGATTCTTCGTCGAAAAAGAATTCATGGGAATTAGTGTTGAAAAATTAGCATCTGATATCAAAAAATACGGTATTTATAATAGTTGTCTTACTTCTATTGCTCCAACCGGATGTATTGAAGAAAATACACGAATTATTACAAATGCAGGACTTATAAAAATAAAAGACATTGTTGCGGAACATCCGAGAGAAAAGGAATTTAATTATAATGTTCCCGAAATGTTAGTGGCGAGTGAAGATGCCGAAAATAAACTATCTGCATTTTTTAATAATGGTGAAACCAACGGATATTCTATACGATTAGAAGATGGAAGACGGATTAAAACATCTTCTACTCATAGAATTCGAATTTTAAAAGATGGAAAATATTCGTGGGAATTCTCTCCTGATATTAAGGTCGGAGATATTGTTGTTTTATCGCAAAATAGTTCGACGGAAACCAGTGAGGAACTGGAACTTGATTGTTCTAATGCGAGTAATCATTTCAATTCTTCTGATAATATTCTCCCATCTAAATTAAACGAAAAATTTGCGGAATGGATGGGCATATTCACTGGAGATGGGAGCACGAAATTTAGATCTGAAAATGGGAAGATAGATGGAATCAGGTTTCCCGCAGATAGTAAGGATTATGATTTTGCCCTTTATATACAGACATTGACAAAAAATTTGTTTGGTATAGATTCTTATATTTCCAAGGCAAAAAATAAAAATATGTATGAAATTTCCATTCATTCGATAAATATTGGAAATTTTTTAGTTAAAAATGGGTTGGCAAAAAAGGATAATATTTCGAGTGTGAAGGAAAAGTCCGATCATATATATCATGTTCCAGAACTTATTTTCAGATCTCCGAAGAAAGTTATTTGTGCATATTTACGGGGATTGTTTGAAACTGATGGTAGTATTTCAAACGGATCTATTACTTTTTCTTCCAAGTTTGAACATATAACACTTGAAGTCCAGGAACTTTTAACATATCTCGGCATTCGTTCGAGTATTCGCAAATTGATAAAAGGCACGGGAGGATTTAATGATGTAATGTTTTCCCTTAGAATTGATTATAAAGCCAGTAATTTGGCATTTAGAGATAAAATAGGATTTTTAAGCGATAGAAAAAAGAAATTGTTAGCGGATTTTAAGTATACCATCGATTTCGAAAAAATTTATCTGACTTATGATGAATCTATAAGATGTCGTTCGGAAATTAAAACTAAATTATCGTCTAAACATTCGTTGTATCAGAAATTCAATGGCAATATTTGTAGAAATCATTGCAATGATTTGGTTTGGTTTAATCGGGATATTCTGAATGAAGCACTTGAATATGTCAATTTGGATTTTCCTTTCGAATTGCATAAAATGTTTCATCTTAAAGTTGCGGATGTCGTTAGAGAAAAAATTAAAACCTTTGACATTGAAATAAATAATGAGGATCATACATATTTAACTTCGAATGGAATTATTAATCATAATACAATCTCCTATATTGCTGATTGTTCTAGCAGCGGTGAACCAGTATTTGGTCTTGTTTTTACTCGTAAGATTGAAAAGGAAAATAAAACATATGAAAAGGTTTATTTAGTAGATCCTGTTTTTAAGAAGTTTGTTGAAACTAATTATAAAGAAAATTCTGAGAAGATTTATGATTATGTATCCGATCATGCTGGGAGTTGTCAAGGATGTGAATATCTTACAAAAACAGAACAAAATGTATTCAAAGTAGCGGGAGATATTACCCCAGAATGGCACCTTAAAGTTTTGGCAGCGATGGCGAATAATATTTCTCTTTCAGTTAGTAAATGTGTTGCTAAAGGAACCAAAATTTTAACAAATAAAGGAATAATAAATATAGAAGATTTAGGAGTTGCTAGGGGTGATGATAAGTTTGATCGTTCATTAGATGTGAAGGTAAAAGATATGAACGGAGATTGGAAACAAGTTACCAAACATTATTCTGGGGGAATTAAACCAACAAAAATAATACGATTTAATAATGGAAATATAATCGAATTTGCTAATACACATAAACTATTAACAAATGATGGATGGACACCTGTTGATAACTTAAATGTTAATGATTATGTGTATTGTAGATCATCTAAATATGAAACTAATAATGAAGGACATTTACCGATATCAACGGATTTTGAGGATAACACGAATAGTAATTTAATTTTTCTTCCAATTAAAATGGACAGTGATTTGGCGTTATTTCTGGGAATGATAGCATCCGATGGACATTTAGTGGAAATTACGGGGAATGTCGGAATAACAACGGCGGATGATGAGGTGGAAAAAGTTTTTTCTGAATTGTGTAAAAAAATATTTAAAGTAAAAATGGTAAATGTTCAATATGATAAGAGAACTAAAAATACTCGTTCCGTTTATATAACATCACGGAAATTGTGTCGATATATCGTTAACTTATTAGATGGACATAATTGTATTAGTAAAAAGGTTCCTAGTCAAATAATAAACGGGTCGGAGTTGGAAAAAATAAGTTTCATAAACGGATTAACATTGGATGGATATATTGCTGGAAACAAATTGATGGTATACCAAGGATATTCTAAACATTTGGTAGATTCTGTGTTTCAGATGTGTTGCGAACTTGGGTTAAAACCACGAAAATCGGATGCATTTGTTAAAACTGGAAGGTTATCTAATTGGACATACGGGGTTGATGTTGATTATCATTGCTTTAAACCAATTGAATTGCATAAAAACAAAATATTGGAATATTCCAATATTATACCCGTCCCGGAAAAATTAAAAAAATTATCTTATAAGAATTTAGATAGAAAATATTATGGTTCACTTCGAACGTTGAGACGTAATAAATATAGGAGTATGAGAAGTAATAATTCTTTATTGGAATTATGTGATTGGGATAAGAATTTATATTTGTTAAAAATTGTATCGATAGAAAATTCCTCAAATGAGGTATATGACATTGAGGTAGAGGATACTCACAATTATTTAATAGATAATATTATATCTCACAATACAATAAATTTGCCTAAAGATTGTGAAGAAGAAGAAATTTCAAATGTTTTTATTAAAGCTCATGAATTGGGAGTTATTGGAGTCACTGTATATAGAGATGGCAGTCGAGAAGGTGTTTTAGTGCATAAGGAAGAATTAAAGGCGGAGACATATGTCCAACGTCATGATGCCCCAAAACGTCCGGAATTGCTTCCTTGTGATATTCATGAAATGGCGGTAGTTATTAATGGTAAAAAAGAACGTTTTGTTGCGTTAGTAGGCAAGTTGGCGGGAACGGTATATGAAATTTTTGTAACCAAAGACATTGAAAATAAGTTAGATTTTGAGAAACACAAGACCGGGTTTATTAAAAAAGTTAATAAAGGAAAATACGATTTATTAACTGTTAATGGTGAAGAAAAAATTTGTTTAGAAGATATAGGAATCATTTTTGGTGGCCAAATGGGAACGCTTTCACGGTTGGTTTCAATGAGTTTAAGGCATGGTACTCCATTACAAATAGTAGCCGATCAGTTATCAAAAGAAAATAGTGTTGGTTTTCTTGATTTTGAACGGTGTGTTGCTAGAGTATTAAAACATTATATCAAAGAGGGAGAAAAAGTCATAACATCTGAAGTATGTCAACAATGTGGATCTAAATTGATTTATATAGAAGGTTGTAAGACATGTTCCAACAAAGAATGCGGCTGGAGTAAATGTAATTAATTGTTCATACAAATATTGTCTTACTTTTATACAGTTTGTAATATTGTGTAATTCATTGGTAGATTAAATTATACTTTTTTGTCATTTTTTATACGTTTTCATATTTGTAACATATATGTATATTCATGATTAAATTGTCTAAATGGGCAAAACAATACGGTGTAACATATAAAACTGCTTGGAAATGGTTCAAAGAAGGGAATTTTCCTGCCAAAACAAAACAGTTATCAACCGGAACTATATTAGTTTATGATGATGAAAATATCAAAGAGAAGGAAATTAAAACCGTAATTTATTGTAGAGTTTCAAATCACTCCAGAAAAGCAGAATTGGAATACCAAGTTCAACGATGTGAAGAGTTCTGTGTTAAAAACGGTTGGCAAATATCAAAAATATATAGAGAGATTGCCTCTGGTATGAATGATAAAAGAAAACAATTGTGGACAATGATTGATAGCAATCCAACCAGAATTGTTGTAGAGAATAAAGATAGATTGACTCGTTTTGGATTTAATTATATCGAGCAATTATCAAAGAAATTAGGAACAGAAATTATAGTAATTCATATGGATAAAGAAGATGATAAGGATTTGATAAAAGACTTGGTATCCATAATTTATTCTTTCTGTGCCAGATTGTACGGAATGAGAAAGGCGTATAATAAAACCAAGAAAATCAAAGAAATTATAAATATGACCGATCAATTGGAAATTGTAAAATGATCAAATCAAGTAAACATACAATTAAATTCTCGAACAATATAAAATTGGAGAATTTAAACTTTATTCTTAAAGAATACCGAAGATGCTTACAGCATTTTATCGATTATTTGTGGATAACTCCTTACTCGTGGACCGATGACAAAAATATTATTCACATGATGGATATTAAGAATAATAAGTATGATGCTCCTCAATTTGTTACGTCCAATATAATTAGTAATTCGGGATTAATTACAAATCTATCAGGAAGATTGCTCAAGTGTTGTATGACTCAGGCGATGGGAATGATTAAGGCATCGTTAGAAAAACAAAGAAAAAGAATTTATATTTTCAATAAGCATAAATTATCTGGAAAATCAAAGAAAAGTCTTAAATTATTAATCCGTAAAATTAAACAAAATATTCCACAAAAACCAAATGGTTATATTGCTAATATGGAATTAAATTCTATTTGTGCGGATTTTATGTTTACCCCGGAATCCAATGATTTTAATGGGTTTCTTCAGTTTAAATGTTTAACAACAAATAAAATCAAGATTAAAATTCCCGTAAAATTTGACCGTCATTCTATTGGATTAATGAATAGAGGGAAGATGTTAAATTCATTTCTGGTTAAAAATAATTCAATTGATATTAGATGGGAGATTGATATCCCTAAATTGAGAGACGAAGGAAATATTATTGGATGTGATCAGGGATTGAAAACGGTGCTGACTTGTAGCAATGGAATTACAACATTATTGACTGATAATCACGGACATTCATTAGATTCAATATTGAATACTGTGTTGAAAAAAACCCGTGGATCGAATGCATTTAAAAGAGCAAAGGATCATCAAGAAAATTTTGTTAATTGGTCAATAAATCATTTGAATTTGGATAATATAAAGCAAATAAATTTAGAAGAAATCCGGAATATTGGATATAAAAATCGAACAAGTAAGAAACTTTCTCATTGGCAAAATACATTAATTAGAGACAAGATAGAGTCGGTGTGTGAAGATCGAGGAATTAGGTTAATTTATCAATCTTCAACTTATAGGTCTCAGAGATGTAGTTGCTGTGGAAATGTTCGTAAATCGAATCGGAAAGGAAAAATTTATTCATGTAAACATTGTGGAAACACGATGGATGCTGATTTAAATGCAGCAAAAAACCACGAAATAAGTCTTCCCGAAATCCCGTATGATTTACGAAATCTAAATCTCAATAGAAAAGATGGGTTTATGTGGAGGGAAGATGGATTCTATGATTTAGATGGTAGGAGTTTACAGTCCCTACTTCATAAAAAAGAATAAAATGTCATGTTTTTTATTCAACTGTACATATTTATAATCACCCATCATATTATGTAACGATGGATCAAAATTACCCAGTAAAGAGGTGAATTGTGTATGGCGATCAGAAAAAAACAACGAATTATTGATATGATGAACGATTCCCAGTTGGAACCTCGGGTTGTGCGACTCGAAACCGGACTTGATATTCTAACGAAGAATGTCAATGATATTGCTATTTCCATGCGAGAAAATGCAATAAATCTAGATAATAAAATGGGGGAGTTGACGATTGCCATTACTACCGCCCAAGCTCCCAAAAAAACCGATTGGTCTTTGTTTGTTAGCATAGGTTTTTTTATTATGGCTCTTGCATCTGCGGTTTTTTGGCCACTCAATCAACAAACTCAAAATAATAAAGAAACTATTGCCCAAGCCAATAATTCGATGGTTGAGCATATCAAGCTAGACATGCATCCGGTTGGATTAGCATTGGTTAATCGGCTTGAAATGCAGATAAAAGAACATATTTCAACTAATGAACGGGAATTAAAAACTCATGTAGATCGAGATATTCTGGAAGCTGGCGAAACTCGAAAACATTTTCATGAAGAATTGGGATTTGTGCAATCGCTTATAGAAGCTAAAGTTGCAATGTTGGGAGTTGAATTGAAAGGGATTCAATCAAAAAATGAGTTATATTTCGATATGCTGGCTGGAAAACTCCTAAATCTTGAAGGCATAAGAACAAAGATAAATGATAGAGAATATGATGAACTTATGCTATGGAAACAGAGATTAATTGGGGTCAATGTGCCAACTACGGGGAGTCCACTGCTTCCAAAAAGTAAAGAATAATATTACTATTTTAGGGAAATGAAGTGATATTTATAGTTATAATATGAACAAAACTATTTTTCAGAACATGGTTCGTCGAATTCTCAACGAAGAAATCTCTAAACGAGTGCCCGAAATGGACAATAATGGATTAAACGTTGATGCAAAAGATAAAGATAAGGTATTTCCATCTGACCCAAATTCCCGTGATGTTGATACTAAAGAAGAAATGCAGGATCAGCTTGCTAAAGCAGTGAAAGCAGTTGATAAGAGTTTCATTGTTGCATGGAATGATCATGATGATTTAACCATTAACGGCGGAGATATGTTATATGTTTGGATTACTCCGCTGTGGGAGGATAATTATAAAATAGTATATATGCCTCGTAATGAAGATCGTTATTTCTTTACCGGATTAAATTGGAAACAGGTTCTTGATTTTGTTAAAAATAATTTATCTCAAAAAACACATACAGGTGTGGAAAAGGCTAGAGACAAATCGTGGAGAAATAGAGAAGATCAAATTCCAGCCACAGACAAGGGGTTAAACCAAAAAGATAAGCCGAAAACAATGTCTACGGATAAGCCGTTTTCTAAAGAAAAGAATAAAGATAAACGATATGTGGAAGATCAAGTGACGAACGAAGATGATTTGCCAGATAAACCAATGAAAGAAGTTGAGAAATTTAAAAAACAAGATCAACATAAAGTAACCACTCCCGTAAAGTTGCGTAGACATAAACCCAACACCAAATTGACCGTGAAACAAACCTAATTTCGGTTAACCAGACCCGAAAAGCGCACCCGGTTGGTGCGCTTTTTTCTTTGATTGACAACTGTTCGTTTTTCTGCTAGGTTACATCAAATGGAAACTAGTAAAATCTCGGAATTGCTTGTGCAAGCAAGCTCTTTGAAACCTCGGACCCTTATTATCAGTGATTTAAAATGGAAATATTTATTGTGGGCGGTATATCGACGTAAAAATATTTTATTTGTAGGTCATACTCGGTGTGGCAAAACCAGTGTTGCTAGAGCCGCAGCAGAGGTGTTACAGTTGCCATTTTTCGTTTTCAATTGTGGTGGCGGGCAAGATGCTAGGGCGACATTGATAGGAAATACCGTATTTAAAAAAGATACTGGAACATTATTTTGTAAATCTCAATTTGTCGAAGCTATTCAAACGAAAAATGCTATTGTATTGCTAGATGAATTAACCAGAGGGAGTCATGATTTTTGGAACATTCTTATTCCAACTCTTGATTCCACTCAACGGTATTTACGACTGGATGAGGATGAACACTCTCCTGTTATAAAAGTGGACGATAGTGTGTGTTTTATTGCAACTTCTAATATTGGGAGTGAATATACTTCTACAAGAACCTTAGATCGGGCAATGGCGGCACGGTTTCCAGTGAAGGTCGAAATGCTACCTTTGAACCGAGATGAACTTCTTCATTTGATAAAAATTTTGTATCCCGGTTTAACTATAGATAAAGGGTCTCCGACATGGAATATTTGTGACATTGCGCATAAGACCATAACTGAATTAAAAAAAGATGAACCTCGGCTTTCTTGTTTTATTCCAACGGGAGCAGTTCTTGAAATGGCTCAGTTAATTGAAGATGGATTTACTCTTGCGGAAATAGCTGAAATGGCTATTTATCCGGATTACAGTGATGAGGGCGGAGTCGAATCGGAAAAAATATTTATAAAACAAATTATTGAGGGATATATTTCTAAGCCGGGAGCAAAAACACCACTCAATGATCCTACTAATAAAAATAAATGAGTGATAATCCAATTTATTCGGATTTTTGGTTAGAACAGGAAACCTATTCGAATTATATTGATACTAGTTCCGAAAATCCAGATGGTGCATTTTCAATTGATTTAATTCAATTGGCATCGGTTCGACGAATTATCTCGAATTACGTAGACATTTTAACGGGGATAACTATTCCAGTTTATTTTAAGTCTGTTGGAGAAAGTTATAATATTGGTGGTAAAGAGATTTATATTACGACTGCAATTAAACGTCGCAAGGATTTCGATCAAGCGGTTGGGTTGGCTTTACATGAGGCGGCACACACGGTTCTTACTGATTTTGATTTGGCCAAAACTATTCCATTTAATACTCCAAAACTTATTTGGGATTTTTGCAAAAAGAATAATATTCGCCGGATAACGATGGAGCGATTTTTAAAAACGATGTTTAACATCGTGGAAGATTGGTACATCGATGATTGGGTTATATCTCGGGTGCCAGGCTATATTGGATATTATGAGGAATCTTATAATGTTTGTTTTAATACCTCAGTTATTGATCAGCTTTTACTTAGCAATGATTATCGCCATCCTAGCCTTACCTCTTACGAATTTCGAATTGTTAATTTTACTAATCCTTTAACTGATTTGATGTCCTTGCCGGGACTTGAAGATATAGCAAAAACAATTAATATATCTTCGATTTCTCGGTTAACTAACACCTCACAACGCATTGCCGTATCGTTCAAGGTGGTTGAAATCGTGCTTAAAAATTTACAATTGTATCACGATAAGTCGATCCCAACACCGTCTCCCAGTTCTCAAAATAAGCGGATAGATGTCAATTCTTTCTTTAAAGATACTCGACCGAATGCAAATGAGAAGAAAAATAAAGAAAAAAGCGATTCAGATAGAACAATGCAAGATATTGCGAATGCATTGGCTCAACGCCCCAAAGATATTGATGATGAAAACAAATCGGCAACATCTCAGACAAGTAAATCTGCGGATAAAGAACTTCCAAAAGAAGTTAAACAGTCCGTGGACAAACAAATTCATTACGTTCATGGAAATACCTCTAAGCAGGAACTTGGCGATTTACAGAAAAAGATGTTGGATTTGATTGAAAAACACGGTATTGAACTCGTATATGTACCAGTAACAATGTCGGGGAACGATGCTACACTTCGGATCGGCTGCGTAGTTGTAAAAAAACTTACTATGGAGTTGATTGAAGCCGGGAAGGAAGTTTTCCCCATGGTTAATGCTTGGAAAGATGGAGATGGCAATATTAGACCTGATAACGCAATGGCGGAGGCGGTGCAAAAAGGAATTTTGTTGGGAAATAAATTGGGTCGGAAACTGATTATTCGTAGAGAATCCAATCGAAATAAAGAAATTCGAAAACGTTATGGGAAAATTAATAAACGATTAATTTATTCGGCTGGATTTGATTCGGAAGATATTTTTGAGAAAATAAATATCTCTAAATATTCCAAAGGAAGTTTACATATTACCGTTGATGCCAGTACATCAATGGTCGGTAAAAAATGGAATGATACAATAACGATGTGTGTGGCTGTTTGTAAAGCAACCTCCATGGTGGATAACATTCATGTCACCGTTTCTTTTCGTGCCACTAAAACGGTTAGTGGAGTAGAGATGCCTTATGTAGTTCAGGCATATGATTCTCAAGTAGATAAATTTTCCAAAGTAAAAAATTTGTTTCAATATCTTTGTCCCTGTGGATGCACTCCGGAGGGGCTGGCTTTTCATGCAATAATGAATTTGTTTACAAAGGCGGCACCCGATGAGGAAGATAGATATTTTCTTAATATCTCTGATGGCGAACCTTATTTTGCTATGAAATCTCCGTTAACAGGTCAAATTTTCAATTATGGGGATGAAAACGGAGTAGAACATACCAAAAATCAAGTAAATAAAATCCGTAGGCAAGGAATACATATACTTAGTTATTATATTCAAGATGAAACATGTAATAGTTGGATCGGGGATGGTCATAACACCAAAAAGAACTTTCAACTCATGTATGGACGGGATGCTAGATTTTTAGATATAAACAGTGTCACTGCATTAGCAACATCAATCAACGAACTTTTTTTGAAAGAGTAAAAAAAAGTGTTGACATTTTATAGGGTCTGTGATATTGTTAGTTTGATAATTATAAACCGTAAAAATTATGAATAAAAATAAAGAAAGAAAAAACACGACAAGTCTTAATGTAAACTGGCCAAAGACGCCGTATTTTACAATTGAAGACGTATTTGCAGCAAATAAGAATGCAAAACCTATTACTTTACGAGTTCGCCTTACTAAGGAAATTGAAAATGGTAGAGCTGGGGAAATCGGTTATATAACTGGCCTTCAAGGAAGACCTCGGAAGGTATTTGCGTTTACGCCTATTTCTCAGGTAATGTTAGATTCCACTAAATCACGGCAAATTATTTTGGTTGAAGAGAACCGTCTCGCTAAATTGAAAATTGCGCCGATGGTTGCTGCTTTTGTACCAAAACCGACGGTTAAATCGGAACTGTTGCCAGTATAAGAATTATTATATCACCCCGCCATATACCATATGCCCGTTAAAAAAAGAAAAAATCCTAAAAAAGGAATGTCTATTCGGGTGTATGGTATATGGTCGAAGAAAAAAAATAAAATGATTTATACCAATCTATCAAAAGAAGATACTGAATTGGAATATGATATGGAAGGTTATAACGAATCTGCCCACATCATTGTTTGTTTGGATGCCCTATATGATATTAGTAGTTTGGGACTTTAATATCAACCGCCTTGCCCGTAAGTGGAGTTCCAATTTTTTTTATCTCACCGTTCCCTTGCATGCGATAAACATATAAAGTAATTATTTTTTCTAAGTATGAGGAGCCATCGTTTTGATCTATGAGTGCGGAAAATAATTTTGGATTTTTAAAATTCCCTCGAACTGTTCCTTTTGATGCATAAATAATGGGATCTCCCCAATCGGAATCATATAATACTGCGTCCTTTCCAAGGAATACTAAATTAAACATAGTTCCATGAATGAAATCTTTTTTGGATGGATTTAATACTCGTTCTTTAAGCATGTCTATAAATAGAATAAAATGAACAAAAAACATATAAAAGTTGACGTTTTAATGTAAATGTGATATAGTTAGTAAATATGAACCAAATACAAAATATACAATATGGGGAGAACATTTAGAAAAAATGATTTTAGGCGTCCTAAAAAGGACAGGTCCGGTAATAAGAGTCGTAAACTTCGAGAGTACGAGGGAGAAAAGTTTAAATTTAGACCTCCGTCTAATCAAGATTCATTAGAAGTTCCAGAACCACCGGAATTTTCGGATGAACCGTAAATATGGTTGTTGAATTATTTCTTACTATTAGTTTTATATCTATCATGGTTGTAGGTTATCTTCTGTGGGCATATCAACAGCGGTTTGAAAATTTAGTGGGGGATCATACTGCTTTGAAAGCAAAGGTTCGAGAGGGTGAACGTGCCATTGTAGAGAATTTTGGAATTATTGGAAAAAAGTTTACAAAGTTAGAACATGAAATCAAAGACGCAAAGAGAATCACTACCGGTAAAACCAAAGAAGCCGTTAAAGCCGCTACGCAACTCGAACGACGTAGAGAACTCAGCTAAACTCTCGTTGTTTGATCATGTGAAACATATTCGGGGTGTTCAAGCCCCGGATTATTTCAATAACCTTTCCGAAGAAAACCAGAAATCCTTTAATCATTTCATGCTTCTTCGGGCATTATCAATGGATGATGATTGTGTGGGTGAAATGGCCTTCTTATATCGTTATTTTGATAGAATACCTTCGCCACAATTTTATACTCTTTTAATTTCATTGACCCCGAAAAACAATAGATGGGTTCCTTGGATTAAAACCAAAATTATTAAACATAGTCCAGATTTATTAAATCTGGTGTCTAAAAAGTTTGAAATCTCAAAAAGACAGGCCAATGAATATGTAAATGTGCTAGTTGCTACTAATGAAGGGTTAGAACAATTGGTTGGTTTATGTCAAGCAATGGGTCTGAATGATAACGAAGTAGAACAGTTATTTAACAAAAAGGATTATAAGTGAAAGTATTGGCAGTTTCCGGTTTGGCTCGTGTGGGAAAAGATACCTTTTGTTCTATTGCCATAAATATTTTAGCTAAGAATGGCATTAATGCAAAACGATATAGTTTCGCTGAACAACTAAAAAAAGAAGTGGCTCCATTTCTACATGATATGTGTAGAGTTAGTCCGTGGACCACTGACGAAGAAACAAAAAAAGATATTCGTGATTTCCTCGTATGGTATGGAACTACATTTTGGCGAAAACGTGATCCTAAACGATGGATCAGAGGGGTAGATACCCAGATTAAAGTGGATGCGAATGATGTTGACATTGCTCATGATGTTGATGTTGCTATTATAACCGACGTGAGATATCCGAATGAAGCGGAATGGGTTCATTCGTTGGGAGGGTATCTTATTCATATATCAGCTTGGAGAATGGCTTCCTATGGCGAATGTCATGATATGGGTGGGGGTGACTTCAATGAGACAAAAAAGTTTTTTGAGGCTCCAAATGAACAGGAACGTATTAATGATCCTTTAGTAAAAGAAATGTCTGATTATAAATCAGAATGGAAATCTAAGGGATTAACACCGGGACAGGCAATTGAGGATATCGACTTTAAAATGGAAGTTCGGAAAGCATTGGATTCTTGTGCGTGGTTCACCGGCGCATTGTTCCTATAGGTCTTCCACTGAGATAGAATGTAAGGTTTTGATCTGAAACATGACTTAAAAAATGTGGTTTGAATGAGTTAATTACAGTTCCTACTGCTTTCGTGTAAAGAGATTTACAATTTTCATAAATTTTTTGTCGATCGTTGTTTTTCCAGCAGTTACATTCTCGTTCGTATTCCATTACACAAATGGAAACTGCCTCGATATCTTTATGTAATCCTCTTAATTGATTTGAATTAACAAAGTTTCGAAATTCAGTGACATTTCGTATATCCATATTAATTTAGAAGCTTATGGACAATACCAAAAAGGATAAGTCCTCCGAAAAAGGCTATAGGAAATATAATCAGATGCCCCGTCCATAATGTTAGACCAATACATAACCATACGGTTACACATATTGGACAAGTGATGAGTCGGGTGAAAAAATTGTTATGATATTGACGAAGATATCCGTGATAAGTTAAAGTGACATCATCTTTCTTTTTTTCGTAATAATCTTTATAATTAGATAAGAAATTAAGATGAAAAACTTGGCAATATTCTACGAATGCTTCTGTCCGGAAAAATATTAGTAATACAAATGCCAAAAGACAAGAACTATTTATAATAGTAAATATCATAGAGTTTTTAAGAAATTTGTCCCAATCATTTTCACAGATATATTTCACAATAATTAATGATATGCTGAATAGAAAAATATTCATTAATCATAAATAGTTTCAGTTATATCATGAACTACCCACCCGCTAAAGCAAGTGGGTTTCCCCGCTTGATTAGTTTCTGAGTTTCGTGGTTCACAGACTTGATTACTCTCTCTGTTTTACCAGATACCATCCTCGACGCCTCCCCACGTTTTTGTTTATCGTGCGATTTGATTCCCAAACCACACAAACCTTGTTTTAATATATTCAGGGACGCATTATAGTCCCTATCGTGATGAATGTTACAAATAGGACAATCCCATTCTCTATCACCCTTCTTTAATGATTGGTTTATGTATCCACAATCATTACAGGTTTTAGAAGATGGAAACCATCTATCCACTTGGATGAACTTCCTATCGTTCCATTCACTCTTATATTTGAGTTGTCTAACAATCTCATACCAAGATACTTCTTGTATTGACCTTGCTCTCCTATGGTCTTTCATCATATTGATTATACTTAAATCTTCCATACAGATTATTGCGTTGTTTTTGACAATATCATTAGTAAGTTTATGAGTATAATCCATTTTTACATTAGTTATCTTTTCGTATGTTTTTGCTAACTTAACTCTTGCTCGTTCTCTATTCTCACCTTTCTTTGTTTTCTTGGAATGCTGTCTTTGTTGGTATTCCAGTTTCTTTCGATATTTCTTTGCTATTCTTGGATTGGAAATCTTTTTACCATCGGAGAAAGTCATCAGGTCAATCAATCCTAAATCAATACCTACACTTTTATTTGTCTCCTTGACTTTAAGTGTGAAATCTTCCTCAACAATGAATGATACAAAATACTTGTTAGTTTTGGTTTTGGAAATGGTGAGGAAACAAATCTCATAGTTTTCTCCAAATGGTCTATGTTGGTTTACCTTAATTGCTTTCAATTTAGGAATAGTCAATAGTCCATTCTCAAAAGTAAAATGTTGAGGAATACAGAATGATTGTTTATCGTATTTGGATTTGAAAGATGGGAAGGACGCAATCTTTTTGAAGAACCTTTGGTATGCTACATCAAGTTGTCGTAATGATTGTTGGAGAGATTGACTATTGACTTCGTTCAACCATTCAGTATCTTTATCCTCTTTCAATGCCACAAGAAGTTTAGCCGTATCGTTGTATCCTATTCCTTTTCCATTTTTGAGGTAATGGTCTTTTCGGGCATTAAGAAAGTAATTAAAGACGAAACGGGAACAGCCAAAGGATTTAGCAAAGAAGGTCTTTTGTTCTTCGGTTGGAAGAACTGGAAACTTATATCCTCTGGTTATTCTTTTTGTTGTCATCAAGTATAAGTATATCGAAGATTTACAAAAAGTTATTTTATTTGTAAATATCTTCATTTTCAATGGGTCGCATTCATCCCATCCCCTAAAGGAGATGGGTTTTATGCTCCCTCAAAGATAAAATGCCATGGCTAAGGAGTTGTTTTCTACTATCATTCGAAACCTTCTAAATATCCGGAAATCATTTTCGGGCATGAAGAAGTTATGTTTTAACATTATATCGATAAACCATACATTTCCTTTAGCATTTACATGTTGAGGTTGGGCTTCATTCACACTGAAAGTGCTATCGTGAATGAGTAGATTTGTACGTCCTGTCAGATTTTTTACCGTAGCATTTAAATCCGGAATATGTTCAAAACAATCCATCGCAAGAATGGCGTCGTAATGAGTTGCCGGTCCTTTTAAAAAATCATCTACATCGATCATTTGGATTCCGGCAATTCCAAATTTTTTCATTAAAAATTCACAGAACTTATATTGATGACTAGTTTTAAAATCACAATATAGAATATGTAGGTCTGGAAATTTCTCTTTAAGAAGAAAGCTCGTAATACCCAGTCCTCCCCCCATAATCCACCAGCGAAGTTATTTTGTAATTTTCTATTGCATTATAAATGAAACCTAGTTTATCTGTAAACATTGAACAAGCATTCCATGGTAATAAATCAAAGATGTAAAAATCGGTTTCTTTATACCAATTTTCAATAGTTATATTATCGTGATTTTTTAATTTATTCCATTCTTCCGATAGTTTCTCAACCCCTTTCCGGACGTTGAGATTTCCCATCTTGTTGAATTGATAAAGCAATGTTTTTACATCATCTTTAGAGTATTTCTCTTTGAAATATTCATGAACAAGATCGACGCAGGTATTTTCATTTGAAATAGTGTCAAGGATAGTCATTCTATGATTTGGTTGACATACCATGGCGAGTCGGCATGTATTAGTTTTTTTTCAATTTGATTGATATTACGAATATCAAAAGTAAAGATGTCGTATTCCATTATTCCGATTTCACCGGAATCTTTAATCAAAGGCGGGAATTGTTTAATGATATTCATTTGCGATTGATTAAAATGTGTAGCATCGAATCTCACGATGATATCATTTGAATAATTCGACGTAGATGGAAGTATTCGTTTTGAAAGATCGAATTTTGTATGCGGTTGTTCCTGTTCAATATAGCGTTTAATATTGTCTGGCGATTCTAGAAATAAGGTATCACACCATGGTTCAATGAATTCAATCAGTTTGTATGGACAGTTTTTTACGACAAATCCGGTATCATATCGGGGGTTGACAATAGGTAGCATATTTGCATCATGTAAAACATCAGAATGCCATTTTCTCCACCATTCCCGAAATTTGTTTTGACGAAGTTTAGTATATTCATCCGAATCTTGGGCTCGTTTCCATATATTATTTGAACTCACCGGTATTTCTTGGATTATTTTAATACCGTCTTTAAATCGACTACCTCGACAAGTCATGTGATATACAAAAGACGAATGTATTTGTATTAAATTATATCCTTTTAATAAAAATCTATTTCCAATGTCGCTATCCTCTAATTCCATGGGTGCGAAGACTCTTTTATCGTGTCCTCCTATAGATAAAAAATCTTTTTTGTGAATTATCCAAGGAGCAAAAAATCCTTGTGTTTTTTTATTTGTTAATTCATTTTTTTTAATAAAATTTAAAAAAGCATCCTCTTGGAACTGTTCCGGTTCCATTCCAAAATCGGCAATGTGTTTAGATGGATCTGGGGGATGAAGTGGCGGTTCTACTCTTGTTAGAGTGACTACCATATTTTCTTCCAAAATATTAAGGGCATTTTCCAATGCATTACTTCCCATATACATGTCGGCATGAAATATACCTACAATGGGTTTAGTTGATAAATCTATTCCTCGATCATATAAAACCGTGTGGCCAATTCGTTCTGGGCCATTATTTCTTGAGATTTTTAAGTTCGAATCGAGTTGTTGTTTTTCGTTCATCCATTTCCACGTTCCATCGGTGGAAGCGTCGTCTAACATTATAATTTCAACATTATATTTAATATTTTTTCTAATGGAATTATATGCCCATTGTAAATATTTTAAATTATTTCTACTGGGTAGTATTAAAGATATTTGGTCCAATTTATTCATAAATTTTCTTTATATCATTTGGGAAGGTTAAACAATCTACCAACCCATTTGAGTAAAAGCTCTCTTTCTAGATTTAATCTATCGTTAAACATATTGCATCTGTATCCGGTATAATCTCTTACAATATTATAATCTTTAAGAGGACTAGTGTTGTGATGTCCTTTGAGTATGTTTGTTACATGGTATTGTGGAATTTTATGATATAATCTAGACCATTGGAGGCAATAATCATCGTGTCCTATTAACAAATCTGGACAGTATAAATTATCCGGCATTTGGTCCGATAAGACGGATGCGGGGGATTCGATTGTATTTAATGGTTGTCCGGGTACTACAAAAGGTATAGTTATAATGGTTGGGTCTCCCCATTTTTCATTAAATGCGTAAAGTGTTTCCAATGAAATTGGATCTGCGAATCGCATAAATCCATCTTTTATATCTTCGTTTTTTATGTTTTGAATAGAACAATGTTCTATTGGTTCCCATCCTCCCCACATTTTTCTGGCGGCAAATGTTAAAATATATGGGCGAGTTTTACATTGTTTGTCAAATGTTTCCGATATATAAAAATATTCCAATGGAAGTAAACAATCTGCGTCTCCCCAATAATTGAGTCCATTTTTTATTGAAAACTCTCGTTTAACGCAAGGGGGTCCAAAAATCGGATCTTTGTCTGTTATATGAACAATCTCACAGTGTTTAACAAAGGGATGACTCATGAAATGAATCCATTGTTCTTCCGGATCATTGATCGGAGTGTCCATGTAATTTTTTGTTTGTCCGTTTAGAATTAGAATAAATTCGGTAGGGGCGGTTGAATATTTATATGCATTTTCTATAGACGTTAAAGTTTCATTAACTACTTTTACGTCTTTCCAAGAAATTTGCATTGTAAATCTATTTTTATTTATCATGAAGTTGTCTTTGTAGTTTGATTTTAGTCATTTGTAAAATGTTATCCACTGCCGCTTGTCCGAATTTTTCTTTTATTCTAATTAAAAATTTAGGATTTGTATGATACGTTAAAAAGGCGTCATCTCGGAATTTCAATACTTCTTTATTACTCAAATGGTTGGTATGCATTGGAAACGTTTCATATGCATGAAAGGAAAATCCCAAATAGTCGGTTGGCATCGCATCTCCTTTATCCAGTGCTTCTTTATAGATTTGGCTTCCCGGTAATGGCATCACTGCATACGCATTCCATCCACGGGTGGCAAGCTCAAGGCTCAAATCCAATGTAGCTTTCATGCTTTCATAATCATCCCCTATATGTCCGAAAAGATAGTTTCCCAAGACTTCAATATCTGCTTCCTCTATCTTTTTTACTACATCCCGAATATCGACATCTAAGAATTTTCCTTTAGAAATTTCCAGACGAATTTTTTGGCTTCCGCTTTCAATTCCGAGACATAACCATCGGAATCCCGCTTTACGAAGAAGTTTCAAAACGCCGGGGTCTTTGGATACAGTATCGATACGTGAATATGCCCATAAAAGGAGGTCTTTACTGTATTCTTTTTTGGCAAGTCCTTCACAGATAGGCACATAGTATTTAGAATTGAGTAAAAACATTTCGTCGCATAAGCGAATAGTGCTAACTCCCATCTCATGGAGTTTATCAAACTGTTTCAATATAAATTCCGGAGACCAATACCGCATACCTTTGTAGTTTGATGCTACACCGATAGGGTCATTATCGTTTCGGTTGATGATATTAATCATGCAATTATGGGTCAAAACGTTGTTTGCATAAAAATTATTATGAGGTTCGCATTGTAAATTAAACGTTTCAGTATTTTCGTCTATAACTTTTATATCTTCAATTCTAACATAATGGGGGCAGTTTATAGCCTTTTCTAACATTATTTTTGTATATCTTTTACCCCCAAAACCTCTATCAAAATTAGTTTTTGAGTGACAACTGGCACAAAGAGTTATAAGATTTGAAGTTTGATTATTATACTTATTATAATCAATGTGGTGAACATCCAATTTTCCGGTCGTTTTTTTACATTCCTGACATGTATTATTATCACGTATTTTAACGGATTTTCTCACTCGTCTGTTTTTGCTTAGATAATATGGTTTAAATTTTACACATTTTCCACCGTCCCATTTGGGATTTTTTTCTTTTAAAAATCGTTCACTTGCTTTATCTTGATTTTTTCGTGAATACATCGGATTAGCATCAGATAACATTTTTTCTCGGGCCATTTTAGATGCCATTTCTCGTCCTTTTTCTGTACAAAGATGTGGAATTGTTTTACCCGTAATGAATCGTTCTTTGCTTGTTTTGGAAGTTTTAGACCGGGTTTCATTGACAAACATGGGATTATAATGCTTCATTCTGAATATATTTTTGTCGTTTGCATCAACTACAAGTATTTTATCTCCTATTTTAAGATTTTCTGCGTTTACCCACGTTCCATCGTTATAAAATGGATGCTCTCCGGTACATTTCACGATTTTATTATCGGTTAGTTTAATATGATATATTTTTTCGGAACGTAGATTGTTAGACACTATTACAACGGTTTCAGAAATTTCCAATTTATTTTCATCCCATGCTAAGAGTTTATCTCCGATTTTTACATCTTCGATTTTTTTATTCTTATCATGTGAAAGAGTTATTTTCGTGCCCGCAGATAAACAGAAATTACACCCAAATTTGCATCCAAATGATGAAAATAATGTAGCATAGGGTGTTCGGAGGTTAGCATCGTAGTTAGCGTGCCACATGGGAGCCCTATAAAGATCAAAGGGTTTTTCTTTCTTTGGTAACAAGTCCCACGCATAGCCGGGAAGATCAATGTCCATTCGTTCTTGAGGCACAATCTTTCCAGGTGCCGTTAAAAAAGGCTTTCCGTCTTTTCGAAATCCAATTCCGTTAATTTGTCCCAAGGTTGACGGGTCCGTTGTCGCTTGAATACCGGCGAGTGCCCACAATGCATAGACGCCTTCGTTAGTTAGAACAATATCAATGCTCGGCTCGTCTTGCAGAGCTTTGATGGGAAGAGCCTGCATATAGGAACCTACGAATATGTTCGGGATTTTGCAATCACTAGATTTGAGATATTTAGACAATTGTGTCGCCCCATACATACTCACTGTTCCGGCATTTACGTTTTGTCCATAGACAACGAAGCATAACCATTTGGGATTTAGTTCTTTGATCCTTTGAAGTCCCTGTTCGTGAGATTGGTTCTCCGCATTCATGTCAAGAATGCCAACCTCATGTCCTACGGAACGACACGACTCGGCAAGTAGTAAACCCCAAGTGGGTGGTTCAATAGAAGAATAGGTTGTTTTCAGTTCTTGATAAACCCGGTCATTTGATGGTATTACAAATAAGATGTCCATGTTAATATGTTTGATTTTGATAAAGAGTAAGGAATTCCGTAATTTTTTCAATTGATAATCCATGTGCATCTAACATTTCATCTCTCGTGCCATTTCCTAAAATATAGCCTTCTTCTAGACCAAAGCGTTTGAGTTTACATTGAAGATTTTTATCGGCAATGGTGTCTGCAATAACGGAGGAAAATCCTCCCCCGTTTAATGTTTGCTCTTCTAATGTTACAACCAACTCAGCGTGTTTTAAATAGTTATCTAGTACAACCGGAATGGGTTTGATTTGAAATACATCAAATACGTTACAATCGATTGTTTTAGTAATTTTAAGTGCTCGACTTAATAGATATCCTGAAGTAACCAAACAAATTTTTGTGCGGCATCCTTCGTCTTTCAATGGAAACACTCCTTGATTGTTTTCCATATCAAATCCATTATACTGTGTTTCGGTGGTGGCATCATATGTTTTTTCATAAAACACATCCAAAGCGGTATCGTATGCTCGTTCAAGTCTTATATAAATCAATTTTCGGTTTTTATACGTATATTTTACCAATTGTTTGACTGCGGGATTGGTTGCGGGAGAATAAATTTCTATTCCGCATATGCTTCGCATATACGCCATATCATCTGTCGGATTGTGGGCGGCACCCGCTGGTGCATATCCTAGTCCGACTCCCACTCCTAGAATGGTAATAGGGTTTTGAGCAATTGCACATGAATATCTAATCTGCTCGAAGCATCGAGCCGACCAGCATGCCATATAATAAACATATACCTTTTTCCCACGGCTAGAGAACCCTGCCGCTACATTGATGGAGTTCTGTTCTGAAATGCCGGTTGCGAAAAATTGATTTGGAACTTCTTCTCTCCATTTGTCTAACGCCGGTGCTCCCATATCCGGAGAAATTAGAATTACATCTTTATCCTTTTTAGCTAGAGTTAGAAGCTCCATTAAAAATAAATCTCGTTGGGTAACACTCATGACAGTTCGTCCTTTCCTTGTTGAATAAGCTCTGATTCTTTGGGAATAATAGTATGATATTGCCATACTCCCTCCATATAACTAACGCCTTTGCCTTTGATGGTGTTGGCTATAACTATCTGTGGTTTTTTTGGTTTGTGTGCAAAAATATGTCGTATTTGTCTAAAATTATGACCATCAATTTCTTCTACTTCGTAGCCAAATGCTTTGAACTTTTCGGGTAGGGGGTTAAGTTTTACCATATCTTCGGTTGCGCCAAGGATACAAAGTTGATTTCGATCCACGATTAGCCGAATGTTATTCAAGTTGTGATGGGAAATAAACAGTAATGTCTCCCACACTGAGCCTTCATAGAGTTCCCCATCTCCGAGAATCACATAAATGTCTCGGTCTTTATCATATCCTCGTCCAGCAGCGAACCCAATACCATTTCCGAGTGATCCGCCCACGAATTGACAACCGGGAATTTTGTAATTACAATGCATGGGTAAAATGCCATTTTTTGTTCCATACTTTGCTAGTTCTTCCATTGGAAAGTATTTCAAATCCGCAAGAATAGGATACATTGTGGGTGCTCCATGTCCTTTACTGAAAACTATCTCATCATTGTCTGGATCAAATAATGAGTATGAATCATAAAATAAGGACACTAATATGTCAACGGTTGACAGACAAGTAGCTAAGTGTCCTATTTTTGAACGGGTCTTGAAATCAAAAATTTCTCGTCGTACCCATTTCGCTTTTTCTCGTAATTCTTTTGAGGATTTTAGGATAGTTTTCATGTTTTTATTCCCGCATCACGGGCAGACAGAATTGGATTGTTATTAACTGGCCAAAATACATTGTATTCTGGATCATTCCACATGATATGATATTGGTCTTCTTGTTTAACATAACTGTTTGATAGTTTATAACTAAATATGCAAGTGTCAGATATACATAGGTGAGCGTTTACACAGCCAGCCGGAACAATTACTTGTTTTCTATTTTTATCGTTCAATTGGAAACTTTCAACCTTTTTATATGTTTTTGAATCCTTTCTAAGGTCGATGACCACTAACTGAATAATTCCATGGAGACATTGAAGGATTTTCCATGTTTTTGCGTCTCCGTGAAACCCTCGTAATACGGTTTGCTGTGAGAATGAAAAAGAATCTACTATAAATGTGGTTTTCGGAAGCCCAAATTCATTGAAAATTCTATCATATTCATCCTGATAGAACGTTTCAACGTTTTCGCCCCGAAAATCGTAGAAAACATCTGGCTCTATTGTCAGGAGTTTGTCTATTTTTTGGCTTTGGGTGATGTTCATATTCCTACAAATGGACCATTAGAATATTTAAGAATAGGACACGCCATTAATACTTCATGAATAGCATCGTCCAGAGAAAAAGCTGGTTTCCATCCTAATGATTCTAGTTTCTCATTGGAAACGATGTAATTTCTCTGATCTGGATCTTTGTTAATCTGCGATTCGGTTATAAAAAAGTCCGGCACTTGTTTTTTTATTGCTAAACACAGTTCCATTTTATTTATATTGCAACGGGAATCTCCTACATTATAAATCTGTCCTCGCATCTTTTTGATTGTTATTGCAAAATGAATGGCGGTTGCAACTTCCCGAATGTGAATGAAGTTGCGTAAAAAATTAGATTCAAACAGCACTATAAATTTATCGTTATAGGCTCTCCATATAAAATCATTGACTAAAAGATCCAATCTCATTTTACGAGAAACTCCCATAACGGTAGCCAATCGCAATGAAATGTTGTTTCCCTTTTCCATAATAGCTTTTTCTGCCGCACATTTAGTTATACCATATGATGATATAGGATTGAGTGGGGTTTTTTCCGTACAATGAACGGGGGCTCCTTCTATTTGCTCTCCTGTCCCATATCCGGAATTTGTGGTGACACACACAATTAATTGGTCTTTGCTGGATATATTCGCAAGAAATTCGGCACTTTCTTGATTTACTTGTTTTGTTTCGAACGGAAATCGATTGCACATTGGCATACCAACAATTGCGGCTAAGTTTATAATAATATCTGCATTAATAATAGCCTTTTTATATTGCTCTTTGTCTCGAACATCTCCGTAAATGAAATTGAAGTTTGGGCGACTACATTGTTCGATAATACCATGTTGGCGGTGTATTAGATTATCATATACGGTAACTCTATATCCTAGATTTAAAAGATAATCTGTAAGGACGCATCCGATATATCCTGCTCCTCCAGTTAATAGAATTCTATTCATATGTGTTTGCTAATAATTTCGATGAACTATACACTTTTGGTAAAGGAATTGCAACATATTTTATTTTATTATCTCGACACGTTTTAATCTCCGCCGATTCTATATTTTTTCCTATTCTATCTCCACTATTGAAGAAAAGCAAGTCGTCATCTAGATAGATTTTACGAAGAAATAACAGTGTCTGGCACACGGTTCTATCCGTGTCTATAGAAATTTTTACCGTATTTACGTCTCGCAGATGACTCATTATGAATGCTCGATGGTCTTGATCCATGAATGGTTTAGACCCTTTGAGTTTTACTTGTAAATCATTATTGACGATAACGGTTAAATGATCGCAGAGAAGTCGTGATGCGACAATATATTCGATGTGTCCTCGGTGAAGAGGTGAAAAATAACCCGAAACAATTCCTCTTCTCATATTTATATATTTGTTTCCGCATGAATGACCGATGTTCCCTCATTTTCAAATTTAAAATCTAGTATGGAATCATTGAATTTGTCATAAAGTATTTTTTTAGTAATTGAGTTGCAAATTACAAGAATAAACCCACATCCTCCAGCGCCGAGCAGTTTCCAACCATACGCCCCGGTTCCTTTAATCTCTTCGATGATTTGATTTATTTTGTGGGTGCTGATGAGTGGAGATATTTGCTGTTTTTCTTCCCATGCCATTTTAAGCAATTTTCCGATTTGTTCAATATTTTCACTTAGGAAAAATTGATACGCCTCCCTTGCTATTTCCAATATAGCTTTTTTGTCTCGATTTTCATGAGATTTAGCAATAGTGTTTTGTTCTCTCTGATCATTTGTATAAATGAGAAGCATCGATTCTTGCAGTTCATTTTTGAATTCTTTAGTAATCGGTAAGGGCTTTACAAAAAATTTTCCATCTTTATGAATTTCAATAGTATTAAATCCTCCATACATTGGCCAAATTTGATCTTGAATACCACCGGGTTCGTTTAATAGATACCTTTCAATAAAGATGGCTTCATCCACCAATGCTTTTTTCGAGATTTCTGGGGTTTTAAATATTTTATCTAGTAAATGAAGCATGCCGATACAAAATGAGGATGAACCACCTAATCCGGTTCGTGCGGGTATATCTGAGAAAGAAAAAAATTCAATGGCGGTATTGATTTTACGGTGTTTTAAAACTTCTCGAATTAAAGGATTTTGAATTTCATCCCAAATTTTAACACGTTGTAATTGTGAATAAGTAATAACACTCTCTCTGGACATGATAGAAGGTCGTTTCCTCATTGAAAGATACACATGTTTATCTATGGTTGTTCCGATAAGAAAGGAACCGTGATTTTCGTAGAAATCTTTATAATCCGTAGATCCCCCAAAAAGAGATATTCTAAATGGTGATTTTACTATGATCATATTGCATTGAGTAATTGTGTCAGCCAAATGATATTTTTAATTTCCAATTCGGGATAGTTTCCGATATACCATCCGAAGAAATGACAATGATCGCAATTAGGGAATTTTTCGGCATAATGTGTTCCATATCGGCGGGTCAAATATGGTTGTCGAAGTTGATTCCCTCCCCCAGACATCCCCCTGCGAAATTCTACTTCATTCTCACGAAGAACCTTTTCTACTTGATTTCTGAGTAGTATGTCTTTATCTTTTAACATAAGCGTAAACGCATAGTTACTATTTCCTTCCAAATTAAAATCCGTGACATATCGGGTTGGATTAAGATTGTTTAGGAAGGTGGCAATATTTTCACGTCTTTTTGCATTGTTTTCATCTAATCGAGGAAGTTGGTTTAATGCTAGAACCGCATTAATTTCGGTGGAACGAAAGTTATAGGCATCTTGCATAAAAATGAAATCCGGATTCAAATCCGGAAGACTTTTAATAGTATCACTTTTTAGTATCGCACTATCTGATTCTCGGAGCATACCATGAGAACGAAGTATTCTCGCTCTTTCATACGTCCATTCATTATTAGTGCAAACCATACCTCCTTCAATGGAAGTCATATGATGGGCATAATAAAATGAAAAATTAGACACAGCTCCGAATGTTCCTACCTTTTTGCCATTGAAAGTTGCACCGGGCGATTCGCATACATCTTCGATGAGGTAAATGTTTTTAGTAGCATCTAATATTTTTTGAGTGAGTCCATTATATCCTAGAATATGAGTAAGTAAAACAGCTAAAGTATTTGGGCCAATACATTTTAGAAGTTGATCTTCGTCGAGGGCAAGGGTTTTGGGGTTTATGTCGCAAAAAATAGGAGTAAGCCCAGCATGAAGAATGGCTGATATATCGGAAACCCAATTAAGGGGAGATACGATAACCTCTCGTCGGTTTTTTCTATCTGCTACTACCTGAAGTAATGCCAACGTGAGAATGTTTGCTGAACTGCCCGAATTGACAAAAACACTGTATTTTATACCAAGCCATTTGCTCCACGCTTCTTCAAATTCTCTTACTTTTTTGCTATTAGTAAGAATAGGGAGCGGTCTTTGCGAAAGAAACTTGACGAGAGCGTCGGCATCTCCGTCGGTAATATTATTGGACATTAATGGCCACTTCATAGGTAAATCTGTCTCCGTAAATTGTTTTTAGTTTTTCGATCACATTGGAATTATCTCTAATTATTACATTATACCCTCGTCTCGCTAATTCCTCTGCGAACTGAAGTTTTTGCGATTCTTCAATGATATCGGTGTTTGGTTTATAAGTTACTGATTCTATCAATACCGGTGTGATATTGTTTGTGCATTTGCTTACAAACTCATTCACTTGATTAATTAGATGTGTTTGATTGCTTTTATCAGTTGCATAGCTGATATGCGGATAGACGCCATTCTCTTCACAAAACAAACCAAACATTTTATTATCTCGGGGGAAGCATGGTCCTCCAAACCCATACCCATATTTCAAATATTTAGGTCCAACACGAGAATCCGCCCCAATTGCTGAAAGTATTTTCTCAAAATCTAATCCCATTTTGCTAGCTACATCTCCCACCATATTCGCAAAAGCTATCTTGGTAGTAATATAACAGTTTAGGGCTATTTTAGTGATTTCTGCTTCTGTTAATCCCATTCTTTTCAAGTGGAAATCGGAATGACACATGTCGTAATAAATCTCCGAAACCAATTTCCCGCTTTCTTGCGAGGTTTCTCCTATCAAAATCATATCTGGATTTAATTGATCTTGAATAATAGATCCTTGGGCGATAAACTCAGGATTATAAACCACTTCGTAATTCAGATTTTTTAATCTTTCATATACTGTTTGACTATACCCCGGTTCGACTGTACTGGATATGACGAGATGTTTTGTATTTGGTTGAACTCCTAAACTCACGAGTCCCGCAACGATTCTATCGATGTATTGATGGTCGAATCTCCCTGATTTAAGTGACGGGGTATGAACCACTACAAATAGGATATCATTTTTTAAGGCAGTTTTAATATCCGTCGATGCGGTAAATTTTTTACTATGGCGCAGTAGTTCATCAACATCTGGTTCCGGTGATTGGAATGTTTTATCATTGAGTTGACGAACATAGGATTCGATGACATCAACACCGATTACTTCATAACCACATTGTTCTAAATTGAGGGCTAAACATAGTCCCAATCGCCCTGCTCCTATAATTGATACACTTTTATTCATGATTTTTTCGGAATATTTTCTAAGAATTCCCGTTTATTATCGTACAGCCAATCTACAGTTGTTTTATACCCCTTTGCTCGTTCTAAGTTATCTAATACGGCATCTATTTTGGATTCATATAGTTCTTTGGTAAGCGTCGGTAGGATTTTTCCTAGTTCATCTAGGGTTTCAAACCGAACAATTCCAGCCGGATTGAAAAATTTTTCTAGACATTTACTACCACAAAATACGGGTATAGTTCCTACAACCATCGCATCGGTTACTTGTTCCGAAAACCAATCATCTATATTAGTATTTGGAATAATAATAGAAAACCTATAAGGAGCTAACGCTATAATTTTACCCATTCCCGAGGGAAGATATGTGTCTAATATGTTGTTAAAACCACGTCCGAATACTTCAATTTTATCTCCAAATCTTTCCACCACGTCGTATCGCATTTTATGTCCGGTAATCCATCGTTTTTGAGACACTATAATTGATACGTTACGTTCTTTTTCATAATTTCCATAATCTTCTGGCGCAATACCTTGTACGCAGAAATAAATCCAATGAAATTTGTCTTTTCCTACCCAGTTTTCTATAAAACGATATGATGTAAAAACGTAATCAAAATGCTGGTGATTTTTTTCTAGCCATTTATAGGGATGAAACATGTTTGGATCGAACTGTCCAGCATTATCGTAAATAGTAGGGACTTCTTCCATCAAAGCTATTTTGATTTTACCGTTATAATTGACATGTTCTGGAAGTCGCTTGTCTTCGAAAATATGAACATCGCCATTCTTATTTCCAGTATACCAATCCCATGCTTTTTTGGAGGGAGGAACCCAATGCTGAATTCCTTCCCATGTATCCATTCCTGTATGTGCGGTGATTATGTTCATTGTAACTTGGCTGTAATCAGTAAATGCCATCCCAAATGTTGCTCTAATGCTTTAAACATATCTGTTCCCATTGCTTGAAACCAAGGTTCCATTACATAGTTGTTTTTCTTATATTCCTCGACAATGTAAGGGAAAATATGTGTTTGTTTAAATCCAGTTATATGAAACCCTTTTAATAAATTTGTAACGGATTCGTAGTCATATGTAAATGCGAATGGGCATCCGGATTGTGCTTCAAATTGATCGAATCCTGAATCAATCATTATTTTCTTCCAAGAGTTTTGGGCATAAAGCATGATTTTTAATATGGACTCGGAACTCATATATTTTCGAAGTTTAGAGACAATTTTCTCGGGTTCGGGAGAATGATGAATAACCCCAAATGAATAGATCAGGTCATAGGTTTTAAGAGGAAGAAAATCACTAAGATGTTCTGCGTTTCCGGTGTAAAAATTTCCTTTTAATCCATATATTTCAAATCGTTTTTTAGTTGCTTCCAATGATACTTCTGAAAGTTCAACCGCAGTATAATTAGCTCCTGCTCTTGCAAAGTTTACAGCGGTGGTTCCAAGACCACACCCTATTTCTAATACTTCTTTTCCTTTCCATTCCGGAAAATTGCTAAAAGATACGATATGAGGTTCAACGAATAACTTTTTTTGTTCCACTTCGTCAAAATATTCTTTTGTATAAAGCGGCTTTTTAGAATGACCTATATTACAAGGTCGTCGGTTCCAAAAAGTCTTAACATCATCTATAGTCATAACTGTTTCCACTCGGGCAAAAGTAACTCGTTTATATTAAATCCGTGTTCTGTCAATTTGGGTCCGAACCATAAGGATGGCGCATAAACTTGTTTGTCTGTTCTGTTATTTAAGTATGCTCCCCACCATCCAAAAGTGCTGTTGGAAATTATTATATTTTGACATAATGCCATCATATATAGTTCTAAATAATCCCGTTCCACTCCTTGACAAGAATCGAAATCACATGGCACGTCAAACTTGAGGTTTTGACGGCACCAAGGCATATCGTCAGAGAAAACGACAATTCGAGTAGGTTTAGCCTGATCAACGGCGGAATAAATATATTCCAGAGTCGGAACGGGGTGATATCCTATACAACGAGCTTCTAACGCATCCCCACGCCTTACTTGAACCGCAGTGGCGTCTTTTAGCCACCCGAAACGTTCATGTAATTCTTTTTGTATTTCTTTTGTTGGTCCAAATAAGGATTGAAGGTATTCCCGGTGATGGTCGAAATATTTCCACGATTGAAAATGCCCTCGTAGTTTAATATTGGGTTCAAATGGGATTGGTTTATAATACATACTCTCCCAGATATATGTTGTGTTTACCGGAGGGTTATTATCTGTAGCGACTCGGATAAATACGTTATTTAAATAGTTGTGAATGTTTCTTCCTTGATTTGGTAAAATATGCTCACTTGGATTTACTAATAATTGGGCGTTGTTGTCTTTTGCTAATGCAGCAGCGGCAGCAACCTCAAACATTTGATTTCCGAGACCCCCGGCCAATACAGGATTTACAGTAACCAGTTCGGGATATTTAGGACGGCTACGAACTTCAATTTCTTGGATTTGACCCACATTATTGATTTTATTTTCAGTATATCCCCTGCTTCCTCCGTTTCCAGCAGAATAGTTCAAAATATATACCGGCTGATCTATTCTGAAAATCTTTTCGGGTGGGCACATTTCCAAACAGGGATACATTGTCATTAAATCTTCAATCATTATGTATTGATTGGTTTCTTTAGATGTCCAATCTTCTTTCTTTATCTTATTCCATAAAAATCCCCGATAAGTTCGGAAATGGGAATATCTCCACATATCCCGACGGTAAAGTTTATTTTGTTTTACGTCAGGGGGGGCTTCGGTGTTTTGTGGAAATGGTTCCGAGAAGGAAGTGTCTGTATCCCATACTGCCATTCCGCCATATGTAATCCAGCAATTGGTTTTATTGTAAACTTCGTTTAGATAATTTATTACCTCATCGTTTCCTAAGAAGTCATCCCCATCTAATATGCAAACAATGTCATTATCTCGTATAGTTTCATATTCGGATAGACGTTCGAGAAACCATGTTTTCATGTGCCGCTCGGGAGTTCCAAACAGATGAATACGGCTATCTTTGTCTGCATGTGTTTTAGCTAATTCATATGTTTTATCGGCGGAACCTGCATTGTAATAAACGACGATCCAATTGTCGTGAGTTTGGCATATGACAGATTCTAGGTTTTGTTGAACCCATTTTTCATTGTTATAGCTACAAATTAAGATGACAAATCGATTTTCCATACTATGCTTATTGCCCCATTGACTTATCGTAAGATGCTTCAGCTTTTGTATAATACGGCAAATTAAATTTGGCTCTGACTGTGGTTTCTATACTATCTCTCCATTTTATCAAATCCGATGATGAAAGTGTATCGGTTGATACGAATGAATTATATTTTCCCGGCACCCCATTATAATAGTCTGATATTTTAGTATAATCCAAATCTGCGGTGTGTAATTTTAACATGGCTCCTATTTTTAGGATACCAAGATTCACGACCACCCTTTCGTCTAATAAAAACGGGGATGGCGGTATAATTAATGCTATTTTCATGAATTGTTTATTGGAGTAATTGCGGTATATCGGGTAAACCATGTAATAGAACCAGAAACAAACTGAACATCTTTCACTAAATCCGATACTGCTTTGATTACTCCGCTGTGCCTTCCCTTAAAATAATCTTTTTCTATGTATTCGGGGTAATAGTCTGAACCATCGTAATCATGTCCTGCGAGAATACCTCCCGGTTTAATTTTAGGAGCCCATGCAATAATATCTTTATAGACGGAAGAATATCGATGATCGGCATCGAGATATACAATATCAAGAGTTTTATCAGAAACTAAGTCTGCCATTTCCCAGCTTGTTCCATTTAGGAATATAGTTCTCGGATATTGTTTAAGTATATCAATAATGATGTTTTTTACTTTCGATTCAACTCCTTCAAATCCCGGTCCACCGGACAAATCGTCTACTAGAATACCCACTCCATTATTGTCATGTACAATAGGTAACCAACTTTTTGCAGTATCTCCAAATCCAATACCGATTTCAGCTACAATCATTCCTTCTGATTGGTTATCCTGAACCAGATTAAAAAGTTCCGTTGAGAGTATTGGCTTTTCGGTTTTTTCTTTCATAATTTATATAAGCTGAAATCCAAGGGGTTTATTTAAGTTATCTTTCCTTTCGTTGTAAATTGTGTTTTCATAAATCATGCGGCGTATATCATTCCCCGCTCCTCTTGGCGTTCTGGTATTATATTTTTATGGATATCTAAAGTCTCCCCCGAACAAAACGTTCCCTCGACAAAATCGCCGGTTTCATTTTTTCTGTCCGTATAATAGAATTTAGTATATCCAATATTTTTCAGAACTAAGATGGGTTGATATGACCCTCCTCCGCTCATGTTAATGTTTAAAGTATCCGGTTCATATCCTACCGCTCCTACTACTTCCCATCCTTCTATTAAAAATTTCAATCGTTGATGTCCGTAAATTCTATGAACGTTCCATACTAATTGATCTTGTCCCATCGGAACGGCGAGAAAAAGAAGTCCGTTTGGTTCTAGAATTTTTTTCATTTCTTGCATTGCTCTAATATCTCCATTTGGATTTAGTGGATCACCATACCTCCCTAATCCATCGTGTTCAAACGAAGAAATGGAAAACGCTATATCAAATCGGTATCCTGATTTTACTAAATCGGTTAGTAGAATTTCTTTTATTAATGGATGTCCGTAATTGGGTAAGTTATATTCCACTGTCGTAGGCATTCCCCCATATGCTATTGCCATCGCTTCATACCACGGGCTGGTTGAACCCATGATTGCTACTCGTTTACCGACAATGGGAATGATATCAAGAGCCTCGTGGAGCCAAACATCGGTTGGTCCATATGTTCCGAAATCGGTCTTTTTCTGTTTGGCACATTCAATGTAGGCATCGATTTCTTTTAGAGAAAAATCTTTCAATTTAGCGCCTTTAGATTCATCCACATAATTATGAACCAATCTTATAGTTTTCCCCATTAAAAAAGAAGCTTGCCAGTCGGGCGATAAATCTTCCCATTTCGGTGGAACTAAGTTTTTATGAATCATATTCCAGTCGGAAAGTTGCTCATATAGAATAAACAAATCTCCATATTCTTTATAGAACAACATTTTAATATGTTTGTTGGCATTTGATTTTCCTATAAATCTATCGGTATTTTCTCCTATTTCGGATTCCGCCAATTTACATAATGTCTGAGCGGTATCTGGGGTTATAACATATGCAGCCGTTCCTCCAATATCTTCGAAGATTTGATCGGAATTCGTGTTTGGTAACGGACGTATTGAAAAGAAATGCTTATCAAATGGAACTATCTCTGACATCGTGAAATCTTTCATTTTCGTGTTTTGGGGATGTTGAGATAGCAGATAAAGAAAATGATTTCCATTCGGAAGATTCAGAAATTCCTCAATAGCTTTTTTGACGGTTTCTACTTTGTTTTCCGGTAAAAGAGCGTCGTCTTCTAATATAAGCATAGGCTCATTCAATTCCACGCATTGTTTCCAAAGCATGTAATTGGATAAGAAGTTTGCGGGGAAAGTACCGGCAAATTTGAACTGAACTCCTTTGAATTTAATGATATTATTGACCAACGTGTAATCATCCGGAGTTATAGCATCGAATAATTGAGTATCGTCAAAACTCTTAGATATAAGAGGAAACAGAACAGTATCTACGTATTCTTTCCTGCGAATATGTTTGGAATGTTTTGATGAAATACGTTCAACATAAGCCGCATTCGCTGGTGCGGGATTTCTTATTGAGATAATACGGGTATGCATCATACTAATTGAATATCACTATACATCTTATTTTGCCAAATGTCAAGATTATAATATGTTTTATAAAAATGTTTGGCATTGGTTGAGCACCTTTCATAAAAACCAGTAGGTTCTTTTAAACGTCGTGCTAATTGACGAGCACCGTTGACATCCTCTGCTTCTACCGATAATTCGGGGAAACATTTCCGTTGGGTATCCACTCTAATATTACCTATACACGGAATTCCAAAATAAGCGCAATTGAGACTAAAAGTACCTGCGGCTACAGTAGGCATTAGATGAACTGCATATTTGAATGTGGATAACATTTTAATCCATTCGACCCATGTCAACCTTGGTATTACATATAAATTAGGAACCTGCTCTTCCCCCGGTTGAGTACAATGTGATGTATGAACATGAATGGGGCAATCAAATTCATTGGCTACTAAATAACTCTGAAATCCTCCATACCAACGACACATTCCACCGCCTATTATTGCTCTATTTTCAGGAGAGGGTATAATTGATTGTATTGAATCTTCTATCATTAACGTTGGTATGGTGGAGACACATTTACCTGGAAACAATCCTTTGTACCAATTAGTGTCATATTCATTATGCGCAAAAATAATATCGACCTCTGCAATAGTATTATAAAAGTTAAATTGATCCGATATTGACATGTCGTTTACATACGAAGTTGGACCTTCTTGAATAAATGCTACTTTTTTATTTTGTTTTTTAATATCTTCTACAAATGACATCGCATAAAGTTGAGAAAATCTATTTGGAATGTTATTCAATTTAATTCCCTCGACATTTAATGATACTCCGCCTTTGGGCAGAATAAGCATAACCCAATCATATCCTGAAACTTGAGAATAGTTCATGATATTAAAGTGATCGGCATTAAGGGCAAACATCCATGCCATCTCTGCTCGCATATTAGGATGGTTTATTGGGACTTTCCCAGTCCATCCCATTTCAGTTAAAAAACAAATTCGCATGTTTATTTTGTTTTTTGCCCGAACACGGTATGTCCACGATTTTCATCAATCGTAAACCATTCATTATATCGAATATTTGTTTTTAATTGAGTTGCCATGGTTTTTTCGTGATATAATGCCAAATTAAAATCAAATGGCAATGTGGTAAAGGAAGCGTGCCCTTCTATTTTCTCATGCAGTCGTCGTTCCCAATGAATTCGAGATGGATCGTTTTTATAAATGCGTCCTTGAAAATCAGGAGCATTTACTATGGGTCTGTTATCACATTCTGGACATGGAGTAAGTCTCCACCCCCATGTTTTAGCATCTTGAATTGTTACTCCAATATAATCATTAATTCGGCTAACAAAAATCAATTCAATTGTTGGATTTAACTCAATAATGGATTTGATATTAATAATTAGATTTGGATTTGGTATCTCATCCCCGTCAATTTGAAATATCCATGGATTTTTACATTGCTCGTTTCCAAAATTTTTATGTTGGGAATAATTACGATCAAGTTTGTGCGGAATTAATTGTATAGAATCTTTCCATTTATTGAAAATTTCTATTGTATTCGGATTATCAGAGAAATCATCTAATATAATAACTTCATCTTCTATATCTTTATGAGCAATAACATTGGTTAAACACTTATCTAAAGTATCACTTTCATTGTGTGATGTTATTAAATAACTTATTTTCATAATTTTTATTTTCACTTATCGGCATTTTCGCAATTTCCGCTTGAGTTGGAGGATTTATTGGTGTAGACGCAGTTGGTAATTTTGGGAGATTTAGTTTTTTTAATTTTGGAAGTATAATTTGTTGCGGTAATACGAATTTAGGAACATATTTTTCCAAAAGCGAGTGAAATGCTTTATCCATTGCCTCAATTGAGAATTTCTCGGCATTTTCAGCACGAAGTAATTCCGCATTAGGTAATAGCGTATCGTAATTATTAAAAGCTTGTCGCATTTGTTCGGCGGCTTTACCATAATCGACTGTAAACCATTGCGATTCAGCTACAAACCATTCATTTACTGCTTCGCCGGAAATCTGTTCTAGTTTACCTTCAAAGAAATTTGCATATTTCGGATTCATGAAATCCAGATGACCACTCCATTTTGGTGCAATCAATGGTTTTCCGCTTAATGTTGATAATAACATGGGATGACAATTGTGTACTACAAAATTTTCCGTACAGTAACTTTCATCTTCTTCGACTGATAAATTATATACCATTCCTTCATATGGTAAGGACTCGATGGTTTTTAGTTTAAATACATGATATGCTACATTATCATATGAAACGGAAAATGATTTGGGAAGTCCTCCACGGGACAAATATTTATCATTTTGGTATTGAATATTACAAAAACTGTGATTTTTATTTAAAATATCAATAAGTGCGGTATTAGACTTATAATTTGAAGTTCGAATACGACTAACCGGTGCATTAAATTTATTGTTATCTTTTACATCATGACAAGAGTGTATATTTAATTTTAATAAACACTCTCGTACATCTCTAATTAAACTGTCATTTACTAATTGAAGAGATATGTTTTTATTATTTTTTAAACTACCATCTCCCATGAAAATTGATGATATTAAATTTTCAACAAATATTTTTGATGAATTTTTTAATATCATGGGAATTCTTTTATAAATTGCCCCTGATCCAAATAAAGCCGTTAAGAATTCTCCGATAATTGCGGAATAAAAAATCAGCTTTAATGAATTTTTAGTTTTGTGAGGTTCGAGGGAGTAAGAATCAATTTCAAAGACAGTTTTGAAACATTCTATTAATTCTTTTGCTATTGTAAGTTCCTCGTTTTTATTTAAAGAAAATATGATTGCTCCGTTGGAAACGCATCCCTCGGATAGAAAATAACCACATATTTTTGCAAATTCTGGAGATAAAACAATATTATTTTTTATTTTCTTTATAGTAGTTTCATTTGAATGAATATAGGTTAAGTTTTCGTCTCGCAATTCAATGTTTGGACACTGTATAAATTCAGATATGTTTATGGCCGGAGGTGTGGTCCAAGTGTGTTCTTCGGGCAATGCAAGATAATCCGATAGTTTTAATTCCTCTGTTGAAATCCATTGTAAAACATTATTTCTATATACATAACATCTATGGTTGGGGGTAAATTGATATGAAATAGAATTGATTCCATTGTAAACCGATATTTTTTTCATTTCTCCACTATAATGTCTAGATAATGATGCGGTTACTTTTTTCCATTGTCCCGTATGTGTAAGCACCATATCTTTATTAGTGACATTTTTTATATTTTTTAATCCGGTTTTGGTAACAATTGGAGTATCTTCTAAAGTACAATAACCCTCTCCATGAGTAAATGAAACGTGAACCTTCACTTTTTTATGATTATAAAGTGAATTCATTTCGATATCACTTAATTCGCCATGTAGAAGATAGATGTTTGGCCAGTTGGTAATAGTAGAATTTTCTTTTTTTACCATATCTGTCACTTCTTTTATTTTAGTCAAACACTCATATCTATCTATGTTAGATAAAGTCGCTCCACTGGTTTTAAGAATAAGTGCAGGGGGATTTTTTACTCCTTTGAATGTCTCAAGGAAAGTTTTCATTAACCATCCGATAGATTTTCTATCTGAATTCATTGAACCACCCGTCCATTGACCCACGAACAGAAATGCGAAGTTTTCAGTAATCCCAGACATGGCAGTTTCCAATGAATCAATCACCGCATTCGTTTTATGATATAAATTGGTGTTCGCTCCCCAAAATAAAACTTCAATGGGGGTCTTTACGATCAATGGTTCAGTTACACCGGTAGGAAGTTTTTTAGAATATTGTGCTCCTGCGAATACATCTTTACCATGTTGTGACATGACAATATTTAAATCCATTCGGTTAAGACCTTCTAACCATTCTGGTTTAGGAATGGTAGTTTCAATGGCGGCGGTAATTCCAATATTGTATTTACCAATTTTCATGATTCCTTGCGGAGTCTGTAAAAATTCATTGGGAATAGATACTTGAATAAATAATTCCGGCTGTCGAGTTAATGGTCCTTGAAGTAGTCTACTAAGAAGTTCTTTAGTTAACGGATCCTTGCCTTCCATTTCTAAGTTTCTCTGTGGGCATTGTCCCCAACGTGTAGGAACAACTCGAACGTCGTATTTATCGTATTTTAATAGACTTTTAGCTAATGCTAACGCCCAATCTCCATACCCACTTCTCGTCATTAATGGCGAGGTAATTACACAAACAGGTTTATTCATATTTTTTAATCTAACTTTTATAGTTCCGGTGCCTAATATTTTATAGTTTATTCAAAACAAATCTAAATATATGTTTTATAATCAAAATTATATGCATCAAACTCTTTCATGTTATTGGTTTTTCTCTTTTTTTAATCTTCGTGACACTGACAATAACACCGAGTCATTAACATAGATTCAGATGGTTCTATTCCAAAGTTTTCTTTAACATATTTATAAAAAGATTCCATGCATTCATCGCATAGGTTCATTTTAAGGTTAAGTGTATCAAAATGACTTCCATACCAACATAAGGTGTTTACTCGGGTAAAACATTCCCGATCGGGATGTTTATCACAGAAGAATTTGACTTCTTCATAAACTCTTTCTGTTATAACTTTTTTCATATTTTTTGTAGAACAAAACGAAACTTTCCCGACCTTGTATCCGTATAATAATCGTCCATTTGGGTCTCGGCATTAATTGTAATAATTTCCTTTCCAGTATTAATATCGAGAATATACATGTAATGAGTTTTTCTGTCTTTAACCTGTTCTCTGAAAAGATATTTCCAAAAATTGAACCCCTTTTCGGTTTGATTTTCATCTGAGATTATTACAGATTCTCGTTTTAATATATAATCTTCAAAAAAATTTCGTGCTAAACCGTTATCTCCCTTAAAATTCCATATATGCTTGTTTTCTATTCCTTTAATAGGAGAGGTGATGCGGGTAAAAGAATACTCCATTACAATAAATGGTTTATCTCTCTCCATTAAATAATACGTTATATCGTTTCCTTCTATTTTAGAAAATAACCGATATGTAAAACTACCGATTTTATAATTTTCGAGTTCTGTCCCGTTTTTTTCTACCCATACCGCATCTCGGGCATTTAAAATTACATCATCACACTGATAATTCCCCCGATAATATTTGTTGGGCAATTCCATTAGGTTATACGTCTCCAATATATATTCTTTATAATCAAAATTATAGGGGTCGAATGTCATTGTTGAGATCGTGCTTTAATTTGTTCACTATATGGAATAGAAACATGAACTCCTCCCGTCTTTAAATAAGTTTGTAAAATACTAGGAGTTGGTTCGGTTTTTTGCGAATCAAACTTAATCTGTTCTTCTGTAAAAATTTCGGTTAAAGGTTTTCCTTTTTTATCGGAACTTCCAAATCCACCGGCTCCCCGTTGAGTTTGTGGAAGATCATCCACTAATTCCCATTCCGCTTTATTATAAAACTCAAATATAATTTGGGCTATCTTATCTCCAATTTTGATTTCTTTTTCGGTTTTTCCAAAATTGATTAATATAACTCCTATTTCTCCTCTATAATCCTCATCAATAACCCCCCCTAGCACATCAATGCCATCTTTATATGCTAGTCCACTTCTGGGTGCAATTCTTCCGTATTGTCCTGCCGGAATGCTAATAGATATTCCCGTCTTAAATAGTTTTCTATCCATTGGCATTAAAATATAATCTTCTATAGAATATAAATCATACCCCGCCGAGTGGATACTTCCGCTTATAGGTATAATTGCCGAGTCAATTAGTTTTTTAATGTATATTTTCATGAAACATATGGTAACTCTATTTTAGCATATTTACAAGATATTATAACGCAAACTCGTCATTTTGTTACGGTAATTACTGTCATAGGAACAAGTTGTCCATCGCTATAAATAAACCAGTATGTCATAGTTTTTCTAATTTCTTTTTTGTTTCTTCGAGTTTAGTTTCAATCGCAACCTGATCGATTGTAGGAACCTCAAATCCCATGTTTTTATCTAACATAAAATTGCCTACATGATCTTTTACCGAATACAATCCAAACGATTTAGATGGTTTCCAATTATGGAATACATATTCCATTGCATCCACATATTGCTTACACATATTAGTGGCATTTATCCCGCCTTCATTGCACGCCCAACGTCTACCTTCGGCCCCACATTTTTCTCGCATTGATTTAGACATTTTATACCAATACATATATGCATCCGCAATATCTTCCCATTTCGTTAGATCATCGAAAATATACGGAGTAGGAATACTACCTTGAATCATTCTAGTAACTGGCCACAAAGGATATGCCCAAACCCCATGATTTTTATATTTTCCCTCGCTATTAGAACCAAATCCCTGACTAAATTTAATCGGATTTCCTTCATCGTCGGTTTGACCAATTTGATCTTGAAGACCACCCGTAACTGATACTATTACCGGAGTCTCACACATGATACTTTCAGCACATGATAGTCCATAGCCTTCATTCGAATTATGCAAAATAAATGATTTCATGGTATAAGAATTGTCTTCTTCTACCTCAATATTATATACTTTTCCGGTATAAAGATACTTCTCGATTTTATTTATCGACATCAAATAATATCCGTCTTTAAACCAACTTCTGGATGAATCATTATCATCACTGGTATGAGTAAAATATATTTGATGATGAGTATTTCCGGGTTTATATCCAGATGTTCCTTCCGCTAAGCGGATTTTTTTATTCAATCTTACCAGTGCGGTTATTAACTGTTGTTGAAGAACATTGGAAACAGTAACGATTTTAGTATAGTTACTATCGTTCGTATGACCATCGTATCCATCGGAATCTATAAGGCCATTTATGAATGAATTTAGGATAGTTTCATCTTTATTAAACAATATTTCCGATGGAATTTTTTTGGTGTTAGAACTGTTTCCACATATTGTTTTGAAAAAGTTTTCCATTATACCTATAAATGGATGGGAGAAAAATAAATTAGTGCATTTTTTGTTTTTTTGACCATGGGGTTTAATGGAATAACTTCCACCGAATATATTCACAAAGATATTTCCTATCTTATTGATTTCATCGTTACCATAATCAGAATTAAAACATATATTATTGTTTGATCCATCTCCGCACCATCTTCCTAAGAGATATGCTAAATCGTTGGTCAGTGGAATTTTTCTATTTAATACATTTTTACTGTGGGGAAGAAATATTTCAGAATCATTGGACAAATACTTTCTGCTTTTGTATTCGGGAATGAATTTTTCCAAATCAAAAACCACATTTTCGGTCATATTTTCTGTGAGTTTTGGATACATTACTAAATCTCCCGGTGATAATTCTCCGGATGGAATCCATTCCATATATTGTTGAATTGACTCGTTTTCGTTCAACAATTTATTTTTCATTTTACTTTTCTTTACCGCCCACACTTTATGTTCGGAGGTAAGTTCCAATGGTTCATTTAAGTTAAATGGAGTAATTTTAACCATTTCACAGTCAACATTATCATATTCAAATGTTTTTAGTACTGGACGAAATCTTCCTTTATGCGTCAAAACGGTTTCTCCAATTTTTATTTCTTCAATATTTTTGGGTCCGATTTTAGTTGTTACTTTATAACCCGGTGGAATACAAGATGCATTCACAGTGACATCTGCCATGCTATAAAGATATGCCATTTCTTCTGGCGGCATTTTTGCGGGAGAAAAAATTATATCATAATCCGGACATAACGCTTCTTTTACTGCAATTAAATTCGTCCCCGCCTCTTGCATTATTTCGGTGTGAAGTAACAAACAACATTTTGCCGCTTCTTCTTTGGGAAGATTATCACAGAAAGTGCGGTAACCTAATATAATGTTGCTAGTGCGTTTTCGTTGAACATTTCTACTATTGTAAAAAATAACGAAATCGTATTTTTTTCCATTAAAAACCGCTTTTCTGCGATCTCTATATTCTTGTGTAGTAGAATCTTTTTTATGAAACATATCTTCATTGATTCCATGCGGAACATAATGAAGAAGTGTTTTTCCATTCATTGGTTCATTGATGGTACAACAATTCTTAGGATCAAGAACCCATTTATTAATATTTTCTGTTTGTCTACTAATGGATAGTAATGCATCGCAGCTTTCATAGAACGCTCGATTATACATTGGATACGGAATGTCATCCCAGATGTTATAATATGTAATCGGGAGTTTTTTACGTAAACTATGTTCCAATGAGAAAAGCCATCCAAAAAATCTTGGATCGGTAATCATGCAAATGGCATCGGGGCGTTCTTGATTAATAATAGAATGTAAAATATTTTCATTGCCATATCCATCGACCGGATAAAGTTTTATATATGCATCATTTATTTTTCTAAGTTGATTTGTTGCTTGTGATAAATCTAAAACCTTTCCGGTGTCTGGATTTTTAATTGCCCCGGCAATACAACAAAAATCATATTTATGCGCACACCCCAGAATCATTTCTCGCCCCATAGTTGCAACCCCCGAATGCATTCTTATATCATCTCCAATCCAAAGTATTTTTTTCTTATTGCTCATTTATCAGTTCTCCTTTTCTATTAAAAACCATTTTTTGAAATTTAAATCCTGCATCTAGAATTGATTGTTTTTTAAGATAAAGATTTTTATCAATTCTATTGGTCCATGTGGATTTTACTTCTACTATTAAATTATCCAATTTTATAAAAATATCCGGAAAATATCTATGTTTTATATTATCTGGCGTATGATACCAGAAAGCTGGCATCTTTGATCTTGATACTTCAATATCCGTTTCCTTGTATATTTTTAAAAGTGCATTTATAGCCATTGGCTCGTATCCCTGGATTTTAACTTCCTTCCCAGACGGTAAAATGAATTTTTTCATTTTAAACTTTTGCTGCCGTGTATGTATTTCGGAAACCTGTGAAACACTTTCTACTCCATATTTTTTTAAATTAGTATTTTTACATTTCTCTCGATTTGTATAATTTTTAGTTCCGTGGTTTTTGATACAAGTGGCGTTTTTCTTTTCTAAGACGGATGGTATTTGTAATACATGAGATACTCCGTATTTTTTAATATTATTAATTTTTCGTGTTTCTTTGGCGGATTTTATTTGGCCATTCCATTTTACTCCATGTTTTTTATAATTAGATTCATTTATTTTTTGTAATCTGTACGGATGTTTAGATGCGCATTTATCGGAACAAAAAACTGAGTACCCTTTTAATAAACCTTTAAACCCCCTTCCTTCTAATAGTTTATTGCAATTTAAACAAAATTGTTCCCCATAAATGTGTTTATATATTTTTTCAGAAATATTACGTCCCAAATAAGCATCGTTAATAAATTTATATGTTGCCGGATGATATGCTTTAAGTGTACGATAATATAAACGAGTATTTTGTTTGGCTATTGATAATATTTTCTCGTTGGATAATATATCATTCATAGGATTTGGCGTTTAATGATCCGCTGATTGTGGTTCTAATGAAAGATAAACAAGTGTTTGTTATCCATTTTCCAATTATTAGATTTCGTGGGAAACAATAATCATGAATTATTTTGTATTCTTTTTCAGAAACGTTGACCATGTGCCGTTTGATATGTGATTTTTTCATGACAATAAATAGTGTTTACATTTGTAAAATCATTTTTATTTTTGTAAAATCTTATTTATATTTAATAACTGATTTCTACATTTAGAACAGTGAACGTAATTGTAACAATATTTGGATTTCCTGTGCTGCTCCAATCTAATGTTCCAAATTCAACTCTACCCGCACCTACTTCAATAGTCCATGTGGTATCGATAGTTCCTACGGGATTTAACTCATTTACGATGATGGTGTTGGTTGGATTGGCTAATACTTTCAGAATTTTTTGTTCCAACTGAGATGCGAGTGGATTATACAGCGTTAGATCTAATTTGGAATTTTTCCATCCATCTGGACCAGATGAATTAGAATAAACAGGTAAAGTTACGGATTTTATTACATGAGAAGGAATTCCGGTAAGTGTTGCGATAAATCGCTTTCCTATTTTTGGTTCAAATTCGGTTTGTTCAAATCCGATGGATTTCAGTTTTTGCTGTAAGTCGGATGCATTTGTATTTTCTGTTGGTTTATTCATAAAAATTAAAATTCGCAGGAGCCTGTAACTACAACCGGGATGTTGACAGTCGTAACGGTGGGGGTATAATTAATGACTTGATCTCGAAATTCAGAATTGGACACGAAGAGATTGACACATTTCTCTACAAGGGATTGTAGAGAGATTTTATGACGAATACCGAGAACCTTGAAGTCGTTATATAAGGTTTCGGGAATCTTAACCGTGGTAGCTACTTTATCTTTCATATTTTATATCCATTACGTATGTCCTTATATACGGACATAATCATTAATGGATATAAGTATGAAGAAAAAACCGAAAGATAATTATTTTATCGAAAAAAATATTTTAGTCAATAATATCTGTAATAGCATCACACGTTTTTCCTCGATGTAAGCAATATCGACAATTACTTTTGTTCTTACCGGGAATTTTGGGATATTTTATATCCTCATTATATCTGCCATCTGGATGAAAACAATCGGAAAGGAATTTATTAAAATGATCTATCACTCGATTTACTTCATTTTGGTCTGCGGGTGGTTTAAAAATTTGAATGCGGGACTGTTTATATTTGGAGTTTTCGTAGAGTTTACGTTTTAGGATAAAAAATTCTACATCTATTTTTGTCACCGGAACCTCGTGTTTTCGACTATAAAGAGCTTTATATAATACTAATTGTGAAGTTTTAGCTAAATCCGCTTGTTGAGAGGCATTCCAACCCATTCGAGCGGTTTTAAAATCAAAAATTTTAATTCGACCGGTTTTTTTCTCTTTTAATACCAAATCGATATACCCATAATAGTTTGTATTATTGAGTAATGGCATATTGAGTTCATCTTCCACTCCTAAAAATTCATATTTATCGGCGGGAAAGTGTTGTAGTCGAACCGATGCTTGCATGAATTCATTGATGAAATTGACTCCATCTTCAACGAATTCTTGAATTTCGGTCTGAGTTGCAATTATTTTGTTATCAGCGACTTCCTGAATGAATGTATCTATGAAAAAATTTCGGAGATTGAGTGTCGTCGCTTTCACCAGTCCTTCCGTATATAGAGTTTTAACATAAAGTTGAAGAGCTTCATGGATAGCATTCCCATAGGTTAGGTTTAAATTAACTTCCCGAGTTCGTAATCCTTTAATATAATCCAGGTTCCAGTGGTTGGGGCATGAAAACCATTTACTATATTGACTATAGGATACTACTTTTTTCTTTTCGCTCATATTGTGATATGATATCACCATTCGTTTAAAAAACAACTTATTTTATTTTATTACTATTTATTGAAGTGAAACAAATTATCTTTTTTCTAATGTTCCTTGTGCTTGGGATAACTATTCTCAATGCAGAAGAGTTTACTACCGGTGGGGTATATGTTCAAGTTGCAACTACAAATTCAATTTGTAATTTAATTGGTAGAACCACTAATCATGTAGAACCTCTTATAATCGGCAAAACATATCGACTTGAAACCGACCTCATGGAGATTAAAACAAAAATCGGAGAAACCATTATATTGGCATTATCCACCGGATTGCAAGTAAAAGTATCCCCAAATTCATTTTTCTCGGTAGATACCTTTAATCAATTAGTTGTAAATAATGAAAGTCAGCCTGCTTTACTTAAATCGGAATATGCTATTACGGCATTATCTCTTTTAGACGGTGATATAGAGGTAATTTGCCCAAAAATCGACACTAATTCTCAATGTATTCTACAAACTCCATTGGTTAACTTGACATTAACAAAATGTAAACTTTCAATTAGATCTAATTTAAAATATGTTATTTTAAATGCTATTGAAGGTGGGGTAACTGTAGTAGATTCGAAGAATAAACAGACCTTTATCGATAAAGGTAATTTGGGATTGATTATTCAGTATCCTGGTAGAGAAGGTGAAATAATGGTGACTCAGAAAGCTATTTCTCCGGATGAACTGCAAAAAACAACTAAATCTATTGATGAACTTGAGAATTATGCGAAAGAAGTGTTGTTTGTGGTAATGGATAAAAAGGTTATTGGGATTCGGTTAAAATAAGTTGCTATGCGGGGATATTCTGATATTGTGGGAAGATATGGAAATATTAGAATCGACGGATTGTGGAAAACATGATGTTAAAAACATTAAATTTTCACGAGTTTGGGCAATGCCGAACTCTGATACGTTTAAAGTCAAGCCCATTGGCGAGTTTGTTAAAAAATATCTTGACAAATCGAAAGTAAGTGTAGATTCTTTTGCTCGGAATAATTCATGGTGTTCCTATACGAATGATATTAATCCTACCACAATTGCCCAATATCATTTAGATGCGGAAGCATTTCATTTGGAATTAGTTAAAAAGGAGATTAAATGTGATTTATGGGTGTTTGATCCGCCATACTCTCCACGGCAATTAAAAGAATGTTACAATAGTTTTGGCAGAAAAATGCAATTGGAGGATGGACAAACGGCAAGACTTCGTAAAATATGGAAAGCCACTATGGTTCCGGTGTTAGCATTGGATGCGGTGGTTTTATCTTTTGGATGGAACACGGTTGGAATGGGTAAGAAATTGGGGTTATCAACTGATGGATTAAATGTTACAATTCTTACAAAATTCTAAAATAATTTATAACTTCAACACAATAAATAATAAAATATTTACTTTTTTATGATTTTCTACTTTTTACTTTATACTTATATCATATGGGAAGAAAACGAAAAAATATAACTTATGCACAATTACTTGCGGGTGGACGCTTGCGATCCCGCAAATATTATAGTGAAAATAAAGAAGAATGTAAACGAAAAGCATTGGAGAGATATTATTCTATAAAAAATGCTTCTATTACTCCCAAATCATAAATGCCTAAATTTCTAAAAGGATATAAAATTGAATTGGCCCCAAATAAGTGTCAGATGACATTGTTTAGAAAGCATTTTGGAGCCAGCAGATTCGCATTTAATTGGGCGTTACAAAAGAAAAAAGAAGCATTTGATAGGAAAGAAAAGATTCCGAACAATATTGAATTGCATAGAGAGTTGAATAAACTTAAGGGAACGGATGCCTTACCTTGGGCTTACGATGTTAGTAAAGTCGCATTTCAGTCGGGTTTAATTAACTGTGATAGAGCATTTCAGAATTTCTTTAATCGTTGTAAGAAAAAAGTCAAAGGGAAGAAGGGATTCCCAAAATTTAAGTCAAAGAAGAATGAGACACAATCATTCAAATTAGATGGTTCGATATACTTGACAGATAAATCTCACATTAAATTACCTCGTATTGGTAAAGTCAAGTTAAAAGAATTGGATTACATTCCAATCGATACTGAAATCAAATCAGTAACAATTAGTCGTAAAAGCAGTAAATGGTTCGTATCTTGTTTGGTAGAATCTGATATTAAGATGCTCCCACAGACAGATAAGAAAGTTGGAATTGATTTAGGAATTAAGACCTTAGCAACCTGTTCTAATGGGACTAAATATGAGAATCCCAACGCATTAAAATTCAATTTACGAAAATTAAAGAGAAAACAACGTCAGTTAAGTAGAAAAAAGAAAGGAAGTCAAAATTATAAAAAATCAAAGTTAAAACTTTCTAAGTTACATAATAGAATTTCTAACATAAGGAAAGATTCGTCGCACAAAGCGACTTCAAAAATAATTAACGAAAACCAAGTAATTGTTATTGAAGGATTGAAGATTTCCAATATGTTAAAAAATCACTGTCTTGCTCAGGCAATTAGTGATATGTCTGCCCATGAATTTCGCAGACAGTTAGAATATAAGGCAAAATGGTATGGTCGTGAAATCATTATTGCCGATACTTACTTTCCATCTAGCAAGACTTGTTCGTGTTGTGGATGGAAGAATGATAATCTCACATTGAAAGATAGAATTTTCAAATGTGAGATTTGTAAGAATGAGATGGATAGAGACTTGAATGCCTCTAAAAATCTTGAGAAACTTTCTACCGTCAGTTCGACGGGAATTTACGCCTTGGGAGATGGGAGTTCGGTTTGTCCAGCAATGGATAAATCTAGCCCGTCGTTGAAAAAGGAATCTAACGGAAAATTTACATACACCCTAAAAAGATGAATGTAAATTTTTGTAAGTTTAGAAGAACGGTTTGCAATCGTTGAAATAATGATGGTTTGTCACGGAGCGGATCATAATGACACTATTTGTATGGCAGAAAAAAGAATATGACATTTGAGGAAGTAAAAGAACTTGGTATCATTTATCATCACAAATTCGTGGTGTTGCAACAGATGAATATTATCATTCAGGAATTGATTAAACGGGCGCAAGATCATGATAATAGTAAATTTTCGGAAGAAGAGTTTCCCTTCCTTGTTAAGGCAATGGATGATTTACACAAGGTTCAATTTGGAACTCCGGAATATGCGGAAGTGAGAGAAAAGTGGTCTGGTTTATTTAATTCCCATTATAAAAAGAATAGCCATCACCCAGAATTCTATCCAAATGGGATTGAGGATATGAATCTTTTAGATTTAGTGGAGCTATTATGTGATTGGAAAGCGGCATCTATGCGGAAAGAGAATGGTGGAACAATTTCAAATTCTATTCGAGTAGGCACAGAAAGATATGGATTAAGTTCTCAGTTAGTAAAAATACTTGAAAATACCGCACGGGCATGTAAGATGTAGTCGTAACAATTTGAAGTTTAAAATTTAAAATTTAAATCATAATAGGATATTTGTGTACGTTAATATTTGGGTAGACAGAAGAAACGAAATTGTCCATGTATGGGACGACGAGAAGGGATGCGTTAATTTTCCGCTTGAAGCGATCCGATTTGCTTATAAAAAGAATCCAGCCGGTGAATATGTTTCTTTATACGGAGATCGTCTCGAAGAGGTTATGTATTATGATGATAATGATCATTCTCTCCTCGAATCAGATGTTCCAATAGAATTAAAAACTTTAAGTAAATTGTATGAGGATAGTGATGAAGTTTCAGAGACTACTGCTATTGGGGTAATTGATATTGAAGTTGATTCTACCGGAGGATTTCCGAATATTGAAACGGGAGACAAGGCCATTACTGCGATTGCGTTGTACGACACGTCTACTGAGACATTTTGGTCATTTGTGCTTGATCCCGATAAAAAAATTGTTTCTCGCACTGAGCGCACCAAACTAAATTCATCTGATACTAAAGATTATGAATGGAATATTAACTCTTATAAATACGAAGACGTTTTATTAAGAGCATTTTTGAGTAAATGGGAAGAATGTAATTTTAGCATTGTCTCTGGATGGAACTGTAATGGGTTTGATTTGCCCTATATTTATAATCGAATTCGTGCTGTGTTAGGTAAGAAGGCGGGGTATCGACTATCGACAATTGGAATGTGTTATTTACACAAATTTTCCAAAACAATGCGAATTGCGGGAATGTCTTGTCTTGATTACCTTGATCTTTATAAAAAGTTTATTGGTAAAGATCAGCCAACATTTGCATTAAATTATATTGGACAGGAAGAAGTAGGAATTGGAAAAATACCATATCGTGGCAGTTTAGTTACTTTGTATAAAGAGGATTTGGATCGATATGTTGAATATAATTTAAATGACGTTAAAATTGTAGTAGCATTGGAGAAAAAATTAGATTTCATTTATCTTGCACGGTCGGTATGTCACAAAGGACATGTTCCTTATGAATGGTATATATATTCTTCTCGTTGGATTGACGGGGCGTTATTAACTTATTTACATCGTAAAAAATTAATAGCTCCTAATAAACCAGTTGGAGGGAAAGAAGAATATGAAGCGATGAAAGAGGAAGGTGCAGAAGGGTTTGAAGGCGCATATGTAAAAGATCCGGTGCCGGGGCTCTATGATTGGGTGTATTCCGCAGATGTCACTTCTTTGTATCCCAGCACTATTATGTCCCTAAATATTTCTAGTGAGACTAAATTTGGGAAGATAGAAAATTGGGATACGGAAAAATTCGTTAATGGAAAAATAGGGGCGGTATCTATAGGAGAAACGCATTATACTGAAGAAGAATTTAAAGAATTAATTAAAGATGGAAAATATAGTATAAGTTCTAACGGCATTCTTTATTCTCAGGATATTATGGGAATTGTTCCTTCCATTCTTAATATATGGTTTTCGGAGCGTGTGGAATTTAAAGCACTGGCGGAAAAATACAAAAACGAAGGTGATAAAGTCAAAGAACTATTTTATGATAGACGACAAAAGCGGCAAAAAATCTTCATGAATAGCGTCTACGGCACACTAGGACTTCCGATCTTCCGATTCTATGATAAGGATAATGCCGAGGCAACCACGGTCTCCGGGCAGCATGTTATCAAGATGACCGAACGGTTTGTTAATATGAAATATGCCGATAAATTTGCTGATAAAGGCGAGATAACTAACGATGATTTTGTCATATATATTGATACCGATAGCGTTTACATGTCAGCTAAACCCTTGCTTAATTTAGATAAAAAATCTACGGAAGTAACTGATGATACTATTCAGTATGTTATTGATTTGTCCGTGGAAATGTCTAAAGGAATTAACGAATTTTATGAGTTTGCAATTCCTGCCATGTTCAACTTGAATAAACATCGAATAAAAATCACGCCGGATGTTATTACTACAACTACATTGTGGATCAAGAAAAAACGATATGCCATGATGAAAGTGTATGATATGGAAAAACAACGTAAAGTATTAGATAAAGACGGGACTTTAGGGAAATTGGAAGTTAAAGGTATTGATGTAGTGAGAACTTCATTTCCGGCTCGATTTCGTAAATTTTCAGGAGAACTTTTGAACATGATCCTGCGTAAGGTTTCAAAAAACACGATTGATGATAGAATTCTTGTAATGGAACGAGAAATTAAAACATTGCCGGTGGATGAAATTGCAAAAAACACTTCTGTAAATTTTATTAGTCGTAAAGGAGATGCAAATTACAATCCTCCGGATAGAAAGATGTTTACTGTTCCTACCTCTAAAACTCCTCCTCAAGTAGGAGCCGCTATGATGTATAATGACATGTTAAAGAAATTCGGTTTACAAAAACAATATGAGCCAATTCATAACGGTCAAAAAATTAAATGGGTGTATTTGAAGGAGAATCCACATGCTTTAGATTATTTGGCTATTAAAGCAGATGGGACTGATCCTGATGAAATCCTAGAAATTATTAATACTTATGTAGATCGTAAACAGATGTATGAACGAGAATTGAAAACAAAAATTGCCAAGTTCTATGCGGTGTTGAAATGGATATATCCCTCATTTACTGCTAGACTTGCAGATTCTTTTTTCAAATCAAAAACGGTTTCCGTTCCAGTCGTTCCTAAATTGGATGACGAGGAAGAAGAATAACAATATGCAATATCCTCAAATAGAAAAAAGAAAAACCAATAGAGGAGATCGTTTCTTTGTAAAAGGAGAACCCGCATTTAGTGGTTCTCAATTGCATGGATTTAAAACTGAAGATTCTTTAATGCGGTGCTATACATGGTGGTTTCATAATATTTATTTAAAAAAACAAAAAGGAAAAGAGGCTAAAGCGGAATGGGAAAATGGTGGGCGGGATGAATTTTATAAAAAAGACACTACGGTTAAAGGAAAAAAAGATTTTGGTTGTAAACCCAAACAAATGTCATCCCTTCCCGTTCCTAAAATCGAATCCATTATTGCAGAATATGATGCAAAAGATATTCCTAGTTGGCTAGACTAAAAAATATAAAAACTTGCAATTAAACCAGACTTGATATAGCGTTATAACCTACGAGAAGTTATGCAGAAAAATTTATTGGAAAATTTCATAAAACGATATAGCCTTGGAGGTATATGTGAATGTGCTCATTGGTATAGTGATGCCGAAAAGAAAACTCTTACTGCCCGAGCCCACACCGACGAGAAAACCGTTATTTTAAAAATCATTTTAAAAAAATGGGAGGGAATGGAAACTTGTCAAATGGCATTGCCAAGTTCCACTAAAATTAAAGCAATGCTTAATCCGATTGGAGATGAGGTAGTGGTTACTCTAAATAAAATTAGAGATAGAATTGCCAATTTTACCGTGGCAGATGTTGATTGTGAAGCGACTTGCACGGTGGCTGAATATGATGCGTTTCCCGAAACCCTGGATACTGATACCGCCGAAATTCCCTTGGAATTTGATGTTGAAGTGAAGTTTACTGAGGAGTTTGTCAATAGATTAATGAAATCAATTGCGGCTTTGACTGAAGCTAAAGATTTTGTTCTGATGAACAATAAAAAGGGAAAGTTGGATATGGTCATCAATTATGAGGATACTAATACGAATCGTATACGTATTCCGGTAGAGACCATTAACGGTAAAGATAAAATTGATACTCCGACCGCATTATCAACAGCGGTATTAAAAGCGATTATCAATTCAAATGATAAAGCGGACGGCGCTGTTTTAAAAGTTTCCAGCCGTGGTATTGGAGTTATAAATTTTGAAGATGAGACTTTTAAATCGACCTATTTTCTATTTTCACCACGAGTAATTGAATAATTAAAACATGAACGAACCTCTAATTAAAGAACGTCGGACAATCCAATATATTTGGACAGAAAAATACAGGCCAAAATCATTGGATACATTTATTGGTAATGATTCCGTGAAGAAAAAGATTCGAGGATTCATTGATCAAAAAGATCTACCGCACCTGCTTTTCCACGGAACCGCAGGAACTGGTAAAACCTCGTTGGCAAAGATGATTGTTAAATGTATTCCCTGTGATCATATTTATATTAATGCATCGGACGAACGAACCATTGACACTATTCGTGATAAAATTGTTGGATTTGCGTCTACGGTATCGTTTGAGCCACTAAGAATTATCATTCTGGATGAGGCGGATTTTTTACCCGCATTGTCGCAGGGGGCACTCCGTAATGTAATGGAAACTTATTCTATTCATTCCAGATTTATTCTAACTTGTAATTATATTGAACGTATTACTCAGCCAATTGTTTCTCGTTGCGGTGGAGGAATTAAAGTTGAACCATTATCAATGGAAGCAGTTGCCGAACATTTGTCTCTTATTCTTGAGACTGAGAAGATTAAATATACTATAGAGGATATTGGGTTTATTGTAAAAAGTTATTATCCGGATGTTCGTAAAATTATCAATTTTGCCCAACAAAATACGGAAAAGGGTAAATTAGCGATAGCGGTTGAGAATTGTATTGAAACAGACTATCTGGAACAATTATTAACATTACTTAAAACGCCAAAGAAAGCGGGAGTGTTTGGACAAATTCGCCAGTTGGTTGCAGATGCTCAATTTTCTAATTATGACGAGGTTTATCGATATCTTTTTGATAAAGTAAATGAATTCGCCAAAGACAAAGAGCCGCAGGTTATTCTCGAATTGGCGGATGCTGTTTATCAGTCCGCCTTAGTGTTCGAAAAAGAAATAACGTTCGTTGCAATGATTCAGAAGATACTTAAATGTCTGGTTTAACAAAAAAATATGAAATGCGAAAAATGTGGAAAAACCGTAATCGGAACAGAAAAATGGTATGATTTTTCCCCTAAGCGGGATTTGTGTTGGGGTGGACATCCGTTAAAAGCGTCCGAGCTTCCTGAAATGGAAGAAACCTCGGTGGATGATAACGATTATATAATCATATGCGACATATCTGAAAAGGTCAGTAAAAAAATAAAAGTTGGAAGTTTGCGAAAAGTATTATGAATTTTGCCATTTGTAACTATAGAGTTTTTGGATTTCGATTTGTAACTCGTTGATAATGCGGAATTTACGAAATATGATATTTGATGTTGACAAACCGAGGATAATAGAATATACTGCCGCTCGCAAATTAATATACAGGTGAAGTGCTGGAACAGGCCAGTTACTATATCTCCCTGTATCAACAAAGAACAAAGAACAAAGAATAAAAAAATTATGGCAAATAATAACGGTCCAATGTGGAAAAATGAACAAGACCGTCAAATCCTTGCAGAGGTTTACAGATCGTTTGCAACCGCATTTGATGGTAATAATAATCCTACCGCTTATCAATCGTGGTTTCGTGGTGCGGGTATAGTTGAAAATCATCCAATGAAGATGGCAAGAACTCTGGTTATTAATTGTAACTATAGGCCGCTTTTGTTGATGAAAGAGATTCTATCGGTTGCATCGAAACTTAACATTGAAGTTTTCCTTCAAGAGGTAGATGAAATGGGTAACCCGAAATCTTAATTCGGCAATCGTTTTCCCTAAAGGGATAAGGAGTTAACCTGCTACTCTGATATAAGTTATGGAACATTCTGAAATACAGTTATGGTTATTGATTCTTACACTTATTTTCCCCAGGTTGGGATTGATTATTGCTTGGTTTGGGGGGCAAATCCCATATAATACGATACCATTTGTGGGAGATATGTTAATGGCGGTTTTTTTACCTAGATTGTTAATGATAATTTACATTGTTACCAATCTAGGTACCGGTAGCGGGTGGTTTTGGATACATCTATTTGTGTTCATAATATCTTTCGGTTTCACTTGGGTAAGAATTTCTTATGCCATGCTGCAAGATAAGAATATTTGGAGTACCGGCTAGTAACTATTATAGATGACGTTGATATTATAACAGGGAATGGACGATAATTTTAAATTGGCGGATATAAAAATACGAGATCCTCTTAGAGAACGAGGGGTATTATATGTTGGTCAATATGGAACTAGTGGATATGCTACTGCGGCAAAAGGGTATATATGTGACTTTTTGATGCGGGGTATTCCAATTAGTTGGAATCCATTGAAACTTGATGATTCGGAATTATCCGATGATAATTTTTATAACATATTGGCTAAGACTGTTATAGGCAAGGCAATTTCAGATGTACGTACTATTATTTTGCATTGCACTGCGGATTTGTGGCCAACTTACAAATCTGAAAATGCCGATAAATTTCTCAATAGAAATATTATAGGATATACCGTATGGGAGACAAATGTCTTGCCGAGATATTGGCCAAAATTTATTAACGAATCGGTGAATGAAGTGTGGTGTCCTTCTCATTATAATTACGAAACTTTTGTTAATTCTGGGGTAACCATTCCGATTAGAGTAGTTCCTCATATATTTTTAAAAATTGATCTTCCAAAACGGGAGCAGGTTTTATTAACGGATTGTGTGGGAAATTCGATTGTAGATGATCCCCATGTAGTTACTTTTTATAACAATTCGATTGTAGATGATCCTCATGCATTTACTTTTTATAATATAAGTGAATTAAATGAAAGAAAAAACGTTATAAGTTTGGTAGAGACGTTTTGTAAAGCATTTACTAAATCGGATTCAGTTAGATTGCTTCTTAAAGTTCATTATAAAAATTACACGACGGAAAATTTAACTTATTGTATTAATAAGATTTTTGCGGTTCTTAAGGATTTCCCGAATCATGCCTCGGTGATATTGATAACTGGAAATTTAACCGAACTTGAACTTCTTTCATTACATTCAATTGGAGATTGCTATGTATCTCTTACCAGATCAGAGGCATTTGGGTTAACTATTTTTGATGCTATGAATTATGGTAAGAAAGTTATAGTTACTGGATATGGCGGACAGGTTGATTATTTGGGAAATAACTATTCTGGTCTGGTGAGTTACAAATTGGTAGATGTTCAGAATATGGATAGTTTTACTCATGGATATTATATGCAGGGTAAACAACAATGGGCAGCACCAAATATTGATCATGCAGTAGAGTTAATGCGAAAAGTTGTAAATATCATTTAAAAAAAATATATATGGATACTATTGTTGCTGTTACCGCACAAATTCCCTATCTGAATAAAGATGGAAAAATTGTGGCGTTCGGGGGAGGAGTTCCTAGAGCCATGATTAATCTGTTTAATTGCATATCAGATGTTTATAAGATTTACATTATGTATGTTCCTCAATATACTCCTAACAATGGAACAATGTTTCAATACGAAAATATGACTTATATACCCGAAATTTCATTTTTTAAGTTTGAGGAAGTGTATGATAAATATTTTATTGGGATTGATTTCATTTTTATGATAGATATATTTATACATGGGGAAAGTTCTTTTCAATGGAGATCATTGCCTCATAAAAAAATAGGAATGATTCAAACATGGAATACTGATCCTTTAGATATTGGAATGAATGGAATAATTTGCAATGGGATCGAAGAGAGAATTAATATGTCTCCGCTATTATTTCCTGTTGGTTGTTTATATGATTCAAATGTGTTTTATCCCACAAATCAGCCCAGAAAAAACTTTGCGTTGTATACTGGCCGATTGGATGTGGATAAAAACGTTCAATATTTGATTGATAATTGGAAAAAAATTTATGAGAAATTTGGAACTATATTGAAACTAATAGGTCCGTGTAATGTACAGAAAGTTAAAGTTCCTGAGTGTGATTATATAATCAATTTACCTCCGGTTGAAGATGCTATCCTCAGAGCGTATTATAATACATGTAAATGTTTTATAATGCCGTCAAAATGTGAAAGTTTTTGCTGTTCACTAGTTGAGGCGCTCGCCTGTAATGCTCCTTGTGTTGTTGATGGTGCAGTTGGATCAATAAAAAATTTCAATGGAATGGCAAAATATGTTTATGGCAATGGATATATTTGTCAAAATCTTTTATTACAAAATATTGAAAACGTTTTATCGTCGTCTGTCGTTTCAGTAGAATCATCCGAGTTTGTAAAAAAACAATTTTCAATATCAGAAAATAAAATAGCTATCAAAAATTTTATAAAATTATGCCAGGATCCTCCGATATATTAAACGAAGATATTATCTCTATCGTAACAAGAATAAATCCATCCACTGTATTTGATGTAGGGGTGGGGGCGGGAAAATATGGGGAAATGTTAAAGAAAATATGTCCGTCAGTTTCTCTTACTGGGTGTGAAATAGATGCTTCATATTTAACAGAATTTAAAACACGACATTCTTTTTATAAAAAGATTGTGGTTAAATCCATTATAGAAATAATAGATACAGAAGAGTTTGACGTTGATTTAGTTATTATGGGAGACGTACTTGAACATTTAAAATACAGTCAAATTTTCGATGTGTTGGATTATTTTCAGTATCGAAGCAAATATATACTTTGTCTGTACCCAACTTGTCTTCGACAAGGAATATGGAATGGACATTCATCTGAGCGTCATTTATCTGAAGTGAGGCTTAGAGATATCGTAGAAAGATATAATATATTGGAATATAAAAAGTTACAGGAGGTTGGATTCTCGATGAATTTATTATTAATACGGGCTTACTTATAATATGATTACTCGATTTACCATATATATGGAGAAAGATGTTCCGGAACAAACTTTCTTCGAAAATTGATGTTTGATAATTTTGATTTAGTTCCGACGTATCTTCCGGACGGACATTTTGGATGGAAACATTTTTTTGGCTCTTTTGAAAATAGAAATGCTATTAGGAAATCAGAAGATTGTGCTATTTTATCTATAGTAAGAAATCCAATTGATTATTTAGTATCGTTTTATTATAATCCACATCATCAACCAAAAGAACGTTTGACAAATTTTATAACATTTTTATCCTCGCCGTTTTATTCTGTAGATGGTAATAATATAGACAGGAAAATTGATATAAATATAGAAAACGAAAGTCGTTATCAAGACATTTTTGAAATGAGAAGTGTAAAAAGTAGATTTTTATATTCAACTATTCCCACGCTAACGAAAAATTGGTATTTTATGAAATATGAAGATTTAAAATCTGCTCCTGAAAATTTACTTGAAAATATAACTCGGAAATTTGAGTTAATTCCTAAAACACGCCGGTTTATGGTTGAGCAAAGAAGAGTGGGCCCTCCATCTGAACGAAATGAGTTTGAATTTTCTAATGCTCCTTTAATGGAAAATTATTCCATTGATTCTTCTGACGCTAAAGAAATTATAAAAAATCGGTTAGATTTTGAAATTGAAAAGTTAATAGGATATGATAAAAATACCATTATTATGCGACTTACATGATATTTATACGTATGAAAGAAAAAAAGTCAACTAAAGAGAATACGTATGACATGGGTATTGCAGGTAATACCGGGGCCATTGCAACTACCGCTGGATGGGGAACCTTTGCCTCTCCCAATGTAAGTCAGAATTCGGCTAATTTTGTGAGTGGTAAAAATCAAGCAGACATTACCGCCACTAATACGGATGCATTAAACAATAAAATGATCGGGGCAAAAAGTAATACTCTAGCAGGAGCCCCTGCCTCTCCGAGTGCATTAGATGCGACTGTAAACCAAATTTATAGTAAAGAAATTACGCCTTCTGTTGATGAAGTCATGACCGGTCTCAAATATGAGATGCAGAATATGATTAAAAAGGATAAGGCGAGAGCCAAAGATGTTGTGCTCGCAAATTTAAAACAAGATCCGCATTATTATGGAAAATTAGGAATGTGGAATATATCGGATAAAAATATGATGAATGTTCAACCCGCAAATCAAAGTAAAACCCCCGCTGAACTTCAAATGGAAGAGCGCATTAATGTGCTTAATCAGATGATTAAAGCAAAGGGTAAAAGAACCGAAACCCCACAGTCTATTAAAGATGCCATTGCAGAGACAAAAGCAAAGAGAGATGCTCGATATTCCTAAGAAAAATAGTTGACCATCGGTGCATAATACGATATATTGCGGTAATGTTACCACGCACATTTTATATCACCCTTAAAGAAACTCCTTTAAGATATCGTAGTTTTATTGAATCCGCTAACCTTGCAGGAATATCCGCAGAACCTTTTTTCGGAATTTTCGGTAAAAAATACGGATTATCCGCCAAATATCCCAATATTTTAGAATCTTCTAATGATAAGATGTTTTTAACCGATGGTGCCATCGGATGCACATTATCACATTTGACTCTTTGGAAAACCCTTTCAATTCTACCCGAGAACGAATTTTTTATTTTAGAAGATGACGCCCTTTTTGTGGACAGATTTAAAGAAAAATTCCAATCTATATATGAAAAACTCCCACCCAATTGGGAGTTTGTTTATGTGGGATGGATTCCATTTGGACATGATGTTTCGCCAATTATAGTTGATGAAGGAATTAGTATTCGTTTACCTAGTGCGACTCATGCTTATATGGTAAAAAAATCGGCGTTAGAAAAATTGATAGATGCAGTAGTTCCGATACAATCTCCGCTTGATTTAACTCTCATTCATAAGTTGCTGCCGTCTATTAACTATTTCGTATGTGATCCATCATTGGTATCACAAAAGAGTTATCTAAATACTAATGATGCCATATGGACTTCTCTTGTATATGATTGGAAAAACGATCTGTATGGATGTAAAAAGAAATTATTAAAAGAAATTTCTCTTACGGATGGGTGGCATAATGCAGAGCGTAATGATACGGAAATATGGAGATGGAGTAAAGATATGTTCCTTATTAATATCCCTAAGAATATTGATTCTATAACATTATCTTTTAGTACGCCTATAAATAATAATCTTAATCTTTCTATTGGTGACAATCAAACGGAAATCCCTCTTGTTATTGGTCATAATGAATTAGAGATATTGACAAATGGAGGAACTCAAATAATTGGTAGGGTAGAAATACCGTTTATACCATCTCAAAAATCTGAGAAAAATACCGATACTAGAACATTAGGAATATGTTTAAAACAGATTATTATAAAAATGGGGGCAACTATTATTCCAATTGAACTTTCGGAATTAGGTTCAATTCCGACTTTACCTATATCGTTTAAATTGTGATACCGAAAACTATTCATCAAATTTGGATCGGGAATGATCCAATTCCAGATACATGCAACGCATTTATTGAACAGTGGAAAGCAATGTATTCGGATTACAATCATATTCTTTGGGACGATAGTAGGGTTAAAATTACAAATATTATTCCGGATGATAAACAAAAATATTTCACGTCGGCATATCCAATAGCATTGCGAGCTGATATTTTGAGATATGAGATTGTTCGTCGGTTTGGCGGGATTTATATTGATGTAGATACCGAACCGCTTAAACGGATGGAAGATTATATGTTGAATTGTAGGTTTTTTGGTGGGAAACAATCAGAGCATCAAATCGCCATCGGTATTTTTGGTGCGGAACCACGAAATGAATTAATAAATGACGTATGTGCTACCGTGGTCTCAAATATAGAAGATAAACTTGCATCTGGATGCGGGTTGGAATGGGTAGATCAATTGACGGGTCCGATGTATTTCACTCGTAGGTCTATTCCATATCGATCCGACCCTAGTTATTATTTTTATAATATGATTTATTTCTATCCTTATTCGTGGCTTGAACCGCATCGTCGTCATGAGAATTTCAAAATAACGTCTCCGGATGCATATTCCGTTCATCATTGGCAAAAAAAATGGCTGTGAATTATAATTTTATAGAAATCGGAACATCTGATTTTGATAGTTTAATTGAAACCGTGGATGATATCGCAACGGGTATAGTAGTAGAGCCGGTTAATTTTTATTTATATAAACTTCCGCATAAACCGAGAATACACAAGTTGTGTGCGGCTATTGGAGAAAAGAACTCTCATGCGTTTATTCATTATTTAAATCCAAATATAATTGAGAAATATCAATTACCGGCATGGAGTAAAGGTTGTAATATGATTGGAAAAAATCATCCTACTGTTATAGATCTTCTTCTAAAAATGAATATTTCACCGGAAGAATATTTTTTAAAAGAGTCGGTTGCCACCTATACTCTCAATACGGTTTTTGATATGTTTCAAGTCAATTCTGTAGAAGTTGTTAAAATAGATGCCGAAGGGGACGATTGTATGATTATGCGACAACTTCATAGTATAATTTGTCAAAATCGTATTTACAAACCTCGTAAAATTTATTTTGAAACAAATGAATTGGGGATAAAAAAGGATATTGAAGATATTAGAACGATGTTCATGAATATTGGTTATAAAGTGACAGTTGGAAGTGAGGATAGTTACCTGTTCTATTGAAATTTATTCTCGCTAAATTTAGGTTTTTAAAACACTCGGGACTATAAACTCCGTGCTGGAATATTTCTATTCTCATCTTTTTGTTAGTCAATTAACCTATGTTTATTAACATTCTTCACCGGAAAAATATATTAAAACAAGCGATTTATTGACAGAATTTCACTTCGGTTGCAGTTTTAATGTTGACGCAGTGGACACCACCTACTCGTCAACCCACAACTGTTTATTTTATTAGAACTGAAGTTACTATAGCAGAATTTCTATAAATGTCAACATTTTTCTATAAAATGTTTGCTCTTTTCTGATACTATGTTAGAATTGTTACACGGATAAGTTCATATGGATTTAATAGTTGGGTTATATCATTTCTAATCGCTTTTTGTCATGTGAATAGATATTTATATGACATGAGCGATTATCGATCTTATTTTTTAAAATCATTGGGTCTTAGAGAAGACCAGTTACCAGGAGGAATTGGGGATGATACCTCTTCTATTCAAGTAAGTCCCGAACAGTTGGCTATGGGTATTAAGTTGGAAATGGAGCATACCTATGATCCGACGCTGGCAAGAGAGATTGCCTTGGATCATCTTACAGAAGATCCCGAGTATTATTCTCATTTAAAATCTGCCGGTATGGCGGATGAATTATCGAATGAAAAATCATCGCAGCCGGGACCAACGATGAGAAACCGACTTCTGGGTCCATCTCAAATTTCACATCCTTCTGTAATTGCGGTGGCTGTTCGTGGAACTAAAACCGGTCTCCTTCCTGCCGGTGGATATGTTGAAGATTCAGAGAAATCTAAATTTGGTGGGTGGGAAAAGATGAAAGTATTACCACAAGGTGGTGTAGTAGGAGATCTAGAAAAAGCCCGTTTAGGTGGGCTTGAACGAGTTAAAAATATTAAGCCCAATTCTCAAGGTGCAATTTCGGATACTCCCGCCTCGGATGAGATTAAATCAAAAGGTGGGCATTTTACTCCTAATAATCAAAGAATAACCGGTGATGATTGTCCCGTGACTAGTGAAAAAGGTAATGATGCTATTCACCCAATGCAGGTTCAGCAATTAGGTAATCCGCCGATTGAGGATGATGGAACAACTCGCAATGGTAAAGACTCTCCGGCGGCTGCTATCGCAGGTGTGGAAGGCGGTTCTGCGCCAGATTCTATAGATGGTTCGCATCCAATGGACAAATTTATTGCCGGGGATGCGGAAGAAGAAAATTTATCAATGGGTGGGGAACCCGATGAGGTTAATATACCCGACGAATCCGGTGAAGAAAAGGAAACGGGTCCGTGGGGTATAGAACTGGATCGCCCGAAAGAAGAAGAAGAGGAAAAAGGAGAAGGAGAAGATGTTGCTATTGATATTAAAGAGAACGAAGAATGTGAGTGTGGAAATTCGGATATGAAACGCCGGTTTCAACAGTTAGCTAACATTAAAACGCCGGAAACCAAAGTAAAAGTAAAAGTTAGTGTTCAGCCAGAAAAACTTAAACAACTTAGAGAACTTGTAGGGAGATTAAATGCTCAAGGTAAAGTTACTCCAATCTTGTCTAAAGCTCAGAAATATCTTAAAGAATTTGATGGTTCAAAATGAATATTGGAGTAACAATAGATATGGAGTTAAAACCGAGGTTTACGAGTTTGTATGGTTCAATGTCTAAACGGCTTGGAATTAAAAAGGCTCCTCAAATTATTTTAACTCAAAGTATTTCTAATGCGAATAAACCATTTGGTAAAACGGCGTATTATGATCCTCAGAAAAAACTTGTAAAGGTTTATATTACTAAACGGCACCCGACTGATATTTTACGTAGTTTCGCTCATGAACTGATTCATCATTGGCAAAATGAACATGATGCTCTTCCGCCACAGCAAACTGGACAAGAACACTATGCTCAGAAAGACCCAGTTTTACGGCAACGAGAAATGGAGGCGTATTTATTGGGCAACATATTATTCCGTGATTGGCAAGATGAAAATAGATATGGGGCTATTAATGAAAACATTGAAATGAATAACAAAGAAACTATTCGGGCAATTATTCGAAAAATTCTTTTTGAATTTGTTAAACCACGAGTAATTAGTAATAAAACGATTACTAAATCCGAACTTCGAAAACTCATTAAGGAGCGAATTGAAGAAATGGGTAAAAAGAAAAACTCTGTTGCTAAAAAAGGGAATCCTTCACCAAACCAAAATTACGCTCAATGGTTGCAGCAAATGTTTACTCATAGTGATACGCAGAATAAAAAAGCTCAGAAGTACTATGCTATTGGATTTGGGGGTGATTATTATTGTTGGTATTGGGATACTACCACGCAACAGGTAGTTACCGCTCACGGTGGAAGTCACGCCAAGACTTTTGGAAATAAAATTCCTTACATGACATTTAGAGGTCGCTATGATGTCAATACTAAAGAGTTAAGTATGACTATTCCGGAATATGGCAAGATGAAGATTACTAAAGATCCACGGCGAGATGCTCCTCCTGAGTTACTGGCGGCATTAAAAAAGACTTTTCCTGGTCATAAATTATTTTATTTTCCATTTACTGTATGAATGAAGACCCCTATATTTTATTGTTTAGACGAAAGACTATTAATGCTGGTGAAGTTGCAGAACCGGTGCAACACTGGTCCGAGATAGACATAAAAAAACTCGAAGAATTCTGTAATAATCATAACATAGTGGGATTTAACTGCGGAAATGTTCCTCCCTTAGTAGCACTTAGGTTATTGAAAAATAAATTAGGTTTTTGTGATGAAGGAAATGCAACTGGCAATCCGACAAAAAAACAACTTATATACGGATAATTAGTGAGTAAATTGAAATTTTAATGAAATGCAAATATATTTATATCTATGACCAAACATGAACTTAGAAATCTCGTTGTTGAAGAAATGCGATCATATCTTCTTGAAAGCAAAAAAAGAAATACTGTGAAGCGATCGGAACTTAAAGGACTTATTAAAGAAGTTGTACGCCAATGTGTAAAAGAAGCGGGTCCGCAATATAAAGTGAGAGGTAAAAAATCTCAACTGGAGCAGCCGGGATTGCGCAATAAAGCTCGTGAGATGCAATGTGACCCTACTATCAACGAAGAATTTCCGGTAGGTGAAGATGAATTTCCGGCTACAGATGCTCCTGAAAGTGAGATTGGTGGAGATGAGCATACTGAATATAACGAGCAAGATGAGATTCGTTTAATTAAAGCCATGGGTCAAGCCATTATTAAGCTTTTGCAGATGCATCGTGGTATGGATGAACCCGAAAGCGGCGAAGAAAGTAGTGAAGTTGATTCCGAAATAGAAGGTGTTGACGGAGAATCGGTGCCAGACGTTCCCGAAGAACCTATTGAGGATGAAGAATCTGCTGCACCGTTCCCTCCAAAAAAGAAAGCGGCACCAAAAAAAGATGAAGCGGAAACAGAACCGGATGAACCGGAAGAAGATGAATTAGATGAGGCTAAAACTCAAAATCGTTCGTATACTACTGCCAAAGATGGTCCGCAGAATCCTAAAAACGTTCGTGATTCGAAGGTTCCAATGACTGAACGCAAACGACGATAAAACGTAAATAAAATAAGTTGTTTTTTACAGAAAATGCGCTATAATGACTTCATAATGTTGTTATGGCGTTTTTTCTGCCTAGTTATAAAGAACGGATACACATACAAATATGCAAATATACATTACAGATACGACATTGAAGCCGGTTCAGGATAAGGTTTTTACCGATTATAACTTGGCGGTTAAATACTTAGAAGGCATTTCACAGAGAGCATTTGGTCAATCTCGAAAAGATTACATGATATTATTAGAATCATGCGGGCATGGCGATGATGACAGAGGTTCCGTTACATTTGTTCGAGCCATGGCTGAACGAATTGAAATTGGAATTATTAGAGATGGGAGAAAAATGCGATGTGATATAACCGCTGCCTTTGCTTTTAATAAACCAGAGTATGGATCTTGAAATAGAGTGGGAATTACCATATAAAATTAAAGTAGGTGCTATAGATCAATGGCGTCGAATATGGCTCATTCCCATTTCTACTAGAAATGCTTTTTTTGAATTCTGGAGAGAGGTTAAATTTCAATTGTTATCTGAAGGGTTTCGAGTTTATAAAGAAGAAGACGAATGGTTTCTGTCTGAAACTAAACTTTCTAAACTCCAATTTAAACCTATTGGTATCACTCGTAAACAAGATGCCCCGGAATTATCAGATTATCTATTGCCGGTATATGATATTAAGGATGATACAGGATTGCGTCCATGGCAAGCAATTGCAGCGGGGCGTTTAGTTTCGGCTATTAACCAATGGGGGTCTGCTATTGATGGTTCAGATACCGGCACTGGGAAAACATTTTCTGCATGTGCCGTCGCTAGAGATATGGATATGCAGATAGTAGTAGTATGTCCTAAAGCAGTTATTTCACAATGGAATGATGTAATTAAAAATCATTTTCATATGCAGGATCGTCTAATTTCTGTTACCAACTACGAACAGCTTAAAATCGGAAAAACAAGTTCAGAATTGGCATCTTTTGTCATTCCTCGTGATACTCGTAAAAAAACATTCCAGTGGAAGGTGCCTAAAAACACTCTTATTATATGGGATGAATCGCAAAAACTCAAGAATTGGAAAACTAAAAATGCCAAGACTTGTATTGCGGCATATAAACAAGGATATAAACAGTTGTTTTGTTCTGCTACTAATGCCACTAATCCGCTTGAACTTCGAACGGTAGGTAATAGTTTAAAATTATTTAAAGGTGGACAACAGGGGTGGTATCAATGGTTACATGAACATGGTTGTAAAAAGGGAATGTGGGGAATGGAGTTTACTTCCGATAATAAGCTTCGTCAAAAAGTTCTTAAAAAACTTCATAAGGATATATTCATGGATCGGGGAGTGCGATTACGACGAGATACCATTCCGGATTTTCCAAAATGTGATTTGTATGCGGTTCTTCTTGATATGGAGAAGGATGATACTAATCAAATCAATGCGATTTATGCAGAGATGGAAAAAGAATTGAAGGCACTTGATAAGGTGGCTAATGCCAACAAGATGAATCATCTCGTTATTGAGCTTCGGCATCGACAGCGAATTGAATTGACAAAGGTTCCCCTGTTTATCAATATGATCGAAGAAGCTAAAGATGAAGGTTTCTCAATAGTGCTTTTTGTTAATTTTACTGCTACAATTACAGCGATATCTGATAGATTAGGTATTTCATGTATTTTCGATGGTAAAGTAGGGGATGCTGTCCGAGAATTAAATAAACAGCGGTTTCAAAATAACGAGGAACAAGTTATTCTAGTTAATGTCCAATCTGGAGGTGGCGGGTTAAGTTTGCACGATTTGCAGGGTGGACATCCTCGGTTAGCACTTATCTCTCCATCTTATTCGCCGGTTAATATGAGACAAGTAATAGGGCGAATATGGCGAGATGATGCAAAGACAAAAGGAATCCAAAAATTAGTGTGCGTCAAAGGAACCGTGGAAGAAAATGTGTATCACAATGTAATGAAAAAATTAAACAATTTGGATCTTTTAAACGATGGAGATCTTCGGTTATCTCCACAATATGAAGAAGTTAAACAATAATTTTACGTTTTATGAATATGTCGAAAGTCATGAAGTCCTCTACCATTAAAAAAATAATTGTAAAAATAAATGGAAAACGAAGTATCGTAACAGTTGATGCTGCCGTGTTCGATGATATTTTTATTGAAGCAGCAACTCGGGTTATTGAAAAACATCGAGAAAATATGTCTTTTTTTCATAAGATATTAATTATCGGCGAATGTTATGAAGTTGAACATGAATCCGATCCAGAGAAACATTTTCAAATTAATTTATATCATATCCTACTCAATGCGGGGTTGTATTCAGTAGCAGAACTTCTTAGAGAGAAGACAAAGAATTTGCATAATGTTGACATACAACTTGAACCTGCTCGTGCCAATGTCAGAAAATCTACTAACTCCTGATATCAGTGGTTCTATAGTTGAGCAATTTGGATTACGTAGTCCAGTTGATACTTCAATGAAGGGCGATGAACGAGTTATTGCTGTTTTAGCTAAAAAGGTGGATGATTTAGCTAAAGAACTGTATGAAGTAAAAAAGGAGAAGCTATTAAAAGAAACACATCTACCCCTCGAAGTATTAGAACACTTAGGATTGCCACCTAATCCTCCTACTCCACTTAAACGAGGCAGGGGATATCGTCCTTTGATGGCGCATGAAATTATTGAAGCTAAAGCTATTATCCGAGGGAAAAAAGGATTTGTTAATGAAGCAATGGTAGCTCGTTATTTAAGGATATCTTTCATCACGTATAAAAAATATGCGAGACGTTATAATTTATGGGAGCCCAATCCAAATCTAAAAGGAAAAAAAGGACTTTATGATCCAGAAAGAGGTCGCTATCCTTTAAGTGAAATTTTATTAGGAAAATATCCTGAGTATCCGGTATTCAGAGTAAAAGATAAACTTATTCGAAGTAAAATAAAAGAACCCAAATGTGAACTTTGCGGTTTTCATGAAAAAAGAATACTCGATGGAAAAATACCCCTACTTTTAAATTTCATGGATGGGAATGAAAAAAATCATGCGTTGGAGAATATGAAATTATATTGTCTTAATTGCACTTTCACCAGTGGTAGAGGTTACATTCGGAGTGGTCAACATTATTTCGATACAGATTGGTTGCAAGACGGAAAAAAAAGTTCAGCGGAGGAATCAAATCGATGGTGATATTTATAATATATGAAAGACCAACCAATGCATATTCTTACACAAGAAGGAATTCTTTCTTCGTTTTCGATCTCTCAAAAGTTGACGGAGAAAGAAGTGAACGTTCTTCTTTCAAAGGCCAAACGTAAATGTAAAAATAAAGAGAATCCATTGGATATTGTTCAAAACAATGTTTTGGAAGAGATCGTGAATGCTACCAAAAATGGAACCCTTCCCGGTATTATTGTAGACGAAAAAGAAGAAGAACCATTACTTCCCATCAAATCCATTGATTTCCTCAATCATATGGTAATGGTTATTTCTCAGAAATTTAAAAATAAAAAATTAGATAAATTATCTCTTTGCTATTTTATAAATTTCTTGGTGGGTAATCTTAACTTATCCGAAGAAGATTTTGAAGACTTTCATCGCCGTGTTCAAGAAGCTAAAGGGGGCGATGATAATGATGATTACGAATAAAATAACTTGATTGTTTTTAAAAATTGTGTTATTTTTTAGCAAAATTATATGAGTAACAACATTGCTGTCATAACTGGTGCCGGGGGAATGGACGCAAAGACATTAACCCATTTTTTGTTAAATAAAGGATATAAAGTAATTTTAACATATAGAAGGAATTCGTTTTTTGATGTCCAACACATTAAATCATTATTTAAAACAGATTTAGAAGAAAATTTTAATTCTCAGTTAGAATGTGAGGTTTGTGATGTTTCTTGTCAAAATAGTGTTATAGAATGTATTAAAGAAATTATTAAAAAACATGGTAGAATAGATGAGTTATATCATTTAGCGGCAATGACTCATGTTGGAAATAGTTTTAAACAAAAGGAACTATCAATTATAGTTAATGGACAAAGTCATTATTATTTTTTGGAAGCTCTTAAAAATAATAGTCCAACTACAAAATTTTATGGGGCAATGACGAGTGAGTTAGTAGGTGGAGTGAATCAAATAGCATATGATGAAGATATGAAATGGAATCCCAAGTCCCCATATGCTATTGGAAAAGCATTAGGGGCAAGATGGATAGAATTCTATAAAGAATCGGAAGATAGTCATCTGTTTTGTTGCTATGGTATTCTTAGCAATCACTCGAATACATATCGAAGTTTAGATTTTGCTGTTCGCAAAATAACAAATACGGCTGCAAGAATTTTTCTCGGCAAATCTTCCCAACTACAACTGGCACATTTAAATTGGGCAAGAGATGAACATTGGAGTGATTTTGGGTGTGAAATGATGTGGAAAATGTTGCAGTTAAAATCACCGGAAAATTTTGTAATAGGAAACGGCGAATGCCATTGGGGCGAAGAATATGTAGAAGAAGCGTTTTCTTATTTTAATCTTGATTGGAAAACGTATGTAAAGTTTGATACTAATTTAAACAGACCGAATGAAGTTGTTAAATTGGTTTCTAATAGTAATAAAGCCAAAGAAATGTTAGGATGGAAATCAAATAGATTAACATTTAAAAAACATATTGAATTACTTTGTAAATTTGACTATGATCTGGAATCTGGAAATGTCCCGGTTCGCCCTGATGTTTTTGAATTATATCCAGAATGAATTAATTCATATTTCTTAGAGGAAGGAAACCCCAACGGCTTTAGCCTTGGGGAGGAATTCCGACCACTTCCAATATCCTACTATAGTTTAATCCTAATGTCAATAAATTCTTTCAGTGTATGAAAATATTTGATGTTTTGAGATTTTTGAACCATACTTATATTGGATGAGTAAATTAACTTACAACACAAGAATAATCTTTGAGAATCAACTCGACAATAATAAAATTGTTGCAATGATGGATTCTCAACTATTTGCATGGAACGAGTGTTCTAAAATTAAATTCTCATCAGTAACTAAAAATTCCATTGTCGAACTGCATTCTAAATTCTATAAATCTTTCCGAGAGAATAACCCCGATATTCCATCTCAAGTTGTAATTTCTGCCGAACAATCAGTTCTATCTTCTTACCGATCAATTAAATCAAATAAACATAAAATTAAAACTGCCATTGTTAAGAAAAATCCATCTATTCGATTAGATAAAAGAACATATTCCTATAAAAATGGAGTTTTTAGTATAATTTCACTAGAAAAAAGAGTTAAATGTAAACCATTCTTATTTCCAAAACTACAAGAATTAATATCTAAATATTCTTTTTGCGATCCATTATTATTTATACGAAAAGATGAAGTCTGGATTTCTCTTACTTTTAACATTCCCGTTTTATTACCCACCAAGATACTAGCCATTGGAGTTGATTTAGGTTGCATAAATTTAGCAGCAACTAGCGAAGGTAAATTATATAAAGATAAATCGTTTAACGCTAGAAAACGACAGTTGAGACATTTAAAATCATCATTAAAATCCAAAGGTACTAAATCCTCTCGTAAACATTTAATTAAATTACATCACAAAGAACATAATATAAATAAAAATTTATCGCATCATTTAGCAAATATAATCATTAAAGATACCACTGCGGATGTGATTGTCCTAGAAAACTTAAAGTCATTAAAAGTAAAAAAACATAAGTATCAGAATAAAAATAGAATTTCTCAAGTTCCTATGTTTGAATTGAGAAGAATACTTACCTATAAGGCACTCCTGTCTAATAAACAGGTGATAACAGTTAGTCCATCGTTCACTTCGCAAATTGACCATAGAACCGGAAAATTGGATGGTCAAAGAATTGGTGGTAGGTATATCGGAAAAGATGGTCAGATATTACATGCGGATATAAATGCTGCATGTAATATAGGATTACGTTCCAAACACCCATGCTCAATAAGAAATTATTATGTATGGCAGGCGACAGTCAATTCGCCAATCGTATGTAAATCTTCTGCTAGTAGAGAAGTATTACAAGCCCCTATCCCTTTAGGGTAGGGGTTGTTGACTCCTCTATTTTGAGAAATAAATTCCAATCTATATGTTTTGCTTCGTGAATTAGTTTATATCGAGGAATTGGGTTTGGTTTTTCCGGTAACCTAATTAATTTCAAACCGGCTTCTTCCGGTGTTTTGTTAGACTTAATTGTATTGAGATTTTTATCAGAACAAACGAGATTTTCCCACGAATTATCTCCTCCACGAGATTTTGGACGAACATGATCAATAGAAATCTGATCCTTTTTTAACTTGCGGCCCGTATATTGACACCGATTGCCATCTCGAATACGAATTTGTTCAGTGGAAGGATTTTTACCAAATTTCACCTCGGGCACCTTGCCATAATTTTTTACAATTAAAATCGTCGGAATTCTGATTTCCATGCGAATTGTCTTAATTGAAAAATCCCATTCCCGAATCGGTAGCGTAATCCATTCTTCCCATTCCACTGGTCGAATTTGTAATGGTTGACTAAAATCAACCAATCCCTCCTCGCTTATAACATAATCAATATCTAATGCATAACTGTTTTTCCCACCCGCAAGATCCACCAGTGCCTTCCCAACATTAAATTGATCTATTACCTGCCAATGCCTATTTAATTTTAAACAAAGTAATTTATTTTCTATTCCCTTCATAAATCATAAATATACGGAAAAAACTCAAGAGATTGTTTGTAGTTTTTTATATTTATATGAAATATGATTAAACTCAAAGATATTCTAGGTGGAAATGTTGACTCGATTAAATGGATAGTTGGTATCGTGGATAATTATGGAAAAATTCATCACAAGGTAGTGCAACTGAACGATCCTATTGATAGTCATAACCAAATTTGGCCGCTTGCTCATCATGGAAAATGGAGATGGATGCCAAGTAAACCAACTCAAATGAACACATACAACGAACAATTAGATGAAGATGCTATCGATGCTATTTGGCAGCTTATTGATCGTTATAGATTATTTTTATAATTTTTCACCACAAATTATCGATTAATCCCCATTCTTTAGCTTGATTAGCATCGAAATAGCGATCTCCTACTTTTTCACATTGCGATTTCCAAAATGTCTTGGATTTTTTTGTATGATTCTCCATTAAGCTGTTCCAACGTTCCTCAACTTCTCCAAAATGAGCGAGATCATTTTTAACCTCATCCATTTTTCCACCAATATCCCCGTAGCTTTGATGAACCATAAAATATGTGTTTGGAGTAGCATAACGATGTCCTTTTTTTCCACAGGCGACTAATAACGGCGCTGCTGACATACATTTCCCCATTGCTATGGTATATATTGGAGCTTTGCATTTCTGTATAGTGTCGTAAAGTGCAAACATGTCATATTGACATCCCCCATAAGAGCCAACAAAAAGTTCAATTGGGCTCTTAGATGATTCTGTTTCCATCAGATATATCGCCTTAACCACTAATCCGATTGGCATATTTTCTACATCGTCAAATAAAAATACTCTACGGTTATTGCGATCAACGCCGTGAGAAAATAAAATATCGGTCCAATCTATAGTTGTTTTCATGACTATAAATAGAATAGATATTTTTAAACAATGTCAGCTAATTTGTTAATAGATAATGTTGAACCGTCCCATATTGCATAATGCATGTTTTTCCAAACGTCCAAACACAAATTATATGTTGTATTGGTCGTTTTTGTTTGTTTTTTCGTTGGAGTCCAATTAGAAGATAATTCAAAGTATGGCTGTGAATCATTAGAATCCTGAATCAACCAAGATGCTGATCCGTGTTGTTGGGGACTATGACCATAAATCTGAGAAAGCCCGGTAATAGGGAGCATCTCTTTATTATGATCACACCACGTAATCCCCCCTACTCGTTGAAATCCTCCACGGGAATGTCCCGCACAAAAAATCCAACTATTTTGCCGGTGACCTTCAATAATTTCATTATCAAGATAATTAGATATTTCTTTTAGAAATGCCGGACGATTTGTATGAAGATTGGCTATATTTTCCGGCAGATTAGATTTATGTAATCCACCATGACTCAATAACCATGTGTTATCGAGGATATGATAGAATTTAAATTTATTCCAAACGGTATGATCTATTCTATCCCGAACGATAAAATGTTTCCATTGAGTATATCCAGAACATCTCCAATGTTCTGCTGGGAATGCGTAGTGGCAATCATGATTTCCAAATAAATGGATTCGATTAGGTTGTTTCACCGAATTCTCTAACCAATCACACATTTCGTTAACCGATTCCGGGTCGTCATTGAAGTCATCGAAAAAATCCCCGAGGAAAATAATGTCATCTGCCCCAACGAAATCAATGATTTTTTGAGCCGCCTCCCATTGTAAATGTAAATCCGGCAGAATTAGCACATTATTTTTATCGTTCTTTACAATGTTATAATTCTACTTTTTTCTTTCCTCTCCCACCCATATGCATTCATTTGGGTTTCAGGAATTACTTCAAGCGATTCATCTATCCCCATAAGAATAAAACAAACGTTTTTCTCTCTGAAATGTTGACTCAAAGGACGCAATGCTTTACTAATTTGTTGTCCCGCTGCCATTCTTTTAGCCGTTTCAGGCTGATCAATTTTAATGATAATAACGCTATTGGGCAATATATCATCAATATTGATTTTTACTACTTCTGCCTCCTTTGGCAATACTGCTTCTGTAGGTGACGGAGTTATAAATTCCGGTAAAATCGGTAGGTTTATTATATTATTTTCGCTCATATTTTTTAGGTTCAATTAATTTCGGACAAGAATTGCTTTTATGATTAGTCCAGTGTTCGCACATGGCACACCATTTGTTATGCCAATTTATATCGCTATAATTGGTGTTCCAGTTTTTTGGATTATAACCAATAATAGGCTTCATTCCTTTACCCGCAGATGTTTTCATTTAATCGTGGTTATTTCGTCAAATTCCGGTGATTGTGGTTTTTCGTAATTACCAATCATTCTATCGATTACGTCAACGGGAACATTACGCCCTCCCTCATCCGCTCGTTTAGAATTTCTTTCCAACAATATCTCACGAGGAAATTCGAATGTGATTGCTCGTAAGTGGGCAAGTTTCTTTTTTGCAATATTAACAAAATCTTTGCGAGCTTTTTTAGAACAAAAACAGGCATCGACGACCACGTTTTCACCATTATTTAACCTTGATTCCATTTCCTCTTTTAAAAGTGCAAAGGCTTGAGCGGATACAGATTGATCGTCTTCGTTTCTTCCAAGTCTGGCTCGATTGCGGTCTGAGGATAAATAAGTGTATTGATTATCAATAGCAAACTTTTCCCCCCATGTGCTTTTTCCACTAGCAGGTGGACCTATCAAAATTACAGCAACATTTTTCATATTTTATTTTTTAAGAACTTGCCAAAATAGTTTACGTATTTGATCGTTTGATAGTGGTTTGGAATCTAGCAAGGTAAAAACCATTGCACTGCGATTTGTTGGTCCGTATGCTGCTGTCACTTTTATTGCCTGATCCTTGCGAGCAGATAACGGTTTGAGAGTTTCATCTACATATTTTTGCATACCGGCGGCGATTTGTTGAACTTCTCGCCCAGCATCACAAATGTTGCTGGCAAATCCTCTTACCATATTCCAGCATTCGAAATCGAATTGTGTCTGTAATTGTTTCTCAAATTCTTGATATGTTGGTCGTTTGTAATCTAAAAATAATTCTAAAGTATTTTCAAGGGTCGCACTTTCTTTGAACCGATGAAGTTTAAGATAGACACTGGCTTTAATTTTATGTATTTCTTGAGAATTATTAGAATATAAACAAACTCCTTCTTTATCTGTCCATGTAGATACATTATCTAATAATTCCGGTATGGATGTAAATGAAAAAGATTGAGGACGTTTTAGATTTAGTGCCATTCCCAATTTTTCTAACTCTGATTGGGGCATCAAGGAATAATCATTTTTATTTACTGCTCCTACTAACCAAAACTCCGGCTCCGGTCCATAATCTAAAATAATTTTCAAATTGGGAGTGGTGATTTCACATAAAAGAGTATACTGTGGATTTGCTTTTAGCCATTCTACAACCATAGGATACTTGGCTAAACAATATTCAAAGTCAGAAGCATTCCCCATGGTTAAATATGAAAGGGTTCCTCTGGTTCGCATGGATAATTGATTATTAATATAATCCAAAATAGCACAACTTCCATCAATTTTCTCAACGAATGTACAATTATTAATAGATAAAGGAACGGGAAAATTTTCGGGATTTTCCCCGAAATTTACGAATTTAAAAAATCCTCCGGAAAGCAAATTACCATCAAAATCCCAAATACTCGACCGGAAGATTTTGTTTTTCTGTGTAAATTTTGTACCGATATGATTTGGAATTATTAATTTAGCGGATATACCACAAAAAATCCCTTCTTTTATGATAAATTCGGAAAAATCATAATCTTCAAAGTTTATTTTCATATTTTTTCTTCTTACGTGACATTAGTCTTAGATTTTACTAGGTACTACCACAATAAAGCTATTTTCGTCTGTGTGTTATTCACTTTGTCATGCATTATATCGATCTAATATAAAAAGTCAACTCTTATTTTTGAATGCTGCTTGAATTTGTGGAAATCTATCTAAATAATCACAGATGTTCTTTCGTCCTACTGTATTGAACGAATGGACATAAAAACCGGGCAAATCCATGTTATTGTCGAGACAATATTCAACCAACCATTTTGCGCAGTCGAGTCCGGTTTTTTCTACGAAGCCCTCGGTTTTGTTTTGATCTTCGTAACTAAGGTCATGATCATATGCAATTAAAGCTGGTAATCTTCGGAGAGTTATTATTTCTACAAATTCCTTATATGAGCGAACGATTTCCCATTTATAATGAGATGGAAAATCTACCCATTCCCCATTATGGATTGCACGTTTAACTGTTGTCGGAATTCTTACATCGTCCAAAAAAAGATTATACATAATATTTTATCTGGAACCGATTTGAAAATTTAAATATGTTTTGTAACTCATTGCTGTTTTTTTACCAATTGCTTTATTTACTGCTTCACTAGGGACAAACTCATTTTGTCCCTCTCTGTTTACGTCTTCAATCATAGCAGAAATTATATCTCGCATACGTTCTATATTATGTCCTGGCAATTTATCGAGGATATGTTGGAGTCTTGTTGCTGTAACATATTCTTCGGCAATTTTTTCTGCATCTTCCAATACCTGCATTTTAGTTGGATCAACTACGGGGCGAGGAGTTTTTGTTTCACGGAAGTCATCTCCTTTGTGTTTAGCAACAATACGAGAACCGTTGTTTCGAGTTAATTCGATAATTGGTTTCAATACAACGCCTTCCCGTTTTTGGGGATTGACGAGTCTATCTCCAAATTGTCCATATGGAACAATCGCCATTCCTGCCGGACAATTGATATCCGCTCCATCTGGTGCAATCATACTCACCCCATTCCGAATGGCTTGCACTGATGGAGCATCCCGCTGTTCATCGAGAGTTTTCAAATCGGTGGAAACTTTAACGTAGTGAACAAAAGCTAAACCAAGGGTTTTTACAAAACTTTCTGCATTTGGCACGTCTAACCACATATTGTCAATAATGACATCGAATGCGACAAATTTCATTTCCTTGCCATATGTTTTGCTCATGCCTTGGCATTTTCCACCATATACCTCCCCATAAACAGTAGCTTTACGTCCCGCCCCTATTCCTGCTTCGAGTAATTTGGATTTGATGGCATCTGCGTTAAATAATAATATGAATTTTTCATGTTTCTCCCCGCCTGAGAAGAATGATAAATTAGTTCCATCCCAAGATAAGTGTGCGCTTGATCCGTGTATCTTTTCCAATGCCCAAACTTCTTTAAATAAAAAAATTGTTTGTGCTTCTGGGCGATAGAGATTACTTATATGTGCGTATCCGATATATGCCTTTCCAGTGGCAGTAGTTTTAGATTTTACTAAGCACTACCACTATCTAATGTTATTATAGTTCTACTCAGTGGGTTGCTTTCCCAAAATCTTGTAATGTAGTCAACTACAGATTTAGGAAGTTTAATATATTTTTTATGAATTGGTTGGATAGCCCACCTTGTAGTTCTATAAATTATTGAACGAAAGAGTTTTGAGTCTTGCGTTTTGAGGATTGAATATTGAGACATTGAGACTTTAGTTTTGAAACAACTCATTAAATTAAAAAGTTGTCTATCGGCGTCCGTGTCTTTAGTATAGATATCCAGTGTTGTGGCAGTGGTCTTAGATTTTACTAAGTACTACCGCTGTCCAATATTATTATAATTCTACTCAGTGGGCTACCTTCCCAAAATTTTGTAATTATATTATTCGGGGAGTGATGTAACCGAATTATATAAATCTATTTCATCCTGCATCTCGGCTATTTGAGTTTGTATTGTAGATATAAATATATCACATTTTTCTTGATCGATGAAGCTATCCCATTTATAGGTTAGTTTTTCTTGATTATAGCCGACTGAGGTAATTTCATCCCCGACTCGTTTCGGCAAAGAATTAAGAAATGCGATATGTGATTTCAATTCCGCCATTCGTTCCAATTTAGAATAAATGCCGATATTGGCGGTGGAAATCTTGCCTTTAATTTCACCTAATTGAATAGATAGTTCTAAAATCTTATCATAGACCGATTTACGCTCAATGGTTGATACACTATCACTACGTCTAGCATTTTCCCGTTGAAGAATTTGCTGTTGACGAGCAATCTCACCTGCAAGGCGATTTTTTTGTTTCAATGCCCATGCTAAAGTTTTAGTATTATTTATCATTGCCGCATGATATCATAACTATGGATTTTGTCAAGGAGAAACATTTTAAGTTGGTTGCGGCAATAGTTATTGATAGAACAAACATATGCCGAAAATTTTATTTATTTGCAAGAAACGCCATACAAACTATGGAATTTCTTATGGGTTATTAAATTCATGTCTTTTTGTATCTAATGCTCTAAATAAACTAGGCATTAAATCGAAGGCAATATCCGTAGTTGACAATAACTGTATTGATCGAGAAGTATCACATTATCGTCCCACTCATGTATTTATAGAAGCATTATGGGTGGTGCCGGAAAAATTTAAAGTATTAATACCACTACACCCGACCGTAAAATGGTATGTTCGGTTACATAGTAAAACGCCTTTTCTAGCCAATGAAGGAATTGCAATGGAATGGCTAATGGGATATGAGGAAATTCGTAAAGAATATGGTAATCTCATGATTTCTCCTAATTCCAAGGAATTGTGTCATGATTTAAATATTTCTTGTCATATACCTACTGCTTATACCCCGAATGTGTATTTTCCTCCTGATCTCCCTTCTATTTCAACTGAAGTATTAGAACAGCATCCTCCCATTCTGAATGTCGGTTGTTTCGGTGCAATTCGCCCCTTTAAAAATCAATTAGTACAAGCTATTGCTGCCATTGCTTTTGCGGAAAAGATACATAAAACATTACATTTTCATATTAATGCGACTCGGCTTGAGCAGCATGGAGAACAGACTTATCGTAATATTAAACATCTCTTTAAAGGATCGAAACATGAATTGGTAGAGCATCCTTGGTGTGATCATGCGGCATTTATATTATTAGTGAAAAAAATGGATATTGGGTTACAGGTATCTTTTTCAGAGACATTTAATATTGTCGCCGCCGACTTTGTTTCGGTGAATATCCCGTTAGTTGGTTCATCGGAAATTCAGTGGTTATCATGCGGTTACAAAGCCAATCCGACTAATACTGATGATATTATTTTTAGAATGGGATTTGCTTATTATGGGAAAAAAATAGGACTTCAAATTTTTAATAAAATTGGATTGTATTTTCATAACTCCAAGGCAATGTCAGCGTGGATGGAATTATTGCAAGTTGGAAATAGTTGATGTCATCGAAAACGTACTTGACTTTTTCTCGATGTGTGATAAGGTGTTTGAAGCTGGTAATACGCCAGATAAAAACATATATGAAGAATCGTAATAATAAATCAAATCGTAAGCCACGTAATCGCATTGCCATCTATTATAAGAGTCATGGCCAATTTATCGGACCTTATAACGGGATGACGTTTTCACAGAAAGAAATCTCTGGTTTGCGTGAGGATGGTACACTCAATCATGTGAGTAATTATGTCCTTCGCTCTCCGTTGCAACTTCGTCGCCGGGTAGCATAAATAGTTACAAAAAATAGCGCACGGAGTCAATAGCTTCGTGCGCTATTTAAATTTAATAAAAATAAAATAAAATAAAAATATGTTGTTTTGGATGCGAGTAAAAATTACGGTTAAGGTTTTCGGTATCTCCGGACCTTTTGAAGAAATTAAAGTTCAGTTGGTTAATGCTCACTCGGAACATGAGGCTAAAAAGAAATTTGAAGATGCAATTCATAGAAATAAATCTAACATGCAAGCCGAATCTATTCAATTTCAATACCTCGAATTCACCGGTACCCTTTCTTAATATTTCCTCTTGACTTTTGATTCTATATCGATATAATCCCATATGATGAATATTAAAACTGAATTTGGCATTGGTGCGAAAGTATTTTTCCTTCAAAATAATACTCTTTATTATAAGGAAATTTCGGAGATTAAAATCTCAGTTAGAATTGTGGCGGGAACTGTTATTAGTTACGTATTCCATGGGTTGGAATATCATGGTTGTGAAGACACCGAAAAATTTGAATCGGAATTGGCTCTTAGTAAGGAAGAATTAATTGCAAAACTAACGGTAAATTATTAAATTATTAAATTAATATATGGATAAAGTTTGGAAAAGTAAACTGGACGACAAATACGACGTATTTGTTGAGAGCGCCGGAAATGGGTATCAGGGGTTTCTTGTTATTATAGCGAACAATAAAGAACTTCTTCGAGAAACCGTGTCTATTGCATATGCTGCGAGATTCGGACCTGATGCTGGAGATGTTTCCCTATGGGAAAATCGGTGTTGCGAATTGATCGACAAGTTAAATGTTATCCCGGTAATGGAATCCTGATAAAATATAAAATATGAAAGCTATAGCGGCAATGGATGTTGATCGGATAACCGGGTTTCGTAGGAAGTTGCTTTGGACATCAATTCCCGATAATTTGGAATTGTTTAAAGAAATGTCTGTGGGCAATGCTCTAGTCATGGGACAATCTATGTTTCAATCCGCCAAGATTTTTCCGGATAGATTTATTTATGTATTGACAAATAATGCTGATAAAATTTCTTCTACAAGTCAACTCATTAAATGTCTAAACGATGACGGATTGCATCATTGCTATATTAGTGGGGAAACTCTGAAAAAGATGATTAAGAATTTTCCTCACCGGACAAATAATTTTTGGCTATGTGGAGGTATTAAAATATATCAGGAATTTATTCCGTATTGTAATGAACTTTATATGTCACATGTATTAAATCAATATGAGGGGGATACTTATATGCCGTCATTTGAAGATAATTTTTCGAACTCTGAAATAGTTAAAGAAACTCGGGATTTTTGGGTGGTTCGTTATTGGTAAAAAACATGAATAAAAATGATTATCGGGAGCATTATCGGGATTTGTTTGCGGGTGCGGTATACCGAGGTGAGACGAACTCAAAGAACACTAGTATAGTTAGCGGTGTAGCTTTGCCTATAAAGAATTTATTTTTGAAGGGGAAGATATATGGGAAGGTAATTGACTATGGGTGTGGGCAGGTTGATCGTAACGGCAAGTATTTGCGGGAAAACGGGTTGAAGGTATATTCATATGATCTTAATTGGGGTACCGAAGTAGATGGTTACAGTGGGATAAGCAATATACGGATTGAAGATCATTTTGATGTTGGGTATACGAGTTATGTTTTGAATGTGGTAGGTGAGAATGATCAGGAGGATATATTGAAATATATGGATGTTCATTGTGATCATCAGTATAATGTGGTACGGAATATGGATGTATATCCGATGCTAGTTAAGGCATTAGAGCGAAGGGATAAGACGGTTATGGATTTTTATTTAAACAAGTTTGGAGGTAAGCCGGAAGATATTGGAAATAAGGAAGTGATGATGGCGTTTGCTAAATTTGGGACTAAGACGAGCAAGGGGTTTCAGAGGATAGTATATTTGGAAGGTATGGGGTATAGATTAATAGAAAAGAGTACTGGGTTTAAAATATACGAGAAGTAGATATAACGGAGAAGGAAGCGTTGCATATTGCGAAGAGCATAGCTAATTCGACAAAAAAGTAAAAAACGACAACAGTTTAACCTAACGGGGCAAGAAATCCCCCGATAAAAAAGTGGGAAAAGAATTGACAAATTGCGATAGATGATATAGAATGTTAGGACTGATAGAAAATCAAAGCCATCGCATATAACATTATGATTGATAACGATAAAACAAAGCCCGGCAGCACAGTATCCTTCCTCGATCTTTTTTTAACTCAAGCAAAAACAGTGAAACCGTTTCCTATTCTTTATTCCCGCACTTCAACCGGGGCGATCCAAACATGGCGGGTGGAAACCGATAATAATAAGTATAGATTTGTCACCGGACAAAAGGGAAGTTCTAATCTTGTAACAAGTGAATGGACCGTATGTGAAGGTAAAAATCTAGGTAAAGCGAATGAGACTACAGGGGAATCTCAGGCTCTTAAAGAAGCTAAAGCTGCCATGTCAAAGAAGTTTAAAAGTGGAGGATATTGGGAAAACGAAGCAGATATTGATAAAGTTAGATACATTGAACCAATTTTAGCAAAATCATATAAAGATTATGCCGATGTTATAGATTTTTCCACGGAGGAATGGGGAGCACAGAACAAGTATAATGGAATATGCTGCCTAATAACTTCGGGCGGTGCTATCTCACGAAAAGGTGAAAAATTTGTTAGTATTCCTCATATTGTTGAAAGTTTAAAAGAATTTTTTCAACATCATCCATCGGCGGTATTACACGGAGAATTGTTTAATGATGATTATCGTCAACAACTAAATGAAATTGCCAAATTATGTCGAAAGACCGTTCATGTCTCTTCCGAGGATTTTGCTCGAAGTAAACAATTAATACGTTATTATATTTATGATGGATATTTTCCCGATGACAATTTGGGAGAATCCTCCCCATATAGAAATCGGAAAGCGTTTATTGATTCGGAAATTATAGGGAAATATGCGTATTGCGAACATGTTCCTACCATTTCAATTCATAGTGAAGCAGAGTTGGATATTGAGTTTAAAACCCGCCTTAAACGTGGCGATGAAGGTAATATTCTTAGGAATATGAATATGCCATATGAACACAAACGTAGTCGGAACTTGTTGAAAGTAAAGGAGTTATGTGATTCAGAAGCAATTATTTTAGATATTAAAGAGGGTAACGGTAATTGGGCCGGGACCGGAAAGATTATTACTCTTAAATGGAATGATAAGGTGTTTGATGCCACATTCAAAGGAACAATGGAAGAGGGTAGAATCTTTTTGAGTGAGAAAAATAAATGGATTGGTCGAGAAGTGACATTTCTATATAATGGTTTAACTGGATTAGGAGTTCCTAATTATGCCAGGGTGGAAATCAACAATTGTTTAAAGGGAGATCGTTAATTGAATCGATATATTTGTTTTGATACGGAAACCGGCGGTACAACTCTTGATACCAGCCTGTTTACCGCTTGTTTTGTTGCATTAGATGAAAATCTTAATGTCGTAGATGAACTTGATTTATTGGTAAAACCTGATAATGATCAATATGTTGTAACAGCTCAAGCTTTAACCGTTAATCATATTAATATAATTGCCCATGATGGTGTCGCCATTCCATATAAGACAGCAAAGCCAAAATTGTATCAATTCTTACAAAAAAATTCAAATGGCGGAGCCGAAAAACTTACTCCAATTGGACACGGAATTTATTTTGATATTCTTAGAATTAAACAAGATTTAATTGGCGCTGGAACATGGGATACTTTTGTTAGCTATAGGACAATAGATACGTCTATCATCTGTCAATTTTTACGAGCGGCTAAATTGTTTCCTGATGACGTTTCTGGATCATTGGGAAGTCTGGTGAGTTATTTTAATCTATCTCCACAAGGAGAGTTACACACCGCACGGACTGATACATTACAAACGGTTGCCGTGTTAAAAGAACTACTAAAAATTGTAAAAAAATAATATGATGACGCTTAGGACTACTGACCAGAATGTATTTTTTACTTCTGATTGGCATTGGAATCATGGACAATCATTCGTATGGGAGAAACGGGGATATGCTTCGGTTCAAACCCATAATGAAGCTTTAATTAAATCCATGAACGATAGTGTTGGTCAGGAGGATATTCTTTTTAATCTGGGTGATTTGGTACTTAATTGTTCTATAGAACAATTTGAGTCTCTTATTTCTCGTATTATTTGCCAAAATATTTATTTAATGGCGGGAAATCATTCAAACCCGCATTTTAAAAATATTTATAAACCAATAGTTCAAAAATTACTTGGGGATAATTATACTCCAGAGAGTGAAGTGTATCCTCTTCGATATAAGAATGTTGTTTATATTAATCATTATATGGAAATATCCGTTAATGATCAATTTATTGCGATGTCTCATTATCCAAACCTAATATGGAATCATTCGGGTAAAGGAAGTTGGATGCTTTGCGGGCATAGCCATTCTAGTTGTCAGATGACAAATAGCAAAAGCAATTACGGAAAAATATTGGATGTTGGATTTGATGAGTTTAAACGTCCATTGACATTTCAAGAAGTGAAAAAAATAATGGATATTAAAATTATATCGGCGGTTGATCATCACTAATCCATACTCATTGTTAGCGATAAAATATAAAATATATGAATAAATATTTAGATGAATATCTTTGTAAAAAATACCCGAAAATATTTCAAGATAGAAACGCTCCTATGGCGGAGACGTGTATGTGTTGGGGATTTCCAGGCAACGGGTGGTTTTTTTTATTAGACACTTTATGCGAGGGAATTCAGCATCATATTGATAACCCCCCTTATGTCTATAAGAAATCTGTTAAGTTTGGGTTTAAACGGCTTTGGAATGGTATGGTAATTAAATTCCGTTTGCCCTATAAATGGACATACGGCGAATTAATGGAACCCTCAGTAATTTCGCAGGTTATAGCTTTACAGGTTAAGGAAAAATTTTCATCGTTGCGTTTTTATTATAGTGGAGGGGACAAAAAAATTAGAGGAATGGTTACTTTGGCGGAGCATATGTCGGCTCATATTTGTGAAATATGTGGAAAGATGAATGAGGAAATAGGTAGGAACACTAAAGGATGGTCGGTTACTACGTGCAAAGGGCATTCTAATGGCGCTCGGGATTTCAAATTTAATTATGATGCCGCAGAGATAACGACGTGGGAAAATGTTCGTGAGGAGATCGCAGGAAAGCCCGCCTCATGATAGGCGTGAATAAACCGTTTGATAAAGGTCTTCACACAAAAAACGATCCGAAATCTCGCCGATTGATTAAAGATTTTTTTGCTGAACGTGGATTGGTTTTAATAGACCATCCAAACAAATATGACATTGACTTAATATCGGAAGACGGTATAATTCGAGTGGAAGTTGAACATCGTTTAAATTGGGTAAATGCAGTTTTTCCTTATGCAGAAATAAACGTGCCAGAGAGAAAGGCTAAATTCTTTGCGAAAGGAAAAGCTCATTACTGTATTTTATCTAAAGAATATGAATATGTTGGATTTATATCTGCTGAAAAAATTCAGAAGTACATAAAACCTAGATTTCTAAAAGAATCCAGTAATCGATTTGTAAAAGAAAATGAATTTTTTTATAAAGTCCCAAAAGAAGAATTTGAATTTTATCAAGTAACAGTTGAATAAAACATCGAAAAAGTTAAAATATTTTTGTGGTTGACAAATTGAGGTAATTGGTGTAGGATATTAAGAATGGTCGGAATTCCTCCCCGAGGCTAAAGCCGTCGGGGTTTCCTTCCTCCAAAACAATGAATGAACCTAAAGTAGAATATCAATTAGAGAAAGCGGTCACCGGTAAAGTGGAAAAAAAAGTGCCGGTTGTATTAGAAGATAAAGAAGGCAATAAAATTCGAGCCCCATGGGCACCAAAAGCAAATTGTAAACGGTGTCTCGGACGAGGTTATATGGGGATGTCAACTATAACAAACGTATTACTTCCTTGTCGTAAATGTTATCCTTGGCAATGATATGACTAATAATGCCAAAGATTATCTTGTTGAAGGTCCACTATATCCTTCGTTCATCCATCTGTGGAAAGACGATTTGTCTATGTTATCCGACGTTCCACTTGATTGGAAAGAGCGAGAAGTATTTCGGATTTTTGCATCGAAAATATATGAACGGTTAACTCAGCCGCAGGTTATTCAGAAATTTGTCAATGACGCATATGAAGATGGATATCAAGAGGGAAAAGAGAATGTGATAGAAGCCGTTATAATAGAGTTGACAAAACTGGAAACCGGTAAATCCGAGGATGCTGTGGAGATATTGGAGCAAGCGATAAACTCATTGCGAATTATATGATATATTTTTTAGAAAACACAAATTTATTAACATGGTATGAAGAACAAACAAAGCCTTGTGGTATTGGGCATAGTTGCAACTGCTTTCATACATTCGGAAGTGGCATTGCTAAATCTATTAAAGACGCATATCCACAAGCATATGCCGCAGATTTAACAACTTTGCGGGCATCAAAAGATAAACTTGGAATTTTTTCTTGTGCAACAATTCAGACAGTCCCTCATAAGATAATTTATAATATCTATGGTCAATTTGATTTTGGGAGAGATAAGCGATATGATTTTGGGAGAGATAAGCGATATACCTCATATGATGCTTTATTTGATGGCGTGTCAGCAATGCGAAGTCATGCTATTGAAAATGATATAGAGCTACTTGGATTGCCGCAAAATATCGGGTGTTATCGGGGCGGAGCAAATTGGAACATCGTGGAAGCGATTTTACGAGAGATTTTTGCGGCAGATAAAGCGTTATCGTTAGTAATATGTCATTATAATCCTTCGCCGATTTAAATATGAAAAAATTATTTGTAATATTATTCGGGATTATTGTTCTTATAAGTTTTCCCAGTTGTACAACCTATGTTGGTCCCGGTCCGGTTTATTGTCCTACTCCCGTCTATTATTCTTCGCCAGTTTATTATCCTCCACCTGTTATTTTTTATGGGCCATATTGGCATTCGGATCATCGCTATTATTACCGGCGTTAAAGTTTTTAAAAAAGGGAGTTGACTTTTTATACCGAACCGGTATACTCGTTTCAATATGGCAACTGTAATTAAAGAATTGCGATTAATCAACGTTGGGGTAGATGTGAACATGAACCGCTGGTGGACGGGGCGAGTTTATGACAATGGGGACTTTGAAGCCGTGTGGGGACGGGTTGGTAATAGTGGGCAGAGTAAACTTTTCCCCGGTGGCGGAGAAACTAAACTGGAAGAGATGCGCCGGGACAAAATTAAGAAAGGTTATTCCGAACTGAAAACTGTTGGCGGTCCTGCTTCATCGGTTGTATCTGAATCAAAACACATGGGCAATAGTGAACTTCGCCAAATCGCTAAAGCACAACTACTTAAAACCCAAAATCCCGTGCTGGATCGGTTGGTTGATCGGCTTATTCAAGCGAATGTTCATCGCATTACCACCTCTACTCAAATTCAGTTTAATTCTTCAACTGGATTGTTTAGTACTCCGCTCGGTATCGTTACTCCAGATGGCATTACCGAAGCTCGTAATTTGCTGGTAACTTTAAATCATTGTGTTTCTCTCCGTGATTGGGCGTCTTATAAAATGTCGAGTGCGGTGAACCAGTATCTTCGCATTGTTCCACAAAATGTGGGTATGAAACTGAGTGTCGAAGCTCTTTTTCCAGACGACGGAGCCATTCAAAAACAATCAAACATATTAGATTCCCTCGAATCTTCTTATCAAGCATTGCAGTCACAACCCGTCACTACCAATGCCACGGCAAAGTCAGTGGAGCAGGTATTCAAAGTGGATTTTGATGTGCTCAACGATCAGAAAGAGATTGATAGAATTGTACGGTGGTTTAATACGAGTAATAAGGCAATTCATGGATATTCGAATGTTAGGATCATGACTTTCCTAAAAATCAAAATTCATGATAACTGGAACAGTTTTAATGAAAAAACTGGAAACATAAAGGAAATCTGGCATGGTAGCAGCGAAGCTAATTTGTTAAGTATTTTGAAAACGGGCCTAAAGGTAAGTCCTCCATCCACGACAACTCTCACCGGAAAAATGTTTGGTGAAGGTCACTATGGAGCGTTGGATAGTAGCAAATCCATGCAATATACATTTGGTAGGTTCAGTGGCCAGCATGGTAGTAGTGGATGGCTTTTTATTGCTGATTTTGCAATGGGGAATACATATTTTATCAATTCCTATGGCGGGAATAAACCGGTCGGATACGATTCTATATGGGCAAAAGCGGCGAATACCGGACTGCGATTCGATGAACTGATTGTTCCGAGAGATAATCAAGTACGTCTCAAATATTTGATAGAAGTAAAATAGTTTATATTATATTATATGAAAAAAACAATTGGAGTCCTGCTAATTTTAGCAGGGATAGCGTTGGGTTTATATGTCGGATTATATCTATGTTTTATTTGTGGAATTATAGATATCATCAAGGAAATTAGATCTTCAGATTTGAATGCCGTCAATGTGGCATGGGATATTGTTCGGATTATGTTTGCCAGCGTTGCAGGATGGATATGTGCATTCTTGTTCATTACTCCCGGCTACGCAATGGTAAAGTAATAAAATATTCCCTTGACTTTTTATACCGAACCCGTATAATGCTGATGTAACGTAGAAAACAATAAAACAATAAAACAATAAATATATGTGCAATCCAAATACCCTATCGGTGACTTTGCAAACGGCGGTTCTTATGCAGATTCAAGAATTCGTGAATAGTGGACAGATGTTCTCCCGCTACGACATTACGTTGGCAATTCGGCGGAAATGTAATGATGGTCTTCTGGAAATTCCAGCAGTAGAAAATACTAATCCCGGTGCCATTAATCGTTTTCCTATTCATAAGACCGCAGTGGATGATATTTTTGAACAATTATATCAAAACTGTCTTATCAATGGACTTCCACCGTTGCGATATGATTTTGATCGAACTAAGGGATATCGATTATTCTCCGTAGATACTACTGCGCAAACAACTATTCCGGTTCCTGTTCCCATTAGCAATGTAACGCCAATGGATAATAAAGTTGTAAATGTGCCTTCTTTGGACTCAGTATCTTCTTCTACGGCATCTCCCGCTAATACCACGATGGTTACTATGAGTGATGGCGAAATTCGTAGGCGAGTGGGTCTATATATGGATCGGTGTAGGAAAATTGGAGCAACTCCTACAATTAAACAGATCCAATCGGCAATTAAACGTAAGAATAAAAGCACCGGTCTTTCATATCGGGAAATTACCAATATCACAACTTCCATGGGATATAAAGTTTAATTTAGTTTTGTTTAATCGAGCTATTGAGAAGTGGGAGGGGCATTTTGCCGTCCCTTCTCTATTTATATTCATGATTAATGATGGCGTTGTAAATATACCGGCAAAAGAAGAAAAGGCTATTAATGCTTTTATAGAAAATATTTCTAATTTCTTTAATAAAAATAAATCTGCTTACATTGACAAGTGGGACATGGCTATTTGTTCTGTGATCAAGCAATATGCCAATGAAATATCTCCGAAATATCACTTGGAAAAGATATTCTGGAGGTTTGTGTATGAGGTAGAAAATGTCAACAAGGCGGGATATATTCCGAAGCACAATGAAATATTTGTCAATTTAGTATTTTGTGTTAAGAAGCCAAAAGAGAGATTAGGAGGTCAAGCGATTGATTTCAAAGCGGTTACTGTGTATATTTATCACGAATGGGTTCATTACAAGCAAGATATTCTTGTTAAGAAGAAACATTCCAAGGGATTGGGTGGATTTTTTGACATGTATAATAAGACTGCTTACCACGATATTAAATGGGAGCAGATGGCATTAGCCCGTCAAGAGATTGAGTGGATAAAGCAGCGGATACGGAAGGTAACGCCGGAAGAAGTGATGAAGTGGTTACGAGAGTGGGGATTGAAGAGTGATCCTGCGTTAATTAGGCTTAAAAACACGAATCCGATGGCATATAAAAGAATTCTGAAATATGCCGTTATGTTCATTTTGAAGAAACAAGCTAAAGCTGTTACTAAAACACGATAGTATATTCATCTCCATTCATTTCGTCATCCGGCCATTTTATTTTAATTCTCTGAACTATTTCAGGGGGGAAATATTTCATATTTAAAATATTCATCATGTCATTATAAGTAATATCGATATGACGATTTAAAGCTAGATTGGAGGTGAACCAAGTAATACGATAAGGTAATTCTCCCGGTTTGGCATTGGCAGATGCAATTCCAATAAAAGTAGTAGAATTTCCATTCTTTTTCATTTCAATCGGAAATTTCTTTCCAAACGATGCTTCCAAGAGGATTTCGAGTAGTATATTTTTCAAAGTTAATTGCATTGTATATAAATAGGTTTTTTAGAAAGAAAACCTTGACTTTTTCCTTAAAACTGATAGATTACACTAAATTGAATATGGAATATTCTTGTATAACTCGTGACACCGATGCTCTTATTGGAGAGTCATTTTCTGATTATTCTCCTCCTTCGTGGGACGTGTATTTTTTGCGATTATCATATGAAGTCGCAACAAAATCCCGTGATCCTTCGACGAAATTCGGGGCAGTTGTGGTAAAAGATAAACGTCCTATATTATTTGGGTATAATGGATTGCCCTCAAATGTGAAAGATTTGCCGGAACGATTGGCAAGACCGGCTAAATATAAATGGACAATTCATTCGGAAGCCAATGCTCTTATTTGTGGAGCAAAATTTGGAATATCAACTAATAAAGCGACATTATATATAGCTGGAATGCCATGTGCGGGATGTGCGACTATGATTGTAGCCGCAGGTATTAGCAAAGTAGTTATTCATCGCCCCACTGCATTAATTTTTTCATTGGTAAGTCCATATGGAGAAGACGATGTAATTACGACCACCATGTTCGATGAGGCCGGAATAGAGGTGGTGTTTGTGGAAGAACCGGTTAATAAGATTGCCTATTTGGGTGGAAAGAAATATAATGTATAATTATGATTAAATTGTTGGAATTATTGTTATTTTTAGGTTTTGTGAGTATGCTTGCATGGGGACTGATGTTTGTAATTGAACGAGAAGTGAACGATCCGGACGATAAAGAATAATATGCTAGGAGCTATAATTGGTGATATTGCGGGAGCACCCTATGAGGGTGATAAATTAAGTCAAGATAAACGAGACTATCGTCCTTTCTTTTTGAATGGATTAGCTAAATTTACTGATGATACTAATCTGACAATTGCGGTAGCGGATTCATTATTGACAGGGGTTCCTTTCCATGAAAAATTTTTGGAATGGTATAATAAAAATCCTAATCTTGGATATGGATCTTCGTTTAAAGAGTGGGCCGCAACCGGAGGTACCATGCAAAATGATAGTCGTGGTGATGGGGCTGCAATGCGAGTAAGCCCGATTGCTTTATTTGCATTGAATTTAGAACTATTGGGGGTGGATGGTAAGCCTATTGAGTTGTCTTTTGAGGATAGGTTAGCATGGGCGTATGAACAGGCAGTAGAGAGTACTAAAATGACTCATAATTGCGATGAATCTCGCAATGGGGCGTTGGCAGTTACTACAGCAGCGATGTTAGCGGCGAAAAAATATACGAAAGCGGAAATTAAAGATAACATTGTAAAACTTACTGGTTATGATTTATCTGCCTCGGTAGAAACTGTTAGGGAAACATGGACAAAGCGAGATATTAGATGTGATATTACGGTACCTCAGGCATTGATTTGTTTTTTAGAATCTACTAGTTTTGAAGATACTATTCGTTTATCTGTTTATTCCAAAGGAGATGTAGATACCATTGCTGCCATTGCGGGAGGGATTGCCGAACATTTTTATGGAATAGATAGCATTAATACCGGCATCCTCGTCGAAACTAAATTACGATTACAGCCCGAAATGATTGATATTATAAATAAATGTTATGGAAATACTCTTAAATGGTAATAAGCCGGAATCACGCTGGCTTATTTACCGACGAAAGGTTTGGATTAAAAATACTATTATCGTTCCGACGATCGGGATTATAACATATTGGTTTTCATCCTGAAAAAACATGAAAAAACATTCTAATCCTTATGAAGTTTTAGGAGTGCCTCCAACTTCGACTGTGGAAGAAGTGTCCGCTGCTTATAAAAAATTAGTTAAAACTCATCATCCAGATCTTCATCAAGATGCCGCTAAGAAAAAAGAGTCAGAGGAAACGATGAAGAAAATAAATGTGGCTTACGATGAAATAACTAATCCTAAGCAACATTCTCGGGGAGGTTCTCCGTTTAATGATGACAACCTTAATGAAATGTTCGGCGATTTGTTTGGGAACAGACAAGGTGGAAGAAATCCATTTCATGATTTTTTTGGAAGAGGCGGTAATACATTTCATTTTTCATCCACTCAAACAATTTGCTGTGAATTGCCTCTCTCTATAACCAAGGCGGTTTTAGGCGGGGAAGTTGAATATGAGTCTCCGGTAGGTAAACTTAAATTTAATTTACCGCCTGCAACCCAGCCGGGGTTTGTATTCAACCTTCAAGTAAATAAAGATAGTAATTCTACAATAATTCTACAAATTCACGTTAAGGTTATTATTCCTTCTAATTTAACGGATGAACAGAAGAAAAAATTAGAGGAATTAGGAATTTAATTTGTGGATAGAATAAAACAAATTATTATCATTCGACGGGATTTAAAAAATGTTGATGGGCAAAAAGTTAGAAGTGGAAAAATTATTGCGCAAGCGTGTCATGCGAGCATTGCGTTTTTAACTAATTTTATTAGAAAAAATCCCGAATCAAACATCGGCCAAAAACTATCGTCTGTACAAAAAGAATGGATTGATGGTTCATTTTTTAAAATTTGTTTAGCAGTGGATAGCGAAAAAGAATTGCTTGACATTTTAGAAAAATCTCGTAATATTGGATTAGATGCTCATTTGATCACGGATAAGGGACACACTGAATTTGGTGGAATATCAACTAATACTTGTTTAGCATTGGGTCCGGATTATAGTAGCCGACTTGATCCTATTACCGGGCATTTAAAATTGTTTTAAAATTATGAAAAAATATACTGGTCCAAAAGTTCTACCTACCGTAGATATTGCTGCAATCAATTTGGAAGACGATATGCTTGTACTAGTTCGTAGACCGAATGAACCCTTGTGGCGGTTTCCCGGTGGATTTGCTGACGTCAATTGTGAATCCTATGAGAATGATGCTCTACGGGAACTTAAAGAGGAAACAAATATTTATGGTAATAATATAGAATATATTGGATCTACTTGTATAGATGACCCTCGCTACAAAAAAAGCAAAGATAAAATTAAAACAATGTTCTTTGCTGTTACTAAATGGAACGGGGAATTCAATGCGGCAGATGACTTAAAAGGAGGCGAAATCAAACTTCTGGATGCTCATACTGTTACACCGGAAATGCTTATGCCCGAGCATAGAGTGCTGTTGACTATGTTATTGAATTGGTTACAATGGTGATTAAATTATCAAAGTAGATTATCGACTTAAAGTGCCAACGGGCGATATTCTTATTGTAAATGGAGATAAATGAAAACCTGAAATGCTATTCTTTCGGGAACACTGCCATTAGTTAATTACGAAAAAATATAAAATAAAATGAAAAATACTCACCTATTTGTTATTGATCCTCAGAATGATTTCACTGAAGAGAACGGAGCATTATATGTTCCCGGTGCCAATCCGGATATGACTAGATTGTCTTCATTTATTAGGAAAAATTTAAATAGATTCGGAGAAATTCATTGTTCCCTTGACAGTCATCAAAGTGTTCATATCGCTCATCCTATTTTTTGGTTGAATTTAAAAAATGAACATCCTGCACCATTTACAATCATTACACGAGAAGATGTTCAAAGTGGAACATGGAAGCCTTTTCATAGTGATTTACAAGAATATGTTCAACGATACATGGACGTTGTGCAAATCATAACAATTTGGCCTCCTCATTGTATAATTGGAAGTTGGGGACATATGATTTCATCTCTCGTTTCAAACGCTTTTATCGAATGGGAAATCACTCAACTAAGTAAAGTTAATTATATAATGAAAGGGATGAATTATCTTACCGAACAATATAGTGCGGTTAAAGCCGTCGTTGAAAATTCCGAAGATATATCTACTCATCTAAATACCCAATTAATTGAAATTCTCTCAACTGCTGATGAGATTTTAATTGCGGGAGAAGCATTAAGTCATTGTGTTAATTATACGGTTGTGGACATTGCTGATAATATCGGGGAAGAGAATATTAAAAAACTTGTATTATTAACCGATGTTTCGTCAAACGTGTTGGGATGTGAGAAAATGGGACAGGAGTTTGTTGAAAAGATGGTGACTCGTGGAATGCGTCTTTCAAATACAATTGAATGGTAGATAATATGCGTTTCTAAAAATGAAATTATGTCCGATAAAATTGCGGGGATTACATGTTTCCAAATCTTTAGTAGAAAAAAAAGCAATTCCTTTAAATATAAGTTTTTTACAGTGGATGTTGTACCGAGAGCCATCTAAAGAAGCCGCAGTGTGGCGATTCCCTCAAACGAGATTAAAAACTCTAGATATACAAACGATGCCTTGTTTGATTAATTGGAAATTGCCACGAAAGTCATTAATGATGAGATTGTCAAGAAGTGTACTATGAAAGTTATAAAAAAGGGAAAAATTTCTAAGCCAAAATATGAATATATTGCGGAATGTTCAAATTGTGGATATACCGCATTGTGTTCGGGAGCAGAAGTAACTTTTGTTGAAGATAGAGGACAAGATTATCCAACCGTCATGTGTCCTACATTGGGATGTCAACACGTTATATGGTGTCATGCACATCCAAGAACAAAGTGAGAAGTCTGTGTTGTTTTGATTGTGGAGGTGAACCGTGGGGACACGGCGAAGATTTCTATGTTAGAAATTCATTGTGGTTGTTAGTGATTCCTAGTAGAAAACGTACGGGAATAATTTGTTTAGATTGTTTTGAAAAACGATTAGGAAGACGGCTTATCAGAAAAGATTTTCAAATATGGTTTAGGGAGAATCGCTGGTTTGGCGACAACCGGCGTAAAATAAACCATCCTATTTCATTGAAATTGTCTCAGAGAATCAAAAAACGGGCTTGACTTTTCGCCCAAAATCATTATCATGCCAATAATGAAATTTGATGAACCAATTATAACCTCAATACTGGATACCGATTGTTATAAGTTTTTTATGGGACAACTAGTGTTCCATGATTTACCAGTAGCGATGGTTGAGTATTCATTCATAAATCGTGGCGATACTTCATTTCCCAAAGAGTTTGACAAAGTATTGAATTGGCAGATAGAGCAGATGGCAACGTTGAAATTAACGGATGATGAAGCTAATTTTCTTAATACTATTCCCGGCATTCGTCCTACCTATGTGGAATGGTTTAAAAATTACCGATATGATCCCGGCGAGGTTGTTGTTCAACAAAATGAAGGTAAACTTTCTATTTCTATAAAGGGATCGTGGTATCGAACCATTTTTTGGGAAATTCCATTGATGGCATTAGTTTCGGAACTCTTCTTCAAAATGACCGGTCAGACGCCGGATATTGAAACTGATTCACGTCTTACTAAAAAAACTGAAAATCTTTCAAACGCTAGATGTCAATGGTCTGATTTTGGAACCCGGCGACGGTTTTCGTATGACACCCAAGATTGTGTAGTAAACCACATGAAATTTTTCAAGGGTTTCATTGGCACCAGCAATGTTCATTTAGCTATGAAACATGAAATCCGACCGATTGGTACGTCTGCTCATGAAATGGTAATGGGATTATCGGCTCTCTATGGTTCTAAAATGGCAAATAAAATGTGGATGAAACATTGGAGTGATCATTTCGGTGGACTTAATGGTATTGCCCTCACAGATACTTTCACTACCGAAGTGTTCCTTCGGGATTGGGATAATTATTTCGCTCGCTTATTTGATGGGGTCCGGCAGGATAGTGGCGATCCATTTGCGTGGGGTAAAAAAATGTTGACTCATTATACCAAACTCGGGATAGATGCGACGTCGAAAAAATTCGTGTTCAGTGATGGATTGAACGATGAAGTGTTTATTCGATTAACAAAACATTTCAGAGGATGGGCTCAGGTTATCGGAGGCATAGGAACTTTTCTCACGAATGACTGTGGAAAACATATAACTCCACTGAATATGGTAATTAAAATGACCACTGCTGATTTCGGATATGGTCCGGTGGATGTGGTTAAACTTTCAGATGTTATGAATAAACATACGGGTAAGTTAGACGCCATAGAATTAACAAAGAAAGAATTGAAAGCACTGTAAAAAAATATGAAAAATTTAGCAGTTGAGATATCTATTTGGTTAGAAAAATACGCAATTAAAAATAATCGTGCGGCATGGGTAGTTGGGGTATCTGGGGGAGTAGATAGTGCTCTTGTATCTACCTTATGTGCGTTAACGGGAATGCCGACGCATTGTGTAATAATGCCTTGTCAATCTAGACCCGATAGTATGGAGCTTGCAAGAAGCCATGTAGATTGGCTTACAAAAAAATATGGTGAAGAGGTTGTTACATATCATAAGTTTGATTTAACCAATACCTTTGAACAATTTGCAACTGCATGTGCTGGTAAGTATGATAATGATTTAGCATACGCTAACACTAAAAGCCGTCTTCGTATGATTGTTCTTTATCAGATTGCTACCTGTTGTGATGGATTAGTAGTTGGAACCGGCAATAAAGTAGAAGATTTTGGGATCGGATTCTTTACAAAATATGGAGATGGGGGGGTTGACATTAGTCCAATTGCTGATATAATGAAAAGTGAAGTTCGTCAAATGTGTCGTGCATTAAAAGTTCTACCTGAACTATGCGAAGCAATTCCTACCGATGGATTGTGGGCAGATAATAGAACAGACGAAATTGCAATTGGCGCAAGTTATGATGAATTAGAATGGGCGATGACATTTTCGGAGAGAGGGGGCGGTTCGGATATTGTGAGAGAACGGTTAACAGAGCGACAAAAAGAAGTTTTAAAAATTTATGATAAGTGGCATAATGCGGGAGCCCACAAAATGGTTCCTATTCCCACTTTTAAACGGATACTGAAATATTAAAAAAAAATAACATGAAATATACTAGAGTAATAACATTTGAATTCGATGATATCGAAGATGCGGAAGCTTTTACCGATTTTTTACGAGATGCTAGCGACGAGAATAATATGCAAATTGTGAAAATTGAAAACCCAAGTGAGAAACTTGTTGACAAAAAGAAATAAATATGCTATTTTCAGGTGAAATAATTGGCGCAGATTCTTCTAATAAAGAACTCACCGTTCGCTGTGATGATGATATTAATGGAATCATTATTGGGGAACGAGTGATTATTGAAGAGCTACTTGACCGCCGTGTAATAAACCGAAAACGATTATATGAATTATACATGTATCAAATAAACGAAATATCTGAAAAGTGCGATTGGAAGAGCGTTTTCAGTCCCAAAGAAATTGTAGATATAATTTGTAATATCGTAGAAAATCATCCGGAATTATTTGATCGTGCATAATGAGGTAATTTTCGGAATTTGTGGTACCGCTGGAAGGAAACAAGATGCAGAACGTCTTTCTCGCAATCACTTTGATGCTATGTGTGAATGCGTTCGAGTATTACTTAAACAATTCAACGAGGGTGGATATGATGTGACAACACTTGCGGCGGGGGGTGCGGCGTTTGCTGACCACTCCGCCGTTACTTTATATTTAAATAAAGAAGTTCCGAAACTTAAACTTTTTTTCCCCTGTCAATTTCTTGGGGTTGATGAGGGATTTGATACTACTCCTTCAAGTGATAATGAGCGAGCCAAAGGATATTCCACCGGAGATATCGCTAATAGACTTCATGCTCGTTTCTCACGTAAGTTGGGAGTTAATTCTTTGAGTGAACTATCCATCGCAATTCAACAAGGGGCAGAGGTTCACGTTGCTAAAGGATTTTGGGCAAGAAATGCTTTAGTAGCTCAATCGGATATACTTCTAGCAATGACGTTTGGGGATCGTGAATGGGTTAAGCCCGGCAGTGGAACTGCTCACTGTGTAATGACTTATTTAAACAGAGTAAAGAAACATGGTTTCTTTGATAAAAGCTTCCACTATAATTTACAAGACGGGGAAATTTACATGGGGTGTAAAGCAAAAACTGATCCGAGTAGCCCATAGAAAGTTACTCGTATCGACTCAATATTAATGCGAATATAACGGAAATGGGAAGAATAATAAATAAAACAAATATTTGTTCTATCGCCCATAATAATTTTGCTATTGATTTCATTGGTTTTTTCTTTTTTCAACAAAGTATTTAATTGTACCCGCCGTGAATCCTACTGCCATGATAATAGTTACAATTTGGTTCGATGGCGGATCATGATAAATCGCATGACAACCTTTCACCAAACAATAAATAGAAAACACAAACAAAACTGTTGATAGTATTTGTTCGCCGGTGTCCTGTAAAAATTTGCCCATGTTGATTGTATTATATCGGTTATCATGAAAATGTCAACACAAAAAAAAAGGTTGACTTTTTTGAAAAAAACGATAAGATGCTAACGATGAACAATGTAGTTTGCATTTTTAATAATGATTATATTAGCATCTTGCTTGGTAATCGACAAATTGGAACGGTTCAAGAAGTCAATGGAGAGCCCACCATGTTTCTTGGAACCAATTGGAAAGATTCGGTAATGATGTTAACATTTACCGATGTTGAAATCATTCAGGATAATTGGGCAGCATTTAAAGAATGTGAAAATAATATTCTTGAAAAAATTAAACAAACCGAATTGGATTTTGTAAATAAATGACCGCAAAATGGAAAGTTAAGTGTTTGTGTTGCAACAAAATAGATACGTTTGAAGATGCCAAAAGTATTACTTACGCCAGATGGCGTATCATAGGATGGGATGTTGGAACTGCCGAGCCCAAAGTATCGTGCCCCGCTTGTGACTATTTTCCGGTGGAACAAAAAAAGAAGAAATAATCCATATATATAGCGGTTGTTGAGAATCGGATTGGATGTCAGAAAGTTCGAGATAAATATCCGGGAAAGAAAATCCTTTTTGGAACTATAGGACGTGTAGGAGAATACGGTAGAACACCACAAATGATACGTGAATCATTAACATAATTTGACAACAGAACACAACATAATCAACGGCGACTGTGTAAGTGAACTTAAAAAAATTCTTACTAACACCCAATATAACATATGACATTAAACGAAGCACATGAACGGTTAGAGGCGCAGGATGTATCAATTGATACTGTCGCCATCTCAATTGAATGGCTATTAAAGGAATGTAAAACTAAAGACATTAAGCCGTTTACTAAATTGGGGAATGAAATGATACAACGATTTTTTTCAATTTATCGAGATTGGCAAAAAATCCGAAAAGAGACAATTAAATTGGCAGAAAAGATTCATGCTGCTGACTTTAAAGATTATTCGGAAGGATTAGTTTATGCCGCTGCGGCTGATTTGTTGGTGCAAAAATGCCAAGTAGGACTGTTTGAGCAAATTGTATGTGTCGCTGAAACCGGAGAATTGCCGGAAAACGATGTTCCCTTTTAATTTTATATGAAATATAAAGAGTTATCTTCCCGACATAAAACTGCTATTATCAATCAAATTAAATTGATGCTGGCGGCTCACCGGAACTATGTATGGAACCGCTGGAGTAATTATGATGATGCCAATCCAATTGATCCCGTAATACATTCGGTGATTTGTAATGAAGGATATTATGGAGAGGCATTTGGGATTATGCGAGGATTGCGGGAAGTTGGATATGGTTATTTTGGAACGACCGACAAAAGTGCGGTAGAAGAAGATAAAAGTTATACTCCAGAACATAACTTGAGATGGTGGTTTCATACATTACAACGGGAATATTTGGTTGAAGAAGGATTTTTTAACTATACCTGTTCTGCCAAAAAATGTTCCGAATTGCTTGATAAATACCGTTCACTCGTTTCGGACTAACATGTCAAATAAAACCATTAAAATTATTACAAATATTCTGAAATCTCTGAAAGCAATGCGAGAAGAAGATGTGCCTGTTTATTGGTGTCTGTTGGTGTTCGGAGGAATTTCGTTTGGAGTTATTATTACGGTTCTACTAAAAGAAATAGGCGTTTATTCATTAATGGTGGTGTTATTCATATTATGGGTAAATTTGTTTATTGATCGATGGTTAGATAAAAATAATTAAAATATATGCAATCTGAAAAAGGTGATAGCTATTGGACTCTTAAAAGTGAAATACTTACTCTAGAAGATTTTGAACTTCCGGATGGCAGATATATTGGTGCTACTATTGAGTTTAGTGGCATTTGGGAAGATGACGCATTTGATTATGAATATGGTAGTATCTGTGGCACTCATCGTGAAGATCCCTATTTTACCATAGAGAAGTGGTGGGTGACAGGTGTTTGGGATATGGCAACAAAAACCGCTATTCCAATGGATGATGTCATTCAAATCGCAATAGATAAAGAAATGGATATTATTGCCAATTCAGTTGCGACTGAAGTCGAATTTCCCGAGCCGGATTGTCAACAACCCCTACCCTAAAGGGATAGGGGCTTGCCAGAGTTATGTCCGACAATTGGTGAGTTGACGTTCACCTGTCCATCAAGTGCTTCACAGCACGAGTTGGAGTGTTTGCTTCCTCTTAATTTAATATTATTTGCAGCATTCAAGTCCGCATCTAATATAATTCCATCCGAAGCATAATACCTACAGCCCTTCCTCTTACCACTCTCAATTCCTCTATGGTCATTTTGACTGGTGAAGTAAGGCTTAACCATTTCCACTCTCTTCCCGAGAGATTGTGCTTTGTAGGTCAGTATGGTTTTTAACAAATAATAAGGTACTTGAGATTGTCTATTATTAAATTTCTTTCCCCTATTCTTTGATTTGATTTTCGATAAATCCTCAATAACAATCGTATTAGCATCATTTTTTAATAATGTATTAACGATATGATGTATGTAATTTTTACTAAAATTATGTTCTTTTCGTTTAAGTGTGTTTAATTTTTTCCTTGCCGAGTGAGAATGATTTTGTTTAGATTGAAGTTTTCGCTTGCTCCATCTTATTTTTCGCTTGTAAGTATTAAACTCATTCCCCTTTATAATATCTCCTTCACTGGTTGCTACTAATCGTTTGATTCCCAAATCAAAACCAATAGATTTTTGATTATCAATAAACGAAGTTTCATCATTGAATACGACCGATAAATAGATATCATTGTTTTTAACAAAGAGAGATGGGTCTTGGAGTTTGTATTTAGCATACATTTCATTCAATTTATCATATGGAATAAAACTACAAACAATTCTTTTTGTATGAGTAGTGAGCTTGATTTTATCGTTACCAACCCATTTATATATTCTTTTATCTAAATTGATGGATAATTTATCGGTTTGTGGGGCTTCTTCTAACTGATGTTTATTTTTTCGGATAGCTTGATATTTTGATACAACATCTTGTTCTGCTTTGATAATAAATTGAGAAGGAATGGTTGGAATTGCTTCTTTAATTTTATAATAGCATCTATCATGGAGACCTTTAAGACCTTGGCATACATCCATTTCAAATCTAATTTTGGAGATTAGATTAAATGCCTGTTTCTTCAGTTCTAAAGAATCAAGAAGAAGTTGTTTATCTTCTTTACTTTCAAATTGAAGTTTAATATTATAGGTCTTCACAATAAATAAATAGTGTTGTGAAACCGAAAACATCGAAAAATTAAAATATTTTTGTGGTTGACAAATTGAGGTGGTTGGTGTAGGATATTAAGAATGGTCGGAATTCCTCCCCGAGGCTAAAGCCGTCGGGGTTTCCTTCCTCCAAAAAAATATGAAATCTCCCGATTTTGGTTGGTCGTTGATATTTATACGACGGAGGAATCCGGCGATGACTACAATAATAAATATTAATAATGGACATATATATGATGTTTATATCGGACGTGCGGGGTTTGGAAAAGATGGATATTTTTGCAATCCATTTACGCACGACAAAAGCGCAGTCAAAGCAATGTTTTTATTACCAACCCGAGAAGAATCAATTAAAGAATATACGAATTATTTTTTAGATCGAATTCAACATGATGCGGAATTTAAACGTCGAGTAATGGAATTAAAAGACAAAACGCTGGGATGTTTTTGCAAACCATTTGCATGTCACGGAGATATTATAGCAAAATGGCTTAATAGTTTACCGAATTAGACGTTAGTTTGTGATTAATGTTATAGCCTCTCACCGATATAGTGAGAGGCTTTTTTATGCGGGATATGGGGGTTTTTCCTACCGTATAACTACTGACGCTTTATTAGATAAGGTTGATATATGTATTATCACAATGAAAACTTTCACTTACATTTTATTTTTGTGTATGGCATTGTCTTGTTTCGGACAATCCAATACATTCCTTTATAATATCGATCAGATAGTGCCCGATAAAGGACAATCGGTATCTGTGACATTTTCTCCCGGTGCTCAATTTAATACCAATCCATTTCAAGCTACTTTATCGTATTCATTATCAAAAGGGCCTATTAGTTCTATTGCGGCGGTATTGCAACATGGACCGGTTCATTATGATTTGATTTCAGTCGGAGATGTTGTAACGGGAACAACTTTTACATCTGAGCCTATTGTTGATTTTCTAGGTAGTAAATATAATAATTGGACCCTTATTGTAACGGATGGTAGTCATGACAATGCTACAATGTTTCTTAATTCAATTAGATTAACGATACCAGAAGCTCCAAGTGGGGCATTATTGTTGCTGGGAATATTCTTTTTATTTGTTCTTATGATGTATCAAAGAACGAAATATGAATGAGAACCAAATATTCATTCAGTAGAAGTGGTATTTTTTTAGGAGCCCACCATGTTAAATCATCTTATACTACTATTAAGATGATGGTTATTTATTTTTTCGTAATATTATTTATAATTCTCATTGGAGTTAGTGTGGGTAGTATTAATAGTTCAAAGACTCCTCGTATGAAAAATATATTCAAATCGATTGTTGAGAATTGACATTTTTCAAAAAATCGGTAGCTTCCCGCCTACAGTCAACAACCCCTAGGCTAAAGCCATGGGGGCTTGAAAGACACCGAGCTTTCTCAGTGATTTATATTCATTCGGCGAATTGACTGTCGCCTGCCCATAAGTCAAACGGTTAGTTTGTGATATGGGATGTTTGGATAATTTAGCAATGTTAATCGCTGCATTTATATCCGCATCGTATATCATTCCATTAACTTTAGAGTAAAATCTACAACCTCTTCTCTCACCTTCAACCTTGCCTGTTACGGAATCGGTTTTAGATGTGTTGTAAGGGCAAACGAGCAGAACAGTTTTACCTTGATTCTGTGCCTTATAGGTTATTACTCTACGAAGTTCAAATAATGGAACTTGTGATATACTTCTTTTGTTTTGGTATTTATTTTTCTTTACTTTTATGGATTTGAGATTTTCTAAGCAAATTATGTCTGCTTCGGTATTGAGAACGGAATTAGCAATTAGATGGGTCTGGTTTTTGTTTTGATTATGTTCTTTTCGTCTTAAAGAATATCTTAATTTTCTGCGGGCAGATTTTGTCCCCTTAGATTTGAGGATGTCTTTTTGGTGTCTTAATCTTCGTTTACGTTCATTGAATTTTTTATCTATAATTAATTTTCCTTCGCTTGTTGCGGCAGACCTACGAATACCTAGATCGACTCCAATTGCCAATCTGGGTTTCAATTGAGGTTGTTTATTTTCAAATGACAAACAAATATAGATGTTTCCCATGTCCTCATAAATCAGAGGGTCTTGATAGGAATATTTATTAAGTAATTCTTTAAGTCGTGGATAAACCGTGAATTCAAATGTTTGTCTTTTATTTGCGGTTGTTATACGAATTGAAGATTTATTTGGTATTGAATAAAGTCTTTTATCCAACCGCATTGATAATTTCTTTTTTTCAATCGGAGATTTTATTTTATGTTTATTTGATTTAACGGAACGATACGACGAAATACATTCATTTAGAGAACGAATGATTACTTGTGATGTTATTTCGGGGTATTGTTTTCTAATATTATGATATACTTTGGAGTGTAATATTTTTGGAACAATTTTAGATTCGGAAAACTGTTCTTTAGAAGCAAAATTAAATACAAGTTTTTGATGTTCAAGCAACTTTTTAAGTTCGCTTGTATCACCGATTAGTTTTGTATTATAAGTAATCATTTGTTACAACAATATATATCACACGATAAACGAAAACATCAAAAAAAGTTAAAATATGTGATTTATTTTATGGTTGACAAACTGAGGTGGTTGGTGTAGGATATTAAGAATGGTCGGAATTCCTCCTCTACCCTAAAGGGATAGAGGCTTCCTTCCTCCAAGAAAGTGAACAAAAAAATTTGGAAATATAGTTGACTTTTTATAAATCTTCGGATAGAATATATCCAGCATGAAATCAAAAACACTTCATCCTTACAAACCAAATTATTGCTCGCATCCCGGTGAAACCCTTCTCGAAACTATAAACCAATATGGGCTTACCATATCTGAGTTTTCCAAACTGGTGGATGTTCCCCCGCTGAAAATTACTAACATAGTTAATTGGCAAGCTCCGATCACCTTGACAATTGCCGAGAAGTTGGAAAACACCCTCCATATCTCATCCGATTTTTGGATGGCGATGCAAGAGAATTATGATCGGTTTCAAAGGAATAGGTTGACAAAGACTATGCAATCTGATAGCATATAGGAAGTAAAATGCCGGAACAGACCAGCCACTACATCACCAACATATCACATGACTGATCAAGAAATAAACGTTGCAATTGCAACTGTGTGTGGAGAAGAATATCATGAACCTACCGGAGAAGAAATTAAATCTGGTAGTTATTATCAATATCAGCCAAACTACACCGGCGACTTAAATGCGATTCATTCTGCATGGTCGCAATTATCCATCGCAAAACAGGTTCTGGCCTGTAGCGAGCTTGAACGCCTGTGCTATGGCCCTTGCGATACAAAATTGAGGGTCGTCAATGCAAGTGCTCGTCTGAAATCGGAAGCCTTTTTGCGGGCAGAAGGAAAATGGAAGACTAGTTCAAAAATGACACCCGCTCAGAAAGCTAGCCGAAAGTAAAATCTGAGACTGTGACAGCGAAAGCGACAGGGGCGTGGAAATCGCCTGGGTGTCACCATTTTTTAAAATTATGAAATTAAATGACCTACCACCATTAGATCAAGCAGAAATCATTGCAAACAGAATTGCCAATATGGATGCTCTACGGGAACACGCCTTGAAGAGTCGCAATCCAATTGAGTTGATGACGATTGAATTGGATGCACAGGCCAGACTTATGGGACTCAATATGGATTATTGTGAGGAATTAGATGATGATGAATATGATCAATAATAATGACTAAATCACAACTACAAAAACACTTGGGGACCAAGCTAACATTTGAATTAGAAACATTCAGGATGTTATTTACGGACCTAGATGATAACCAACGTTTGGAATTAATCAAATCCCTTATTTGGACTTCGATTGACGCTCACGCTATGCATAAACGAGTTGTTAACGCAATTTTAAATCCTTCTTTTGAGAAAACACTTGATTAACTCGGGAGCCAGCAAACCCCTGCCCTAAACATTTTATCTTGGCGGGAGCAGAAAACCCATCTGCTTTAGCGGGTGGGTAGTTCATCAATATGAAAATTAGGCACATATATACAGTTATTAGAGAATACGAGATTGGTGCTGATGATCTCAAAGAAGAAATTGACTTTTTCAATGGTTCTATTATCGATGCATCGGGAGAATTTCTATATTCTGGAACTAGTGGGAAAGAAACAATCACAGTAAAAATGGAAATTGGAGATTAACATCAAAATACAGTTAAACAAAATATGACAAAATATAAAAAAATAATATGGGGTTTTGAACCTACTGATGATGTAACTTGTCTGGAACTTCCACAGAGGATTGCTTTTACTTTCGGTTATAATTGGGAAACGTCTACCATATATTCGAGAATGATTCCAATGGTTATAACTGATAAGAATTTTCGAGTTGGATTTGATCCCAACAGAAAATTAATGAATCTGGTTAAGGATTATAAATCCTCGGAATATTTGGTAGTATGGACAGGTGAATTTTTGATTAAAATGTTAAATAATCCTCCGTTGAATCCAATAGTAATCGAATCTACTGACGGTAAACTATCGGTTCACATTGAATCGGATAATGTGGTTTTTGTGGATAGCGATAAGTCGATTCAAGTTAGTGTTCCAAAGAAATTAGTACGGCAGACGGCGGGATTGTGTTAGTGTTCCAAAGAAATTAGTATGGCAGACGGCGGGATTGTTATTAAAATAGAATAAAGACTCCATCGAACGAAAGATGGGGCTTCTTTTTGTATATAGTTGGATATTTATATCTATATGATTAAACTTAAAGATATAATATTAGAATTTTTTGATAGATATTGGACATTGGAAATGGCTAAACCAATAGCCGATAAACTTGGGGCAAAAATAGTTGGTTCTGTTGCTAAATATGGAAAATCAAATCATGATTTAGATCTTAGAGTCGAACATAATGACATTTTATCTATAACAAAAATTTTAAATATTTTGGGTTTTGAATCATATGGAAGTGAAGTAGTTTCACCAGAAGAAGCAAAAAAATCCAAAAATATATATGGAAAAGGTTGGCAAAGAGCATATAATTTTATAAATAAAGATGATAAAATAATTCAAATTTGGATGGATCAAAATGATTAAATTAAAAGATATAATAGATATGACCAAATTACAACTACGAAAACACTTGGGGACCAAGCTAACATTTGACAATGTGGAACTTGCGAAATATGGCGTTTGATGTTGACAAATCAGGGATAATAGAATACATTACCGCTCGCAAATTGATACACGGTTTTTTGATAATACGATAGTTACAATGGATACAGGTGAAGTGCTGGAACAGATCAGATACTATATCACCACCACCCAGAATAAAAATATGAAAAATATGAAAAATATGAAAAACTACAGGAAAATAGTATGGTCATTCAATCCTTCGATTGACAGCGAAGTCATTCAGAGGATTGCATTTAGTTTCGGATACGATTGGGAGGACAATGACAGTTATGATGCTCTGACTAAGATAATTTTTTCTGAGGAGAGGATGATGTTTGATCCTAACACAAAGAAAATCTCGGCGGTTCATTGTAAATATGATTGCACACACACACGTTGGACGTCTAGTCTGCCCCATTTCATGGAATCCCTCAAAGACCCTCCTGAAATTATTCCAACTGTCTCTTCACCGGCACCGGATACAAAATCGAATCTAAACTTTCCGGTGGTCAGCTTTATGTATCACGACAAGATTCGTCGGGTTCGGGTTACTAAAATGTATGATAACCACCTGGAAGGGTTTGAAACCTCCTGTGGCGGGAAACCCTACCTAATAGAATCCTACAAGAAATATCGGATTGATGAGATGGAATCCGATGTTGTCTTGATAAGTTTCGTGCAAGATATTCCCAAAACTATAGATTACGAACCATGACTAAAGATGAGTTGCAAGAAATCCTAATGCAGTGCTGGCATAGGGAAACATCGGTGGATGACGCATTGGACGCCATCTGTGGAGAAACGATGGTCGAGGAAACGCTGTGACTGAATGCAGACGAATTGCGTGGTGAAGTGCTGGAACAGACCAGCTACTATATCACCTTGTATGGTATGAATGATTGCTGGAACCCGGTTGACCTAGCGGCTGAATATGATGCTCTCATAGTTCAACCGGAAAACGATTGACAAATTAATATAATTCTGATAGTCTTTACCCACAATGAAAAACGAACAATTGAAGTGGTTTCCATATTACCAGAATAACAGCGGGGGCACGCTCCTAATTGACAACGAGGTTGCCGAGACAGTATATGTCCAAGCTCATTCCGCCAATGAGGCGAATAAAATTGCTGAATCACATGGTATCTATTTCGACGGTTGCACCGAGGGAACAGATTGTTCCTGCTGTGGAGATCGTTGGAGTCGAACTATTGACCGATGCGGAACGGATGTTCCCTGCCACTATGGGAAGCCGATTTCGTCGTGGGACGTGCCTGACAACGGAGTTGATAAGACTCGCCGTTATCGACGGTTTCATCGGTTCGGTCTGTGAATCGGGCTTGACTTATTATAATAATTCTGATAGTCTTTACCCAAGATGAAAAACACACAAAGCAATGACGTGATGACTAAAGACGAGATGCAAAAACTCCTAATGCAGTGCTGGCATAGGGAAATATCGGTGGAAGAAGCTATGGCATCATTTATCTGGGTAGAACCGCTGGTCGAGGAAACGCTGGGAACGAATGTCGAGGTTAATGATGAGTGTCTTGAGGCTTTGCAGCCGGTAGATAAAAAAACAGATGATTTTTATTACACTGGAATCCCTGACATAGATATGCGGCGGGTGATTCAAATGGAAGCCAATAGAATATATTCAGATCGAAGTTGACATTGTATAATAATTCTGATAGTCTTTACCCAAGATGAGCACAGACTATATAAACAGATCAGAATTTGACGGATTAACGGATTGGCAGAAGCGGTTGTTGATGCGTTGGGGCCGGCGATATGGAGCAGGTTATCCTCCCGGCAGGCCGTTGGCCTTGGCTTCCATGAAATTCAACAAGCGATATAGTTATGATCGAATTGACCAGAGGTTTATAAACTGGCTTTACACTTACTAAAATAATTCAGATCGAAGTTGACATTTTAGAATAACTCTGATAGTCTTTACCCGAGATGAAAAACGAAGAACTTGTATTATTGCTTAAGGCTGCATTTGCGGCGGGGTTCCGTTACGGGCACGACGCCGGGGCGGATGCAGAATGGGGCCATGGATGTTCAATAAGTAACAAGCCACAAACGCCGGATAAGGCGTGGTCGGAGGATGTCCAATGGAGGATCGACACCGATAGTAGTTATCACCTGGATGTTGAAAACCGAGAGCATTGGAACAACGTTCCATAGATAGCAGACAATGGTTGACTTATTATAGAACCGTGGATTATTATTTATATGAAAACATTTTTATCATACGAAGAAATCCAAATTGGCACTTGGTGGGAAATTGCCCAAGGTGGCGAATATGGTTATTGCGTTATTGGAAAAAATGATCAAACTATATCCAAGATGAATAACGAAACATTTGAAACTTTCGATTGTGGAGACAAAGTAGATGTTCGCTGGCGACATGATTCTGATTTCAATGATGACTTTACCGGGCGAGTTGTGGAGTTTAGAGGTAAGTATATCATCGTTGAAGATCAAGCCGGTGACTGTTGGAGTTGTGATCCCGGGCAGATTAGTTTGAATACGGATTAGTGATTGGTAAACAATAAATAAATTCAGATCGAAGTTGACATTTTAGAATAACTCTGATACTCTTTACCCAAGATGAAAAACGAAAACGAAAACGAAATAACGAACGAAAACTTAATCCTAAATTGTCTTCTCCGTGAGCCGATGCGGGTGCATACGACGCTTGCTAAAAAGTGGCTACACCAGAATCAAACAATCATCATGGGCGGCGTGGTTCGTTATTTGGCTATCCGCCCCCTGGGATTAGGTATCTTCGAAATAAAAGTCGCACCCGTTACCGTTCGATCAACCGAAATGACAAACAATGAAGATTAAAGATTTGATGATTAACGATTTGATCAAAAACTACACCGAGTTGCTAAACGTCCTAATAGCGGAGCCAATGACGCCGGAGGACACACAGCAAGCATACATCCTCAAGAAGGTAGTTGAGGATTTGAAAATGGTAAAAAACTATAAAAATAAAAATTGAGGCCATGAAAAAAGACATGTCATCAAAGGCACAGAACCAACGCCTACTTCGGCGGTTGGCGTATGCTTATAGCACACCGACACGCCGGATTCGATTCGAGCGGGAAGTGAAAAAAGCGAACGAGCGGTGGAATGTGGCATACCCGGCTCGAACGAAAGTTTAGGTTGGGCTTGACTTATTATAATAACTCTGATACTCTTAGGGAGTTAAATATAAAACACTAAAAAGATGAAAACACGTATATTTAAAGATCGAGATGGAGTCAGTAGAATAGATATGGGGCTTTCAAAGCCACGACGGTTTGTTTATATATTACATTGTTGTGCCGCCGATCAGAGACGTGCAAAACGGCAGGGTCAAGGACGAATTAACGCCTTAGTATATTTTGTGGTCAGTGCCATAAAACAAACATGGGCATGTTGGGGACGGTAAAATATGCGTTTTAAACCCCCCATTAAAATAGTTCTTCCCATACTGGCATGTGGAGCGGTGATTGCATCTGTAATATTTATGACGGGGCGGGAAATAGTTAAAGTTTTTCCAAAACTACCGTCACCGGGTGATCTATATACAGATTTTCACTCCAGTCCGTGGAAATGGCGAAATACTAATACAATTTTAGAAATAAAATCCGGCTGGGTTCGATACGTTGACTTGAACGGCAAAACAAACGAAGCTTCTGTTTCAAGGTTTCGTAGCGTCTATTCCTACGTTGGAACTGTGCCAAAGAATCACAAATGAGTGTTGACAATTAGAAAAATATCGGTATAATGTTCCTATGAATGAAATATACGAATATGTGAGAACACAAAAGGGCAGTAGTGTGTTTGTTAATAGTCACGGACAAAAACGTCGCCGTGGTGGAGAGCCAATTGGCGTCGTTCTAGCAACGGTATTAACAAATAGTGATTGTCCAAAAATCGTTTTTGGTTGGAGTAAAGCTAACCAAAAAAGCGGTGACATTTTTGATAAAGCAAAGGGAATTAATATCGCTCGCACTAGAGCTATTTATGGATTGCCTAAGAATATCAAAATTCCTGCCGAAGTCGCAAAAGCCCAAGCATGGCTGGCAACTCGGGCAGTTAAATACTTTAAAGGCGCAATTGTTGGGGAAACATGTTGACAATTAGAAAAATATCGGTATACTTATAAAGTAATGCTTCGGTAGCTCAGTTGGAAGAGCAATCGGCTTTTAATCGATTGGTCGTGAGTTCGAGTCTCATCCGGAGCACCAATTTTGCCGGTGTGGCGTAATGGCAGCCGCACAAGACTTAAAATCTTGGGACTATAAAAAGTTGTGCGGGTTCAAGTCCCGCCACCGGCACCAATTCATTGCTCCCGTAACTCAGTTGGATTAGAGTAGTGTTTTTCTAAAACACGAGTCGCAGGTTCAAGTCCTGCCGGGAGTACCAATTTGGCCCGTTCGTTTATCAGCTAGGACATAGGATTTTCAATCCTAAAAAGAGAGGGCGGCACTCTCACGGGCTACAAATTTTGTTCTTTGATCGAGTAATGGTCCTCGGAAACAATCTGAAATATGGTTGAAAAGGTTCCGTAGGATAAGTGTGATAGCGGTGTAGCGTTAGAAGGACTAACTAACCTTTCGCTCGCAATGCGGTTCACACTAAAACGGGGGAGTAACCTATACCATTACTCTATTTGATTTTACAGTATGGGCGGCGTCTGATAAATTTATAATTTTATGGCCGTAACTCAAAATATTTTTCATTTATTTCAGGAATCTTGTTGACATTGACCAAGAATTCCTGTATATTATATCCATGATGAAAAACGAAAACACCGGTTATGATATAACGGTTGGTGATTCGGGTATATGTCCAAATTGTGGGCTTTATTTTGATGCTCCGCAGATAAACGATGAGGGTGAAGATGGTATATGTCCACATTGTGGGCTTTATCTCAATTATGCTGATGATCCGCAGGAGGACAATTGATGATCCGCAGTCATAAATTCACTTTCTTGGAGCAAGGAAGCCCCTATCCCTTTAGGGTAGGGGGGGAGGAATTGTGACCAATCTAAAATAATTGAAAATAATTTAATGTTTCGTAAATCTTCCCCATAAACAAAATTTGTTGTGTTTTTGAAATAACCACACATATGTATTACATATGAAATACAACGAAGAGAAAGCCCAATGGTATAGAATATGTCCATTCTGTAAAAATGAAATATATCATAAATCAAAAAGTAGTTGCCAAGTATGTGAACGAAGAAGCAGGTCTTGCCTTCAATGTCTTCCAAAGTTAGTCAAATGCACTGTATGCGGTAAACAAGGTCATACGAAGAGATTTCACGATGTTATACCTACAGAAAAAGTATGTTCTTTATGTAAACACAATTTACCGATAGAAAATTTCTATTATAGAAATAAAAAAAGAAAAAATGGTAAGTTGAATTATAGTCCCTATTGTAAAACGTGTGAACAAAAAAAATACAATGAAAGATTCAATAGTTCTCCCGAAAAAAGAGCAATCATATTATGGAACTCGACAAAAATTAGATGTAAAAAAGAAAATGTTCCATTTTCAATAAGTGTTGAAGACATCATCAATCAATATAAACTCCAAAATGGAAAATGTTTTTATAGTGAACAACTTATGTCTCCCATTGCTAAATCACCAACAAAGATGAGTATTGATAGAATTGATTCTTCTAAAGGATATACAAACGAAAACATCGTATTATGCACTTGGAGAATAAATGCAATGAAAAATAATGATTCTCAAGAAAGTTTCATTTCTATGTGTAATCAAATAAGTAGATTTTCAAATGATAGGAAATTTTAATATGGTTGGCAAACGTGTAAAAGGAACGTGTAGGTATGTAGGAGTAGATAACAAGATATTAGATGCCGATATAAATGCTGCAAATAATATAAGAAACCGTTATCTTCAACTTCCCTCCAGTATGTGTAAAAACTTAATGGAAGGGCAGGCTATAGTCAAAGAGCCTTATGCTGGAAACTTGTCTGGCAAGCCCCAACCCTTTAGGGTTGTGGGTAATTGACTCTATTTGATTTTACAGTATGGGCGGCGTCTGATAGCTCTACAACGGGTTGCTCCGTTGAACACTAAATAATGACGAGAATTCCCGCCCACCAATTTTATAGCAATGTAGCTCAATTTGATAGAGCGTGTCTTTTATAAAGGCTTGGTTGTGGGTTTGAGTCCCACCATTGCTACCATTTTCCATCGTTTGCTTATTCCGCCTCTTAACACCAGTCAAGTTTTTGTATATCAAATTCAATATTAAATTTGTTGACAAGTAATCAACTATCTGATAGATTATCCCTAATGGAAACCGAAGAAACTGAGAATCACAATGTATATGAGTTAGGAGTTGTTTCTGGAAAGCGAGACAATAAGATTTGCTTCAATTATGATCCAACTCGCTGGACTACTTATAATAGATTAGAGCAGGAACAGGATTTAATTAGATTAGCATTGTTTGTAGAAGGGTATACCGAAGGATATGGAGTCCAACTGCTTGGTAAACTTGATTAATTATGATGTATTCTGAAATTTCGGTTGAGGTTTTAATTTTCTTTAATTTATTGGCATTTTTAATTGGATATAATTTCGGGAGAAATGGTAATTTTAAACTATGATGTTCATAATTTCCATAATTATTACATTCCTAATAGGATATATTTCCGGAAGAATTGACGAATCCCTCCCATGAAAATAAAAAATGAGTGTTGGTTTTGTAGTAAGCATATCACCCCGTCCAAAACATGGACTATTCAGTTGAAAAGTCAGTTTAGAACAATTGGATTATATTGTTCGGAGAAATGTGCTAAATATGATTCTTGGGGTCCGCTATATAAATATAGCACGCCGGTAAGACTGACAAAAGCTTGACTTGTTATAATAACTCTGACACAATATTATTGTGATTAAAACTACAATAACCGTTCCCGCCGTGGAAATCTCCCGTGAGGAACGAGAAGACATGTTGGCAAGGTGGATAAAGTACGGAGTTTTACCGCCAGATGTTTTAGATTGGAATATCGACGCTAACCCAGAAACAATGCGGTTTGTGGGTGACTTTTGTCAGCGAGTGGTAGTTGAATCAAAAATTAAAAAATGAAACGTAAACATACATCGTGGTGTTGCTGTGCCAGTTGCGAAAAGAAATGGAAAACAATCTGTAGGCTTTGTGGCAAACCATTCCCTAAGCACCCCAATGGACGAATGAAGCCGTGTAATTGCCCAATAAAATAAACAATTCCGGCTTTGTCGTATATTTATACAGTATGCGTAAAAGTCAATTTCGAAAATTAATTAAAGAAATCGTAAAACAAATTTTTGAAGATCCAGATAGTCTGGAAACCAAAAATGGATTTGTCTCTTATGATGTAAATGATGGCGTAGAGGCGGTTGTTCTATTCGGAACCCTCGACAGTATAAATAGTTATATGGTTTATTTCCCATCGAAAAAAACCGTTCTTTGTTCAGACCCTAAAATAAATGCATTATTGGCAGATGCCATAGCTAAAGGAGCAAGTAATCAAATATCTGGCGGCAGAGCTTGTGCTCATATGGAGATGAGAAAAGTTATAATGAATGCTCTTAAAGCAAGTCCGATCAATTGGGAAGAATATACTAGTGCGAGGTTATTTAAAATATATAATCAGTGCGTGTTTAGTTTCTGGGATGCTACACCAACCTTAAGAAGCATAATGCCTATTATCTTTCAATTTCTAAAAGATTTTAAATATAATCCCGCCGAAGTTCTATATCAACCTTGTGGTTATGGAGATACTCAATTACAACCATATAAGGAATTCCAAGACGGTGCGCCACCGGTTAACCGGGGATTATTGAATGAAAATATATATCCGAGACTGTTTTGGCTAAATCCGAGCGGGGAATTTATTAAAGTAGGAATGTATCAGCATGATCCATGGGCGACCGCATATTTAACTAAAATAAATAAAATGCCAGATGATGGGGATATATTGGGTAAAATGGCAGAGCTTGGATGGTATCGGACATCACATGTGACTTCTTTCGGTAGAGAAGTAGTTGAATATGATTTTCCGAGAACGAGACCACCGAGCCCCAAACAAATTATGGCGCTTGAGGATTATGCTCAGGAAAACAAAGCGGAGTTATCCCCCAGAGCATTCTAAACAGACAGGAGTAGCTGTCCCCGGTGCATCTTCTCCTAATATTCTTATCCAGTATCTTGCTTCGAATTTTCTTACATTCCATTCATCGCCAATAATGTAGATTCGATCCCAAACCACACTATGAAGTTTTTTAATTTTACTGAAGAGTAATTCCGATTTCAATAGTTTTCTAAATACAATATCTAAATCTTTCTCGATTTTATTTAGGCTATAATTAGGTTGATCTCTTACGTCTATTTTAATTGGCACGCAGCTTAATACGTGCTCACGACAGTTAATATCGGTATCTGTATAGACCATTCCCATCTTCTCAATAGCTTTACGTCCTTTAATTTCAAAGTGAATAGAATTCATATTATTTATAATTCAAATGCGGATATTGTATATTGAAATGGATTTTTGTCAATATTTTTTACAAGCCGCAACATTTCTGCCGCAATTTCTTTTATCTCTTTTTGAGCCGATGGTTTATTACGAAGTTCTAAAAAGTGATAGAATGACCTCCAATTGAACATTACATCCGCTTGTATTTGTGAATTGTATGTCTTAAAAAATCTCGCCGACTCTTTGGCTCGTTTCCGTCCCAAAATAGGTTCTAATTCAGACAAGCATTGGTGATATAGCTTATTACCTAATTGAGTATAGGATTCTAATGATTTCGCCCAATCATAATTTTTAAATGTCCCGGCAAACTCAGATTCTCCCATATCTACTTTGATACCAACCCAATCATTTGGAATAAGATACTTGTCTTCTTTTATTTCTTTATATCTAGCCGACTCCCCATTGATGGATACTCCCACCCGATGTTTAAGTAGGTGAATATGACTGGCGATATCAGTATCTACGAGAAAATGCAGAGATGATTTTTCAAATGGGGTATGATGGTTATTCTTTGCGAGGGTCTTTAACAATTCGGGAATGCGGTTTCTTTTCTCTTCGGTCAAATCTCTACTTGTAGATGTCCATGCAGATAACGCATGGATTTCATCGTCCCCATAGTGCCCAATAAGTTCTACTGTATTATTCATGTTTTTTAACTTCTCCAACCTGAAGGCGGTGATTTAATTTGATACAGCACATTTTCAATTGCTCGAACCTTTTCCAATTCATCTGCGGTAGGCTTACCTCCGATGGGACTCACCATTAGAATATTATCTAGTTCGTGCAGTTCTATTTGTCTCACGAAATATGGAGTTTCTACGAAATATTTGTTTAGACATTCTACTTTTTCCATAGCAGAACCGTTACGAAGGAATATATCTCCAATCTCTTTTTTATATTGTCTTTCAATTGACCGTTGTTGATCGATGATAACATGTTTTTCTTTTAATGACTTATATTTATCATATAGATCACACCAAAATGTTTCATCATCTGATTGTTCCGTATAATCCATCAAAGTTAGAATAAGTTGTGCAACCCATTCTTTCTTTTCTTCTTGAGTGTAGTCTGCTAGATATTCAATGTCCATATTTAACTTCTCCAACCAAAAGAATCCGGTTAACAACATCATCGGTGTAAAGAGCAACAAATTCAGCCTCTCCATCGATCTTATTATAGGACTCATTCATTAATCTTTCGAGCAATTTTTTATGACCATCCACCCATTTCTTACAATCATCATATAGCCAATCAACCAATGGGAATTTATCGGGAGGAACACGATCATATACACGTCTGACAATAGGAATCATCATGCCGCATAAATGCTCTGAATTTTTCTCTTTTATTAACCGAGTTGCAACGGTATCCAAATAACCAGCAAGTTTATCACAGGTAGTCTCATTTATCAAACCATCAAGCAATCCCGTTACTCTCCATTTTTCTGTTAGTTTATTCATAATTTTATTATAAAACGTGGATATCATTTCTTTAAGTAAATTTCCGTGATCACCAAACCATATAACCAATCCACCAATGGGAATTTATCGGGGCCGTTCAAGCCCCTATCCCTTTAGGGTAGGGGTTGTTGACCTTCCACATGTACTACACAATAATATACACAAAATTCCTGATTTGTATCAGTTATAGTTACTACATCACCCACCTTAAACGTATTTTCAATCACATTAATCTTTTTCTGTTTTTCGTGTGAGATAATCGAATAAGATATCGGTGTATCCTTTATCCCAACATTCTTCGTTGTCAGAGTCATAATGAATTAGTCTGAGTTTACAGTTATAATGCAAACTAAACCATTGATGGATATCCTCATTTTTATCACTCAAAAGATGTGCGGTAGTTAGAGGATTATTAATAAAACAATCACACATCTCTTTATGCTCGTCGCAAACAGCTTTATACCACGTTTTCATATTTTTATATTTATTAATTCATTTGTTTGAGGTATAAATTATAATGATATTTTGATAAACCTCGGGCAAATGGTACAAATTGAGGATCGCAATCGGGCGTTTTATCTACTCTGGCATAAGAAACTGAACACACGTATTCCATTGTGTCTTTAATTTCATCAACTATTTTTTCAACTGACCACGCACTACCATCTAGTCTAACGCCACCCCGAACCTTGCCAATCACCGGGTTAACATAAGATGGGTTATCCGAATGAATTATTGGTAAACATTGTAATCTATACGTTTTTACGATAAATACTGTAAAGTTTCCACCGCCACGAACAATTGCTTCTTTGTTTAAAACATCCGAATATCCCGAGCCACAAGCTTTAGATTCATGTTCGTGAGCAAAATAACCATTTTTATCCACGAACGTCATACAGTAATCAGATGCCCGTATTCCATAAGGCTTTAACCACGCAATAGGTATGATTTCATAAAACTCACCCCGTGTATAGATATGTTCTGCTTTGTCTGACAATAATATGGGAGGTGAAGATATTGCAGATACGATCATAGGAGCACCAACTGCCCCTATGACTCCCGATTTAATAAAGTTTCTTCTATTCACGCCGACTAGATGCTTTCAGTTTCCAATCTATTCAGTTCATTTTCAATTTCATTCACTTCAAGATTGAGGTCATTCAACCGTGTATGTAATAGTTCAATTTTAAACTTATTAATCTTCTCTTGTTCAATTCCTTCAATTCGATGTAAAATTGCCCCAATTTCATCATCTCCACTGGCATTAACAATGTCGCAAGCCCAATCTTCTACACCGTCTTCTTCTTTACCCTCTAGACAGGGAAATAGGATTAATAGTTCGGCTTCAATTTGGGCGGTAAGCGAATTTATTTGAGTGTCGCTGATGAATCTCAATTTTGATGCCGCACTCATAATGATATTTTTAGATGTATTAATATTCTTCATATATTTTAATTTTTTCTACTGTTGTTGATTTCTACAAATCGTAAAACTGTCTCAGAATTTCTTTATCCTGTTCACTAAGATGTTCTGGTATAAGCAGATTGACGCCAGCCGGATTTTTTGTATGTATTCTATCATCTCCACCTGTCCATCCTAATATCGGATTAGTTACCGGTGTTTTTTGTCGGCGACTGTTCGCATACTCAGCTAATTCTTCATCGCTCTCCCTTCGATCTCGCTCCCTTAATCTCTCATTTAATTCTAGTAATTCTTTCCCTATTTGTTCGCCGGTATTACTGCTCGGTTGAATTTTCTCTGAATGTAATGGTGATTCTTCTTTTAATAATAGAAGTTTTTTTATTTCTATCAAATTAATCACAATGGCTATCCCTATAAGAATTCCAACTACCGTCAATGCTATTCCCCAAACCAAATTCATATTTTATACTAACATTATCCCTTCTCCTCCCAATAATTCTTTTAAATTAATCTTCTTTGATTTCGATGTCTTAGATGACATTACATCTCTCCCACATCTTTTTTTTACATTCTCCTTTAATATTTGCATTTTTTTATCCATCCCATTTAATTCCCTCACCGATTCATTCAACCTCGCATATAACTCTTCCATCTCTCCTCTTACTCTTTCCCGCTCATCCCATGGTAATTCATCTACTATTTCCGATGGGTATTTCTTCAAGAATTTATCAACTTGTTTGTCCTGCCAAATAACTGTCTTTTTAAGTATTTCAGAAGCATTTAATAACTTCAAGGCTTCCTCATATAAATCTACCGGCAATTTATTCTTTTTGTGACTTTTCATAATAATATCATATCACAATTAACTTGAATAGCAAGTTATTATAGCCGGAACTATGATTTATATATATATGATATTAACGCCGAGGTTTACGCCGAGGTTTACGTTTTGGAACATATCCAAACTCATGTACACTATCTCCACTACTATATAACTCTTTCGCCGTAACCGTAAGACTTAATATTTTATAATTACCGTTGACGTGATTCTTCCCATGCTCAATAGCATAATCTAAATTCAACGTAACCCAATCGCCGGGATTTATTTTTAATTTATTCTTTTTATGCTTCTCTACTATTATTTTTATATCGTTGTTTAATTTATCAAGATATTCCTGTTTATTATATTTCATTTTTCTAAACACATCATTTTCCTTTGAATCTTTCATTGGTGGAAATCCATATTCAATAAAATATTTCCTTAACTTATTATAATATCTGATTTTATCTTCGATTTCTGAATGGATATTTGGCACTGCTCTATATATCTTCACCTCTGCATTCGGTTTATTTCGATAGAATTGCATCATACTAACACTATTCTTATCTCTATCATCGCCGCCGTTATCTCCATAACATCTGGCGGCATTTTTCGAATAAATGCCAAATTCGTCATCAGGATATATTTTAGTCAAATCATACAGTGGCGCACTACTCGTTTTGCCCGGTGCGGTATGTGGGCCTCTATAATCCTCCTGTTCCTTTATCATTTCATCCGGCTTCTCTGTTAGTGGTTTAGACTGATTGCTCATCTCCATCAATATATCTTTTAACTTAATCATATTTTATTCCAATAATTCGCTAGTTTAGATAACATTTTATTTTTCAATTTTGGATTCTTATTAAACACTCCTCTTTCATACCGGCTAAATATTTTGGAATGTCTGATCGACTCACTAAAAGATATATCCGGATATTTTAACTTAATATGCTTCAATTCATTATTTAATTGCGATACGTAAGCATGTATCTCTGATTTCTGAGTTAAATAGTTATTATACCATTCTTGTTCATTCTCATTTCGGGCATTTCCTTTAGAAGAAATTTGATATAATTTTTGAATAAATTTAACTAAATGTACCGCCTCATGATGAGCTAACTCCTCAATATAATCCCGGTGTATTAAAATATTATTTACGGAATATACCGGATTAATTTGTAAATAAATCTCAATTGGATTACGATACAAATCAACGACGGCTCCATTTATTATAATATCTTCTCTTTTATTTTCCAATGCTAATAAAACATCAACTCTTTGTTCTTTTTCAATATTTAAATCAACCTCATGTTCTTTAATAATAAAAGAACTTCCATCGTCAATCTGTTTTTTAAAATATGTTTTATCTCCCGATAGAATATCCTCAATGCTATTATCTTTGTCCTTTACTTCTTCTAATAATTCTAGCCAGCAATTGAATATTTTATTGGAAATATATTGATGAAGCCGGTGATCACTATAACCAGAATTAGATTCGGTTAATATTAACCACACCCCCTCACTCAATATATCTTTTAACTTAATCATATTAAGATGAACTACCCACCCTCTAAAGAGAGTGGGTTTCCGTTCCAACCAATTGCCCATTGTTTCCAATAGGTCTTACATCAGGACAAACGGCTAACCCAGTCGTTCCGACTGTTAAATTTAATCCTTGTTTTAGGATATTCAGAGATGCATTTAAATCTCTATCGTGTTTGTAGTTACATTTTGGACAATTCCACTCTCTATCTTTAAGTGTTAAATCATCTTTAATATATCCACAGTTACTACAAGTTTTACTGGATGGGAAGTATCTATCAATTTTAATGACTTTTCTTCCATACCATTCACTTTTATAACATATCTGTCTTACTAATTCTGACCAAGAACAATCTCCAATGGATTTAGCATATCTATGATCTCCCATCATATTTTTTACGGACAAATCTTCAAGTATAAGAGTTTGGTTTTCGCTCACTAACTTGTGAGATATTTGATGTAAATGATTACTACGAATATTGGCAATTTTAACGTGGAGTTTTCCGAGTTTTAACCTTGCTTTAATTCTCCCGATGGATTTTTTCCCAGTCCTACTAACTGATTTCTGTCTAATTCTAACTAATTTTTCTAATTGTTTGAGCGGTTTTATGTTTTTAAATCTAATTCCGTCTGAGCATACTACTAAGGATTTAATTCCCAAATCAATCCCAACAGCATTATTTAATTCTGATTTGATTTCAATGTTTTTAGTAACACCAATACACGCAAAATATTGTCCTGCTACATTACGACTAATAGTAGCATTTTCAATTGATCCTTCAATTTTACGATGTTGATCGATTTTTATTCCTTCTTTAAATTTGGGAAAATATATTCTTCCATCTTCTACAGAGACAAATTGTGGTAATCTAAATGATTGTTTACTTCTTCTATTTTTAAATCTTGGATATTTGGATTTTTTCTTAAAGAAACGATTAAAAGCAGTTTCTAGATGTTTTAAAGAATGTTGGAGTGATTGAGAATTACACTCATTTAACCATTCGGTTTCCGTGTTTGATTTGAGTTTTGTTAACTCTGCTGACATTTCATTATAATTTAATGATTTTTTAGCAAGTTGTTTTTCTTTTGCATTTAAGTAAAACTTAGTTCGTTTATCTAAAAATAGATTATACACATAACGAATACTTCCGAAATGTTTAGACAATAATATCTCTTGTTCCTTTGTAGGATAGATTCTAAATTTATATGTATATTGTCTATTCATTTATACGAAATTTTGTTTCTCGTATAATACATATCGTTCATTTTCTCAAAACATCAAAATAATTTAAAATATTTTATTGGTCGCCATTCATCCCAAGGTCTAAAGACACTTGGGTTTTCTGGCGACACAGAGATAAAATAATTTATTGACTTTTATCGCACTCTGTGATACATATATAAATATGACTATTTCAATTAAAACCGCATCTCGTAAAGATATTCAGCAGTTCCAACGATGGGTTAAGTTACAACCTTGGTCTGAAATATCTTTTCTCCACGAAACTTACCTCCGAGATGATTGCCGTGAAGAAAAATTGAAAATTCTCTTCGCCAAATTCTCCGCTCTACCACTAAATCAACGGTTTCCAGCGGGTGATAGGTGATATAGTGACTGGTCTGTTCCAGCACTTCACCGGCGAAGCACCTGCTCGGCAAGGACCGCTACCACGAGGTGGTGATATAGTAACTGGTCTGTTCCAGCACTTCACCATTACCGATGTTTCTTTATAGCATATACATATAACGGCGGTGATATAGTAACTGGTCTGTTCCAGCACTTCACCTAGGCGACTGAGTTAGGGGCTTTTCCTATATAGCGGTGGTGATATAGTAACTGGTCTGTTCCAGCACTTCACCTGAATATGCATTGCCTCTGGTGCAACAATTCGGATAGGTGATATAGTAACTGGTCTGTTCCAGCACTTCACCCAGATAGAAGATGATAAACCGGATTCTCTACTGATGGTGATATAGTAACTGGTCTGTTCCAGCACTTCACCTTGAAAGGATACCATAGGAAGGATATGTATTACTCATGGTGATATAGTAACTGGTCTGTTCCAGCACTTCACCTAGAGTTTGCTTTTGATGAAAGCCAATATGCTGCGGGTGATATAGTAACTGGTCTGTTCCAGCACTTCACCTCTTTTTTTATTGCTCTATGAGCAGAGACTTGGCTCTGGTGATATAGTAACTGGTCTGTTCCAGCACTTCACCTCTTTTTTTATTGCTCTATGAGCAGAGACTTGGCTCTGGTGATATAGTAACTGGTCTGTTCCAGCACTTCACCGTAGAGTTCAGCACTTGGAATATCCATTACTATGATAGGTGATATAGTAACTGGTCTGTTCCAGCACTTCACCCATATTTTCCAGTTGGTTCGGGCAAATCAATCGTGGGTGATATAGTAACTGGTCTGTTCCAGCACTTCACCTTCTTTACTCCATTCCCAGAAGGCTAATGCGAGCGGTGGTGATATAGTAACTGGTCTGTTCCAGCACTTCACCAAATGCAAGTTATCACTATATTTCGCCAACTCGAACGGTGATATAGTAACTGGTCTGTTCCAGCACTTCACCTGTATCCCTCGTAAGTAACGTATTATCAAAGAACTGTGTATCAATTTGCGAGCGGCAGTGTATTCTATTATCCCCGGTTTGTCAACATCAAATATCATATTTCGTAAGTTCCATATTATCAGCGAGTTACAAGTTGCGAGCGGCTACGGCATATTTGACGCCACCTAACCGCTCGCAAATTAACATAAAAGTCCCAGCTCAATATCATAATTAATATGATAGTTATTCAATGCCCACATTGTAATTGGGTCATCGGCATCGTCCCGAATTTTCTCTAGCGGTTCAATAATTCCGGCATTAAGTAATCGTTGGTGTACATTTCCAAATACCGTTACCGAATTTCTGCTAATATCCGCATATCCGAGGGTAATATCTTTAGATTTAATTCTTTCAATGACAGTCGGATCGATTACAACTGTAAATTTTTGAGTTTTTATCAATCGCATTAAATTACCTACGGTGCGGAGATTTCCCTTGGAAAAGTTATCTTCAATCCGAGAAATCATATTCCAATTGCTAGTTGTTAACGTGTCTCTCGCTGCCGATGTTCCCATTGCCGGAATCCATTCATTTTTTTCTAATTTACGAAATACATTAATCGCTCTTTGTGTCGTAGGATTAATAGTTATTGTTCCCTTTCGGATTAATGATTCAGAAAAACAAAAAACATATACTTTTCCGATTTTAAATTCATTATTCCTATTACATCTTCCGGTGCATTGTTGAAGTGAATCTAAACTGGTTTCTTCTCGATAACACCGCTCAAATGATATATCAATACCACATTCTACCATTGAGGTGGCAATTAATATGACCGGTAATTCATCTTTTATTTTTTGTTTTATTAATTCCAATCTTTTTTCTCTAAACTCCGGTGTCACTCGACTACTCAAATGATAGACATTCCCATTTCCGCTATTCAATAATTTAAATAAAACCTTCGCATTATTAGTGGTATTACATACTATTAAAGTAGAATGTTTGTTTTTATATCCATTAGTTATATGCCGACATAATTTACCTAATCCAATAGCTCCCAGATGCGATTTTTTAACCCGTGTATTTTCTCTCGCCTGAAAATGCTTCCATTCCGTATGTGTAAGCATATTATCCACTACTATATTTTTATGATATAAATCCCAAAAATCAATGGGAGTCCCGGAACTAAAAATAACGTGAACATTATAATTGTTTACTAATTTTTCTAATAAAAATAACGCATGTGACCATAATTCATATGGCATCGCTTGATGATACTCATCAAGAACAATGACCGAATCCGTAAAATGAATGAGTTTCCCTATCGCTGCGGGATGATAAGTAGTCAATGCCTCGAAAAATTGCACGCAAGTAGTATACGTTAATGGACCATCTAATCTATTATTATATTTTCGCAACCGCCAATCTGTAAACTGAACCATAGAATGATGCTCGTTAATAACCCCTACCTGATACTCTCCCGGTAACAAAAGAGATTCTTTTGCTTTACCAACAAGTTGATTGATAACATTAATATATGGGGCCACAATAAATATTCGTTCACACCCATATTTTTTTGCCATTTTCAATGCCTTTTTATGATTAGCATTGGTTTTACCCGAACCTACCGTACCATCGTTTTTTATCCAAGATGAGATAGATTCCCTATCCGCCGACGCATAAAGAAGCTTCCGATCTTTAATTCTTTTACCGGGATTTATTTTACTTAATCCATCATTATATTTATCAAAATTTTCAATACGCTCATCCTCTCGAAGTTTATATGGCTCAGGTAGCACATATCCATCATTACGAAATTGATTGGTGTCGGCGTGATCAGCAGACACCATGCAGGAAAAACACTCTGATATATCATGCCAATCAACATTTTTAATATTAATGTTATACCCAACATCCGGCATTGAATCCGTAATAATTATATCTTCTTTATGTAGTTGTTCCCATATAATAAGATTAGCATCTACATAATCTCTTATACGATAATCCCGCCATTTTTCTTTAAGATGTATTTTGGTCGGCGATAACATTTGTGACGGATTAACAAGAGTAATTTTAGTTAATTCTTCCCAATCTATATAACCAATATGATGAGCCAATATCAGCCACGCTGCTAAAAGATAATATAATTCATTGGTTCGTTCATATTCCTTAATACAATGCGATACTCCTGCATCAACATGGTTAAGCATTGACGTATCGCTTTCGCTTGATTGTGAAAGAATTGCTTGACATTCCGGCATCAATTTTCCCAAATCATGCCATTCTGTAGCAGTTTCAAGTATTTTCCGATAGAAATTTACCATTTTTCTATTCTTATAATGACGAAATCTACGATCAAACTCCCGCAAGGCGTTATTACGTACCGCATGAATGTGATCCCGATATAATTGCGGAGCAACTGTACGGTTCGATGCGTTCACCTGATAACCGGAATGGGCAAAATTTTCTGTCAGCATTTTTTAGCTTAACTTTTTTCCTCCGCAAAGTCAATATTTTATTCGGTTTTTTGGATCAATCGATTTTCCCTAAAATAAATCTTGCTTTTTTTCGACAATAGTGTTAGGTTAACACCATGACAAAAGAAAAAATCAAAAAAACCAAAAAGGCAAAAGTAGAAAAAGACTCCGTAACACGGGCGGGTATTTTGCGGATATTGTTGAATCCAGATCAACATCAAGAACTCGATACTCTCATCTCTGACCACCAAGAGGCTGCTAGAGAAATTCAGACTGCGACATATAAATTATCTGGACTAAAGCTATATGACAAAACCAACAACATGGTGGTCGATGGTAGCAAAGCAACCCCCGAAGAACAAGAGGCTTATTATAAAATAATTAATTGGGAAGGTCAGCCAATTTCAATTTCCAATCCAATGGTGCGGGCTACATTTAAAAGTATAGCGAAAGTCAAAGAAGATATTCGTCGAAAACAGGAAGAGTATGCTAAGCTTGAAGAAGCGGATTTGACAAAAATGTCAACCGGTGATGTAAAAAAACATAAAAATGAACTTAGAAAAGCAGCAAACAGAATTAAACATTCTGAAGAGATTCTTCAGTTTGCCAAATGGCGACTTGCCGACATTTTTCCGCTCCCTCTATCGCACAACTCTCAGTTACATCTTAAAAATAACTATCACCAAAATGTATTCAGTGGATTCCATGCACGAGTTAAAGGATGGAACGCATGTGATATTGCGGCTCAAGCAAATTATGCTGAGATAGATAACCGATTAACGGAGTTGTCTTCGGAATTATCCGGTGATTATGGGAGCGAAGTTATAACCGATTTGATGGGCTTGTTACAATACACTAAAGAACTAGGAGAAGGATACACGGATACTTCTTATTTGAATTATAAATTTTTATCGTTTTTTAAGGAATGCTGGCGACCCAATGCAATTGCTAATAACACCGGATTGCTAGAAGGATTTTGGCTGGCAAATAATAAACACACCAATAAAAAAAATCAAGTTGCTTATTCTTTCAATCCAAAAATTAGTGAAGAATTGTTCCGACGAAGAAGTTTATGGGAATCTGATAAATGCCTTTTGTCTGATCCAAGATTTGAAAAATATGTTGAATTATTTGATAAACATGGTCGTTATCGTAAAGGAGCTTCCCTTACTTTAATTTCAAAAGAATCTCCCATTCCAATCGGTTTCTCAATGGATCGCAATGCGGCTAAATTAGTCCGTATAGATAATGATACCGCCAATCGTCAATTAACCATTACTATCGAACTTCCCAATAAAGAAGAACGTTCTTATGTAGCTGCGTATGGACGTAAACATGAAACTAAATGTTATTATAATGGGCTTACAACAAGATTACCTCGTAGTGAGAAGGAGTTGCTTGCATTAGCCAAAGCAGAAAATCGTGAACTCACGGACAAAGAAATACATGAGGCATCACTTGAAAAGTGTTATATTTTTGAATATGCCCGAGCCGGTAAAATACCGGTGTTTGCTGTCGTAAAAACATTATATTTTCGACGCAACCCGTCTAATGGTGAATATTATGTTATTCTTCCAACTAATATTTTTGTTGAATATCACGCCAATAATGAATTCAATTCCAAGGAATTATTCAAAATTAGATCGGAGCTCCAAAAGGCATGGGATGAAGTTCGCACGCCTAAACGTAATGTTCAAAGCTGTGTTTTGGATAAAGACCTAAGTAAACGTTTTGCCGGTAGAACTTTGAAATATGCGGGAATAGACCTTGGATATAGTAATCCATATACGGTTAGTTATTATAACGTGGTGGGAACAGAAGAAGGTATTCAAATCAAAGAAACGGGAAATGAAATTGTTTCTACGGTTTTTAATGAACAGTATATTCAACTCAAAGGGAATATATACCAACTTATAAATATCATTCGTGCCTCCCGTCGATACTTACAAGAGAGCGGTGAATTAAAGCTAAGTAAAGATGATATTAAAAGTTTTGATCAACTCATGGAGTTACTCCCATCCGAACAACGAATTACTATCGATCAATTCATTAAAGATATTAAAAAAGCAAAACAAGAGGGAAAGTTAATACGAGACATTAAAGGAAAACTCCCGGTTGAAGGGAAAAAGAAAGAATATTGGGTTATCAGTAATTTAATGTATGTTATTACTCAAACAATGAATGGTATTCGGGGAAATAGAGATTCTAATAATCATCTCACCGAGAAGAAAAATTGGTTGTCGGCTCCCCCATTAATTGAATTGATTGATGCTTATTATAATCTTAAAAAAACATTCAATGATTCCGGTGATGGAATTAAAATGCTTCCTAAAGATCATGTATATGCCGAAGGAGAAAAACAACGGTGTACTCTAAGAGAAGAAAACTTCTGTAAAGGTATTTTAGAGTGGCGGGATAATGTTAAAGATTATTTCATTAAAAAATTATTCTCCCAAATCGCTCACCGCTGTTACGAATTAGGAATCGGTATCGTAGCAATGGAGAATCTTGATATAATGGGATCATCTAAAAATACTAAACAAAGTAATCGTATGTTTAATATCTGGCCCAGAGGACAAATGAAAAAATCTGCCGAAGATGCGTTTAGTTATATGGGTATATTAATCCAATATGTCGATGAAAATGGAACCAGTCGCCATGATGCCGATTCCGGTATTTATGGTTGTCGTGATGGTGCAAATCTATGGCTACCTAATAAAAAATTGCACGCCGATGTAAACGCCTCTCGAATGATCGCTCTACGAGGACTTACTCATCATACTAATCTGTATTGTAGAAGTTTAACCGAAATAGAAAATGGAAAGTACGTTAATACATATGAATTGTTCGATACCACAAAAAATGACCAAAGTGGAGCGGCAAAACGACTCCGTGGAGCAGAAACTCTTCTACATGGTTATTCCGCTACCGTATACCAAATCCATACCACAAACACCGGTGCCGGTGTTGCCTTACTACCTGACTTAACTGCAACCGATGTCATTAAAAATAAAAAAATCACCGCCACAAAAGAAAATACAGCCAAATATTATAAATTAGATAATACTAATACCTACTACCCATGGAGTGTATGTGAAAAACTTCACAAAAATTGGAAACTATCATAATCGCCAAATGTTGTAACATATCAGTTATTATATCACCGGCGAACTGTGAACTCTCGCAGAAACAAAAGAAATGCTTTCTGCTTGACTTTTTCAAAAATATCGGTATCATACCAATATGAATGAATCATTGGTATGTGGACGGTTAACCGCCCATAAAAAACCTTGTCAAAATTAACCCGTTTTTTATATTATATATATATAAAAACATATCTACGTATTCTTAAAGGTGAAGTGCTGGAACAGACCAGTTACTATATCACCGATATAATATCGGTAACATACCAATATGAATACAAAAACAGATATGAAACAATATGATACCGAAACCCTGTCCCCTCTCATCTATATAGTAAAAAAAATATCCTTACCTACATAAAGATATATCTACATATTCAAAATATAAAAACATATCTACGTATTCTTAAAGGTGAAGTGCTGGAACATATCAGTTACTATACCACCCTATATCCCCCCCCTCCCCCCCCATATCACCAAAAAATAAAATATACCCTTATTCCTTTTTATATTCTATACCCTTCCCCCATCGCTATATGCTATTTTATAAAAACTAAATATCTACAATATTAGTAGATTATAGGGTGTATATACGTATATACACGCCTTTTTTATACTATATTAATGTATTTCACCAATAATTTACAAAAATATATCCATAAATACGTATAAAGAATTATGGCGATAATAGTTTATAAAGCTTATAACGGCAGTGGTTTATATAACATAATATATTGCCGATATATCCTATATTAATGATTTTATAAATAATTATAAAAGGATAGGCTGGCGACAAAAAGTTTCATTTAAAACGGGTATTTCACCAATTTATTTTTATAAAAATAAATATTAACTCTAAGAATGGTATTTCACCAATTTATTTTATAAAAATAATTATTAATTCTAAAAATGGTATTTCACCAATTTATTTTTATAAAATAAATATTAACTCTAAGAATGGGTATTTCACCAATTTATTTTTATAAAATAAATATTAACTCTAAGAATGGGTATTTCACCAATTTATTTTTATAAAATAATTAATAACTCTAAGGTTAGAGTTATTTTTTTTTTTAATAAATCTAAGGTTAGAATTAATCGGTGAAAATACCACTTGACGGGATAACTCTAAGGTTAGAGTTAATGAGAGGAATAAATCTAAGGTTAGAGTTGATCGGGATATGGGTATAGTTGTACGTACTGGGAGGGAGAGAGGGAGGGAGGGGAGAGAGCGGGATATTTGGATTGGAAAGATTGCGGAAAGAATAGCTTGCTTTTTTACGAGGGAGTAGTAAGATGTAAGGAATATGATAACTAAATATAAATGTCCTCTATGTGATGGGTCAATGACGGCGATACCGGATAAGAAGGGTGTTATGGTGAAGTGCTATAATGAACCTTGTGATCCACAATGTAAGGAGAATGTCTTTGGACATGGGAAGAATGAAAAAGATGCTTGGGAAACGGCGTGTGAGAAATATCCGAAGAAATAAAACAATCTGGTTGACAAAAACAAATAAATCGGTATAGTTTGAAGTGTAATAGATAAACACGGTAAACAAAAAGCAGAATCGAAAGAAACAAAAATTATGGCGCATCGCATCTTTGAGTATGACAGGCAGCAGGGTAAGGAGCAAGCATGGCACGGTAAGACGGTAATCACGCCGGATTTGACATTGGACAACAATTGGTTGCGGGAATGGGATTTGGTTCCTCGCAAGATTGCGGATTTGGAAAATAACGAAGAATTGCCTTGGGTGTATCTGCGTTGTTCGGATAATTCGGTTATTCGTGTTGGCCAGCCATATAATCCGGCGACTTTTCAGCCGGTGAACAATGCGGATTTCTTGGATATGATTAAGGCCAGCATATCGGGCACACCGCATACGGTGAGTTCAGTAGGTTCCTTGCGCAATCGGGGCCGGGTATTTGTGAGCATTGAATTGATGGGAATGGAGAAATTCAAGGCGGCGGGCCGGGATTTTGGTGCATTCCTGAATTTCGGTAATGGACATGATAAGTCTTCGGTACTTTGGGTCAATACCAGCAACATTTGTACGGTTTGCGACAATACGTTTTCGTGCAATCTGGTATCTGTAGAAAATAAGGTGACTAAGACGGATGATGATAACGTCCGAATCAGCCAGCGGCATACTAAGAATGTTAAATTGCGGTTGCCGGACATTGCTTCAATGGTAGATAAGGCTATTAGGGTACAGGCGGAATTCAAGCTGGAAATGGACAAGCTAGCTGCAATAGCCGTAAGCCGAAACGGAGTTACCCAGCTCTTTGCTGGGTTCATTGGGCGCAATGTATCGGATAAAGCCAAGGGGTTATCAACTAGGGCGGTCAACACGGTTGCCAAGTTGGATGATTTGTTTGTCAATGGGCGGGGAAACAGGGGTGAAACGTTGGCCGATGCGTTTTCAGCTACCACGGACTTTTACACTCACTTTTCTTCTGGCGGTGAAAATGTGATGCGACAAATGGTATCGAGCGATTATGGGTCTGGTCAAGCCAACAAAGCAGAATTCTGGAATCTGGTTAGGAATGGGGAATTGCGGGAAACAACCAGAGCACGGGGCGAAGAATTGTTAGTGAATACTGCTAAAGATTAGGGGTGAGGAATCAGGGAGGGAGCCTAAAAACCCCCTCTCTTTTTTAATTTGACAAAAACAAATAAATCGGTATAATTCTGATAATGAGAAATAAAACATTATATGCAGTGATACATCGTCACGAGTATGGAGCCGGATTTTATCTTGTTCGGTGTGCTCATGTTCCTAAGAAAGAAGAAGTTATTCAACATCTTGATATTGATATTGCTGATACGTTGGACGAAGAAGAAATAATTATCGAAGAAATTATTTCAAAAGAAGCGGTAGAAATCCCTGAACCGGATGGCACTGAGGGACAAGACCGAAAGAGCTATACCGATACACAAGACCGTAAAAATTATTACTGATTTCGCTTGACTTTTTTTGGTCAATCGGTATAGTGTTATCTGCTCTCTCTCGGTATAGTGCCGGGAGGGGCATTTTTTATTTATTCACCGGCAACAATTCTAAGGTTAGAGTTGATCAACTGTGGGGGGGGGATATGATTTCGTTTGACTTTTGCATGTTCTGGAATATGCAATAGTGAAGTGCTGGAACAGACCAGACACTATATCACTAAAAAATGAAACTTTGTAGTTGATAATTTTGAATAAACCGGTATAATTTATTTAGTGAAGTGCTGGAACAGACCAGACACAATAAGACGTAAGACGAAACAAGTAATCATTGACAAAATAAAAAATATCGGTATAGTTAGTAAAGTTAAGCGATTAAACAAATAAAACAATAAAAAATGAAAAAACAAAATACGGAAGTAGTTGTTGTGACGGAAACGGAAACGGTAACGGCGACAGAAGTTAAGCGTGGGCGTGGGCGGCCCAGGTTTGAAATTAAGAAGCCGGAGACAAATACGTGGACAATGAATGATGTTAAGGCATTGAACCCTGATGTTTGTGCATTGAGTTTATATCAGCATAAGAATAGGTGGATTGCGGAAAATTGGTGTGTGGATAGTGGGGAGCGAATTCCTACGGGCGGGGTGGGAAAGCCATTGACTGTGTTTATTGCGGTTGCGGCATTGCAACGGTCTAAGGCGGCAAAGAAGGCTGCAAAGACTCGTAAGATGAACAGCAAGCTTCCGGTGGCCCCTCCGGTGGATATGGTTGCGGTTCCGGTGACTGATACGGTTGCGGTGACTGATGCGGTTCCGGTGACTGATGCGGTGGAGAATCTGGTGACGGTATAATGGTTTACAATAAAGACGGCGAGAAAAGTAAAATATTCTTTCCGTCTTTTCTTGACTTTTTATATTATATTCATACACTATACCCATGAATAAAACAAAATTAAGTTTCACTCACGGCAATGCAAAGTTATCAAAAGACACTGCAATTCTTTCCCTTCCGGCAGGATATACATGTCCTTTTGCGAACGAGTGCCGGTCTTGTTCGGATAAAGTTACCGGCAAGATTAAAGATGGTCCACATACGCAATTCCGTTGTTATGCCACAACGGCAGAGTGTTTATTTCCTAACATACGGAGAAGTCGGTGGAATAATTTTGAGCTTATTAAAAACGCTAAAACAACAATCGGTATGGCAAATTTGATTGAACAATCTTTGGAAGGGAAGAAAAAAATCAAATTGGTTAGATTTCATCAAAGCGGCGATTTCTTTTCGCAAGCATATTTCGATGCTTGGCTTATGGTTGCTCAAAATCATTCTAATCTAATTTTCTATGGTTATACTAAGGCATTGCCTTATTGGGTAAAGCGATTAGAGGCAATTCCTGCTAATTTTAGGATTGTAGCCTCAAGGGGTGGGACGCATGACAATTTGATTGAAATGTTTGGGTTGCGGTCGGTGCGGGTTGTGTTATCTGAGCGAGAGGCACGCCGGAAATGGAAGCTTCAAATTGACCATGATGATTCGCATGTCTGGAATTATGACAAGGACTTTGCCATTGTCATACATGGCATCCAACCGGCGGGAACAAAGGCTAGTAAAGCATGGCAGAAAATTAAAACGCATGGCAAAGGTGGATATAAAGCCAAATATTTTGGTGACAAGAAAGTTAAAAAGCAGAATAGTGCAGAAGGCTGGAAAGTTAAACGAGTTTTTGCCGATAAAATAGCGGCATAAAAAACACTAAATACCGTTGACTTTAATCAAGTTAACGGTATTCTTTTATTTATGAGAACAATACTTGGTCCCGGTGCAAAGTGCCGGGGATATGTTAAAGAGACTGCTAATGGTAAGGAATTGCTTTCTTCTGGCGGTACCTTACTGGGATACTATAATGAAGATACTGATCAAACACTTGAGCCAGGGGGAAACTTGTATTCCTATGGTGATTGTCTTATCGAATTGCTTGAAGATTAATGTTAACACTATGAACATGAATAATAGAGTTACCCTACAGCGAACAATATTTACTAATTGGAACACCCAAAATCAGACTTACGGATACCGTGCGTATGATGATCAAGGGCAAACGTACGGGAATTGTTTTTCTCTTTTGCAAATGAATTTGCCGGATGATCAATTCTTTAGATTGGTTTATTCGCAGTGTGATGAAATGGTGGCGGCAATGGTAGATTCCTGTTATGAGAATGCGCTTGGAATTGAAATTGATGGGGACGATAAATCGTATGAATGGGTGAAAGAAACACTTGCAAAAGAGACAGAAATCAGTAATATGACGGTATAAGAATAATAAAAACATGAAAATTACATTGAATCAAGCATATCGGTTATTGGAAGATTGTTCGGCGGTTATTTGGGCGGATTATTTTCTTACATTCCCAGCATTGCAAGATGAGGATAATGAGCCAAAAATGTTTTTGTCCTTAGACTCTACGGATGAACACGGGAAAGTGTTTCTGGTGGAATTCTATCGACAAGATAATCAAGAAGTTAAAGCGATTGGGAATTCTTTATTTCTCACGGATACAACGGGTGAAGAAATTCAACTAACATTATTGCATGCAATGAACACGGAAATTTATTTGGATGGAAAACCGGATTAATTAAATCTATTAGTTTCCCGTCTATAACAGGGCGGGGAACTAAGTCTTGACAAAACAGAAATGTAGTATATTATCCTAATATGATTATTAACAAAATTACCTATGGGTTTGTAGTTCAACAATGGGATACAGAAAAAAAACAATGGGTTGGACAAGACTTTGTTGCCGGGGACGTGGTTGAATTTGAAGATGAAACGGGGGATATGATTGATGATGCGGAAATGGAAGAAATCGAGAGCAAGCCAGCATTATCATTTAAAATGGTTCAACCAGAAAACGAAGCAAAGGCTTGACAATTCCAACTAAAGCAGTATAATTTAAGTCGGTGGTTGCATGTTCTGGAATATGTGCTATATATGATAGACAGTGAAGTGCTGGAACAGACCAGTTACTATATCACTTTATGTTGTTATCTTTTTTAAATTTATCCCTTGTGAATAAATCTAAGGTTAGAGTTAAAATAACTTGCATGTTTCGGGGATAAGTGCTATATATGATAGACAGTGAAGTGCTGGAACAGACCAGTCACTAAAACACTGGGAATATGTGCTACTGTATGCGATAATGAAGTGCTGGAACAAACCGACATTGAAAATAGTTGACTTTTGATGGTGTATCGGTATAATGAGCAAGATGAAACAAATTGAAGTTGAATTCAAAACTAATGCCAATGGCACCGGGATGCAATTTTTCCGGCAAATTAAAAAAGGTTTTACCCCTAAAGGTAAAGCTGTATACATATATGAACGTATTCATGCGATTGGAGATAAAGAAGGGGAAACATTTGGATTTGAAGTTATTGCGCCTTCGATAAAGAAGGCAGGAACGTATTCGTTACCTGGTGGCAAATCAATTACGTATGCTGAGGATTTTGAGGAATATCCTGGGGCGTCTAAGTTTGGAATATCAGCCTGGTCGTATCCCGCTTATCAAGCTGGCGGGGCACGATGGAAATTTGAACAGCTTACAAAAGAACTAATAGAAATTGAAGAAATCGAAGAAACTAATAATATGATTGAAAACGATAATGTAGATACAAATGAAGTGCCGTCTAATGTTACTAAGTCGAGGGGACGGCCCAAGAATGATCGTCCGTTGCTAAGTATTCCGTCGGGGGAGTTTAGTACAACGGAGCTATGTAAACTAAACAATACTGATTATTCTGTGGCGGCAGTGTTTTTGAGGGACTGTGAAGCGGCTGGGACGGTAAAGCGAACCCGTACCGAGAGGCGTAATGCTAAGGGGAAGGAAACTCAATTGTTTCAAGTTGTGTAAATATGAAATCGAATAAGCCTATCCCTGAAACATATACGAACCGTGTAGCTCAATTTAACAAGACTGAGCAACGATTGCCTAATGTTCCTGTTAAAGGCAAGGAGCCGGGTTCTACGCTCACGGATACGACCAAAGAAAACCCTTATATGATTGCTCGTCTTAAAGTTCTTAATGACTATAAAGAGGGTAGGCGTATTGAAGTGTTGGCAATGGAAAGAGATAATAGAATTGATCACCGGCATTATGAGGAATTCGTTACCGATGTTCTTAGGGTAGCCGGGGATATTCCTTCTCTGGCTATCCGAAATCGAATCAAAGGAATCTAATCTAATCTAATCTAATCTACAAATCCCCTGTCAAGTGACGGGGGATTTTTTATATATTTAGTGAATTACTGGAACAGACCAGTCACTATCAACTCTAAGATTAGAATTAAAACGAATTGCATTTTTTTGAAATTTCTAGTGAATTACTGGAACAGACCAGTCACTAAAACACTACCGGAGAAGGAGTAATAATTTTTTATCACCCTTCTCCGGCATATATGTAGTGACGTGCTGGGATATATCAGTCACTAAAACACTCAGACTGTACGGTAAAGGTATCAGCACTTTCCCAACTAAAATGATCTACGATTGCTTTACCGGCAGCATCATCTTGATCAAATGCCAATTTGGGTTCAAAATCCGCTTGTTCCGCTTTATTCATAGCAAATTTATAATGATACCCATTATCGTAATCATCTTCGGTACAGATTAATTTACAAAAGTAAAAGTCTGGTTCTCCATTACTGTTAATCCCGGCTACCATCATCTTTAAGTCAAGCATAAAGTCAAGCATATTTTTGTTTTTAATCGGTTAATTGTTTTTTTACTGTGATATGATTATACGGATTTACGGATAGGAGTCAACTAATAAATGTATATATTTAGTGACGTGCTGGAACAGACCAGTCTCTATATCTCTATATCACTAAATTACTAAATTATTCTTCTTCTAATTTTTCTAGGCGATATTGGCGCAAAGCTTCATTGGTTTGCATTTCGTCTATAATATCGCATTCTTGGGGTTGAAATAATCCCATTATACCGACATTTTCGGCATCTATTGATCCGATGATTTCACCGAATTCATTAACTTCTACGTTTTTATTCTTTCTCGGTCTGCCCATAATTTTGTTTTTGGTTTAATTGTTTTTCAACTATGATTTCACCAATTTATTGATTTCGGGATGAAAGTCAACAATTTTCTTCAATTATTTTTCAGATTTCACCGATTTCACCGAATCTATTTTTTCCTATTTCACCGGCGATTTTCATTATACCGATTTTTTCAGAAAGTCAAGCTCCGGTTTTTATTAAATCTAAGGTTAGAATTGATCCCGTGGGGTGACTTCTAGTATGCCATAATGGCAGGAACCCGCTTTGCCGTGAAATAGTTTTGATATTTCGTTGACTTTTTTTATGGTATCGGTATGATGGCGACATGATTAAAAACAATAAAAACCTTATCACGGTGGCCTTCAATCCAACTTGTTCGGTTGGACAAGATGGTGATTGGGCCGAGGGCAATAGCAAATTGGCGGCGATAGAACAGGCTTACGAAAACATATCGGGGACTCATGATTCAACCGAATCGCTTGCTAAGCTAAGCTATGAAATTGTTAATCTTTGGGAATTACCGGATGTAAGTTATAATGCCTTTTCCCGTTTGCATGCACAATGGCGTCTTGCTCGTCATAATGGATGGACGAGCGATGAGGCCGATAAAATAATGATGGAAGAACTCGTTCGCCGGGAAGAAGAGGGTTGACTTTGTTAAAACAATTCATATACTTTGAAATATGAAATTATTCACTGATATTGATGTTACGCCACACGGGGCAATTGTGGGTGCCGGTTCACTTTCGGTTAATCGATCGGAATTGATTACGGACATGCTACCTTGGCAAGAACGGTGTTTACAGGAAACCGCTACTGGCTACGGTGCTAAATTGACTACAAGTCTTAAAATTAATTTTAATGGCAAGCTGTTTAGGATTTATAGCACTTGCTATGGCAATGCCGGTTCATGTTGGTTCATTGCAAAGAAACGAAAAATATTTGTGTATTAATGTTGACTTTGTTAAAACAGTTCATATACTTTGAAATATGAAATTCAACGTTAAGTACCGATCCAGCACTTCTTTTTTAGCACCAAAGGTTTACCGTGTTATAGTTGAAGCTGCCGACATGGAAACTTGTAAGACAGCAATAAATTCATGGAGAGTGCGTGAACTTCGACTTGGTAATAAATTTACAATAATTTCCATCACGGAGACTTGACTTTGTTAAAACAATTCAAGCTGATTATCTTTCGGAAGTTAAATATTACCGTTGACATTCATTAAAAATCCGGTATGATTATAGATAGTTCTAATAAAACAATATGAAATATAGATTCACAATGCCGACACAAGCACAATGTGATGCGTTATGTATTAAACGAGATGGATTGTATGGTCGTACTCAAATGTGGTTATTGGGAGCAGCAACGGCAGTATCTTGGGTAACTAAGATCAATTTGATGTTGTCTTTTCCGGGAAATTCATTTATCATGGAAACCAGTAGCGAAATCGTGGTAGATGGTATTACCGAACGATTAGAATCTTATGGGTTCATTCGGGAAGAAATGAAATAAGAATTTGATTTCACCAATTTCCCAGTCGATTTCACCAATCGACTGGGAGACAGTTTTCTCCTTTTTTTCACCGCTCATTCAATATTCCGGTATTTCTCAAAAAAACAAGCAATTTTATTAACTCTAACCTTAGAGTTGATCGGCAAGTGTGGGAGAGACTGTGAGACTGTGAGAGTGGGAGAGAAATTGCCGGTGGCTAAAATAGAGTAAAATAAGTCTTGCAATACCGGGAATAATCCGTAGAATGTTGACAATGAAACGAATAACAATCAATCTTATACGTGCCGATGGCGAAGTCTTTTGGAAGGGTCAAACCGAATTCGGGAGCGTTGTCTTGTGTAAGTCCCCTATTGACAACATATTTCCTATTGCGTTGAATCTTAATTCATTGCAAATGGTTATATCTTCAAATGAACAGCCGGGGTTTTCTTTGATAAAACTATGTCAATCGGGTGGTTATTGGGCCTGGAACCTATCCGGTATGGAACAACAACCGACTCTCTTAAACGGTCGCCTCTATTTCCCTTCAGCGCACTATTTTGGATTTGCGGAATCAACTATAGATGCGATTTTACGAAGACTAATGGGCAAAGGAAAGAATTATTCTCTTTCCGGGAATCGTAAAGTGTGGATAAAATTCAATACTATTTGACTTCCCGGCAATAACTCATATACTACTCATAGTTAATTAAACAAATAAAGCTAAACAAATATTATGGGCTGGACATTTACAAATAAAGGTTCACAGACAACCAAAGAATTCTTCGAGCGAGCATTCAACTATGACAAGCCGGACGAGGGCCGAAGCGGTAATATCATCCGGTTTTCTTCTACGTGGACAACCGCTTATATTGCGTATGAAGTTAAAATTCCGGCAACGGCGGAATCGCCAGCCAAAAGAGATGTTATCGCAATTGTATGTTTGCTTCGCCATGTTCCTAATGCTAAAGACGGCTACACTTTTGGCTATAAGGACATGACGGAAAATATGGGGCCATACGAAAGCAAGTGCCCGAAAACAATTTTGAATTTGCTTACCCCAACAACGAGCGAGTATGCTATTAATTGGCGTAAGCGGTGCTGGGATAGAATTAACAGGAAAGCTAATGCGCCTAAAGTGAAAGCCGGTGACTTGGTTAAATTTACTGAAATTATTTCTTTCCAACATGGAATAAAAACGGATTTCCTGACATGGGTTAAAGGTAGTACCTTTCGATATGGGTATAGCCTATGTCGAATTCCCAATTGGAAAGAACGGGAATATATTAACCTTGGCGCAATTGTTTAGTGAAGTGCTGGAACAGACCAGTTACTATATCACTCTATATCACTAGTGGATTTCACCAATTTCCCAGTCGATTTCACCAATCGACTGGGAGACATTTTTCTCCTTTTTTTCACCGCTCATTCAATATTCCGGTTTTTCAACAAATAGCAAGCAATTTTATTAACTCTAACCTTAGAGTTGATCGGCTACTGTGAGAGACTGAGAGCGGGGGGGAAAGTTGTCGGTGCTGGAAAATAGAGTAAAATAAGTCTTGCAATACCGGGAATAATCCGTAGAATGTTGACAATGAAAAAACAAATACTTCCTCGCACTGGAAATTATTACGGTATGTCCATTGTCCCGACGTATGGGACGGGCACAACTACATGGGTCGAAGGAGAAATGATGAACACTGATTACGGTCAATTCCGTAGAAGGGGGATAGTGATTCATGCGGGCACACAGGAACTTGTAATGGTAAGATTAGATGTTCCTGATACTTTTTTCAGTATCCCAGCCACCACAAGAGCAGAACATGGATATGTCACCACGAATGCGAAGGGTGAATTTGAATTCCGCCCGCATACTACCCAAACCGTTTCCCCAGCACAATTTCGGAAAGATACTAAACACGCATACAAATAATATTTGACTTTCCAACAATAACCTATAGAATATCAACAATGAAACAAACATTTGAACAATGGCTGGATAGAGTAGATGCTGAAATTCAAGCGATAGCGGGAGTGTCTTTACTCGATCTTCCCGATTGTTGCTATCAAGATTGGTACAACGATGAAATATCAGTGAAAAGGGCAGCGAAAAAAGCGATTCGTACTGCCCAAGAATAAAACCTAGATAAAACAAATTTCCCGCTTGATTTCACCAGTCAAGTGGGAAACTCTTTTTTCCTCGTGTTCCAATCATTTCGGTTTTTCTCAAAAAAGCAAGCAATTTTATTAACTCTAACCTTAGAGTTGATCGGCTACTGTGAGAGAGAAATTGCCGGTGGCTAAAATAGAGTAAAATAAGTCTTGCAATACCGGGAATAATCCGTAGAATGTCCATAGTTAAATAAATATATGCCATACGACGATAACTTCGGTAATTGGGAACTGGACGGCGAGGATAGAGACGAAACAATGTCGTTCTATCGCCACTGCCAGAATAATTCAGTGGAGAAAGTGTGCTCCATTTGCGGTCGTCATGTAATGTTGATGCCCCAATACGACAAGTGTGATGCGTGTTGCCGTCGCATTGAAAACGGTTATTAGTCTTAATCGCCCACAAATCATGCTCCCTTCGGGGAGCCTTTTTTTTGTACTTTTCACCGAACAATCAGCAATTTTATTAACTCTAACCTTAGAGTTGATCACTCGTCCTGGTACAGTATAATTGCCGATATATCGGCGATTAATTGGCGTATGGCATCATCTATGCTTAGTTGCCGGGGGAAAGCCGGAAAGAGTAAAATAAGTTGCGAATATTCTTGCAAATTAACCGGCAACCCGTAAGATTAGGACATGCTAAATAAAACTACTGATACGGGAGCGGTGCTAGACTTCACTGCCCTTGTCAGCTTACTGGACGGTAACAAGTCGGCCCGTTTCATTTCTTTGCTCTATCGGACAAAGGAAAGCGGGGAAGTGGCTCGTCATACGCTGCTGTTAAACGTCAAGCGGGAGCGGTGCTTGAAAGTTGACCTGGCTAGCCTTACTGCCTTGCGCCCTAGCCTTACGGGCATTGAAGCGCAAGCCTGTGATGAATTGGTGGCCAGCATTACGGAGTCTTTGACAACGGGCAGCAACAAGCTTTATACAAAGAAGGGTTATTACACTGCCGAGGGTAACGGTAACGTCCAGGTGTCGGTAAAGGACATTGCCTACGTGCGAGGGTATTCCATCGGCAAAGAGGTTATTACGGAAGGCACCTATAAGAAAGTTAAGTCTAGTGACAAGACTATCGCCAAAAACAAGCTTCGCAAGGGGCTTAAGAATACCAGGGTTCGGGAATTCGTTATCACGCCAGCAAATTTCATTATGGCTCGTCATAATGGCAAATCCATTGAAATTAATGCACTGCGAACCGATTTCAATTCTTTGGCGGAATTGCCCCCAATAACAATCGCCAGTCCTGCCGTTGCAGTGTAAGACGGGTTAACAGGGAGCGTTCCAGCATTGGGCTGGACGCTCTTTTTATTTGCTTTATTTCGGTAACGTTATCGGAATTAGACCAGGATAGGTACACGTACAATGTACCGAAAACCGTACGAAAAGTCAATCGAAATTTCAATTTATTTGAAATTAAATCTAAGGTTAGAGTTGATCGACAAGAGCGAGCGAGAAATTGCCGGTGAAATAGGTTAAAATAAATTGTAGAAAGTATTTGACTTCAAACCGGAAAACCGGTATCGTGTTGACAATGAAATCAATACCTATGGAACAGATAACGATAGAAGACAGGAATCTCCGTATCGGTGATGTCGTGCGACTCCTATGTACTGGAGAAGTAGTAGATACTGGATTTAATCAGCTTGTCGTCATCAACAAGACGGAAGAAGCAATTACCTTTTTTCGTCCTTACGTGAGCTTAGGGGACTTTACATATACTGGAGGGGTAATACCCTATATCGGAATTGAGCGGTTCGACGCTCCGTTCCGGGGAGCCGTTTACATACTCCTGGATAATATCTATCGGGAAAAAGCAATTTAATCATTGGAGCCGCTCATAAAGATGGGCGGCTCCAATAGTTTATTTGAAATTAACTCTAAGGTTAGAGTTGATCGACAAGAGCGAGCGAGAAATTGCCGGTGAAATAGGTTAAAATAAATTGTAGGAAGTATTTGACTTTAAACCGGAAAACCGGTATCGTGTTGACAATGAAATCAATACCTACGGAACAGAAAACGATAGTAGACATTTTATAATAATTAACTAAATACATATATGGGATACAACACGCAGTTTACTGGTCAGTTCAATCTAAACAAACCTCTTTCCGAAAAGGATAAAGAGTTTCTAACCACGCTTTCGGAGACACGCCGGATGGCTCGTAAGGTTGATGCAAAGTATGGTATTGAAGGGGAATTCTATGTAGATGGGGCCGGGATATTTGGTCAGGATAAGGATGAAACCATTCTTGACAATAACTGCCCTCCCAAAACTCAACCTGGATATTGGTGCCAATGGGTGCCAAACGATGATGGAACGGCTATTATCTGGGATTGCAATGAGAAGTTCTATGAATACATTGAATGGATTAACTATTTGATTAAGAATCTTATTGAACCTCGGGGATATTCACTTACGGGAGATGTTGAATGGCAGGGAGATGAACCGGATGATTTTGGGATTATCTCTATCAAAGACAACACGGTGCGGATTGGTCAAGGTGTGCGGAGCTATATCTACAGTTGATCCTTTTTAGTCTGCCGCCGAAAGTTTGACGGCAGACTTGACATTTTAGAATAATTCTGATAGTATCAGAAAAGAGGAATTTGATCTGATTTCAGATTCTGACTCTTTTCCCAACGAATTTACACTAGTAATTGTGGAAATTAACGTAGTTTAACGGCCCACTTTTTCACGGTCAGGATAGTTTGTCGGCCCACTTTTTCACACCCACCCTAAAAACGTGGGCTTTTTTTGTACATCAATTCCATTAACTCTAACCTTAGAGTTGATCGCTTATGCTGACAACGCCGGTGTCTAAAATATTTTCAAAAGGTGTTTGACTTCAAACCGGGAAAACGGTATCGTGTTGACATGAACAAAATCTACGGAAGTCGAACAGAAAAATTGCAACGGTATCAAGCAGCCGTCAAGACAATGACGCAAGAACAAGTCGATGCCTGTGCCTGGTTGTTCGGTGGGTATGGTTCTGCCTGGACCCCAGCGAATTGTGCGGCTCGGTATCAAGAAATTCTAGATCAAGAAATTTCAGAACGAGGGGAAGATAAAACGGGAAATTAAAAATAATTCTTGCTTTTTTCAATATAACCAGTAGAATAACAACCATGAAACTTACATTAACAGTATCGGAGTTAACCGCAATCGTCCGGCACCATTACGCTTTACCGGAACTAACAATCGAAATCGAGGGACTGAACGCTATACCCGTTTCCCATGCTATCACGGCAGACAATTTGATTGCCGACCTGCACCACCGCCCATACCCGGCCACGAACGTCTTCAATCCCGCCATCACGGCAGACAATTTGATTGCCGATCTGCACCACACTAATTGCTTTGATGTTAACAACAATATTGCGCTCGATCATAAGATCGCCGCAATAAAAATCTTGCGGGAAGTGGTTTGTAACTCCGCCCCCAATACGCAATGCGGACTGGCACAGGCTAAGTGGGCGATAGAGGACTGGCATAGGTTCATTAAATACGTCCGCCAGAATGGATTTCCCAAAATGGGAACAGATGACAATAAGAATTGGAGTTAGTACATCTTGAATACACGGAGCACTTGGCGGTGCTCTTTGTCCTTCCCTCGCTTGACTGGTAATCTTGCGAGGGACTTTTTTTGTTGATTTCACCAGAAAAAAACTAAGTTTCACCAGATAGTTTTTTCCTCCTCCTCCTTCCTCCACTTTCACCATTCTTCCGGTATTTCACCGAAAAGCAAGCAAATTTATTAACTCTAACCTTAGAGTTGATCGCTTATGCTGACAACGCCGGTGTCTAAAATAATTTGAATTATTTTGATATTCCAATTGACATTCAAATACTTTCTGATACTCTCTTGAACATGAACATAAACACAGTCCGAATCGCACGTAAATTAAATAAAATCAGTGTCGCAACTTCTGCCCGCCTTATGCGAAGGCTGGGAAGGGTCAACCCCAAAGCAAATAATTGGGAAGCTTTTTGTGCCTTGCGGGCATCTATCATGCGGGAAGTTAAACCTCAAATTCAAGCCGCAAGGGATGCCGAGGAATGGATGGAATCACGGCACCGCACGACAAAGCGCCGGTACATAGACGCATAAGCCACCCAAAACAGTGCTCCGCAAGTGCGGGGCCTTTTTTTTGTACATCAATTCCATTAACTCTAATCTTAGAATTAATCGCCCTCCTGGCGAAGCCGGTGTCTAAAATAATTGAAATTATCTCTTGCAATTCATGTCATAATTAGTATATTGTTAAACATGAACGCTATGTTTACTGAAAAACAAAAACAATTAATTGCCGACCTTGCGATTGACCTTGCGCCCGAAATGGCGCAAATAGAGGCGAAGCCGGAAACAACCCAGCACCATTATGCGGATTATGGTGCCTTGCTCTCACGGTTAGCTAAGGGCAATCGTACGGTGGCGATGGTCCTGGCGCACGCTTTCATCAAAGCCGGAGCACACCCAGTGGGTGTAGCCAATGGGCTAAAAATCTTTGTATAGTTTATCCCCACGCATGCCCACCCTAAAAAGGTGGGCTTTTTTATGTACATTTCACCGATAAGTTAGAGTTATTCCACCAATCTATTAATTTCACCAAAACATCAATGATTTCGCCAAAATTAACTCTAACCTTAGAGTTAATAAACCTTGCTTCTGTAAACATCGCATTTATAGGTATTTACAGATATTTTGCAAAATTAGAGTTATTCCCTTGCTTTATTTTGCGAAACGTATAATCTCTGAATAGTTCAAATTAAATAATCAAAATATGACTGCAAAATCACTCTTCGGACCTAGGCTGGAAAATGGTGCGGAATACCAGAATGCAATTCGGACGGCGGCAACGGAACTGGCTTCCGTACAGGCCGGTATGGGTATCCCTAGCCTATTTCGCCCGTGCTGGACGGATTGCGAGAGTGGCGGGAATGGTTGCCGCAATTTAATCGCCCGCATTCTCATCGAAAACGGTGCCGTCATTGACGGTACCGCCAAAAACGTACATCAGGGAATGACTACAGAGGCCATCATCTCCGCCGCCAGGGCCATAAACGGCTACGACAAGTATCCCGATCGGACATTTGAACAAAATCTCTCCGTCGTTATGACGGAAAGCGGGCAGGCAATCGGTATCCAAATGAGCAATGAAGAGGATGCGGATCGGAATTCCGATGCAAGCAAGGAAGGGAGAATCAGTCGACGCAAAAACGCAATTGCAAAAAAGCCCAGGAAATCATGGTTTTTGGTCCTAGAATAGGCCAATAGAATAGGCCAATAGAATTCACTGGATCGCCAAGGGGCGATCCTTTTTTTTGTACATACCCACATACCAGACTAAAATCCAATCGCCACCATCGGCACGTAGACGCCAGCAAATGCCTATCCTGTAGCCTATGCCATAGGGGGGGGGGGGGGGGGGGGGGGGGGGGGTAGGTGATTCTAGCTGGAGAGAGGGGGGGAGTGCCCCCGCCCCTCAAGGTTATTTTACTATATGTCTTCATTTTTCGTGGAGTTTTCTTATACGTATATATGTAGAGATATATATAGTGATATAACAACTGAATTATTTCGACATTTTACGGTGTATGAGGATTAAGGGTGTTGGGGTGGGGGGTAAAAAAAACTGGGAAAAATTTTTTTATGGCAGGGATTTTATGTTTATGGGGAGGGATATTCGCTAGTAGAGGTAATGGATTCGATTTGGTCTTTTTTGAAGGTACGGATAGCATGGGAGTGGTAGCAGTAGGAGGTAATGGAGTCTTCGGTTTGGGAGATGGGGACGATGATTCGGGAAGTTTTCTCATTTTTGGCATCGACGTAAGAAATTTTGTAGAGGGTAGGATTAGGGATGCAGATATTTTTCATAATTTTTTATTTTTATATTATTCACCGGAGATTATTTTATTGGGGGGGAATATTTTCAATTTTCAGGGCATTATAGATAGCGGTAGAGAGTTCGGTAGCTATTTCGGCACCCCGCATGAAGCCATGAGACCAGAGAGTTTTTATAAATTCGAGTTCAGTTGGGGGTGAGTTTTGGAATTTGGAGAGTTTCAATTCGGTCCAGGCGGATTCTTTGAGGGACTCGACGTAGAGTGTTTTATTGGAAGTATATTCCTGTATATTAATTTGCATGTTCAAAGGTTATCAGATATTGGATGAGAAGTCAAGCTAGAAATGTTTGAATTTCATAATCTTCACTTCGTTGCGGAAACCCCTATCCCTTTAGGGTAGGGGAGGAGCAACGAAAACTTATCCCTGAGTTTGTATGTATTTTTTGATTGTTTCTGGAGATGCTTCTCCAATGGAACAAGCGAAGTATCCATCAGAGAATAGAGTATTTTCTTTCCAATAATGCCCTTTGAGAAATGCTCTATGTTTTTTGTATATTCTAAATGTTGAAATGGACTTGAAGTTATTGACCATTTCCAATACCGACTTTGTAGGAGGATAGTTAACCATTAGGTGTATGTGGTCTTGGTCTGTCTCCATTGCTTTGATGATAATATCCTTCTCATTAGCAATATCATACATAATCATAAATACTTCAAAAACTTTACTTCAAACCCGTCAATGTTCATTTCTTTGGCAATTTTAATTGCTTCTTCCTCAAAATTGATTTGGTCGTAAGCAATCTCTTTGAAGTTGTCTTCCTGAAATCCATTCAATCTTTGGGAAAATACTTTGTTCTTTTTCCACCACGATTTGATGTCATCAATTTTATTTTTACCACCTTGAAACTTATACCAACCCGCTTTCATAGCGTTCTGTTTGGTCTTGTATCCATAACCGCCAGCGTCATCCAAGAGTTTATCATTTCCATCAACAATAATCCATCTTGTTTCTGGTGGAATACCACTTTCAGGTTCTCTGCTCGGATACACCTTTTCTATAACTTTGAAATCACTCATAATGGGAAGTATAACACGAAAAATAAAAAGGTCAAGAACAATCGGTTTTATTTATTTTATATTCGGCATATAGTTCTTTTTGATATCGTTTCAGTTTTTCAATTATTTCGGGTGGTTGAATAACTGAGAATCTTTTCCAACCATCTTTCAATTTTCGTTCTATCCACATTTTTTGAGATTTCTTAATATAATTTGGTGTTTTTGTTTTCATCTTGTATATATATAGAAGACTAATATGAAACACAAGAGAAATTTTTGTAAATGTGGAAAAGAAAAAGACATGCGGTCAGAATGGTGTCGTGATTGTTTTCTCTCTCTTTATAAAAACGGAGAAATTGAAATATTGACCGAAAAAACAAAAGAAGTTATGAGGCATAAACAAAGACATTTACCTCCATTTCGTTCCTTATATAATTTTCTTTTAAATTCTCAAAAACATAGAAAGAAAAATATTATTGTAGATTTAACTTTTGATGAATTTCTCGAATTAACAAAAATTTCCAATTGTCATTATTGTGGAGAATTAGTTAAATGGGAACCATATCGAAAGGTAGGTGCCACCTGTGCTTATAATTTAGATAGGAAAAATAATAAAATTGGTTATACAAAAGATAATTGTGTGGTTTGTTGTAAAGGATGTAATATGTTAAAATCTTATTATGATGATAACGAATTCCTTTCACGAATACAAAAAATATCCAAAAATCTAAAACTATGTTGAGTTATACGACCACACTTTTAGGAGATTGTCAAGAACTGAAAAAGTTACTTGAATACGAAAGGTTTGTATTCAACCTTGCTTCCAAGGAACAACTCCCAGAAACAAAGAACTCTCTTGTAGTTCTTCACTCCAAAGTGTATAAAAATGTTCGTAAGTCAAATCCAGAAATCCCATCCCAAGTAGTAATCAAAGCAGAACAAGAAGTCCTTGCTTCCTATCGTTCTACGAAATCCAATAAACATAAGAAAACTCTCATTGTAAAAAAGAACCTCTCAATGAGGTTGGATAAACGATTGTATTCCATTCCCAATAAGTTTTCAATTCGTATAACAGGAGCAACGGAAGGACGAAAAGAATACAAGTTTGTTGTCTATCCACGACTCAAAGAGTTGATGGAAAAGTATCCATTCCAAGACCCACTTATTTACGAACATAATGGAAAGATTTGTATTGCTTTCTCCTTTGAGAATAAAGTTGAAAAAGTGAAACAAAGATTGGCATTAGGTGTTGATATTGGCATTCGTAGGAGTGCTGCTTGTTCGGATGGACGACTTATCATTGACAAAAAATTCAATGGTGAGAAAAGAGGATTACGACATCTCAAAGATGACTTGAAATCCAAAGGCAGTAAGAGTGCTCGTAAGAAACTTCGTTATTCGTTGCGAAGAAAAGAACGCAATAGGAATAAGAACCAAACCCATTTGATTGCCAATGCGGTTCTCTGCACAGACGCAGACACGATTTGTCTTGAAAACCTCAAGAGCATAAAAAGAAAAAAGAACAAATACCAAAACAAAAGAAGTATATCACAAGTTCCAATGTTTGAACTTCGTAGAGTAATAACCTATAAGGCACAGAACCAAGGAAAGACGGTTCTGCTTGTTTGCCCTTCTTTCACATCACAACGGGACTCGGTAACGGGTAAAGTTGAAGGTGAAAGAAGAGGTTGTAGATTTTATTCTAAGAATGGAATGATATACGACTCGGACATAAATGCTGCCATTAACATTGGCAAAATGTCCAAACATCCCGTATCACAGACACAAAATCTGACTTATGGGCAGGCGTCAGTCAATACGCCAAATGAATATAAGTCCCCGCTCATCGGGGCCGTTCAAGCACCTATCCCTTTAGGGTAGGTGTTGTTGACTTTAGTTATAATATCAATAAATTTAATCATCTATTAATATACCGGAAATTTTATGATATTTTTGGATTGGGGGATATACATATAGGAATGAGAATAAGCATTACGAAGATTAAGGGTTGGGATTTTCAGACACGGTTACAAGAGATTGACAAGCGATTAAAGGTATGTCAAGAGGAATACGGAGAAAGTTCCAAGCGGAAGGAAATTTATTCTGAGGTATTTGAGGATACAATGAATGAAGTTTGTCAAATTGTTATGTATTGGAAGAGTCATATAAAAAGTAAAGAAGACAAGCCAAAGAAAAGGAGAGTGAAATCGGTTAATATTTTTTAGATTATGTTAACATATTACGTTCATTATTTTAACGTTCATGTTTATTACGTAGCGTTTGCGATTTTTTGGTTATAAGGTTGACATTTGCCGGGAATCTGATATAGTTATAAGAGTTAGCAAACAGATCGGGCCTGAACTGGTATCGATCCAGATCATTGACAATTCGGAGCACGTAGAGGATGAGCGTTGGCCTCTTTAAGCATCGTTCAAAAAACCAAATGGCAAACTGAATAAGTTAGCTGGCCTTGAAGTTTCCTTAGTGGAAGACTCTGAGGCTGTGTTAGTCTGATTGACTAATCCGTCATATTGTTTGACTCCTGCTAGAGCAAATGTGGCGTAAAACAGCAGGGCAACCGGTTGTAGTTGTAAATGCAACACTGATTAGCGGCTCTGTTAGTCGCATATACCTGACGCCAGTTTTTTTTATTTATAGTTAGGTGAATTGCAAAATAGGAATAAACGTGTAGTGCTGGGTTGGAGATTATTTGGAGACCGGAGTTCGACTCTCCGCAGGTCCAGACCGTATATAAATTGACGCCTCCACGGGGCTACGGTTGGGTAATGCTAAGATCAATTGAGGAGACATGGATGTCTTCATGTACGAGAAAACCGCTTCTTTTTGGATGGAGGCGGTTTTCTTTGTACTAATCTTCTTTCCGGCTATATTTATACAATATGGCTAATTTAATAAAAGAACTTCAATTAAGGTATTCTCCGGAGGGAGGATCACCCCGACAAGTGTCGCATGATTATTTCGCAATGTTTGCTCTTTGGAGAGCAGAAGGAAGTGGTGGAGACGGGGGAGCTACATCTATTGGAAGGAGTCGATTAGTTGATGATGTATTTAGGCAAGTGGCAGAAGCAATGGGATTAAAATATGCGGAAGGAAGGCAACTAGCGGGACGAGAAGTGATAAAAAAAGATATTGGGCAATTGAATCATTATCTCAAGATGGAAGATTGGATGAATTTCCACGGAGTGGTGAAAGATATCCTTAGGAAAACGGTGGTATCGACTAGGTTTCAGGAATTGTCAAAGATGGAGACAAATCCAAAAGCACATTTGGATGATTTTAGCAGAATGATTAGAGAGCTTGTTCGTTCATCCAGAGTTCTTCCAGATGCACCGGGGGCGTCAACTAAGTCTGAGCCCGAGCCAGCATATAAACAATTTGATAAACCATTAACTGCTCCACCGGCAGCATTATCACCGGAACTCCCAATGAAAGGTGCTCAAATGCATTTGCCGCTTAAACCACAGGAAAAAATTCCGGTTCCTGATTTAACTGGGGTAAAACCATTAGGGGCACCTATGGCAGGAGATGAGCCAAAGCAAGCACCGCCGATGACGGAAATGTTTTTGAAAAAATATGGATATGAATGGAGTGAAGCAGATAAAGCGTATAAGAACGATGCTCGAAAATATAAAATACAATTTTTTCCGGATAATTCAGTAGTGGTTACTTCTTCAAGTGGCAAGACCAAAGAATTTAAAAATATTGGGTTATTATTTCGGGCATTAGCGCACAATAAAAAGAAACGACATCCCGCAAATACACCGGAAGTTCCCGCCGGAGAGCCGAAGGCAGGAGTAACGACAGAGAATTTTAAGATGTTATACGAATTTCTGTATCATTAATTGTTATCATTTATGAGTAATATTACATTATCACTCATTTTAGAGCTTCTAAATCATGATGCTATTCAAGCCGCATTAGCTAAAGCGGGAAAATCAAATTATTCTCGTAAAATTATTGATCTTGATCCAACTAAAGATAAAAATGCAGTTTATTCCATTAAGTTAACCAAGTTTTTCCTTGAACCTAGATCTGGTAACGACGATCAATTCTATGATATTCTCAAGTCTTATTTTGAAAAATTTCTCCTTTTTAAAAATAGAAAATTACTGAAAGGTAAAGACGCTGATCTCAATTCAATAAAATCTTTCAAAGATTTTCATAATTTAGTGGATGCAACCGAAGCAGAACTCAAAAGAAATAAACCGGCAGATATAGTAGCTAAAATTGCTGATCCAGAGAAAGTTGAAGATCAGGGAAATAGAATGGATGTATTAGGTAAGAAGATAGATAAGAAAGATATTACTTATATCGATCCGACGGTTGTTGTTATTCGGGCAGATAATTCATCGAAATCCAAGAGATATGGTGGTGGATTTAGTAACTGGTGTACGGCAAGAAAGACCGGAAATTTATTTTATGATTATCGATTTAAAGAGCCACCACAAACGATGTTTTACGTATATTTTTTAAATAAAGATAAGAATGATAATGAATTAGTATTACATTTTGGAGTTGATGAAGATAGAGACATTTCTTATACCGACAGATTAAACAAAGAAAGTAGACAAACATTAGATTGGTTAGTGAAAAAGTTTCCAGAGTTGAAACCTGCATTAGATAAAAATGCATTTGAATTGGTTCCATTGACAGCAACTGAAATAAGAGTTAAAAAGTTACCAGATACGTTATCGGTGGAACAATTTAATGGATTAAGTTACGATGAGAAAGAGATGTGGTTTCAGTCTGGAGATAGAGAGGCTACATTAGAGGTATGGAATTTAATGGATGAGAATTTCAAGAATTTGTATGTGAGAGAATTTTCAGATAGGGAGGATGATATTAACTATGCAGTATATGATACAATAAAAGGGACAAAGTATGAAAAGTTATATATGGAAGGAATACAGGAGAGGATAGAAGATGGGATATCCGAGTCGGAGACACATACTATAGATCAATGTAGTCCACATGATTGGGAATTTATCAAGACCAGTCCGGGGTTGATTAATAAATTAAATTGTAGAGAAGGAATTTATTATACCTTATTTTATTCGCCGAATAAAAAAGAAACGGCCAGTCTACTTGGTGCTGCAAAGATAGATAGATTATCCGATTGGGAGGTGAAAGATTTGATAGATCGTTCTCAAAACAAAGAGGAAATGATTGAAATTATTTTACAATATAAAGGAAATAAATTAAGTGATGATAATGTTTATAATTTATTACAAAATTCATCAAATAAAGAGGAAATGATTAAATTTATTTTACAATATAAAGGAAAGAATTTAACCGATTCCAATGTAAATGATATATTAACGCATTCTAAAAATAAAGAGGAAATGATTGAAATTATTTTAAAATATACCGGAAATAATTTAAGTGATAATAATGTAAATGATATATTAACGCATTCTAAAAATAAAGAGGAAATGATTAAAATTATTTTACAATATAAAGGAAATAATTTAACCGATTCCAATGTAAACGATATGTTAAAGCATTCTCAAAATAAAGAGGAGATGATTAAATTTATTTTAAACTATACCGGAAATCAATTAACCGATTCCAATGTAGAAAGTTTATTTTGGCATTCTAAAAATAAAAAGGAATTTATTAAAATTGTTTTACACTATAACGGAAATAATTTAACCAGTACGGCTATGAGATATTTGGTAGTGGCTTCTCAAAATAAAGAGGAGATGATTAAAATTATTTTAAAATATACCGGAAATAAATTAACCGATGAGAATGTAGATCAACTGATAGCGGCTTCATACGACGAGGACGGGTGTGTAGACGGGTATGTAGAAAATTTAGCCAAAATATTTGTGGCAAATAAGCATAAATTCAGTGAATCTCAAATTATGAATTTTTTGTATAGTAGCCGATACCCCCAAGAAATTGCTAGAATATTGGGTCAAAAAAATATAAACAAATTAAGTGAATCGAGCATTTTTTCCATATTGTCTACTTATGAACATAAAGAAACGTTTGCCAAACTTTTAATAACATATATATATCCCAATAGAATGACGCAGTTTAAGTTAAAATTTCCCGAATATAGGGAATTGTTGAACGTTCAAGCTGAGGATGAGGATGAATGGCATCCAAATTATAAATCTTATTTTAAATAATAGAAAGCTATACGAGTTTTTTCATAATTTTTGGAGGAAGGAAACCCCGACGGCTTTAGCCTCGGGGAGGAATTCCGACCATTCTTAACATTCTACACCAACCACCTCAATTTGTCAACCACAAAAATATTTTAACTTTTTCGATGTTTTTGATATTTTCATCACTATGTATTGTGTAGTAATGATAACATATAATACCAAACTGAAATTTGAGAAACAAGAAGATTTCAATAATCTCCTTGAATCTCTCAAATTAAATCAATCGGCTTGGAATATCATAAGTCAAGAAAGATTTTCTATGACCGGTGGAATATTGAAAATTCTTCACGACAAATGTTATTATAAAGTTAAAAAAGCCCTGCCAACTATTCCATCGCAGTTTATCATTAAAGCGGAACAAGATGTCATTGCTACTTACAAAACAATTAAATCCAATAAACATAAACTTGATTCTCCCGCTACAAAAAAGAATTTATCCATTCAATTAGATAAAAGAATCTACAAGTGGATAGACAAAACACACTTAAAAATCACCACATTAAATAAACAAGCAATTGTGTCGTTTGATGTATATGAAAAGTTAAATGAATTAGATTTTTCCAAATTAAAAGACCCCAAATTATTTTTCAAAAATGGGAATTTCTATCTAAGTTTGATTTTCGATATTCAGCTTCCGTTTATTGATAATAATAAAATCGTAGGAATTGATGTAGGATTAAAAAGATTAATTTCCACGAGTGAAGGAAATATTGTTAAAGGCAATGAATTCAATGGGCATAAACGTAAAATTCGTTGGAATAAAAGAAAATTTCAATCTAAAAAGCACTCACATTCAGCGAGAACAAATCGTAAGAAACTCAGAAAAAAAGAAGCAAATTTTAGTAGAAATTATATACATAATGTTACTAAAAATGTAATTCTAAATACCAATGCAAATATTTTAGTGATAGAAGATTTAAGTAAAATTAAAAGTAAAAATAAAGGTAAACGATTCAATAATAGATTAAGTCAATTACCATTTTTCGCATTCAGAACTATATTAACATACAAGGCACAACTTTACGGAAAAAAAGTTGCAACAGTTAACCCCGCCTTTACAAGCCAAATAGATCATAGAGGTTTAGTTGGTGGAAAAAGAAGGGGATGTAGATATTATGGTTCGGACAATGTAGTATTAGATGCGGATGTAAATGCCGCAATCAATATTGCTAACAGATATGTAGACAATTTGAGTTTACATAAACACTCCGTTTTGTGTTGCAAAGCACTGGATGGACAGGCTGCGGTCAATCAGCCAATCGTCGGAAGTTCTTTCCGGCAAGCCCCTATCCCTTTAGGGTAGGGGTTGTTGACCGTCGATCGTTCTATTTTTTTCAAGCATTCGTGGGCAATTTTGTTTATTTCGACAAATGTTTCTTTATGGGGGCTTTCTTTGCAATGAGGAAAGCTCTCTTTTAGGATTTTTTTAAGACCTTCGATTATATCGATTTGAATAGTGGTTTGATTTTGCATTTTAAATAAATATCATATTTCCGGTGTTTTTGTTAACATATAGCTATGTATTATAAAAGAGCAAACATTTTATTGAAAAATGTTGACATTTGTTGAAATTCTGCTATAGTAATTCCAGTTCTAATAAAATAAACAGTTGTGCGTTGATGAATAGAAATATTCCAGCACGGAGCTTATAGTCCCGAGTGTTTTGAAAACCTAAATTTAGTAAGAATAAATTTTAATAGAACAGGTAACTATATGGTGAAGTGCTGGAACAGACCAGTTACTATATCACCTACCAATAATGGGAGTAATCGTAGTGGAAATCAATCGAAGCAAAAAGTGGTGGGAAGAAATGCTTTTGAAATTCGTCAAGATATTATAGAAAACGCTATAGAAATCATGCGGATGTCCAATCCGAAATCTTCGTTGAATATAGAAGATATGACCGACGACATATTAAAAATATCATCAAAATTATATGATTTTGTTGAAAATAAATACCGGTAAAATATATGAATTTAAGTTTAACAAATATTATACGGGATAATCCCGATTTAACTAAAAGATTAGAAGAAGGAACAAAAGAAGTTCGAAAAAGTAAAACTAATTTAGTTCAGGCGGCAAACAATTTCAACAATAAATATACCGATGAGATAGAAGAAGGAACTCGGCGGCGGCAAATACTTTTGGAAAATGGTAAGGAGGTTGGTAAAACCGAGGAAGAAGTTCTAGGAACATGTGGCGGATTTATTCCTTCGGTTAGAACTCCTATAATGAATTTTCTGTTTTTTATGATGAGAGATGGAAATCGTTCGGATTGGGTGGGTATTCAAAAAGATCTTAATGAGCAATATGGGCATATAGATACAAATTTAGAAGAAGTAGTTTCAGAAAAAGAATTGGATCAGATATATGGGCAATTGATACATGATGATGCGCAATATAAGAATGTAAACGAACCGGAAGAAATGGACCGATTCATTTATGGAGATATGTCACATGATTTATTTATTAAGATAAAAAAATTAAAAGCTCTATCCCGAAGTGATAATCAAAACGAAGCGTTTTTAGCATATCAAATATGCATGCGATTATGTCGAAAGTTTGGATTAGAAATAGATAAAATTCCTTGTAACATAAAATAAGTTTTTTTATAATTTTTGGATGTCTGATATGGATATGAGACTTTTATGTTAATTTGCGAGCGGTTAGGTGGTGTCAAATATGCCGTAGCCGCTCGCAACTTGTAACTCACTGATAATGTGGAACTTACGAAATATGATATTTGATGTTGACAAATCGAGGATAATAGAATACACTACCGCTCGCAAATTGATACACAGTTCTTTGACAATACGATAGTTGCGAGAGACACAGGTGAAGTGCTGGAACAGACCAGTTACTATATCACCGGTTGAACTCTGTCATATCTATGTCCACGTTAATCAGGTGAAGTGCTGGAACAGACCAGTTACTATATCACCGATCTCTTCCGATGTTTGCTCAAGAGAAGCTTGTTTGGGTGAAGTGCTGGAACAGACCAGTTACTATATCACCTAGGGTTGCTATAAATGTAACAACCAAACTAGCAGATGGTGAAGTGCTGGAACAGACCAGTTACTATATCACCCAGTACTGGAGTACGGTTAAACCGGACACTATACCCGAGGTGAAGTGCTGGAACAGACCAGTTACTATATCACCAATAAACACTGTTCATCCGTTTCCGTTTCCGGTTTCGTTTGAAGGGTGAAGGTGAAGTGCTGGAACAGACCAGTTACTATATCACCCGAAAATGGAATATCTCTGCTATAGTTATGTTTGTAAGGTGAAGTGCTGGAACAGACCAGTTACTATAACACCATCCTTGGACCAACCATCCAACCATCCAAACAGACCAGTTACTATATCACCCTATATCATCCTAAGAAAAGTTATAAATCTTGGAGATATATTTGAAAGGGTATATATTCCATCTTTAAATAAAGGGTCATCAAACAATCTCAGTTGTGGATTATCTTCCATGGCGGCATTAATATCTATTTTATAAAGAGAAAATTCTTTGAGTGTATTATTTAATTCAAAAAATCTATTTGCAATTAATTCTGCTTCGTCTTCCGTTCTAGTGAAATATATTCTTTCGGGATGATAACTTATTTTACTTAAACTTTTTGGGACCAATCCTATTTTTCGTATTTTATTATCATTGATGGAAGGGGTTGCATGATATAAAACCGAAAATTCCATATCAGTTAATTCCGGATCAAATTTTGCTTCGGCTTGAATTGCTATTAATATGTTTAACAATGGGCTATTATTTTTGAAATCATTTTTATCAAATTTTTTCCATTTCATATTTTCTTTGTTTAATAAACCGGCGGAAATGTACCATCCTAAATTATTAATTAATTTCAATAAGTTATCCAGTTCTTTTTCGGAAGGCGGTTTAATAAAAGAAATGGTAATAATGTTTCCATTTTTAGGAACTATTTTTATTTTTTCAGTCGAAATTGCCCATCGATTAATCATATCATTGAATTTTGTTTTTGAAACCGAATAGATTAATCCTTCGTATAATAAATGATCTCGGATTAGGTGGTTTAGCTTAATCATCTGCATATATATATATGCCGGTTAAAATAAAACGTCTACAATTTTTGGATGTCTGATATGAGACTTTTATGTTAATTTGCGAGCGGTTAGGTGGTGTCAAATATACCGTAGCCGCTCGCAACTTGTAACTCACTGATAATGTGGAACTTACGAAATATGATATTTGATGTTGACAAACCGGGGATAATAGAATACACTACCGCTCGCAAATTGATACATAGTTCTTTGATAATACGTTACTTACGAGGGATACAGGTGAAGTGCTGGAACAGACCAGTTACTATATCACCCAATGATCCAACCGCAAACTTTATAAACTGTTGTGTTGGGTGAAGTGCTGGAACAGACCAGTTACTATATCACCAATATTACTACGTCGTATTTATATATCGAATGATAATGTTGGTGAAGTGCTGGAACAGACCAGTTACTATATCACCCAAGTCTATCCATGCAACCTAATACATATCGTTGTGAGGTGAAGTGCTGGAACAGACCAGTTACTATATCACCGGAGAGAGATAAACCTCTACATGGTATGGTTCGGCCAGTGTGGTGAAGTGCTGGAACAGACCAGTTACTATATCACCTTCCCATATTCTTCGGAGTTACTCGAATTATCCGAGGTGAAGTGCTGGAACAGACCAGTTACTATATCACCTGTATGTGGTAACTTTTGTTCCTATAGCATCAACAAGGTGAAGTGCTGGAACAGACCAGTTACTATATCACCGTCAACAGTTGACATACCTTGAATTCCCGGCGCTGTTGGTGAAGTGCTGGAACAGACCAGTTACTATATCACCTAATGATCCAACCGCAAACTTTATAAACTGTTGTGTTGGGTGAAGTGCTGGAACAGACCAGTTACTATATCACCAATATTACTACGTCGTATTTATATATCGAATGATAATGTTGGTGAAGTGCTGGAACAGACCAGTTACTATATCACCTAGCATACTGGTATGATAGGATCTAAGAAGTAATCTTGGTGAAGTGCTGGAACAGACCAGTTACTATATCACCGACCATCGAGGGGATAACCGACACGATTGACCTTACGGCGAATTACTGGAACAGACCAGTCACTATATCGCCGCACCTTATAAAATATACGAAAAAAATATGAAAAAGAAATCTACAAAAAAAGTTTCAACATTACCCACCGCAGCGGAGGTTTTGAATATTGAAGGAATATATCTTCCTTTAGAAACCGCCAATGTATTATATGCATATTTTCATGCATTTTTAGCAAAAGGGTTTACTCAAGAACAATCATTTAAACTCACGGAAAGAATAGCCGGATTTTATTTTAGGTCATCGCCTCTATCCTAACCAAATAGGCTAGAGTAATATCATTCTCCAAAAATTATGAACATGCATGTACCAGAAGAAATTAGATTGAAATATCCACAGATGGAGTTTCGTGGAAAACAACGGAAGTTGCATAATCGTACCATGATTGATGCGGAAAATCATCAGACCGGGATGAGTTTCTACTATTCTTTTGAGGAAGATTTCTTCTGGTTCAAAAATTGTGAAATTCCCGATTGGTTCATAAAAAAAGAATAAAATATGGAAATCAAAACTAAACTCATTGCAAACACAAATCTTCTTCGTGGTTATGGATGTGGTTATATTGGTGTTCCCAAAGGTCATCTGTGGCATGGAATGGAGTATGATGATCTACGTGACGTTGATGTTCATGGTGGGCTAACATGGAGCGATAATTATATTCGTGGCGATGAAGAGGCCGGTTGGTGGTGGGTTGGATTCGACACTTCTCACAGTGGAGATGATCAGATCAATTGTGATGAAAATTATTGTAATGAGCAAATTAAGAAACTTAAACAACAAGCATTGAAAGTTATTGTATGACTGTAAAACAATTAATTGAAAAATTAGGTGAGTATGATCCTGAGATGCCGGTTATGAGTAATGGATATGAGGGTGGTTTGAATGATATTGATTCATTTGAAAAACGTGATGTGGTGCTTAATTATCACGAAGCATGGTATTATGGTAAACACGAAAGCGTTGATGGGATTCATGGGGAAGGTGATGCTTTGAAAAACACTACGGTTAAAGCATTGATCATCGCATAAAATATGAAATGTACATGGATAGTAGAAAATTTTGTTAAAGAACAGTCGTTTAAAGGTCTTATAGAAGCCGTTAAATCGCTTAATTATCCTTTATTGGAGATTAAAGGTGATTACACAAAATCGACATTAGATCAAATAACGAGTAAGTGTGTTATGTTGAACGGGTCGATTAAAATGGTTAAGCTAGTTAAACAAGACCTTCCATCCGATTGTTATCCTGTAGTTTATTGTAATTTTGAGAAATACAAATGTTCCTCGTATTATTCTCATTTCGGGTCATATTTGTTTAATGATAAATATTGTATGATGTCATTGAAGGAGTTGGGGAGACAGAAGTTTGATGTGTGGGGTCATTATGGGAAGGATGCTTTAATATTTATTCGTCCCGATTCAGGGGAGAAAACTTTTCAAGCGGGATTATTAGATATTATTGATGTGGATACTCTTAATGAATCGAATAAAGAGTATGAACATGAAATGGTATTGGTATCCACTCCCAAAACCATTATATGGGAAGGTCGGTTTGTGGTATCAAGGTTCAAAGAAATAATTGCATCTTCCACCTACAGATTTCAAGGACAAGTAAGCTTGATTCCGAGCGTACCAACTGAGACAACCAAGTTTTGCAAAGAATTGTTGGATAAAACAGATTATAACCCGGACTCGGTTTTTTGTATGGATTTATGTCAGGACAGTGATAAAAACGTGTGGCTTCTTGAGTTAACTAGTTTTTCGAGTGCGGGTTTGTATGCTACTGACAAGGTTCAGATTGTAAAACGGGTTTCGGAAATTGCTGAGGAAGAGTATAAAAAATATGAAAATTGCTGAATTTGTAGAACTATGTGTGTGGGATGCTGATCGAGCAGCGAATTTTCCAACGATGATTAATTTAGCAAAGGTTTCTCAAATTGCGTCATGTGGTGAAAGAAAGTTTACCAGAATAATTTTTGAGAATCAAACAGAAATCATAATTAATGGAAAATTTGATGCGGTTAAAATGGAGATAAAACATCAATTGGAATCCGAATGAGAATATTAATAGAATTTGAAGTGACTGGATGTAAGTCGCAGGACGAAGCCAAAGAGAGTGGGAAAGAGTGGGTTAGGAATAATAATATCACAGTCAAATATGGTGAATGTGAATTAACTCCTACGGGAGATGTTTTTGACTTTCAACCGTTTGGTGATACAATATGGAAAAAATATTATGACGACTACTATAAAGAATATTAAGATTACTCAAAGCATTCAGTGGACATGTAGGAGATGGGGTGGTGTATTTTTAGGATTACGGATTAATTTTCCTGTGACCATCACTGATTACGATGGTAAAAATAATAATTCCGTATGGCGGCACATTTTCATTGGACTAGGCTTTTTCTTTTTCACATGGAATATTGATATTGATTATAATTTCCGGGATGAGCCGGTGAAATAATAACCGTTGACTTTCTATAAACTTCGTGGTAGTATTTGAACATGACCGATCAAGAGATTAATATTACAATTGCGGAATTGATGGGAATTCCAATGGAAGGTTCGTGGTGTGAACATTGGGGTAAGATAGCTAGTTGCAGTGCAAAACAACAAGCTATCGCTTTTTTAAGAGTTAAGGGAATAAAGATTTGACTTTCTATAAAATTCGTGGTAGTATAACAAAAAAGTAAAAATAAAAGTATAACAAAAAAATATGATTAAAGAACTAACAAAAGAACAGAGTGATAAGTTTGGTGAGTATGTCAAGGTATGGACCGAGAAGGGGTTGACCACCCAACGGCAAACAGAAAGCGATGCTAAGATTGATTTCTGGAATTTTCAAAAGCACATTCTCAAGAAAGAAAATCCGGCACCAGTAATTATTTTAGATTCACCGCTAAAATGTTGGATGGCGGTAGTGATGTCGTCCGCCATGAAGAGTTTGCCGGCAGAAAAAATTCAGAAAAATGTGATGGATAAGATCACGCCTGTAGTGGGCAAACTCTCTGTAAAACATGAAAACTAAAACAACTAAGGAAATTAAAACTAAACTTCCTAAAACTAAAGTAGTCAACTATACAGTTGATCCTGAACAGGGGTCTATGTTCTTGGCATACGCTGCCCCAAAAGAATACGCCGTTAAATCCATTGATCGTAAAGGAAAAAAAGCGACGGTCACATATATTATATAAGCACGTTGAATTCTGAGTTCGTGACCGCTAGAATTACATGAATAATAAATTAATTAATGATCAAATTTATTTACAAGTTGAGGATCAAATTAGATCACAAGTGCTGTCACAAGTTGAGTTACAAGTTTGGTCACAAGTCTATTCACAAGTCTATTCACAAATTCGGTCACAAGTTAGTTCACAAGTCTGGTCACTAGTTAAGTCACAAGTTGAGTCACCGGTTTGGTCACAAGTTGAGTCACAAGTGCGTCAACACGTTAGAAATGAGCTAAGATCAAATGAGCATTAAATTAATTATGGATCAAGTTTGGTCGCAAGTTAGGCATCAAATCGAGTCACAAATTTGGGATCAAGTCTGGTCACAAGTTCAGTTACAAGTCTATTCACAAGTCTATTTGCAAGTTGCGTTACAAGTTCTGAATAAAGTTAGGTCACAAGTTGCGGATCAATTGCGGTCACAATTAGAATCAAATAAATTATAAAGTAATGCGAGGGACAACATAAAAATGGATTTTCCGGATCAAGTAATATTACAAGAGATGGGTAAAATAATGGGACGAGTTGAGTCACAAATTGCGTCACAAGTTAGGTCACAAGTTTCGTCACAAGTTGCGAACCAAATTCAGTCACAGATGATGTCACAAATTCGGAATCAAATAGATAAATAGTGATGTCTCAATTACAGTTACAAGTTCGGACTCAGGTAAGGCATCAACTTGAAAGGTTTCTAATGTATCCGATGGTGGTACAAACTGGAAGTTTAATATCTCAAGAAGTCAACAACCAAATAGAATCCCAAGTTGGGCGTAAAATATGGGAAACCGTGGAGTTGAACATAGCATATACAATGGAATTCCAAGTTAAAGAACAACTAGAATTACATGAATAATACATTAATTAATGATCAAGTCTGGTCACAAGTCTATTCACAAGTTTGGCAACAAGTTCGGAATCAAGTTAGTTCACAAGTCTATTCACAAGTTGATTCACAAGTCTGTTCACAAGTTTGGGATCAAGCTGGGTCACAAGTGCGGTCACAAATTTGGGATCAAGTAGGGCAACAAATTAGAAATGAGCTAAGATCAAATGAGTATTAAATTAATTAATGATCAAGTCACGTCACAAGTTCAGTCACAAATTTGGGATCGAGTTTGGGATCAAGTGATGTCCCAAGTTTCGTCACAAGTTAGCTCAGAAGTTTGGAAACAAGTCTGGTCACAAGTTGAGTCAGAAGTGGCAGAACAACTCTGGTCACAAGTCAAGGATCCAGTCTGGTCACAAGTTCGGTCACAACTAGAATTATATGAATAATAAATTAATTAATGATCAAATTTATTCACAAGTTTCGGTACAAGTTGAGGATCAAGTTTGGGCACAAGTGCTATCACCAGTTCAGTCACGAGTTTCGTCACAACTGATGTCACAAGTTGAGTCACAAGTTGTGGCACAAGTTTGGTATAAATTAATTAATGATCAAATTTATTCACAAATTAGATCACAAGTCTATTCACAAGTTGAGTTACAAGTTGAGTTACAAGTGCGGTCACAAGTCTGGTCACAAGTTGATTCAGAAGTGCGGTCACAAGTTCGGGATCAAGTTAAGTTACAAGTTGCATCACAAGTTAGGTCACAAGTTGGGGATCAAGTTGGGGATCAAGTTGGGGATCAAGTGATGTCCCAAGTTTCGTCACAAGTTAGCTCAGAAGTTTGGAAACAAGTCTGGTCACAAGTTGAGTCACAAGTCTGGTCACAAGTTCAATTAATTAATGATCAAATTTATTTACAAGTTGAGTCACAAGTCTGGTCACAAGTTAATTCACAAATTCGGTCACAAGTTAGTAATCAAGTTAGGTCACACGTTGCGGATCAATTGCGGTCACAACTAGAATTACATGAATAATAAATTAATTAATGATCAAATTTATTTACAAGTTGAGGATCAAATTAGATCACAAGTGCTGTCACAAGTTGAGTCACAAGTCTGGTCACAAGTTCGGCAAGTTGAAGCACAAGTTCGGAAACAAGTTGAGTCACAAGTTTATTCACAAGTCTATTCACAAGTGCTGTCACAAGTTGAGTCACAAGCCAATTCACAAGTCTGGTCACAAGTTGATTCAGAAGTGCGGGCACAAGTTCGGGATCAAGTTAAGTTACAAGTTGCATCACAAGTTAGGTCACAAGTTGGGGATCAAGCTGGGGATCAAGTTAGGCAACAAATTATAAATGAACTAAGGTCGCATGAATAATAAATTAATTAATGATCAAATTTATTTACAAGTTGAGGATCAAATTAGATCACAAGTGCTGTCACGAGTTGAGAACCAAGTCTGGTCACAAGTTAAGGATCAAGTGGGGCAACAAGTCTGGTCACAAGTTCGGTTACAAGTTGCGTTACAAGTTAGGGATCAAGTTAGATCACAAGTCTATTCACAAATTCGGTCACAAGTTAGGTTACAAATTTTGTCACAAGTTCAATCACAATTATAAGTGTTGACTTTCTATAAATCCTCTGATAGTATTGGAGGAGTGGAATAAATGAATGTTCAGGATCAAATACATAAAAATGTGTGGTGTCCGTACGCCGAGGTTTCGGAAAACGTGCCACTTATTATCACATATCATATCGCATTTATATGTGATCAAATAGATAATTCAGTAAGATTTCAAGTAGCTAACCCACTTGAACTACAAATAAATAATCAAATTAAAAAAGAAACAACAGAAAATATGAATGAAATAGCTAAAGAAATGAATACCGATACGAATGATAAAATCCGGGATCAAATTGTAGCCAATATATTGTCTCAACTAAAATCAAAAGTGACGGATGATGAAACCGAAATCGGGAATCAAGTAAAACTCGAAGTGGCAGAAGAAATCAAATCACATATTATGGCTCAAATGACATCAGAAGACAACAAATTCGTATATCCCTACTTCGATTGCCAGTTCTGGGCATCTTGGTTCAGTTTCTATGAATTTATGAAGACTGAACTAGGTATTGAATTCCCGAATGAAAAGGAATATAATATCCTCAAAGATTGTCAGAAATATGGCATGGTATTTCCTTTGGATGACCTTTGTGTCGTATGTCAGCCGCCGACAATTATTAAAAAGAATAATTCAGGGTTGCACTGTGAGAATGGTCCGGCACTCAGTTATAACGGAGACAACGAGATATTTGCATTGAACGGGGTGGTAATGCCTAAAGAATATGTATTAACTCCTGCTAGAGATATTACCGCAGAGACGGTTATGAAGGAGACCAATGTAGAGATTCGCCGGGAATTACTTAGGAAGGTAGGTATTGAGCGGCTAATGAATGATTTGCCACATAAACTGTTGGAGACCCGTGGTAACTACGAATTGTATAGTATTGATCTAAGTAATGAAATTAAAGATGCACGTTATCTGAAAATGCAGAACCCATCCATCGGAGTTTTTCATTTGGAGGGACTAGCTCCTGGTATTAATACAATTGAGGAAGCTCTTAAATGGAGGAATAATAATTTGTTTGTTGACGCCGAAATTCTAACGTAAACCTAATGTTAAAACCTAATGTTAAAGCTAATGACACAAGTTGAGTCACAAGTTAGCTCACAAGTTTGGGATCAAGTTATGGATCAAGTTCGGTCACAAGTCTGGTCACAAGTTGCGTCACAAGTCTATTCACAAGTTTGGAAGCAAGTTATGGATCAAGTTCGGTCACAAGTTGAGATTCAAGTGGGGCAACACGTTATAAATGAACTGGGGTCGAATGTATAATAAATTAATTGATGATCAAGTTCGGTCACAAGTTAGGGATCGAGTTTGGAAACAAGTTGAGTTACAAGTTTCAACTCAAGTGTCGTCACAAGTTAGTTCAGAAGTGAGGTCGCAAATTTGGGATCAAGTTTGGAAACAAGTCTATTCACAAGTTCAGTCACACGTCTGGGATCAAGTCGAAGCACAAGTTCGGAATCAACTTCGGTTACAACTAGAATTACATGAATGATATAATTAGATATCAAATTAGGGATCGAGTTAGGTCACAAGTTGTGGATCAAGTCTGGTCACAAGTTTCGGCACAAGTTGATTCAGAAGTGAGGTCGCAAGTTTGGGATCAAGTGATGTTACAAGTTCAGTCACAAGTTGCGAACCAAATTCGGTCACAACTAGAATCACATGAACATTAATAAATTAATTAATGATCAAGTCTGTTTACAAGTTTGGGATCGAGTTAGGTCGCAAGTTTCGTCACAAGTTACGTTACAAGTCACGTCACAAGTTGAGGATCAAGTGATGTCCCAAGTTCAGTCACAAGTTCAGTCACAAGTCTATTCACAAGTCACGTCACAAGTTCAGTCACAAGTTTGGGATCGAATTAGGTCACAAGTTCAGTCACGAGTTGCGTCACAAGTCTGGTCACAAGTTGAGTTACAAGTCACGTCACAAGTTGTGTTACAAGTTCGGAATCAAGTTAAATCACAAGTGCGGTCACAACTAGAATTACATGAATGATATAATTAAATATCAAATTAGGGATCGAGTTAGGTCACAAGTTGCGGATCAAGTTCGTTCACAAGTCTGGTCACAAGTTAGGTCACAAGTTCTGAATAAAGTTAGGTCACACGTTGCGGCACAAGTTGGGGTAAAAGTTGGGGTGAAAGTTGAGTCACAAATTAGGGATCAAGTTATGAATCAAGTTAGGTCACAAGTTAGTGATCAAGTTGCGACACAAGTGCGGACACAAGTGCAGAATCAAGTGCGGTCACAACTAGAATTACATGAATGATATAATTAAAAACCAAATTCTTGATCAAGTTAGGTCACAAGTTGAGAACAAAGTCTGGTCACAAGTTAGGGATCAAGCTTGGGCACAAGTCACGTCACAAGTTAGGGATCAAGTCTGGTCACAAGTTGGGTCACAAGTTGGGGCACAAGTTCGGTCACAAGTTCGGGTACAAGTAGCTGAACAAGTTGGGTCACAAGTTGGGTCACAAGTTGGGGCACAAGTTCGGTCACAAGTTCGGGTACAAGTAGCTGAACAAGTTGGGTCACAACTAGAATTACATGAATGATATAATTAAATATCAAATTTTTGATCGAGTTAGGTTACAAGTGCAGGATCAAGTTTGGTCACAAGTTGACGTTCAAATTTGGGATCAAATCTGGTTACAGGTAATGTCACAAGTGTTGTTACAAGTTGAGTTACAAGTTCGGAATCAAGTAATTAATCAAGTTCAGTTACAAGTGATGACTCCATTGATAAAACGAATGGATGAACATGTGGATGATCAAGTTTGGACCCACGTTTGGAATCAAATTGGGTTACAAGTGGCACAGCAAATTCAATCCCAAGTCAGAAATCAAGTTAGGTCACAACTCGAATCACATGAATAATCTAATTAGATACCAAATTAGATCACAAGTTGATTCACAAGTGCGGTCACAAGTTATAACACTCTGGTCCCAAGTTACGTCACAAGTGCGGCCACAAGTCTGTTCACAAGTTTTGGATCAAGTTGCGTCACAAGTTCGGTCACAAGTGTGGTCACAAGTTAGTGATCAAGTTGCGACACAAGTTGGGGCACAAGTTCGGAATCAAGTAATGTTACAACTCGAATCACATGAATAATCTACTTAAAAACCAAATTTGGGATCAAGTTGAGGCACAAGTTGAGTTGCAAGTGGGATATCAAATTTGGGATCAAGTTAGGTCACGAGTTGAGTCACTAATGATGTTACAAGTTCGGAAACAAGTTGAGTCACAAGTTTATTCACAAATTCGGTCACAAGTTAGGGATCAAGTGGGGCAACAAGTTCAGTCACAAGTCTGGTCACAAGTTATGTCACAACTAGAATCACATGAATGATATAATAAGGAATAAAATTGGGAAACAAGTTCTGGTACAAGTGATGTCCCAAGTTGATGAACAAGTTAGTTCACAAGTTAGGGATCAAGTCTGGTCACAAGTTAAGTCACAAGTCTATTCACAAGTCTATTCACAAGTTGAGGATCAAGTTAGTTCACAAGTCTATTTGCAAGTTGAGTTACAAGTCTATTCACAAGTCACGTCACAAGTTAGGTCACAAGTTATGTCACAAGTCTGTTCACAAGTTAGGGATAAAGTAATGTTACAACTCGAATCACATGAATAATCTACTTAAAAACCAAATTTGGGATCAAGTTGAGGCACAAGTTTGGAATCGAGTTAGGTCACAAGTTCGGAATAAAGTTAAGTTACAAGTTGCATCACAAGTCTGGTCACAAGTTCGGAATCAAGTAATGTTACAAGTCTGGGATCAAGTGCGGTCACACGTTTCGTCACAACTCGAATCACATGAATAATCTACTTAAAAACCAAATTTGGGATCAAGTATGGTCGCAAGTCACGTCACAAGTTCTGTTACCTGTGATGTCCCAAGTTGATGAACAGGTTGGGGTTCAAATCTGGTCACAAGCTAAGTCACAAGTTGAGTCGGAAGTGGCAGAACAAGTCTGGTCACAAGTTCGGAATCAAGTAATGTTACAACTCGAATCACATGAATAATCTACTTAAAAACCAAATTTGGGATCAAGTTGAGGCACAAGTTGAGTTGCAAGTGGGGGATCAAATTTGGGATCGAGTTAGGTCACGAGTTGAGTCACTAATGATGTTACAAATTTGGGATCGAGTTAGGTCACGAGTTGAGAACCAAGTCTGGTCGCAAGTTAAGGATCAAGTGGGGCAACAAGTTATAAATGAACTAAGGTCGCATGAATAATAAATTAATTAATGATCAAGTTTGGAATCAAGTTAGGCAACAAGTCTATTCACAAGTTGAGTTACAAGTTGAGTTACAAGTGCGGTCACAAGTTGGGCAACAAGTTAGGGATCAAGTCTTGATACAAATCCGGTTACAAATTTGGTCACAGATTCAGTTACAAGTTCGGTCACAAGTCGAGTCAGAAGTAGCAAAACAAGTGTGGTCACAAATTAGAAATCACGTTATGTCACAATTAGAATCACATGAATGATATAATAACGAATAAAATCGGGAAACAAGTTCAGTCACAAGTTTGGCAACAAGTTGAGTACCCAATGTTGAAACACCTCGTATCACAAGTTACGTCAAGAGGTCGGGATAAAGTTAGGCAACAAGTTAGTAATCAAGTCTGGTCACAAATTAAGTCACAGGTCAATTCACAAGTTCAGTCACGAGTTGCGTCACAAGTCTGGTCACAAGTCCGGTTACAAGTTTCGTCACAAGTCTGGTTACAAATTTGGCAACAAGTTATAAATGAACTAATATCGCATGAATAATATAATAACGAATAAAATCGGGAAACAAGTTCAGTCACAAGTTAGTTCACAAGTCTGGTCACAACTAGAATTACATGAATAATCAAATTAAAGATCAAATTTGGGGTCGAGTTTTGTCACAAGTTTCAGCACAACTTCACCTAATTGATGCTCAAGTCTGGTCACAAGTTAGGTCACAAGTTGAGAACCAAGTCTGGTCACAAGTTTCGTCACAAGTTATGTTAAAAGTTGAGTCACAAGTTGAGTCACAAGTTATAAATGAACTGGGGTCGCATGAATAATAAATTAATTAATGATCAAGTCTGGTCACAAGACTATTCACACATCTATTCACAAGTTCCGTTACGAGTTTGGGTTCAAGTCTGGTCACAAGTCCGGGATCAAGTTCGGAAACAAGTCTGGCAAGTTGAGGATCAAGTTACGTCACAAGTTTCGTCACAAGTTTGGGATCGAGTCTGGTCACAAGTTCAGTCACAAGCCAATTCACAAGTTGAGGCTCAAGTTCGTTCACAAGTCTGGTCACAAGTTATGTCACAAGTTACGTCACAAGTTGATGAACAAGTCTGGTCACAAGTTCGGGATCAAGTGATGTTACAAGTTCAGTCACGAGTTGCGTCACAAATCTGGTCACAAGTCTGGTCACCAGTCGGGGCACAAGTTTCGTCACAAGTTAGCTCACAAGTTAGCTCACAAGTTTGGCAACAAGTTGAACAAGTTAGCTCACAAGTTCCGTCACAAATTAGGTCGCACGTTGAGTTACAAGTTAGGAACCGAGTTATAAATGAACTAAGATCGCATGAATAATAAATTAATTAATGAACAAGTCTGGTCACAAACTTGGGATCAAGTTGCGGCACAAGTTGTGGATCAAGTTAACTCACAAGTTATGTTAAAAGTTGAGTCGGAAGTGGCAGAACAAGTCTGGTCACAAGTTCGGAATCAAATTATGTCACAAGTCTATTCACAAGTTGCGTTACAAGTGCAGGATCAAGTTAGTTCACAAGTTAGGAATCAAGTTTGGGATCGAGTAATGTTACAAGTTCGGAATAAAGTTAAGTCACAAGTTCAGTCGCAAGTTTGGGATCGAGTAATGTTACAAGTTGCGTCACAAGTTATAAATGAACTGGGATCGAATGTATAATAAATTAATTAATGATCAAGTCTGGTTACAAGTTTGGGATCGAGTTAGGTCGCAAGTTAGTTCACAAATTTGGGATCGAGTCTGGTCACAAGTTAAGTCACAAGTTGCGGCACAAGTTGATTCACAAGTGCGGTCACAAGTAAATAGTCAAGTTATAGCACAAATTAGAAATAAGCTAAGATCAAATGAGTATTAAATTAATTGATGATCAAGTCTGGTCACAAGTTCAACCAGAAATTTGGGATCGAGTTAAATCGCCAATGGTGAAACATCTAGTATCACAAGTCACATTACAAGTCACGTTACAAGTTGAGTCACAAGTTATGTCACAAGTTTGGCAACAAATTTGGCAACAAGTTTCGTCACAAGTTCGGTCACAACTAGAATCACATGAATAATACATTAATTAATGATCAAGTTTGGCAACAAGTTAGCTCACAAGTTTGGCAACAAGTTGAACAAGTTAGCTCACAAGTTGCGTCACAGGTTTCGTCACAAGTCAAGGATCCAGTCTGGTCACAAGTTCGGTCACAACTAGAATTATATGAATAATAAATTAATTAATGATCACTTTTGGGATCAAGTCTGGTCACAGGTGATATCACAAGCTTCGTTACAAATTGAGTTACAAGTTAGCTCACAAGTTATATCACAAGTCGGGTCACAAGTTCGGTCACAAGTTTGGAAGCAAGTTCAGTCACAAGTTAGTAATCAAGTTAGGCAACAAATTATAAATGAACTGGGGTCGAATGTATAATAAATTAATTAATGATCAAGTTTGGAATCAAGTTAGGCAACAAGTCTATTCACAAGTTGATTCACAAGTTGCGGCACAAATAAATAATCAGATTAAGTCACAAGTTCAGAATCAAGTTGCGTCACAAGTTTGGAAGCAAGTTCAGTCACAAGTTAGTAATCAAGTTATAGCACAAATTAGAAATGAACTGGGGTCGAATGTATAATAAATTAATTAATGATCAAGTCTATTCACAAGTGCTGTCACAAGTTTGGGAGCAAGTTGCGTCACAAATAAATAATCAGATTAAGTCACAAGTTCAGAATCAAGTGATAGCACAAGTCACGTCACAAGTTTGGGATCAAGTTTCAAATCAAGTTTTGGAACGAATTATATCTCAAGTTTCGGAACAAGTTTCGGAACAAGTTGAGTTATACGTTTTGGATCAAGTTAGAGCACATGTAGTGAGTAAACTTTGGGTAAGTAAATAATCAAATATATAATAACTTGTTACGAATTATGAAGGAGAAAATGATATATCAAGTGTCGAGGGACGTGCAGAATCAAGTGCGGGATAAGGTTTGGAATCAAGTTGAGTTACACGTTTTGGATCAAATTTCGTCACAAGTCAATTCACAAGTCAATTCACAAGTCTGGTCACAAGTCTGGTCACAAGTCTGGTCACAAGTGGGGGATCAAGTTCGGTCACAATTAGAATCACATGAATAATAAATTAGTTAATGATAAAATCTGGTCACAAATTTGGGATCGAATTAGGTCACAAGTTCAGTCACGAGTTAGCTCACAAGTTAGCTCACAAGTTTGGCAACAAGTTATGAATCGAGTTACGTCACAAGTTAATGATCAAGTCTATTCACAAGTTATGTCACAAATTTGGGATCGAGTCACGTCACAAGTTGAGGATCAAGTTGCGGCACAAGTTCGGTCACAACTAGAATTACATGAATAATAATAAATTAGTTAATGATCAAGTCTATTCACAAGTTATGTCACAAGTTGAGTCACAAGTTTCAACTCAAGTGTCGTCACAAGTTGAGTTGGAAGTTGTGTTACAAGTTGCGGTACGAGTTAGTTCACAAGTTAGGAATCAAGTTTGGGATCGAGTTAGTTCACAAGTTAGGAATCAAGTTTTGGATCGAGTTAGGTCACAAGTTGATTACCCAATGATGAAACACCTCCTATCACAAGTTACGTCACAAGTTAGGTCACAAGTTAGGTCACAAGTCTATTCACAAGTCCGGTCACAAGTTAGCTCGGAAGTTTGGAAACAAGTTTCGTCACAAATAGCAGAACAAGTGCGGTCACAATTAGAATTACATGAATGATATAACTAACTATCAAATTTGGGTTCAAGTTAAGTCACAAGTCTGGTCACAAGTTAAGTCACAAGTTGAGGATCAAGCTTGGGCACAAGTCACGTCACAAGTAGCAGAACAAGTTTGGGATCAAGTCTGGTCACAAGTTCGGAATCAAATCACGTTACAAGTCAATTCACAAGTAGCAGAACAAGTAGCAGAACAAGTGCGGTCACAAATATCTTCCAATGGACAATTTATATAATCAAGTTCAGTCACAAGTTGCATCCCACGTTGATTCCCAAGTCTGGTCACAAGTTTCAACTCAAGTCTCGTCACAAGTTGAATTAGAAGTGAGGTCGCAAGTCTATTCACAAATTGAGGATCAAGTTCGTTCACAAGTCAATTCACAAGTTGCGTCACAAGTAGCAGAACAAGTGCGGTCACAAATATCTTCCAATGGACAATTTATATAATCAAATTATTGATCAAGTTGAGTTACACGTTTTGGATCAAGTTTCGTCACAAGTCTGGTCACAAGTCTGGTCACAAGTCTGGTCACAAGTTGATTCAGAAGTGCGGTCACAAGTTCTGAATAAAGTTAGGTCACAAGTTTCGTCACAAGTTTGGGATCAAGTTTGGTCACAAGTTAGGGATCAAGTGATGTTACAAGTTTCGTCACAAGTTTGGGATCAAGTGATGTTACAAGTTGCGTTACAAGTTCTGAATAAAGTTAGGTCACAAGTTGCGGATCAATTGCGGCACAATTAGAATCAAATAAATTATAAAGTAATGCGAGGGACAACATAAAAATGGATTTTCCGGATCAAGTAATATTACAAGAGATGGGTAAAATAATGGGACGAGTTAGGTCACAAGTTGCGGATCAAGTTCGGTCACAAGTGAGGACACAAGTTTGGGATCAAGTTTGGAATCGACTTATTAAAGCTGGTGGATCACAAGTTAAATCAGAAATTGAGTCACAAATATCTTCCAATGAACAATTTATATAAACAAGTTCAGTCACAAGTAGCAGAACAAGTGCGGTCACAAGTTGATTCACAAGTTGCGACACAAGTTCGAATTCAAATCAATTCACAAGTTACGTCACAAGTCTATTCACAAGTTGCGGATCAAGTTTCGGAACAAGTCTGGTCACAAGTCTGGTCACAAGTTTCGCCACAAGTCCATTCACAAGTATGGTCACAAGTTCGGTTACAAGTTGCGTTACAAGTTTGGGATCAAGTTAGATCACACGTTGCGGCACAAGTCTATTCACAAGTGCTGTCACAAATTAGAGATCAAGTTATAAATAAGCTAAGATCACATGAATAATACATTAATTAATTATCAAACCTATTCACAAGTTTGGGATCGAGTGAGGGGACACGTTGCGGATCAAATAATGTTACAAGTGATGACTCCATTGATAAAACGAATGGATGAACAAGTTGCGTCACAAGTTTCGTCACAAATTTCGTCACAAGTCACGTCACAAAATGAATTTGGGTCGCATGAATAATAGATTAATTAAAGACCAAATCGAGTCACAAATCTATTCACAAGTCACGTCACAAGTTAGGGATCAAGTCTGGTCACAAGTCACGTCACAAGTAGCAGAACAAGTGAGGTCACAAGTCTGTTCACAAGTTCGAATTCAAGTTAGGTCACAAGTTGCGTTACAAGTTGAGTTACAAGTTCGGTTACAAGTAAATGAGCAGATTCGGAATCAAGTTGCGGCACAAGTTATAAATGAACTGGGGTCGAATGTATAATAAATTAATTAAAGACCAAATCGAGTCACAAGTTTGGCGACAAGTTGAAGCACAAATCGAGTCACAGGTGGTATACCCAATGTTCGGACACCTCGTATCACAAATTGCGTCACAAGTTTCATCTCAAGTTATGTCACGAGTTGAGCCACAAGTTAGGACACAAGTGAATGAGCATGTTGCGGATCAATTGCGGTCACAATTAGAATTACATGAATAATAAATTAGTTAATGATCAAGTCTATTCACAAGTTTCGACTCAAGTTTCGGAACAAGTCTGGTCACACGTTGTGTCACAAGTTTCGTCACAAGTTGATGATCAAGTTTGGGATCAAGTTAGATCACACGTTGCGGCACAAGTTAGTTCACAAGTTCGGTCACAACTAGAATTACATGAATAATAATCGAATTATTGATCAAGTTTCGACTCAAGTTTGGTCACAAGTTTGGGATCAAGTTGAGTCACAAGTTAGCTCACAAGTCTGGTCACAAGTTCGGTTACAAGTTGCGTTACAAGTTAGGAATCAAGTTTGGTCACAAGTTGCGGCACAAGTTAAGGAAAATGTTGAATCACAAATTAGAAGCCACCTCGCCCGCTCTATTTTGTTTGTTGACTAGTTATGGGTTTTGTGGTTGACAAATTGAGGTAGTTGGTGTAGACTATTAAAGCATGAGAACTGCTGAAGAAATAATTAAAGAAAATGGATGGGATGAATATAAGACAGTGGCGGAAATTAAAGCCATTCAAGCCGATGCGTGGCAAGACGCCATTAAACACGCAATTTCCATAGCTAAAAGATATAGTAAAGATGATTCATGGGGTCAGGAAAAAATCATAGTGAAAGAACTCGGTAATCTTCTTGAAAAATAATATGAATACTGATTATGAACAAGGATGGGATGCTTATATGTCCGGCCTATATAAAGAGGATTGCCCACACACAAACAACCTCTCACAAGGTGGAGATTGGTTAGATGGTTGGTGGGCGGCACAAATACAATTGAGAGATTCCAATGTAGTAGCAGAAAAACCAACACTAAAACCAATACCATGTAAGTGCGGTAAAGAATATTAATAAACATAGGTTAATTGACTAACAAAAAGATGAGAATAGAAATATTCCAGCACGGAGCTTATAGTCCCGAGTGTTTTAAAAACCTAAATTTAGTAAGAATAAATTTCAATAGAACAGGTAACTATATGGTGAAGTGCTGGAACAGACCAGTTACTATATCACCCAAATGAGTTATATAAACACGAAACGGATGAAGAACGAATTATTCGTATGATAAAAGCTAGATCGGCAGAAGATACATATGCTTATTGTATCATGAGACTTCAAAATTTAGGACGAATTTGAAAATTTAAAAATATGAGACTTAAACGAAATAACGTGCTTTTGACTAGTATTAGTTTCATTTTGGCGAGTGTGGTATTGTGGATATCGCCGTCCACAAGTTTCAATGTTGAATTTGCGATTTTTGATTTGAAATTAGCATCGATATTGTTTGCGGCATATCTGTGCATGGATAAAAAATATGAAACTAAATAAAATGTATCTAGTATTGGGCGATTCATCCGACGATGGACACGGTAAGTATGAGAAAGTTTTACTTAATAGTAACGTTAAAGTAGACTCAATTCGGTACGCCTACAAGGCATCATGTAAGCTTACAGGGGTGAGTTTTAATCATAGCACAGACTATACAGAGGTTGGTAATAAGAATCAAATTGCGACTAAATATGAGGATGGCGTGCTTCATAAAAAAGTTTTTGATATTCTTGCTAAACATGGGCTTACTAAGGACATGTTGAGAGAATGGGACGTGTGCGATTATTTCGAGGAAGGAGATTTTGAAGATGGTCAATTTGGGTTGTATGCAGAAATTTTCGTTAGTCTTTGGATTTGGTTTGTTAAACTGAGCTTACCTGAGGTAGTAATATTAGAACGTGACATTCCTAAAGAGGTGATTCCGAATATTAATGGCTGTAAAAATCTATCTAGTCAATTTGGTTACGGATTATATATTTAAAATGATTAATATATGGGAACTAATTTAGACATTAACGAAATTTATAAAATTTTAAGTGAACATAAGTTGTTTGTGGGAAGAATGATTTCTTCTTATAAAAAATCTCCAAAGGGATGTACATGCGTTTGGAATGGAAACATTGTAACTCGCACATATGGAAAGATTTGGTATGGTGATTTGAATCTAACCAAAGAAGGTGATATTTTGAAGGAAATTGCTAATTGTATTGGAGAACCTCTTTATATTCTACGGGAAAGTGATTGTCGTTTTGGATCGGAGAATGATCCAATTGATACGATTATTGGTAGAAGTATTTGGAACACAACTCAGAACCTTGTTTAAAAAAGAGCACACATTTTGTTGAAAATCTCGAACTGTTAGAAGAATTCTCAGAGTCATTATTGAAATAATATGGGTGAAATTGCTATTGGAGATTTGTTTAAGCATAAGAAATATGGATTTACCGGTAAATTGATTTGCGTTGATCATTTCTCCAATATCCATGTAATCCAATCGGCAGATAACCGAGAGCCAAAATATTATTCCGATGAATTATATGAAGGGATAGAATATCCACCAACTCTTACATGGAAAGGTCTGGAATATCAGATGGAAGAAGATTTTGAAAAAATATGAAAATAAACGACATTATCAGATATCAAAATTATACATCGGATGATCGTAAGTCATCGATTAGAAAAATGAGGATAGTAGAGATGCGATTGCTCGGTGACCCCAAAAACCTTACAGAACGTTTTATTGGAGAAACTTTGAGTGGTAAAGATAAACAATGGATTTATGAGGATCAAATTGTCAAATAAAATGAAGAATAGAGAAATTAAATTTAGAGTATGGCATCATTCGTTTTCGAGATTCCTGACGCCGGATGAATGGTTTCTAGCGTTGGATGGTAAGTTACTATTTACTGATTTTACCACGGATGAATGGAGGATTGTAGATTCGGATTATACTATTCAACAATATACCGGACTTAAAGATAAAAACGATAAAGAAATCTATGAGGGTGATATTGTTAAAACTGAATTTGGTCATATGTTTAGTAGTAATATTCATGTGGTAGAGTATATAAAAAATAGATTTGTCCCCGATGATGTGTGTGATACTGATGGTGTAGAAGTTATCGGGAATATTTTTGAGAATTTAGATTTGGTAAAATAATATGAGTAAAACGAAATATTACATCAAAATAGTGCTGCCCGAAAATGATCACGGCTCTGTGCTAGGATTAGAACTAACAGAAAAAATCAGGACCGAGTTGGATAATTATCTTAACCAAGTGTTCAATAATTTTGAAGTTAAAATAATAACTGAAGTTTCTAGTTCGTAAAATAATGTCTTGAGTCATTTCATTGATTATTAGGTAATTTATACCAAATCATAGAAAACTATACCACAAATATAAAAAATTGTCAAGAAGTATCACTCTTTTTGCTCTTTGAGATTTCTAAGCAATATATATTGCTATGAAAACACCTATATATACAAAAATTGCACAGCGAAACTGGATGGAAAAGCGAAAGAAAGCGGGATATTGCTGGGCTACTTTCTTTACCACCAAGGAGAACGTAGCTAAATTAAAGGAGTTCTACGCTGAACTCAAAAAGTCCAAATGATCCGCTCATCAAACCATACAACAAAATTTGCAAATCCTCTCAAACTAAAGAGGTTGTCCAGATTCGTTGACGAATACAGGCGAGTTGGCCAAATCATTATCGATACTATCTGGGCCAACGGTTATGACAGCTTTATTCCATTAAAGGATCAACTTAATTGCCCAAAATACCTTGACTACAATCGGTTTGACGTGGAAACAGACATTTCCCCAAGAGCAATGAGTTCGCTCACAACCCAAATATGTGCTGCCCTATCAGCATCCACAAAAAAACGAAAGAAACTTCTATATACAAAATCCAAACTAATAGATGAAAATATACCAACAAAATCTATCGATAGACTGTTGACAAAATACATAATCGTAAAACCAGACTGCCGTTACATGAATCCAGAACTTAGTTCCAAATGTAGCGACATCGAATCTGGAAAATCCTTCGACTACTTTCTACGAATAAAATGTATCGGTAAATCTTATGGTCACATAAAAATTCCACTAAAACATACCAAAATGAGCCTAAAATGGCTCAAATCAGGAAAACCACTCACATCATATTCTTTAACTACATCTTCTATTACACTGAGGTTTGAAATTAAACCTTTACGCACAACCATTGGAACAAAGGTTATTGGTGTTGATCAAGGGATGAAAGACGTTGCTACTTGTTCTGATTCCCAAACAACCCCCAAAACCGATGCTCATGGACACTCGCTTGAATTTATAATAAACAAACTGTCAAGAAAAAAGAGGGGTAGCAGAGCATTTGAAAAAACACAGTCTCACAGAAAAAATTTTATTAATTGGTCAATCAATCAATTAAATTTTAATGATGCCAAAGAAATTCGATTGGAAAAAATATGGAACATTGGCTACAAAAATCGAACGTCAAGAAAGCTTTCACATTGGACAAACACGTTGATTAGAGATAAAATTATTGGAAAATGCGAAGAACTGGAGGTTCCAGTCATCGAGCAGGATTCCACTTATCGTTCCCAACGTTGTTTTAATTGCGGATTGGTACGAAAAGCCAATCGGAAAGGTAAATTATACAAATGTAAGAAATGTGGGTATGAGGCGGATGCTGATTTCAATGCAAGCCTAAACCATAGTATTGATTTGCCTGATATCGATTGGCGGTTTCGTGGTAAAGGACACAATCTAGGCAAGGGGTTCCGATGGACTCCTACCGGATTGTTCAACCTTGACGGATCGGAGCTTAGAGTCCCGGTTTCCAACAAACAAGGATAATTTTCTATAAATTATCTAACTCTACATCATATACTATGGAAAGTTGTTACGTATGCAAACGTGCTAAATCCAACCAAGAAAATCCATATATTTGTAATACTTGTAGTAAATTAGGATATATAGAAAATAAATGTTTACCAATCGGATTTTTTGATTTTGTTTGTTGGAAACCATTCGTCAAACTCCCATTAGGCAATTGAATTAATATGCAAAGAGAAATTAAAATTAGAGTATGAAGAATTAAAGGTTTTTTGTTTATAATTACATATTTATTTATATGATAATAAAATTAAATGAAATAAAAAGTGTAATACGGGAACTCCTCTTAGAACTTTTTAATAAAGACGCCTCCAAAACCGCATTAGCTAAAGCGGGAAAATCAAAATATTTTGATAAAATTATTGATCTTGATCCAACTAAAGATAAAAATGCAGTTTATTCCATTAAATTAACTAAATTTTTTCTTGAACCCAGATCTCAATCCGATGATCAATTCTTAGAATTACTCAAATCTTATTTTGAAAAATATCTTCTTTTTAAAAATAGAAAACTATTAAAAGGTAAAGACGCTGATCTCAATTCAATAAAATCTTTCAAAGATTTTCATAATTTAATTGATGCAACCGAAGCGGAACTCAAAAGAAATAAACCCGTCGATGTCGTTGCTAAAATTGCGGAACCGGAGAAAGTTGATGATCAGGGAAGCATAATAGAAGCATTAGGTAAGAAGATAGATAAGAAGGATATTACCTATGTTGATCAAAATGTTATTGTTGTTCGGGCAGATAATTCATCGAAATCGAAGAGATATGGTGGTGGATTTAGTAACTGGTGTACGGCGAGAAAGTCCGGAAATTTATTTTATAATTATCGATTTGAAGAGCCACCACAAACGATGTTTTACGTATATTTTTTAAATAAAGATAAGAATGATAATGAATTAGTGTTGCATTTCGGAGTTGATGAAGATAGAGACATTTCTTATACCGACAGATTAAACAAAGAAAGTAGACAAACATTAGATTGGTTGGTGAGAAAGTTTCCCGAATTAAAACCTGCGTTGGCTTCTAATGCATTTAAACTAGTTCCATTGACAGCGACAGAGATAAGAGTTAAAAAGTTACCAGATACGTTATCGGTGGAACAATTTAATGGATTAAGTTACGATGAGAAAGAGATGTGGTTTCAGTCTGGAGATAGAGAGGTTACATTAGATGTATGGAATTTGATGGATGAGAATTTCAAGAATTTGTATGTGAGAGAATTTTCAGATAGGGAGGATGATATTGATAATGAGATATTTAATATAATAAGAGGGACAAAGTATGAAAAATTATATATGGAAGGAATACAGGAGAGGATAGAAGATGGGATATCCGAATCGGAGACACATACTATAGATCAATGTAGTCCGCATGAGTTGGAATTTATCAAGACCAGTCCAGGGTTGATTAATAAATTAAGTGATTATACTGTTTATAGTTTATTAGATCAATCACAGAATAAAGACGAGATGGCTCGGATATTGGGTCCGGAGAATATAAATAAATTAAATAGTGATAATGTTTATAAAATATTAGATTATTCACAGAATAAAGACGAGATGGCTCGGATATTGGGTCCGGAAAATATAAATAAATTAAGTGATGATAATGTTTATAGTTTATTACAAAATTCATCAAATAAAGACGAAATGTCCAAAATTATTTTACAATATAAAGGAAATAATTTAAGTGATAATAATGTTTATAATTTATTACACTATTCATCAAATAAAAACGAGATGGCTAAAATACTTGGTAGTGAAAATATAAATAAATTAAGTGATAATACTGTTTATTATTTATTATACTATTTACTGAATAAAGACGAGATGGCTAAACTTATTTTACAATATAAAGGAAATAATTTAAGTGATAATAATGTTTATAATTTATTACACTATTCACAGAATAAAGACGAGATTGCTAAGATATTGGGTCCGGGGAATATAAATAAATTAAATAGTGATAATGTTTATAAAATATTAGATTATTCACAGAATAAAGACGAGATGGCTCGGATATTGGGTCCGGAAAATATAAATAAATTAAGTAATAATAATGTTTATTATTTATTACACTCTTCACTGAATAAAGAAGAGATGGCTAAAATACTTGGTAGTGAAAATATAAATAAATTAAGTGATAATACTGTTTATTATTTATTATACTATTCACTGAATAAAGAAGAGATGGCTAAGATTTTGATGAATTATTTAAGTTCCGATAGGATAGAGCAATTTAAATTAAAATTTCCGCAACAAGCGAAGTGGTTTAATGCGTCACCTACTCCAATTAGGGAGCGTCATTCCAATTATAAATCCTATTACAGTTGAAAACATTTCTGGTAGAACGTTAATTATCTGAACCCGGTGTTCAACAATTTCAAAGTTAAAATAGTAACTGAAGTTTCAAGTTAGTAAAATAATATGCAAAGAGAAATTAAATTTCGAGTTTGGGATGTCGATGGAAAGAAATTCATTGATCCGCAACATTATGATATCGGACAAGTTCTACTTGATTTTGCGGGCAATATCAGAATTGCAGCATGGTCACAAGGTAATGGAGATAATGCCGCCGATTCTGTATATTCTCCCGTAGGCAATCAAAGTAATTATACTATTCAACAATATACCGGACTTAAAGATAAAAATAACAAAGAAATCTATGAGGGTGATATTCTCGTGTATTCAGAAAATGATCCAACCTCCACTGCTGATAGAACATTGGTGCGTGTAGAATATAAAGGGAGCGGTTTTTGTTATAGAGATTTAGCTACAAATAAACTCGACTCTATTCATTCCATCATCGGAATTGTTGAAGTTGATGTTGACGCAGAAATTATTGGTAATATCTTTGAAAATGTCTATTTGTTGCCATAATTATGCTTAAAAAAGTTATATATCGAATTTCAGAACGAGTTATAGATCAAGTCTATTTACGAGTTGGGGCACAAGTTCAGAATCAAGTTGAGTCACAAGTCTGGTCACAAGTTGAGTCACAAGTTCAGTCACAAGTTAAAGAGCAAGTTATGTCACAAGTTGAGGGTCAAGTTTGGGTACAAGTCAGGGATAAAATTATGGCTCAGATTCATAGTCAGATTTAGTTAAAATCCCACTGGAATCAGTACTGTGTCAAAAAATATGAAGTCGTCAAAAAATAAACGGAAATGGCCTACTTTAGAAGGTAGACTTAATCACCCACTAACATCTCGGGGCGCTGGCTTGAAGCAAATGAAGGCAAATGGAGATATTTTAACTCCATTAGCCGAAAAAGAACTGGAAAAATATTTGTCAAAATCAAACAAATCAATTGCGGACTGAACCGTCTGACGGTACGCACTGAAAATAAAAAATGAACTCTTGACAAAAACGATAAACTAGTGTAGATTGGAGATAGTTATAAACAAACAGATAGTAATAATAAAATTATGAATAAAAACAGAAATACAGCAAAAATTAATGCACAGCAGGGTGATGTAATTCTAAAACGTCTCACGGCTCTCCCATCCGGCGAAGCAAAGCTAATTTCTAAAGGCAAATTGGTCCTTGCGGATGGGGAAAGTACCGGGCATTATCACGGATTATTTGAAGAAAACAGTGAATTGCGTCAGTACGGCAACACAATGGTCCTCGATCTAAAAGAGGAAGCGACATTGACTCATCAAGAGCATGGACCGATTACCTTGGAGCCGGGGTTGTGGGAAGTTGGCAAGGTTCAGGAGTATGATTATTTTGCTCAAATGAAGCGTCCGGTGATGGATTAACATATAAATGCGGCAGATTAATTATAAATTATGAGCAATAGTAATAATGTATGCATTAACTGCCGCATTTCCTCAAAACGATATGGGATGATATGTGGAAAGTGTGGAACAGAGATGGTGGGTATAGGTAAGAAATGGGGGGTGCCGAGGAAGGCTGATATTAAGGGTTGGAGGGATGTAGGGGCTATGGTAAGGGATATATTGGCTGAGAAGGCTAGGACGAGATATGGAGTTAATGCAGTAGAATAAACAAGTTATGACCGACCGAGAATTTGTAACACTGGTTGACAAATTAAAAAATGACGAGCCGTTTACTGATAAAGATGAAAAACTTTTGAGATATTGCGTTGAAGAAGGGTTCCTTGAAGTTACAGAAGACGAAGATAATAATAGTTACGAATAAATTATGGCAATTATATGAAGTTTAGAGTTTGGAGTAATAAGTATAAAATGTATCACGATGATGCAATGTGGCCTAATAATCAACGGTCGATGCAACTATTCTTTTTAGATCCGAATGGAAAGCTGCATGAGATGGTATGGTTTAGTGATACACCGGGGGAGTGTCTTACTGAGGTAACCATTGATAAAAATGATTATGTTGTGGAACTAATAGGTGGTGGCAAGAAAAAAAGTAAACATGAAAAACTTTGAGATATTGCGTTGAAGAAGGCTTCCTTGAAGTTACAGAAGACGAAGATAATAATAGTTACGAATAAGTTATGGCAATTATACTACCGACACCAAAAGACCGCAGTTTAATATTTAGCAAAACCGTCAATAATGACAGTGTTGCTGAACTGACAAAAACACTGCTTGATATTAGCACCGATGATGCGTATATCTCAAAAATATATAATGTTCATGATATTGCATACAAACCGCAACCCATCAAAATTCATATTGATAGTTATGGTGGATCAGTATATCAAGGATTAGGTCTTTTGAATATAATGAAGAACTGTACCACCCCAATTCATACCATTGTTACGGGGTGTGCTATGAGTTGTGGATTTTTGATCTCTATCAGTGGGCATAAACGATTTGCTTATCAACATTCAACTTTTATGTACCATCAAGTAGCAAGTTATGAGTTTGGAAAGTTGAAAGATATTGAGGATGGAGTTATAGAAACAAAACGATTGCAACATATCATCGAACAACATACAATTAGCCAGACGAAAATTCCTATTGCCAAATTAACTGAGGTTTACAATAAAAAAGAAGATTGGTATATGGACTCGAAGCAAGCTCTTAAACTAGGGGTAATTGATGAAATTATATAAATGTTTTTAGAAACTAAATTTCGACTGTGATATGGCATCTACACGATATGTAAGAAGAAATATGATTGAAGAAGGATTATACGACAATGAACCGAGTTATGTAAGGGCAACCATATACGAACGAGTATTTGGAAAAGTCCCTTTTGCCGGGTTTGAAGCTCATGATTTTTTGGTCTGCCGAGAGAAACTTCAGGAGTGGATTAATAGTAATGGATTTACATTGCTTCATGCTAAATTAGCGGTTTATCATGATGATGGAGAAGAGCGACTTACTCGATATTACGTTAATAATGAGACCAAGGTAATGATTACCCTACGTCGTAGTTATAACAATCCGGATATGGAACGAGATGTTTTAATTAGCGACGGTGATCCCAGTGACCGAAACAAGAATCCCAATAAATTCGTATGGCTTTCTTATTATGGGCCGACTGAAGAAATTACTTTAGCATTTAAAAAAGTAATGGATGGTCTTCGGATTAAAGAAGATACCAAGAATAAGTTATACATGCTTAAATCGACGGATTATGGTGGGTTGGAATTAGATTCGTTTCCAACTAACTGTGAAAATATATCATTGGAGTTAAATTATGGAAAGGCTTTTGCAAAAGTGCATAAGCATATTATAGAAAATCTTACAGGTAAGAAATCGGGGTTGTATATTTTTCATGGACCACCAGGCACTGGGAAAACTTCTATAATTAAATATCTTACTACTATAGTAGAAACCAGAAAGTTTATTTTTGTTCCCAATACATTAATTTCGGAATTGTTTTCCCCCAAATTAGTTGACAAATTATATGCATTTAAGAATTCGGTATTAGTTCTTGAAGATGCTGAGATTTGTGTATTTAAACGGAATGGACAAAATAATGAATTGGTCTCGGGAATTCTCAATATTACAGATGGATTATTGAAAGATTTATTAAATATTTCTATTATCGTAACATTTAATTCCGCAGATATTGATGAGTTAGATACTGCTCTGTTGAGAAAAGGACGACTCAAAGTGATTCATAAGTTTGATTTACTTTCAATTGAAGAATCTAAAAAACTGGCTAAACATTTGAAGAAGAAGAAAGAAGTTACTAAATCACTATCGTTAGCCGATATTTATAATTTAGATGAGGAAACCGGTGTAGAAGATGTTCCTGAGAAAAAAGTTGGATTTGGCGGATAAATGTGTTTTTTAAAATTTGAAACGATATTTAAATGTGGCAAGAAGTCGCAGGGCTGCTGGGTGCAGAGTTGTTTTTCATATGAATGACGTGGTGGGTTCGAACCCCATATCTGCGACCAAATTTTACATGCATCATTAGCATAAAAGTAATGTCCGAGTTTTCCAAACTCGTAAAGTCGGGGCAGTACCGACATGGTGCTCCAAATTATTAATAACGGTGACTAGTTCACCTCATGCTTGGTAATTTAAAAAAAAAATAGCGAATTGATAAATCGCAAATGCTGGCTCTAATCCAGTCCAAGTATATTTTAATTTTTTTCTGATATAGTTAGCCCTATGATTACGTATATAGAATTAAATGCGGTATTAACAGATAGCGGAATTCGTCAAGAGGCAATTCAAATCTTCGATGAGGAATTTGTTCTTCCGACCTCCCATTGGATAACGCACGATTTAGGCGCATCTCTAGATAAATTTTTCTTCGATACCGGAATAAAATTTGGATATAACCAATATGAATGTAATAAGTTTGCTAAAACTGCAACTACAATAGCGGATTGGTCTTGGGCTAAAACTAAAACCCGAGACGTCGCATTGGCATTTGGTATGTTTGGTTATATTGGAGGCGTGGATGGGCATATGATTAATATTGCCGTTCACAGAGATTCCGCCAGCAAATTATATTTAGCTTTTTACGAACCTCAACCCTTTGTTGCCGAAGGTGAAATGGCATCTCGACTTGTATGTTTAACTCAAAAAACTCTTTCAAAAGAAGATATTCGGTCTTGTATCTCGTGCTTATTTTTATAAGCTTTCTATCAGTAACGGGATGTACAACTACTTCCCCTACAGTAAATTTACCTCCGGTTGAATTTACCGAGTGAACTATATTTATATTTTGTCATATCCCCGCCGCCTCTAGGCTGTACAGTAACGACAGTTAATGCGTAATTGCGGGGATTTTATATTGGACCATCGTAACTCCAACTGGTACTATTAGAATAGTTACCTGTTCTATTGAAATTTATTCTCGCTAAATTTAGGTTTTTAAAACACTCGGGACTATAAGCTCCGTGCTGAAAATATTTCTATTCTCATCTTTTTGTTAGCCAATTAACCTATGTTTATTAATATTCTTCACCGGAAAAATATATTAAAACAAGCGATTTATTGACAGAATTTCACTTCGGTTGCAGTTTTAATGTTGACGCAGTGGACACCACCTACTCGTCAACCCACAACTGTTTATTTTATTAGAACTGAAGTTACTATAGCAGAATTTCTATAAATGTCAACATTTTTCAATAAAATGTTTGCTCTTTTCTGATACTTATAAACATGAAAACAAAATTTATATTTCTTATAATAAGTTTCTTACTGTTGGTAGGATGTAACACCGTTCCTAGTTTTACTTCTAATAATATTCTTAATTTAAGAGTGGTAGATGCTTCTCAAAACATACTGAGAGGTGGTCAACCAGATGCGAAGGGATTTATATATTTGAAATCACTTGGTATAACTAATATTATTAAACTTAATTTAGAAGATAATGAGGATGCGGAGGCAACTGCATTAGGAATGACGGTGGTTTATATTCCTATTAACACATATGATCAGGTAATTCATTTGGAAAAGTGGAAGTTCGAGGTTGCGGTAATTGCTATAACTCCGAACACTTTCATTCATTGTGCGCATGGACAAGATCGAACTGGGTTGGTTGTAGCGGGATATAGGATGGCGAATGGAATGTCTAAAGCAGATGCAGAAAAAGAAATGCTGGCGAATGGATTTCACAAAGAATTGATTGGGTTATGGGGATTTTTTAAAAAAATAAATTAATGATTTATCTTTTTCTGTTGATATTTAAGATATATGACAGAAAAACAATCACTCCCATCAAGCGTTTATAATTGGAAGAGACAAAAGCCAGATTCTCGTGATTATAAATTTGCAGAAATACCTTCGGTGAAACGATTAAAAGTAACAACTCCACCACCGGTTGTTAATTTACGAAAATGGTGTTCTGAAGTAGAAAATCAAAAATCTTTAGGTAGTTGTTTTACCGGCGATACTTTAATTCCTCTTTTGAATGGAAAGATAGCTACACTGAAAGAACTTACAGATGGGATGTATGGGAAAACTTTTTGGGTATATGGAAATAAAAATGGAAGAATGGTTCCTGCGTTAGCATCCGCATCTCTTACACAGTATATCGCACCCATTTATAATGTCACATTAGATAATGGGAGAACAATAAAATGTACTGCTGATCATCAGTTTTTGATGCGAGATGGTAATTACAAAAAAGCAATGGAATTAGTATCTGGGGATAGTTTAATGTCATTTAGAAGAAAATATAATAAATTGGGATATGAGTATGTTTTTTGCCACAGTGACCACAAATATCATCTTACACATTGGTTAGTCGGAAGTTATATACATGATTATTCTGTTAATAAAAATGGAGTAGAAGTGATACATCATAAGGATTTTATTAAAAATAATAATACTCCGGAAAATTTGGTAGGAATGACAATACAAGAACATTCAATATATCAAAATAAAACGGCGGAATGTAAATTAAAACGTTTTATCGCAGCGAAAAATAGATGGAAAGATATAACGCCGGAAGCTATGAGTCGTGTTGTAGATTCCGCAGAAATACGTTTGGGGGCAGTGGGAACACGAAGTCAGATAGCAAAAACAGCAAACGAGGTATTTCTTAAATGTGGAAATATTTCTAAAGAACAATGGGAAACGACGGACGTAACAAAACGATTTAAGTTTGAAACGGCGATGAAATATTTTGGAAACCAAGACGAGTTATTGATTGCTGCACAAAATTATAATCATAAAGTCGTATCGGTCATTAATAGTAATACATCCGAAGATGTTTATTGTCTCACGGTACCAGATACTCAAAATTTTGCACTTAATGATGGAGTTTATGTTCATAATTGTACCGGCCAGGCGTGGGTGGGTTTAATGGAGTGGCATGAGAATTTCATGGGAAGAGGAGGAAAGGCATTTCAAAATCTTAGTCGGTTGTTTGTTTATTATAATGAACGGGAACTTGAAGGAACCATCAATGAGGATGCCGGTGCCGAATTAAGAAGTGGAGCAAAAGCATTGGCTACGTGGGGGGTTTGTTATGAAAAAAGTTGGCCTTATAACATTGATACTTTCACACAAAAACCAAGTCCAATATGTTATCAGGATGGAGCTATTCATAAAATTAATAGTTATTATTCTATCAGTACATTTAATCATCTTAAAATGTGTTTGGCAAACAATTTGCCGGTGGTATTTGGATTTATGGTATATTCGAGTTTTGATTCCGATGTGGTTGCTAAAACCGGTATAGCTTCTATGCCAGATATTAAAAACGAGGAATTGCTGGGGGGACACGCCGCAATGATTGTGGGATATAATAATTATGAGAAGCGATTTTTAGTAAGAAATTCGTGGGGGAAAAATTGGGGACTTAAAGGAATTAATGCCGGTTATTTTACGCTTCCCTACGATTATGTGGCTAATCCCAATCTTGCCAGTGATTTTTGGACGGTGGTTCGTATTGTCGAAGACGCATGAAAATAGCGTTTTATAAAGGAACTAGTTGGTTTAGTAAAGCAATCATGCGAATTTCCCGTGGGGGTTATTCTCATGCGGCGGTTCAATTAAACGACGGAACCATTGTTGAAGCGGGTGTAAAAAATGGGGTATGTCTGAGAAAAAGTTTATTGGACGACGTGGATATTAATACTACGGTCGATGTATTTGATGTTCAAACTACGCCGGAAGAAGATGAAATTATTTGTGATTTCTTGATTCGACAAATGGGGAAGGGGTATGATTTCTGGAATATAATTGGGTTTGTATTATATTCATCTAAAGAAGGAAGAAAAGGATATGATCGGTGGTTTTGTAGTGAATTGGTAGTGGCGGCTTTTCGACAAGCCGGAATCAATCTACTCACACGAGTTGACGCATGGAAAATATCACCCACGATTTTATCTTATAGTCCTCTCCTAAAAAGCGGACAGAGAATGCAGATTACAAAAAGTAAACGATTCGGTGGCATAAAACACTCAAATTCAATACATACGACAACTGAAAACTTAGGATAATAGTTTATTTGCGGGCACAAGGACATCATTTTAATGGTTTTTGAATAATTTGAACTATTTATAGGATGAACTATAGATAAAATATGCATATCATTACACCGTATAATCCGTGGGCTCCTAAAAAGAAAAAAACTTGGCAGGAAGAGTTGTGGGAACAGCAAACCATTGCGGAGGCTGAAGCAAGAATGTTAGCAGAAGCTAGTAGCAGGACATTACCCAATAATTCTCCTAATACTTCAATGGCAACGGTTGGACCAATGGCAAATACTATGGCAGGCGGTGGCGGTAAACCCGTTTATGCATTTTTTAGCGCCGGTTCAGACGTGGTAAATTTCGATCGGAGTCCTGCTAGTGGAGATGGCCCAGTCACGGTCAATTTTATAAATTTAACTACAACTCCTCAGTTCGATTCATATAAATGGAGATTTAGTGATAATACTACTAGTACGGATGTAAATCCGGTTCATATATTTCAAAGCGGAAGTACTAATTCAACCATTTATATCGCATCGTTGGAAGTAAGTAATTCTGTAACCGGTGCGCCGGGTGGAAGAAGTCCAGATGTTTTTATTGTGGTAGGAGTTCCTAGTGTAACTGCCAGTTATACGTATACAACTACATCCAAGGTAGCGCCTTTCTCGGCGTCGTTTACTAATACTTCGATTAATACAAGTCAAACAAAAACGACTTCGTATGTTTGGATAATCAAAAACGACAATAATACATACACGTCTACGGCGACCGATTTTGAGGTTAGAATTGATAGTGGAAGTGTTACCGCATCGCTCGGAATGACTGGATCGTATGGATTAACTAGTTTGACTAATTCAATGTTTAAGGCGGCAGCACCCACATTATTAGTATCCTACACCGTGGTCACTTCGTCTAAATATGCTCCCGCTAATGTAACGTTATCAAGTTCATATAGCTATACCGGAATCGGAACTCTTAGTGGACTCTGGCGTGAAGGAGAGTATCAGGAAAATGGCACGGAATATGTGGTTGGATATCCCGGTGCAAAAGTTATTGGGCCGGAAGTTTTCAATACGAAATCGATTTCGGGCGGTGATGGAAAATTCACCTCATCATTAGCAATTACTGAGTCTATATACGGAATTACCGCTTTCTATACTCAGAGTTTCCAGCTTAAATTGCCAACGTTGGAACTGTCATTCGTCACTCGTTCATTTGGTAACGGTGGAATAGAGAATTCTTATATGGAGCCGGTTTCAATGTCGTACACTTCGAGTATCGTTACGGAAGGTATGTATGGGGCGAATTACACATTCCTTTGGGATTTCGGTGCGGCAAGTTTCACAAACTCTCAAGGAGTTTATGCTGGGACTGCAACAACTCAAGGACCGCATTTCCGATCTGATTATGCTCCCGGTTCATACACGGCATCACTGGAAGTTACATCGAGCATTTATGGATTGTCGGTGAGATCAACTCAAAGTTTCGTTGTCGGATCTTAATTTAAACACTCATTATAAAATCAAAGACAAGGCGTTAGTAAAATAACGCCTTTTCTTTTTTGTAACATAATCGTAACATAGATTCATCAATTTCGTTTGCGGTTCTTCATAGTTATTTGCAAATTAAAATTATGATGAAAAATCTAAAAGTATATGTTTATGTCGCCGCCCTGATCATGGTCGGTGTTTTTAATGTTAATGCTCAAACTAATGTTGTATCAACGGGTTCCACAAATAAACCTGTACATAAAACATTTAAAACCTTTGATTTGAGTAATTTCGTCTTTACAGTTGAAAACGAGTTCCGTGCTAAAGACACGGGCACCTCCTTCTTCTATGAACATAATGATATTCAAGCTAAATATCTTTTGATAGACAAATATTTTGATATCTTCACTGATTATCGACTTATTTTTAAAAACAGTGCCGAAGGTAATAATTGGAAAAATCAAAGTATGTTTCTTGAAGGCTTTAATATAAAATATCCCGAACAAACGTGGGGTAAAATTAACCTCCGTCAACGACTTGAAATTGGACTGAACCATGCTCCTACAAAAGACACTTATCAGTGGAATGTGTTTCCCAAATATAATACCCCATGGAAACTTACTAAATATGAAATCAATCCATTCGTAGCCGATGAATCCTTCTTTGACACCCAGCAATCTATGGGCTTTGTAAAAAATCGAGTCTATGCTGGTATAGATTATAAGTTTACTCCCAAAATCAAAGGTGGTACTTGGTACTACTATGAAACCGCTGCTCATTCATCATCAACCGCAAATGTCCTCGTTACCCAGATTAAATTCGAATTTTAAATTAATATGAAATATCTTTTTATAAGTGCTATTCTCAGTCTGTTAATGGTAGGTTGTAATAAATCTAATAACATCGTGACAACCCCAACCACTACCATCCAAGTAAAAGGCTCAGATACAATGGTTAATCTGGCTCAAGCATGGGCAGAAGAATATGTAAAAACAAATCCTGCCATCAATGTGGAGGTTTGTGGCGGCGGGTCTGGTGTTGGTATTGCTGCCCTCGAAAAGGGAATCATTGATATAGCGAATAGTAGCCGTAATATGAAACCCGACGAAATTGATGCTACTAAAAAAATAACAGGTAAGTTACCAGTGGAGTTCGTAGTCGGTTATGACGCTCTTGGTGTATATGTTCATATTGATAATCCCATTAATGAAATTACCATCGAACAACTCGCCCAAATCTATGTGGCAAATGGTAAAATTAATAAATGGTCGGATATTGGTATCAAAATTCCCAATGGAGAAGATAACATTGTCCTCGTCAATAGACAATCTAGTTCGGGAACATATGAGTTCTTCAGAGAACATGTTCTAAACAAAAAAGACTTCCGCCTCGGTTCGAGGGATATGAATGGTTCAAAAGAAGTGGTTGAATTAGTTTCATTTACAAAAGCCGCTATCGGCTATAGTGGTATGGGGTATAATATACCGGGAAAAGTAAAAATGTTGAAAATAGCTAAAGCTGCCGGTATCCCATCCGTCGAACCTACAATGATAAATGCATTAAATAAATCATACCCTCTATCTCGTTCACTATTATGTTATACTCTAGGAGAACCCGCTGGTGAACTGAAAAAATATCTTGATTGGTGCGTATCTCCTCCCGGTCAAAAAATAGTAGAACAAACGGGATATGTTCCACTCCCAATTAAATGAGCGGCAATTATCATTTTGTTTCTATTTATTTTGAAGGAAGCAGAAAACCCATCTGCTTCCAGCGGATGGGATGAATGCGACCCATTGAAAAATAGTTTGATGTTTCTCATTTCTCAAAAATATATATTCTTGTAGAAAGCAATCTTCGGATTAGCATTCTCAAGGGCTGGAAGAGTCCTATAGAAACTCTAATGTTAGAGACAAGTGGAAACCCACTTGCTTTAGCGGGTGGGTACTTCATAAATATGATTAAACTAAAAGATATTTTGTTTGAGCTTATTGATAAGAATGCGATATTATATTTAGGATGGGTTAAACGCAATAACCATGATGTTATGGGAATGGACATTCAGTCTGGGGAGGATGAGACGCATCATAATTATATGCTCGGATTGCCTCCGGAATGGAGAAATGAATTTGATAGTAATTTATTGAGATGGAGATATCGAAAAGATATTAATATTGTCTATTGGTGGGAGTTTGGTAATCCAACCGATGACGAGAAAGAGGCGGTAGAACACTGGATTGAAAAAAAATTAAATCAAAAAAATCCTTCTCATAAAATTATTCCTACCGATAAAAATAATATGACTTTTTGGAAATCTCATGGAGAAGATTAACAATGTCAAATTTTGATGTTGACATTTATAGAAATTCTGCTATAGTAATTCCAGTTCTAATAAAATAAACAGTTGTGGGTTGACGAGTAGGTGGTGTCCACTGCGTCAACATTAAAACTGCAACCGAAGTGAAATTCTGTCAAAAAATCGCTTGTTTTAATATATTTTTCCGGTGAAGAATATTAATAAACATAGGTTAATTGACTAACAAAAAGATGAGAATAGAAATATTCCAGCACGGAGTTTATAGTCCCGAGTGTTTTAAAAACCTAAATTTAGCGAGAATAAATTTCAATAGAACAGGTAACTATC